>OEOF01000023.1_pt1 | contig 25877 bp, 23 predicted proteins | sample 1539701 | NCBI WGS metagenome assembly OEOF01 (sample SAMEA3611561, study PRJEB23397) | activated sludge metagenome | biome: Urban; feature: Wastewater Treatment Plant; material: Activated Sludge | place: Slovenia | collected 2012-09-24 | reverse complement strand
TCACCAGCGACGGCAACGTGCAGAATCGCATCATCCTCACCGAAAAGCCTTATTCAGCCAGTGAGCTTACGCAAGCCAGCAATTACTTTAACGCCAATTTTTCAGGCCAAACCTTTGATGAAGTGCAGAAAAAACTGCGCGCTGAACTCAAACAGATGCAGACTGATATGAACCGATTAATGACAGCCGCGCTGGAAACAAGCACCAACGCTGCAGACAGCGATGGTGTGGTGATTGCTGGCGAGCACAATCTGCTACAAGTCGACGAGCTTTCTACCAACGTCAATTCCTTACGCAAATTGTTCGAGATTTTCGAGCGCCGCACTTCGCTCATGCAGTTGCTGGACAACAGCCAGCGCGCCGAGGGTATACAGATATTCATCGGCGGCGAGAGCGGTTACTTGCCTCTGGATGAATGCAGCATGATTACCGCGCCTTATGAAGCAGATGGCCAGGTAGTCGGCACGTTGGGCGTGATTGGCCCAACCCGTATGGCCTACGAGCGCGTGATTCCTATTGTGGATGTGACAGCGAAGCTGCTATCGAATGCTTTATCAAATAACTAAAACAGAATAATAAATGGCCTATTACAATCCAGAACCACCCTTTGAACATGGCGACCAGCCAAGAGTCGGCATACTGCTGACCAACCTGGGCACGCCAGATGCGCCAACCAGTGCGGCTTTGCGGCCGTACCTGCGCCAGTTTTTAAGCGATACACGCATTGTAGAAATCCCGCGCATCATCTGGTGGTTTATTTTACATGGCATTATTCTGCGGGTTCGCCCAAAAAAATCAGCCGAAAAATATGCGCAGGTATGGACACCGGAAGGTTCGCCACTGCTGGTGCATGCGCAAAAGCAGGCGCAGTTACTACGCGGATTTCTGGCGCAAAGAATCAAATCACCATTCATGATTGAGCTGGGCATGAGTTACGGCAATCCTTCGCTTGCATCTGCCATCGAAAAACTCAAAGCACAGCATTGCGACCGCATTCTGGTGTTTCCGCTCTACCCGCAATACGCGGCGAGCAGCACCGCTTCAGCCATGGACGCGGTGTTCCGCGTGTTGCTCAAAACCCGCAACCAGCCTGCAGTGCGCAGCATTCGCCATTATCACGACCACCCAGCCTACATCGCAGCTTTGGCCGATTCTGTGCAAGCACATTGGCAAATGCACGGCGGCAAGCCAAGCAAGTTAGTCATGAGCTTTCATGGTGTGCCGAAATTTCACCTGCTGAAGGGCGACCCATATCACTGTGAATGTCATAAAACAGCGCGCTTATTGGCAGAGGTTTTAGGACTGAATAAAGATGAATACACCGTCGCATTTCAGTCGCGCTTCGGCCGGCAGGAATGGCTGAAGCCCTACCTGGCAAGCATTTTAGAAGCGCTAGGCAAAGCCAAAACCCCGCGCATTGATGTGATTTGTCCAGGCTTTAGTAGCGATTGTTTGGAGACACTGGAAGAAATCGCCATAGAAGGCAAACATATATTCCAAAACCATGGCGGCGGTGAATATCACTATATTCCGGCACTCAACGAAAGTGATGCCTGGATACACGCCATGACCGAAATCGCGCTCGAAAATCTGCACGGCTGGGTGAGCACCGAATGGGATACAGTGCGTGCCAAACAGGAAGCCGAAATGACGAAATTAAGGGCGCAGGCTTTGGGTGCTAAACAATAAGCAGTATAATTGCCCAATCATTTAGGAAGGCTGTTATGAGACAAAATATTGTTTTCGCACTTCTTGTCGGGTTGTTTAATACCACTGTCAAGTGGCTTAAAAGAAAGTAATCATTCATGATTGTTGTTACAGGTGGCGCAGGGATGATAGGCTCTATCATCGCCTGGCACTTAAATACCAAACTTGGTCGCGATAATCTGATGATTGTTGACCATATCACGCATGAGGCGCAGTGGCAGAATCTTGCACATCGCCAATATGCGCAATATCTGGATAAAGACCAGTTGCTGTCCTGGCTTCAAAATGGCACGGAATCTAAAGCCCGCACTGATATCGAAGCCGTCATTCACATGGGCGCGATCAGCGCGACCACCGAGCGTGACTTCAATAAGCTGGTGGAAAGCAACATTCACTATTCGCAAAACCTGTGGACATGGTGTGCAGACAACAATGTGCCGTTCTTTTACGCCAGTTCCGCCGCCACTTACGGTGACGGCAATCTGGGCTATGATGATGCAAGTATCGAAAACTTGCGCCCGCTTAACGGCTATGGCTACTCCAAACATTTTTTCGACCAATGGGTATTGCGCCAAGAGGCTGAAGATTCGCCACCAGCCTGGGCTGGCTTCAAGTTTTTTAACGTATATGGCCCTAACGAATATCACAAAGAGCGCATGGCGAGCGTCGCGTTTCATACCTTTAACCAGTTCAGCCAGACCGGCACCATGAAGCTGTTCAAGGGCACCAAGGCAGGAGTTGAGGATGGCATGCAGATGCGTGACTTTGTGTATGTGAAAGATGCCGCGGATGTGGTGGTACACTTTCTAAACACCGCTTTAAGCAACAAGCCCGCTCCCAATGGTATCTATAACATCGGCACCGGCAAAGCGCGCAGCTTCAAGGATTTAGCCACTGCTGTGATGACAGGCATGGGAAAAGCACCGCATATCACTTACATCGACATGCCCGCAGACCTGCAGGGAAAATATCAGTATTTTACCGAAGCCAGCATGACTAAACTTATTGCTGCCGGTTATGTCACTCCTTTCACCAGTCTGGAAGACGGTGTAAAAGACTACGTACAGAATTATTTGATGCAAGCTGACCCTTACTGCTAAGGGGAGAAAAATGAAATATGTTGATTATTTAAAAGGCGAACATGCCGCCCACATGGCAATGTTCAATGCGCTTGAGCCGCTATTTCCGCTCATCAGCGAAGTAGGCATTGCGATGCAGAACTGCATTAAAAATGGCGGGAAAATCTTGCTGATGGGCAATGGCGGCAGTGCGGCTGATAGCCAGCACATCGCGGCGGAAATTGTCGGGCGTTTCAAGAAAGAACGTAAAGGCATGCCCGCCATTGCGCTTACCACCGACACTTCCATCCTCACCTCGGTAGGCAATGATTATGGCTACGACTATATTTTTGCGCGCCAGATTGAAGCGCTGTGCCGCCCTGAAGATTTGGTGTTTGGCATCACCACCAGCGGTAATAGCGCAAATGTCGTGCGGGCCATTGAAGCTGCCAAAGCAATCGGCGCAACTACCGTAGGACTGACAGGCGGAACCGGCGGCAAGCTATTGAATTTATGTGACTTTAATTTAGTCATGCCGTCGAATGTCACTGCAAGAATTCAGGAAGCGCATATCTTTGTGGGGCATTCACTGTGCGAAATTTTAGAATCAGATTGAATACAAGATTAAAATAAAAACCCATGCAACAAAAACTCTTTGACACAGTCAAGCTATTCGGCCGACAAAATCAACACGCACTGGTAATCGGTGATGTGATGCTGGACCGATATCTGATCGGCTCCGTCGGACGTATTTCACCCGAAGCACCGGTACCGATTGTGCTGTTGAAAGAGCAAAACGAGCGCGCGGGTGGCGCAGCGAATGTCGCAGCAAACTTAGCGCAGCTGGGCATTAAAACGCATATTATCGGTTGCGTAGGTAATGATAGCGAGGCCAGAATGCTGCTTGGACTGCTCGGCGGAATCGACGTCGACACAAGCGGAATGTACACGTCCAGCCACCGCCCGACCATTGCCAAGACCCGCGTATTGAGCGGCCATCAGCAAATGATGCGGCTCGATCAGGAAAGCGGCGCGCCATTCGATAGCGCTGAAAATACGCAGCTACTGAGTGCCATTCAGGCGCAACTCGCCCTCAAGCCTGCCATTGTGATTTTGTCTGATTATGCTAAAGGCTTATTGGGCAGCGAAATCTGCCAAACCGTCATCAAGCAATGCAAAACGCAACATATCCCTGTGCTGGTTGATCCGAAGGGCCGTGATTACAGCAAATACCAGGGAGCCACTGCGCTGACCCCCAACAAAAAAGAGACTGCTGAGGCCTGCGGCACGACAACAAACGACCCCGATTTAATCAGCAAAGCTAGCAAGCTAAAGAACGACCTGAACCTGCAGTTTCTTGCAATCACACGCAGTGAAGAAGGCATTAGTCTCATTGATTCAGATACGCACCACCTGCCCGCCATTGCCAAGCAAGTGTTTGATGTGTCCGGTGCGGGTGACACCGTGGTCGCCACGCTGGCTGCAGGTTTGATGAGCGGACTTACCCCGCTGGAAAGCCTGCAAATCGCCAATATCGCCGCTGCGGTTGTGGTCGGCAAGGTAGGTACGGTGCCAATTTCTCAGCAAGAATTGCTGGAAGCACTGACCGTACAACAAGGCAGTGAACAAGCACATAAAATAAGTGATTTGGCACAATTGATGCAAAAAGTCGAAGCCTGGAAAATGTCCAGGCAAAAAATCGTGTTCACTAATGGCTGTTTTGATTTGCTGCATGCAGGTCATGTCACTTATCTGGAGGCTGCTAAAAAACGCGGCGACAAACTCATCCTGGGGCTCAACACCGATCGCTCCGTGAGAAAACTTAAAGGTCCAACACGACCAGTTGTGCATGAAAATGACCGTGCGCGCGTACTGGCAGCGCTAGAGTCTGTTGACGCTGTGATTTTATTTGACGAAGACACGCCCATCCATCTCATCAACGCGATTAAACCCGATGTCATAGCCAAGGGTAGCGACTATACTGAGGATCAGGTAGTCGGCAGCAAAGAGGTACAATCGTGGGGCGGCGAAATCGCGCTGATTGATCTGGTTGAAGGACGCAGCACCAGTAAGCTTATCCAAAAAATGCATACTTAGTCAAAAAAATAAACGCCTAAACTGCATAACTTAACATGTCCGCCGAAAAAATATTAGTTCTTGGCCCAGCCTGGGTGGGCGATATGGTGCTGGCACAAAGCCTGTTCAAGACAATCAAAGCCAATAAGCCAGACTGTGTGATCGACGTGGCCGCACCTGCATGGACATTACCGCTGTTAGCGCGCATGCCGGAAGTCAGCGAAGCGATTGCGCTGCCTTTTAAGCATGGTGAGCTGGCACTTTTAGAGCGCATAAAATTTGGTAAACGTCTAAAAAACAAAGATTATACGCAAGCCATTATCCTCACCAATTCTTTCAAATCTGCGCTCCTGCCCTGGGCGGCAGGCATTAAGCGGCGCACTGGCTTTTTAGGCGAAATGCGGTATGGCTTAATCAACGACATTCGTCCATTGGATAAAACTAAACTCAAAAAAACCGTCGAGCGCTTTGTATTTTTAGGTTTGAACGAAAACCTAGAAATACCCGAAAATCTGCCAAATCCACAATTGACAAGCACCCCAGAAGGCGCATGGATATTGGCATCCAGGCATGGAATCAAATACGATAAAAGCAGGATTTTAGGCCTCTGCCCAGGTGCGGAATACGGCGAAGCCAAGCGCTGGCCTGCCGAATATTATGCAGAGGTAGCGGTTGCCGCGCTCAGCAAGGGTTGGCGGGTATGGCTGTTTGGCTCAGATAAAGATATTCCAGTCACTAGCCAAATCAAGCAACTTACACAAAGTCGGTGTACAGACTTTGCTGGCAAAACCAAGCTGGGCGAGGCGATCGACTTGATATCTGTCTGTGACACAGTTATCAGTAATGACTCTGGCTTGATGCATGTGGCTGCTGCATTAGACAGAAAATTGATTGCGATTTTTGGTTCGTCTGATCCCTATCACACGCCGCCAATGCACCCCAATGCGGTGATAGAATATCTAGGATTAGAATGTAGTCCATGCTTTGAAAGAACGTGCCCATTGACACATCTAAACTGCCTGAAGAATATCAGGCCACAACATATTATCCCGCTCGTATTAGCTCAAGAAACTTCTTAGATAGCATGAATTCATTGTCTGGAAAATTCAAACTCAGCAAAATAGATAGTCTTTCTACAAGAAAGCTATATCTGCCCATCGTTATTCTGGGAATGTTGCTTGCCGCGCGCATTCAGTACATACAGCATGGCTGGATTAACCCTGACTCTGTGCTGTATTTTGAATCTGCCCGGTTATTTGCGCTGGGTGATTGGCAAGGCGCTATTAAAGTATTTAACTGGCCGCTTTACTCCATCCTCATCGCTGTTACACATAAACTCACCACATTAAATATTCATACCTCCGCCCAATTGCTAAGCGTGATTTTTTTTGGCATCACCACAGCCAGCTTCCTGAAGATCATTGAACTAGCAGGAGGTGGCACCAGAGTTATGCTCGCTGGCGCGCTCATCTTGTTTAGCTCACATTATCTGGTGGGTGATGTGCTGGAAATGCTGATGCGTGACCAGGGGTTTTGGGCGTTTTATCTCACCAGTCTCGTATTTTTTATTCGGTTTTTTAGAACAAAAAGCTATATGGACGCTTTTTTCTGGCAGACCAGCGCCATTTTAGCTACCCTATTTAGAATTGAAGCGATCAGTTATCTCATTTTTCTACCCGCTATTCTGCTCTTTACACAGCATGGTCCGTGGAAGCAGCGATTAGGCGATTTCTTAAAATGCAATTTTTTAAACATCATTGCGGGTGTAAGTATTATCAGCTTTCTGTTCCTTCACAACGACCTTTCGATGAGCAGCTTTGGGCGGCTTCGAGAAGTATTCACCACCAATCTGTTTCAAGAATTAACCCAGCAGCTGCATGAAAAATCAGCCATCATGGCTAAGCAAGTGCTTGGGAAATATTTACAAGACTTTGCAGTACAGGGACTATTACTAACATTTATCTATATCATGATTGCAAAGGCAATATCATCAATAGGGGTCATTAACGTTGGATTAACCGTATTCGCGATCAAGTCAAGGCGCAGCATGATGGATGAGCAAGCCTTTCGAGTATTGAGCGTAGCTGCCATTATTGCCATCATCAATATGGCGCTTATCATCACCAAGGTATTTGTGCTGTCAGGCAGGTACGTTTTAGCGCTCTCCCTGATTCTGATGATATTTGCATCGTTCTACTTAGCAAGTTTATTCAAGTATCTGCAACCCACTTCATCCAATGAAAAAAAACTGAAATGGCTTACCGTTGCGCTGATCGTTTTTATGTCTTTAAGTTTGGTCAAGAACATCCTGCCCAAGGAAAAAGGCTACAACTATCAACAAGAGGCGGTAGCCTGGCTAAAGGAGCATAACAAATCGAATAAACCTGTTTTTTACGAGGATTCCAGAATGCGCTATTTTGCTGGCGCACCCTATGTCGGAACTGGAATATACAACTGGGAATTGCTTGCGGCTGAAAACAAAAATAATTCTACTTACAACTATGAGTATCTGGTTATCAGTCACGCAACCCAGCATCCAGAAAAGGAAGCCTTGATTGCAGAAAAACTTCCTGAATACCATGAGGTTAATCGATTTAGTTCCGCCAAGTCTAAAAAATCAATAGTAATTTACCAAAAATAATTACAAGTTAAGCCGTTTAATATCTGCTGTTATAATCAATTTAATTAAGAAATTTAACATAGACAAAAATACAATGAAACAAATGCCATTTTGCCCGGTATGCAATCAGCCATCTCCATATGATTTTAGTAGTCGAGATTTAATGTTCAATCACCATGAGCGATATGACTACCATCGTTGCACTAATTGTAATTTTATTTTTCAGTATCCACTACCAACACTGGAAAAGATTAGTGCTTTCTATCCAAATGAATATGAGGTCTATGAAGAGCAATCCCGCTTAAAAAAAGTAAGTGGGCTCAGAAAGTCTATTCTAAAAAAATATTATGGCTACACCCATTTAAGTACGAGTACATTCAATGACTTTATTTGCTTTATCCCTCAATTATTTAATAGAAGTTTTGAAGTACATTTCAGTTCAAATGGCACCCTACTCGATGTCGGATGTGGTAATGGGCGTTATTTAGACGGCATGAAAAAACTAGGCTGGAAAACAAAAGGGGTAGAATTTAACGAGAGTGCAGTACGTGTATGCAATCTCTCCGGACTGGATGTACATCATGGGGATTTGTTCTCTGCAAATTTTGATAGTGACAGTTTCGATGTCATCAATGTCAGCCATGTAGTTGAGCATGTGCCCAATCCAAAAGAATTCTTTGCTGAGCTCTCACGCATACTGAAAAAAAATGGTACGCTTATTATCAAAACCCCTAATAGCGATGCCTTAGGTAGAGTATTATTTAATACCAATTGGTATGCGAATGATGTGCCAAGACATATTTATCTATTCGCTGAGAAGAATCTAAAAGTTCTGGCCGGCACTTGTGGATTGAAAGTCCAGCAATTAAAAACCCGTACCTCTCCTAAAATTATTCTAAACAGCCTTGATTACGTTACATCAAACAGTAAAGTGCCATCCAAAAAAGTTAAATGGAAAAGATGGATTGCGAAAACCTATGTTTTGATTGCGCAATACAAGAAACAAGGCGATGAGATTTTTGCTGTGTTCACTAAGCCATAATCTTAATGAGCGACATCCTCTTCATTTCAAAGGGTGAAACTGCATCATCCACACGTTATCGTGCTTTACAGTATTTTCCCCATTTTATTCAAGCAGGCTGGCAGCCTAGCCATATAACCATTTCTGGCGGCTTTCTATCTATACTTCGCACGTTCCTGGCAGCAAAAAATTCAGACGTTGTAGTTATCCTACGTAAAACTTTCCCTTACCCGATATTTTGGACATTACGCAAACTATCAAAGAAATTAATTTTCGATTTTGATGATGCCATTTTCTCTAATACTGATGGGTCATACTCAAAAACCAGAATGCATCGATTCAAAACGACCATAGCCAGTTGTGATTATATTTTTGCCGGCAATCAATACTTAGCTACCGAAGCAAAAAATTACAATTCTTCAGTTGCAGTAATCCCCACTTCAGTAGAAGTAGATAAATATAATTTATCTTGTCAAAAGGGTAATGAAGCTTTTGAGCTAGTATGGATTGGAAGTAGATCTACCAGAAAATATATTGCAGAAATTATTCCATCACTTGAAATAGCAGCGCAAAACATACCAAATTTACGACTTAAAGTTATTGCTGATTTCGAGCTAACAAGTCCAATACTAAATATTAAAAATGTTGCTTGGACTGAGCATACTGAAGCAATAGAGTTATGTAAAGCAGATGTAGGACTGGCACCGATGCCTGAAAACAATTGGACCAAGGGAAAATGTGCATTAAAAGTTTTACAGTATATGGCTTCTGGACTGCCCGTAATATCATCTCAATCTGGTGTTAATGCTTATGTCGTTGAGGATGGAATCAGCGGATACTTGGTGTCTGATAATAGCCAATGGGCAGAACGCATTGTACAGTTAAGTAAAGACAGAGCAACTTTGACCAAGATGGGGGAACGTGGCAGATATAGGGTTCAAACAGAATTTTCTATTAAGGCTGTTTTTCAAAAAATAATTACGACACTTTCTTAGCCAAGGTTAAACCACTTATAACTTATTTGTAAATATAGAACTCTCGATACCAATCCACAAAATGCATGACCCCTTGCTGCAGAGGTGTGCTGGGCTTAAATCCTACCCACGCATCCAATGCACTGGTATCTGCGTAGGTCGCCTTAACGTCACCCGGCTGCATTGGGAGATATTCTTTTTGTGCTTTAATACCAATCGCATCTTCTAACAAACCAATAAAATCCAGTAACTGTACAGGTTGATTGTTGCCAATGTTAAATATGCGATAAGGCGCTGATGTATTAGGGGCTGCGGTTGCGGGTTTGTCCAGCACACGGACAACGCCTTCAACGATGTCATCGATATAGGTAAAATCACGCATCATATCGCCGTGATTAAACACTTTAATTGGTCGATTATTCAAGATAGCATCGGCAAACAAAAACGGCGACATATCTGGCCTACCCCATGGGCCATACACGGTAAAGAAGCGCAGACCGGTCGTTGGCAGACCATATAAATGGCTATAGGTATGCGCCATGAGTTCATTGGCCTTCTTGGTAGCTGCGTAGAGGCTTACCGGGTGGTCGACATTATCAGTTTCGGAAAACGGCAACTTAGTGTTACCGCCATATACGCTGGATGAGCTTGCATACACCAGATGCTGCGGTTTAATTGCCCTGCTAGCCTCCAGGATATTGGTGAATGCAACGATGTTGCTGCTGATATAAGCATGCGGATTCTGCAGCGAATAGCGCACGCCCGCCTGCGCAGCCAAGTGAATGATACTATCTGGTTTTTCGTCCTCAAATAACCTTGCGGTTGCGGCCTGCTCGGCCAGATCCAGTTTAATGAACTTGAAGCTGCTCGCCTTAGAATGCGCCTGAATTGAGCTTAATCTGGCCTGTTTTAATCGTATGTCGTAATAATCATTGAGATTATCGACACCGACTACTGTATCACCACGCTCAAGCAGCTTGATTGCCACATGGTAACCAATAAAACCCGCTGCGCCTGTAAGTAAGACTTTCATATTGGCTAGGTTTTATTTTATTAAACGACCAATTGGATGATATTCGATGCCGGCATTTTTTATCGTTTTCGGGTCATACATGTTTCTGCCATCAAAAATAATATTCGCCTTAAGTTTTTGTTTAATTTGAGAAAAATCCTGGCTCCTGAATTCCTTCCATTCTGTCACAATCACCAATGCATCGGCATTATTGAGCGCTTGGCTGGGTGATTGTGCAAAAGTTAAACCTTGCAGATGATTAAATATGCGCTTTGCTTCCTGCATCGCCACCGGGTCATAAGCAGTTACCGTGGCGCCCGCTTGCAGCAAATCGTTAATCAGCACCCGGCTGGTGGCTTCGCGCATGTCATCAGTGTTCGGTTTGAACGCTAGTCCCCACACGGCAAAATGCCTGCCTGCAAGATTTTGGCCAAAATGTTTTTTAATTTTTTGCGTAAGCACTTGTTTTTGCAGATCGTTTGCGGCCTCAACCGCATTCAGCACTTTTAGGTCATAACCATTATTATTGCCTGTGCTAATCAGTGCTTTCACGTCTTTAGGAAAGCACGATCCACCATAGCCGCAACCAGAATATAGAAAGTCGTAACCGATGCGCGGGTCTGAGCCAATGCCTTTACGCACCGATTCGATATCGGCCCCCAAAATTTCCGCCAGATTGGCCAGTTCATTCATAAAACTGATCCGGGTTGCCAGCATGGCATTGGCCGCATATTTGGTAAGTTCGGCAGAGCGCACATCCATCACCACCAACCGCTCGTGATTCCGCTGAAACGGTGCGTACAGATTACGCATCACTTCTTTACTCTGCTCATCCTCCGCGCCGATCACAATGCGGTCAGGGCGCATAAAGTCATCTACCGCTGCGCCCTCTTTTAAAAATTCCGGGTTAGACACAACGCTAAATGCGATATTCGCATTACGTGCAGCAAGCTCTTCCGCAATGGCCACTTTCACTTTGTCCGCCGTGCCGACTGGCACGGTAGATTTATCCACAACCACTTTATAATTGGTCATGTATTTACCGATGTTTCTGGCAGCCGCTACCACATATTGCAAATCGGCAGATCCATCTTCATCTGGCGGCGTACCGACCGCAATAAACTGTACATCGCCAAACTCTACTGCCTGCTGGACATTGGTGGTAAATTTTAAGCGTCCTGCAGCTACATTGCGGCGCACCATTTCCAATAACCCGGGTTCATGAATAGGAATGTCGCCATCTTCCAATATCTTTATTTTAGCCGGGTCGACATCCAGGCAAAGAACGTCATTGCCTACTTCAGCCATGCAGGTGCCGCTCACTAAACCAACGTATCCTGTACCTACCACAGAAATTTTCATTATGTTTTCTCTACCATATCAATCACTTAACTATTCTGACAAGCCTGACCAAAGCCAAAAACCAGCAAACTTTTATGTTTTTTTAGATAAGGCCTAAACTCTTTTATTTTACAACCCGCCTTGGCTTGCAGCCCGTTCAGATCATCGCTATTCACCAGCAGTAAAAAAGACGCTGAACTCTCTTTAGTCTGGTTGAAAGTTTTTTCGTCCAGCACCTGTATCTGCCTGTTTGCATAATAAACCAGACGGCTATCAATTTCTTTGTAAGCATAAAGATTTTTTTGCTGGTGCTCGGAAGCCCATGCAGCAAAGCCTGGAAAAGCGGCCACGCGATATGCGAATATTTTCGGTTCCAGAAAAACATAAAAAACGGCAATGCCAATAGGCAGCAATACACCAAGAACAATCATTATTTTCCTGACATTCTGTTTTGCACCATCGAAAATGCTGGCCAGTTTCATTGCCAACAAAATGGCAATCAAAGGATAGATTGGTAATAAATACTTGGCATGTTTATTACTAAATAGAGAAAATACGAGCAGCGGAAGAATAATCGATAACAGCAAAACCAGCTGATGCGGCTGTTTAATTTGATTCCTGTAAAAATCTTTGAAGCGGACAAAAAACAGCCCGATCAACAACATAGAATCAACCGCAATCCAGCCTAAATAACTCAGCAAAGGCTTGGCAGAACTTTCGCCGCCCTGCATCTTCTCCAGCATGTCTCGCCTGATAACTTCACCCCAAATATCAAAACCCAGCTTCCATGTCACTGAGGCATACCAGGCCAAACCGACAACGAAAAAAATCAGCCAGCCCTGCCAACTTAGCAGCACTGCCTTGACATGCGGATTTTTACTATAAATGGCGGCGATTATTAGTGGCAAGGTCACAAAAAGCAGCACCAAAGGTCCTTTGGTCATGAGTGCCAACGCCAAAAGAAAATAGCTGAGATAGATCCAGTTTTTATTGGCTGGGAGCTGATCGGATGCGTCTTGTATATACTTTAATGCGGATAGAAGCGACCCCACGCAAAGCGCAGTCAATAGCATTTCAATCTCAGCCCGGCGCCCCAGCATGGCAAAGCCAAGGTTGGCTACCAATAATTGCACGGAAAACAACGCTGCCCACTGACCTGATTGCTTCAATGTATAACGATAAGCCATGGTTAAAACGGTAACCGCAGCGAATGCGGACGGCAGTCGTAATGTCCATTCACTTACCCCGCCTAAAACCAGGGCGAAAGCTGAGGATATCCAATATAGTAAAGGGGGTTTGGTTAAATATAATTCGCCATTAAGATGGGGAAGCAGCCAGTCGCCGCTAGATACCATTTCTTTTATAGCCAGCGCACGCCGCCCTTCGTTAAGCGACATCAGTTCAATGCTGCCCAAGCCCCAAAAAAACACGATACTCGCGATAATGACTGTCACCCATAAAAATAATGGGTAGGCTTTATTTAAATCGCGAAACACGTTTAATCACTCAATTTTGATTTGATTTATTTATTGTTATTACGGTGGATTAAAACCAAGTTTCTGGAATAAACAATAGTGCCAGGCAATTGGCCTAAAATAATTACAGGGTCTACCTTGTGCAAGCCGTAAGCCAGTACAATCAGCCCGCCGAGCAGGCTCAAGTACCAAAAACTGACCGGAATGATACTTTGCTGATGCCGTTCGCTGTGAATCCATTGCACGATAAAACGCATCATAAACAAACATTGACCAACGAGCCCGATACCAAGCCAGATCAATTCTGTAGTCGGCATGCCTATAATATAATTGTTAAGCGCATTGATAATATGCGAAAAATACGTGCCGATGCCGTCATTGACGATTTGCATGACTAGACCACCTTATCTTCTATAACCTGCGGAATTTTGGCACGCCTCTGCAACCACGCCACGCCAAACAAATCGACAATTCCCACCAACAATCTGTCGATTGTGCCGTAGTTGGATTTGCCATGTTCGCGATTTCGATGCGCGACAGGCACTGAAACGATTTTTCCGCCACGCCGCTTGATGAGCGCGGGCAAAAAGCGGTGCATGTGGTCAAAATAAGGCAAATCCAGAAAAGCCTCGCGTTTGAACAACTTCAAACCACAGCCTGTATCCGGCGTGTCATCGTTGAGCATCTTGGAACGCACCGTGTTGGCGATCACTGATGAGATGCGCTTGATCCACGTATCACGGCGGCTGACTCGGCGATTGCCGCCTGCCAGGTCAATACCATCTGTTATTGCAGCCATTAATTTAAGTATATCAGCAGGGTCATTTTGCCCATCGCCATCCAAAGTCGCCACCCAGGCATATTGGGCGGCTTTTACGCCTGTGCGCACCGCAGTGCTTTGGCCGCAACTTTGTGCATGACGCACAATTTTCAACTGCGTAAATTGCGATTGCAATGATTTCAAATGGCTATAAGTGTTATCTGTACTGCCGTCATCCACATAAATAATTTCATGTGTAATGTGCTTTAGCGCGGCATCAATCTCGCCAATCAGGCTTGCTACATTGCCTTCTTCATTACGCACCGGAACGACCACAGAGACTTGATTAATTTGCATATCGGTATTTTCCTGCATTTCGTTATTTTATAGCGCCTTAGCTAAGTAATTGAGAAATATTATGAAGTTCGATGATGTTATTTTCAGCACAATAGGCTTGCCAATCAGCTACTTCTGTCCATTCGCTTAAAAAAACAAAATCCAAGCCCGCATTAGTGGCAGCTTGATGATCATATTTGCTATCACCTAAAAACAAAGCAGGGAACTGTATATTGCCGTTGGATTTTTCACGCGCCAGCACCTCTTCCTTTTGATCGGGCCCGCCAAAAATTCCGACTTCAAACATAGATGCCAAATTGCGGCGGGCAAAAATTCTCCGTAACTCTTTTTGGTCTCCTCCAGAAAGCAGCATCCATCTGGCTTGCAGCGTCGCCGCTTTCAACTCTTGCAAACCAGGCGCCACCTCACATTCCATCAGTGTTTTGTCCAGAATCTCCTCAAATGTGTCCATGTAACGCTGCATGGTTTCTGCTGTCACGAGTTGTTTGACTATTTCTTTGAGGTAATATTCGATTTTTCCATTGCGTGGAAAACTGCCTTTTGCCACATGATGAGCCACCAGCGCCTGCGCTTGCGCATCAGTGCCCCCGTTGCGTTTAGCCGCCTCAAAATAGGCATTCACCTTGGTTTTGTTACTGTTCAAAACCACGCCGTCGCAATCAAACACGATTGTTTTATATTGTCTAATATCCAACAAGTAAGTTCCATTAAAAAAGGGCTGTAAAAACAGCCCTTAATTATACCGCATGCCAATCTAGGCGGCTTTAATGCTGCTCGCCTCTTTGGCCAACTTGGTAATATGCGCCCAATCTTTGCGCGCTACCGCATCTGCAGGGGTGAGCCATGTGCCGCCGCATACCACCACGTTTGGCAAAGCCAGAAATTGTGGAGCGCTCTCCACTGTGACGCCACCAGTCGGGCAGAATTTCACATCGCCAAATGGGCCTGCAAAGCCTTTCAGCAGGTTAATGCCACCCACCGCCACTGCTGGGAAAAGCTTTAAGAAATAATAGTCATCGGCATTCGCCGTCATGATTTCAGAACCGGTGGAAACGCCCGGCAATAATGGCAATCCGATTTTGCGTGCAAACTGACCTAGCTCGCTGGTATAACCCGGGCTTACTGCAAACTTGCAACCCACGTCTTTGGAGGCCTGCGCGTCTTTCAAGTTACGCACCGTACCCGACCCCATGATTGCATCAGGCACGTGTTTTGCAATCTGCTCCATGGCTTGCAAAGCGCATGATGAGCGCAACGTCACCTCAAGCACCTTGATACCGCCTTCAAGCAATGCCTCTGCCATTGGCACGGCATCCTCTACTTTGTTAATCACGATAACTGGAATGACTGGGCCATGATTGGCTAAATCTAGTGTACTCATTTTTTTCTACCTATGATGTTAATCTAATTTATTTGGATTCCTGCCTGAGCAGAAATTCCATGTTCTAAGCTTTTGAAAGTCGGACCGTTTCAAAATTAATTTAGGCAAGGCACTTGAGCGCAAACAGTACAATTAGTACGACAAGCGAAAGTAACGCCGCATAAATTATGTTTTCAAACGGCTACAACCAAGTAACGGCACCTTCTTCAGCCGACAACACATTCTTACGCATCCCGCCGAACAACTCCCGGCCGAAGCCATGCGCGTTACTATGGCGTTTGACATCTGAAAGCTCTTCAACCTCCCGCTCAGCCCACACATCTTCGTCCACCAGCACGTTGACCATACCGACAGTTGCATTCAGACGAATAATATCTCCCGTGCGCACTTTAGCTAACGGCCCACCTGCAGAAGCCTCTGGGCTAAGATGAATCGCGGCTGGAATCTTGCCCGATGCGCCGCTCATGCGGCCATCCGTCACAATCGCGACTCTAAACCCTTTGTTTTGCAACACAGCTAGTGGTGGTGTAAGTTTATGCAGCTCGGGCATGCCGTTGGCTTTAGGCCCCTGGAAACGCACCACGGCCACAAAGTCGCGTTCTAACTCGCCACGATCGAATGCGGCCAATAACTCTTCCTGCGCATCAAACACGATCGCAGGCGCTTCGATAATATGGCGGTCTTCAGGCACTGCTGAAATCTTAATCACGCTACGGCCCAAGTTGCCTTTAAGCAGGCGCAAACCGCCTGACTCGCTGAATGGGAACGCTGCGGTCCGCACGATGGTTTCATCGCTGCTTTCTTTCGGCAGGTCTTTCCATACCAGTTTGCCATCTTCTTTCACTGGCAATTTACCGTAGTCGCGCAAACCGCCATAAGCCACAGTGAACACATCCGGGTACATATAACCTGCGTCTATCAGCTCGCGAATCACGAAGGCCGGGCCGCCCGCCGCCTGAAACTCGTTCACATCGGCCTTGCCGTTTGGATACACGCTCGCCAATAGCGGGGTAGTTTTGGCAAGATGATAGAAGTCTGTCCAATCAATGATGATACCCGCCGCGCGCGCGATGGCCACCCAATGAATGAGATGATTAGTTGAACCGCCAGTCGCCAGCAATGCCACCATCGCGTTCACAATAACATGTTCGTCGACCAACTTCCCAATCGGGGTATAGTGTTCCTTCTTGGTGTTCTCCAGTACCAGCTTAACCGCCTCGCGGGTCAGCAGTTCACGCAAGCCATCATGCGGATGCACAAACGCTGCGCCCGGCACATGCAGGCCCATGGCTTCCAGCAACATCTGGTTGCTATTGGCCGTGCCGTAAAAGGTACAAGTGCCTGCGCCGTGATAAGCCGCTGATTCTGAAGCCAATAATTCTTCGCGTCCAACCAGCCCCTGGGCATACTTTTCACGCACTTTGGATTTTGTGGTGTTATCAATACCAGTACTCATTGGCCCAGCCGGTACGAACACGCAAGGCAAATGTCCAAATTGCAAAGCACCAATCAAAAGACCTGGCACGATTTTATCGCATACGCCCAGAAGCAGCGCAGCATCAAACACATCGTGTGAGAGGGCAACCGCGGTGCTCATCGCAATCGTGTCCCGGCTGAACAGTGACAACTCCATACCGGGTTCGCCCTGCGTGATGCCATCGCACATGGCGGGCACACCGCCAGCCACCTGGACGGTTGCACCGTGCTTGTGCGCTTCATCACGGATAATATCGGGGTAGTTCACATACGGCTGATGTGCGGAAAGCATCTCATTATAGGCCGTCACAATGCCAATATTTGGTGCTTTTTCTACCACCACGCGCAATTTGTCATTGGAAGGCATGGCAGCAAACGCATGCGCCACATTCGCACAGCCTAGGCGATCTGCGCCTCTTTGCCGGTTTGCAATTTCATCCAGGCGTTGCAGATAAGCAGTACGGGTTGGTCGACTTACCTCAATAATACGTTCAGTCACTTCTATATGCGATTGCTTCATTTTATATCAGACCTACGGTAGTTAACGAACTAACTCAATTATCCCCAAAGCAGGGCATGTCGTCAAACCGATAACCCATTATTGTGCGTTTTTATTATGTTTTAGTTACAAGCACATCTTCCATCATCAAATATTCCAGATCGCAGCCAAAAAACATGTTAAGTGCATCCGTTGGACTGCATATCATCGGCTCACCACGACGATTCAGTGAAGTGTTTAATACAACCGGCACGCCGCGCAATTTTTCAAGATGCTCAATCAACTCATAATAGCGCGGATTCGTTTCGCGCGTGACCACCTGCGCGCGCGCCGTGCCGTCCTCATGCACCACTTCAGGAATGCGCGATTTCCAATGCTCGGCGACATCGAAGGTAAACGTCATATATGGCGCCGGATGATTGGTTTGCAGAATATCAGGTGCCACACGGTCGAGCATGCTTGGGCAGAATGGTCGCCAGCGTTCGCGGTATTTAATCTGCGCATTGATGCGATCAGCTACGCCTGGAAAACTTGGATCACCCAGAATGCTGCGGCAACCCAAAGCACGCGGACCAAACTCCATGCGGCCTTGCAGCCAGGCCAATGGATTGCCTGCAGCCAATAATTCAGCCGCTTTTTGCGGAAAATTTTCAACGCGGGTAAATTTTGGCTTTTTGGGGTGCGCTTCACACGCAGCAATACATTCCTCACTGGTATAAGCAGGGCCCAAATAAGCATGCCGCATCGGCTCTATCGTGTCTCCTGCCAAATGCGCGGCATAAGTGGCTGCACCTAATGAGGTGCCATTGTCGCCGGATGCCGGCTGCACAAATAACTCTTTCACATGCGGCATGGCAATAATGCGCTGATTCAATTTCACATTCAGCGCCACGCCGCCCGCCATGGCGATGCGCCCGGTTTCTTTGATAATATCACCCAGATAATAATCAATCATTTTCAGGGCAACATCTTCCAGCAACTGTTGCACAGATGCCGCATAATGAATATACGGGTCGTCAATCTCATCACCACGACGCTTCGGACCAAGCCATTCAATCAGTTCCGGCGCAAAGTAATAACCTTTGCCGTGTTCTTTATAGCGGCGTAATCCCACCACATTTACCAGCTTGGTGTTCACGCGCAACTCGCCGTCTTCAAAGCTCACCAGACGCGACAAATCGTATTTGCTCGGATCGCCGTAAGGCGCCATGCCCATCACCTTGAATTCGCCGTCCAGCATTTCAAAGCCTAGATACTCAGTAATCGCGCCATACATGCCGCCGAGTGAATCCGGGTCGTAAAACTCTTTGATTTTGTGGATTACGCCATTTTCGCCGTAACCAAAAAACGTGGTCGCGTATTCACCTTTGCCGTCAATGCCGACAATGGCCGTTTTTTCTTTGAAACCGCTTAAATGATAAGCGCTGGAAGCATGCGCCAAATGGTGCTCTACCGGCACAAATTTGGCTTTACTCAGGCCTAAATCCGCCATGAGCTTGAGTGATTTGTCGCGGTTGCGGCGGAAGCGGCGATTGCCGTTGAACAGTGCGTCCAGCGCGCGATCTGGCGCATACCAATGGCGCTTGGCATAATGCCAGCGCGCATTTGTGCTCAGTGGAATCTCCGCATACGGAAACGCGACAATATCAACCTCATCCGGTTTCACCCCTGCCTGCTTCAGGCAGAATTTTGCAGCCTCATAAGGAAACTTGTTTTTCGCGTGTTTATCCCGGATAAAACGCTCTTCCTCTGCAGCCGCAATAATCTTGCCATCGACCAAAATTGCAGCCGATGCATCATGCCCAAGCGCGCCCGATAATCCTAATACAATCATGTTGTTAACTCTAGTTATTTAGTATTTTGTAAAATGCCCGCCATCTTAAGCGGCGTATGATCGGCATATATCACTTTAAATGTCTTAATGAATGCATTATACAGGGCTTGGTCATCTTGCCAATTTCGCATGAAGCGACGCAGGTCGCGCACATGGCCTTTTAATGCGGAAGAAGCAAAAGCATGCTGTGTCATGCTGTCCAAATCAATCAGAACAGGCTGATGGTTCACGATCTTGATATTGGTTGCCTTGGTATCCCCATGTGAGATTTTAAGCAAATAAAACTTATAAAACAAAGTGATGATGTTTTTTATGGTTTCAGCACGACTGACTTTGCCCGCGCGTGAGGCAAAAAACTGCGCTGCATCAGGTGCATTAATATATTCACATAAGAAATAAGCTCTTCCGCGCAAGCCAAATTTCCGCTCTTCGATCAATGCAATCGGGTTTGCGGTTGGAATATCCAGCAACTTCAGTCGGTGTGCATTCGCCCAGGAAGTGGCAGCGCGCGTTTGACGCAAGGCACGGCTTACGCCATGCCAAAAACTTTTGATGTTGTAGCGCTTAATGACAATGGATTGATGGTTAATCTCAACCTTTGCAACAGTGCAGGTATTGCCATTTTTAAGCAGATTTTGCGAAGTAACTAGGCTATCAAGCTTTTGAGAAGTTTGGGGCAAATCCAGATCCAAAAAATCGCTTGAAACTGCTGTGAACACTTGAGAGTCTCTATATACGGCGACATCTGTGCACTGCCTGAATACCTTCTTATCTGCATAATTGCTGGCTGCTTTTTGACGATGTGCATTCGTCATTTTCTTAATCAATTCCGCATCGGGCGCCATTTGCCAACCCCTTGCTTCTGCATATGTTTTTAACAAGCCAGGAAGCCAGTTTTCTATTTCCAGCACATCAAATTTTGACAACAAAACACACAAATTTTTGAGCGCTTGTTGTTGACTCAGCCCTGCATATTTGCGGATGCCGTCTCCATCCAATGTGTAGATTTTTTCGCCTTGCACGAGAAAATTCTTGAGGTACAAATCTGTCTGTATCAAATTAGCATTATGATGCTGCGCGACCGCCAATACCAGCGCCTTGGCAAGCTGGGATCGTTGTTCAAAATTAGCAAGCTGATAAACCTGCTCTGCATTCTGAGCATCTGCGATTTCGGAGAATATCAGCACATAGCCATCCTTGATTTCGCTTTCTGCCAATAAATCAGGTGTTTTGATTGCCGTCAGTTTTAAACTCTCAACACCAGACTTGTCGCGCAGGGCATAGTGCTGCGCATCTCTGCCCATGAACAACTTTGCGTATACAGATTGACTGTTCCAAGCACCACGGCAAACTACGCGCTTTTCAGGCACAACGCGCACCACTTCTGAACATGCAAAGCTTGCCATTTGAGGCAGTTCCAGCGTGAACAGTCGCTGGCCAACAGAAGAAATTGTGAGCAACTCTGATGTGGTGACACTCATGCGTATGGGCTTAGACCTTGCGAAACTGTTGTAACAAAGTTATGGCAGAATCCGCTACCTCGCCCACCGAAATATCGGTCATTTCGGCTTTTTTGATGATGCAATGCTGTGCCTTGACCGGATATGGTCCAGTCAAAACGGGACTGGTTGGCCCAAACAGCCCAACAATCGGCACATCCGATGCAGATGCAATATGGAGCACGCCACAGTCATGCGCAATAAACAAATTTGCACGCTGCATGAGCGCGCTTAAGTCTGATACCGTTGTTTTGCCAACCAGATTGATGGTGTTAGGCACTTGTTTTTCAAATTTTTTCGCCAGAAAGGATTCGTTACTTGTGCCAGTGATTACAATTCGCAAATTTGGAATGCGTGCCTGCAGAGCGTTACCCAAAGCGATATAAGCATCGATGGACCAAAGCTTTTTATCCTCAGCTCGCCTGGCATAAAAAAACTTCCAGCCGTGTAACAGTGTAGTGCCACAACCTAGATGGATATTGATAATCGTATCACCTTCTGAAACTGCATATCTGGCCAGCAGGTTGTGCGCTGTCTGCCGCGTCTTGATTACATAGCAGCGATCTGCATCAGTCACCTCTATCTTTAACCAGTTTGCAATAAAATTTAGCAATTGCTCAGCATGGTGTGCGGTTTCATTCAGTGGGAGCGCCAGCGTGTAGGCCGTTTTGATGCCTGGCAGTTTTTTCAGGGCGTTTTTATTCAGCGCCAACACGTCGTCAAAGTCCCGCGCCAGCGCGTCAAACGCTTTGCTTTTATCAATCACATGTATCTGATTTATGTCTGTATTCTCTGCGAACACTTCCGCACTCAATTTATTCAGCGCAACCACCTCAATGATAGCATCTGGCAAATGCTTGCGAAGCAAATGGATCGCCGGCGTACAGAATACGTTGTTGCCTGTGCTGGCTGAGGTTAAAACCAGTATTTTCTTTGCTCCCAAAACGCTGTTATTCATGTCTTTGATTCCAAAGTTGTAGTTTCTGCAACGATTTTAAGCCGATCCACTTGCACAGAAATTTGCTTTTCACATTCACCCGGTCTTGCCCTAGATAGCTTTTTAGGAAGTACAAACGGCTCGCTTTATTCCATTCTCTTGTACGGTAATTCAATGTAATTAGATCCGATACGGATTGCAGCCATGGAAAAATCATGCGCCTGGCTTTTTCCAAATCAATCACCGCCACATCAAACGCCTCTCCGTGCTGTTTCACAAACAAGTGCTTGGCGTACAGCGCACGGTGTTGAAGACCTGATTGATGCATGGCGCGTACTGTTTTGGCAACAGAGCTGAGCAGTTTTCTTTGCGCCAGCAAACTCATAGCTTCTTTTTTAATTGCATCAAGCGGCTGATAGCCCGCAAGGTTCTCACTAACCAAAATGGCCTGCTGCCCTTCCAGGGCATGCCTTTGTGCAAAAAAAATCACATTAGGCACGCTAATGCCATGCGTTTGCAGGTGACGCAGATACCTAAACTCTTTCGCAAAAGTAGACTCCCCCTTTATTGGATGAAGCAACGAGCGCGAGGTATGGTTTTGTTGTTTTTTCACATATAAGGTAAATAGCTTATTATCTATAGCAACTTCCACTCGGCTGACCCCACTCCAGCCACCCCGGTTTTGATTGGGGGCATCGATCCAGTCTACTGGGAAATTCCAAATTTGATCAAAGGTCGCGAACTGCCTGCTTTGGAGCGTATCCTGCCAACCCGGATTGCAATATAGCGTCAAAAAAACCTCAATGTATTAGAATATGCATTTTCCAGCTAGCATTTTAACCTAAAACGCTTTGAATCGCTTTGAGGTCTTTCACTTAAACTCACATGCTAACCTTGCTATCTAAAATCATAGCCTTGCTGCCATTATCCGCCATACACGGCATTGGTAAAGCATCAGGCTGGTTATTGCATCTGTGCACCCCCACTTCAGCCAGAGTTATGCGCGAAAATCTTAAACAAAGCGCATTATGCGCAAACGAAGCGGAATTTAAGCGCGTCATCCAAGCCAATATCAGCGAAACAGGTAAAGCCATTTTAGAAACATTGGCTATCTGGCAATGGCCTCAAGACAAAGTGGTTGCGCTCGTCAAATCCTGTCATAACTGGCATTTAGTCAAAGATGCTTTGGCTCGCGGCAAGGGGCTGATTTTTCTCACCCCGCATTTGGGCTGCTTTGAAATTACCTCGATTTATTATGCATCGAAACACCCAATTACCGTGCTGTTTCGCCCGCCAAAAAAATCCTGGCTTACTTCGCTGATCGATACTGGACGCAGCAAAGGACTAGTCAAACTTGCACCTGCCAACATGCAAGGTGTGCGTGCGCTGATGCATGCATTGAAAAAAGGAGAGGCTGTGGGTATTCTGCCAGACCAGATTCCCGCCGCCGGCGAAGGTGAATGGGCGGATTTTTTTGGAAAGCAGGCTTATACCATGACTCTTGCCAGCAAACTTGCCGAAAAAACCGGCGCAACCGTAATCATGGCGTACGGTGAACGGCTGGCGAATGGCGAAGGTTACGAAATCCACCTCACCAAACTAGACTCTATCGCCACGCCCGCCTTGCTTAACCAAGCTATTGAGCGGCAAATCGCACAAAAACCGGAACAGTACTTATGGCTCTATAACCGTTACAAAGCGAGGCGTCACGCCGTTTCCAAAGCAAACTCGCCAGACCCCACTATTTAATGGCTGATTTTTCGTCTGCAAGCCGTTTTTGAAATTTTTCACTGTGAAATTTGGCATAAAGCTGACTTGCGCGTACTTCTACTTTCTTCCAGAAATCGGCCGTTTGCGGCAGATAATGCTGTTTGAACAGCGCCCAGTCTCCATCGGTAAAGCCGCAATCCATGGCAGAAAAATATAAGCCTGCAATGTCTTTCATGACCGCGCTGCCATTGCTTGCCTGGCCTTGCAGCATGCGGTGCAGATCAATCAAGTGCAAGTTAATGTCGCCGTGTGCTAGCGCCTGTTTTTTGAGTACAAAGTGACACAAATAAAAATCGCGGTGACATAAACCTGCTTCGTGCAACTTTGCCGCAAGCTGCGCGATGGCAATAATGAGTTTTTGTTTAAACGCCGCGCTAGGCGGGTTGGTTTTCCAATCTGCGCACAAATCTTCTAATGAAACAATGTCGCCCAAATCTTCTGTCATCACAAATGATTGCAAACTGGCGGGGCTGCAGCCGCGCTGCCCATAAGCCACCAGCGGCGTGTTGGGGATGCCGATCTCGTCCAGCTTTTGAATCGCTGCGACTTCGGTCATCGCGCCTAGAATCGGTTGTTTAAAGCTAATTAAATTTTTAAGAATCTCGCCCCAGCCCACGCCAAAATGCTGCTTGATAAAGTAGCTTTTTCCTCCCAAACTGATTTGCATGGTTTTACGGCCGCGCACATCACGGAAGGCTTTGCCAGACAGTTGCATGAGCGCCGCAAAAACATCATCGCCAGCAAAATGCTGCCTGATTTCTTCCGGCACAAACAGCACATTTTTCATAAGGTACCTGCCTTTTTACGCTGGGCAAGCTCGATCAGGATATTGGCCTCGGCACTGCCATCATTGGCCTGCATGATGTGTTGTGCATACTTGAGGCCATTGGCAGACCATTGCGGTTTTTTGTCCGTTTGCCGCATTTCCAAAAATTGCCGGTTAAATGCAGCTTGGTCAAACGGCAGTTCAGTCACAATCCCGGCATCGGCATCCGCCACATGATGCGCATAGCCACAGCTGGCCGTCACCAGCATGGGCGCGCCGCAGGCCATGCCTTCCAAAATTACCAGGCCCGTATTCTCACGATACGCAGGATGCACGCATACATCCGCGCCCTGCATCAGCTGTGGAATATCCGGCCTGCCCTTGGAGATAACAACATGTTTTTCCAAGCCAAGTTTTTTGGCCATTTGTTGGAATTTTTTAGGATTGTCCTGCCCTACCGCCACCAACCTTGTGCTTGCGCGCAAAGCTTCCGGCAATGCCGCCAGCGCCAAAATGGCACGGTCCAGGCCTTTCATAGAAAAGCCGGAACCGGTAAGCAAATATACAAAATCATCCGCGTCAAAGCCAAACGCATTACGCAAGTGCGCGCGCATAGCCCGCTTGTCTTGCAGCACAAAACGCTCCGGTGACAGAAACGGTGGAATGTAATGAAAACGCGCATCCTGCGTGCCGTACCAGTGCTGAAAATGCGGTTTTTCGGTAAGCGATACGGCTAAAATTTCAGTTTTAGATGCATGCGAAAAAATGGCCTTTTCGCACGCCGCAAACCATTTAAAGCGCGGTAAAAACCGATACAAGAAATGGCGCTGCTTATGTGCGCGTTCGACGAAACAAGGGTCGGCGGCAAAATGGGCGTCCAAGCCCGCCATGCGGTTATATCCAAAAATATAATCAAAGCCGCTCGTTTTAATTTGCTCAAATGCCGCATCGATAAATTTTTGATAGCGCTGATAATTAAACCAGCCTTTTTGCAGCAACACATGCACCTTGATACCGTCAGGCGCATCCCCGTCCCAGCTCAGAGTAAACACGTCCACCCGATGGCCACGCTTCACCAGCTCATTAGCCGTACGCAGCATATCGCGCTGCATGCCGCCGTAAGGAAAATATTTAAAAATTAAAAACGCAAATTTCATTACCCGAATTGTATGCGAAAATACGCCCTATGCCGCGCATTCTACTTATCAAAACTTCTTCTCTGGGCGATGTGATTCACAATTTACCGGTGGTGACTGACATCCGCGCGCATTGCCCCAACGCGCAGATTGACTGGGTGGTGGAAGAATCTTTTGC
>OEOF01000022.1_pt1 | contig 26192 bp, 29 predicted proteins | sample 1539701 | NCBI WGS metagenome assembly OEOF01 (sample SAMEA3611561, study PRJEB23397) | activated sludge metagenome | biome: Urban; feature: Wastewater Treatment Plant; material: Activated Sludge | place: Slovenia | collected 2012-09-24 | reverse complement strand
CGGCAAATATGAAGGCGAACAAGCCCAAAAGCAAGGCTATAAACAATCCTGCACCAAGCAACCAAACCATGCCGCCTACCAGCGCACCACTTAAGGCACCTCCCAGAAACCGCCCCAGCAAAGCACGGAAAACAGCGCCCCCAGCCAAGCCGACCAGGAACAAGATGGCCAGATAAGTTTGCCAATCTGCCGTGGCCGAATGTGTGGATGACTGCGCGGGTGCAGGCAAGGCCTCGCCTTCAATCAGTTGGGTCAGACTGCTCACACCCGCATCCAGCCCGCCAAAGAAGTCGCCTTGCTTGAATCTCGGTGCAATCACCTCGCTGATAATACGCTTGGCATAAATGTCGGGTATCGCGCCTTCCAGCCCGCGGCCTACCTCAATGCGCAACTTGCGGTCATCCTTGGCCACCAGCACCAGCACGCCGTCATCCGGCTTTTCGCGCCCCAGCTTCCATTGTTCTACGACACGAATAGAGTATTGTGCAATATCTTCCGGCTGAGTGGTCGGCACAATCAATATCGCCAGCTGGCTGCCTTTTTTGTCCTCCAGCGCTTTCAGCCTGGCTTCCAGCGCGGTTTGCTGGGGAGCGTCCAGCGTGCCAGTCAGGTCAGTCACGCGCGCTTGCAGCGGCGGGATCTCCACCAATGCGAAAGCCACATGCGGCAACAACAACGCACACAGCAACAGACAAATATTGAAAAAACGTTTCACCATCACCCCGGCCCTTGCCTTGGCGAGCGAGGGCATTATGGCTTACTTCTTATCGCCGAACTCGACTTTAGGCGCAGCAGAGATTGCCTTCTCGTTCTCTACGCTAAAATTAGGCTTGGTGTTGTAACCAAATACCATCGCGGTCAGGTTGTTCGGGAATTGGCGCACTGCCACGTTGTATTGCTTCACTGCCTCAATATAGCGATTACGCGCCACCGTCACGCGGTTTTCCGTGCCTTCCAACTGCGCCTGCAAATCACGGAAGCCCTGGTCGGCTTTCAGGTTGGGATAATTCTCCGCCACCGCCATCAGGCGCGAAAGCGCACTGGTCAACTGCCCTTGCGCCGCCTGGAACTTGGCGAAAGCTTCCGGGTCATTCAGCACTTCCGGTGTCACCTGCATACTGCCCACTTTGCTGCGTGCTTCCGCAACCTGCGTCAATACCTCTTGTTCATGCTCGGCATAACCTTTCACCGTTTCCACCAGATTGGGCACCAGATCGGCACGGCGCTGATACTGGTTCAGCACCTCGGACCAGGCCGCCTTGGATTCTTCATCCAGGCTTTGGAAAGTATTGTAGCCACAGCCGCTCAAGCCCAGCACCAAAGCCAGCATGGCAAGTTTAGAAATCAGGTTTTTCATGTGGGTTTCCTCACAAAATGATAGGGAAATGAATCAGTCAGTATATGGTGGTATGCACGCAAATTACAAGGTCTTCATTGTTTCCCGCGCCAAACACAAATCCTCCCATGCCTTGGCTTTTTCCAGCGGGCTGCGCAATAAATAGGCTGGGTGGAATGTGATCACCACCGGCACACCATGGTATTCATGCAGCTTGCCGCGCAGGCTGGAGATAGAGCTCTCGGTGTTCAGCAAGGACTGTGCAGCAAATTTGCCCAACGCAATAATGATTTTCGGTTGTATCAATTCGACTTGCCGCTTCAGGTACGGGTCGCACTTTTGCACTTCCTCGCCATTCTGGTCGCGGTTCTGCGGCGGACGACATTTCAGCACATTAGCGATATACACATTCTCGCCACGCTTGAGATGAATCGCCGCCAGCATGTTGTCCAGCAGCCTGCCTGCCTGCCCGACAAAGGGCTCGCCGCGCTTATCCTCCTCCGCGCCAGGCGCCTCGCCGACGATGAGCCAGTCTGCATTCGGATCGCCCACGCCAAACACCGTCTGCGTACGCGTTTTGGCCAAATCACAAGCCTGGCAGTTCTTCACGCAGTCTTGCAACGCCTGCCAATCCATGTTGCGCACATCGGGCTGAGGTTTCTCGACAGGCGGTTTTTCAATAGGCGTTTCAATTGGCCTGGAAGGCGCATCCTGCTTGGCTTCCAGAGCATCTGTTTTTGCTATTGAATGCGCGTGCGTATGCAAAGGCTCGCGCAGTTTCCATTGTGGCAGCAGTTCCAGTTCACGCAGTATGTCTTCACGCGTCATTGTCATAAAGCCATTCCCATCAATATTGCATCCTCACGTCCGCCGGTTGCAGGGTAATAATTGCGCCGCACTGCCATTTCGTTAAAACCCACTTTTTCATATAGAGCGATGGCATTTTTGTTGCTCGGACGCACTTCCAGAAACATGTTGTTTGCGCCGTAGCTCTTGGCCTTGGCAATCATGTGCGCCAGCAGCATGCGCCCCAAACCGCGCCCCTGATGTGGCTTGGCCACGCTGAGGTTGAGCAGGTGCGCCTCATCCAGCACCAGGTACATCAAGGCATAACCCACTAATTCGGCACTGTCCATCATCACCCAGCAACTATGCCCGAAGGCCAGCGAATCGGCAAAATTGCCACGTGTCCACGGGTGGCTGTAAATGGTCGGCTCGATCACCATCACCGCGTCCAGATCGCTCGTCCGCATTAGCCGGAAGCTGACTTTCGCGCTCATAGCTTTTGCCCTTGCTCACGTTCCTGCGTTGTCAGCGCCACGCGGTTGCGGATATACAAAGGCTTGGCCTCACTGGCAGGCTGCGTCTTTCCATCGCGAAACAGCGGCAGCGCCAGCTGTAAAATCGCTCTGGCATCAGGCGCAGCCTGGGCATCCACTGCCCGCAAGGCCTTATGGTACCTGGCTTGCAGGGCATCGCCATAAGCTGCCCACGCGCTACCCACGCCCGCCCAACCTGCGCCCGACACTTCCGGCAACTCCCCTGGCTTATGCAAAGCCGTGGCTAAAGTTTCGTGCCAGCCTTCGCCCTGTTGCTCAAGCGCGGCGAAGTAGATCTCGCCCATACGCGCATCCTGGCACACGATCACTTTCTGCGCTTCGCTGGCTTGTGCCAGCGCATGCAAAGTATTGACGCCCACCACCGGCAAGTTCAAGCCAAACGCCAGACCCTGCGCCACACCGCAAGCGATGCGCACCCCGGTAAAAGCCCCCGGCCCCGTGCCATAGGCAATGCCATGCAGGTCTTTTAATTGGATATTGGATTGATTCAATAAAGCATGAATCTGCGGCAAAATCAAATCAGAGGCGCGCGTGCCAACGCGCTCGTGATATGAAAACGTGCTGGCGCCTGCCATCAGCGCGATGGAAAGCGTGTCGGTAGAGGTGTCAAACGCTAAGAGATTCATTCCGCCGCTATTTTACCGCGCAATTGTTTCACTTGTTTGCGAATTGTTTTTCCCTCCAGCCGCCTGTGCTGCGAGGCGCGCGTGGGTCGGGTAGCGTATCGTTTGGGCGGCACATAGGAGGCCGCGCTCACAATCTCGTGCAAGCGCCGCACCGCATCCTTCTTGTTTGCCTCCTGCGTGCGAAACTGCTGCGCCTTGATGATGAGCACGCCTTCATCGGTAACGCGGCTGTCTTTCGCACTCAACAGCTTTTCTTTCAGCCAATCCGGCAAGCTGCTGGCAACAATGTCAAAGCGCAAATGAATCGCACTCGACACCTTGTTCACATTCTGCCCACCCGCGCCCTGTGCGCGCATGGCAGTGAGTGTATATTCACTTTCAGGTATCGTTATCATGCCGTATCTTGACTAAAGAAAGCCAGCGCCTCTGCCAGTTCCCGCGTGCGTTTGAATGGCGGCAAGCTTTGCCAGATGCGCCTGCCGTAAGGCTTGGAAATCAGGCGCGGGTCGCAGATCATCAACACACCACGGTCGGTTTCATCGCGTATCAGTCTGCCCGCCCCTTGTTTGAGTGTAACAACCGCGTACGGAAGCTGGTATTCCATAAAGGCGTTCTTGCCCTCCGCATTCATTTTGTCGATACGTGCCGACAGCACCGGGTCATCCGGCGGGGCAAACGGCAGTTTGTCGATAATGACCAGACTCAGTGCCTCGCCTCGCACATCCACACCTTCCCAGAAGCTTTGCGAACCCACCAGCACAGCGTTGCCATGCGTGCGAAAGCGCTCCAGCAGCTCGGAGCGCGTGCTTTCGCCTTGCAGTAGAATCGGGTATTCCATGCCGTTTTCGGCAAACGCGTCTTTTAGCAACGCATGAATCTCGCGCATCGCCCGCAGGCTAGTGCACAGGATAAACGCCCGGCCTTTGCTGGCACGGATTACCGGCAACGCCGCAGCAACAACGGACGCGTTGTAAGCGGGTGTGTTCGGGTCGGGCATATCAGCAGGCGCGTACAGCAAAGCCTGGCTTTCATAGTTAAAAGGGCTTTGCAGATACAGCGTCTCAGCCGCATGCAGGCCCATCTGGCTGCGGTAATGCGAAAAATCGTTTTTGACTGCCAGCGTGGCGGAAGTAAAAATCCACGCGCGCGGCTGGGCGTTAAGCTGCTTGCCAAAACCGTCTGCCACACTGAGCGGTGTGGCATGCAACTGCACGCTTTGCGTAAATACCTCCACCCAGCGCACCAGATTAGCGTTTTCTGCCTGCACCCAACTTTGCAACTGCTCGCACAAGGCCACGCCGCGCTGCCAGCATTTTTCCAGCTGCGGGTCGCGCGCCGATTGGCTTTCCAGCACTTGCGTCAATTCCAGCAACTTGGCTTGCATGGCTTTGTAAGCCTCATCAAAGCCTTTTAAAGCCAGTGCTTTCTGTACCGGCAGCCGCGAGCCTTCGTAAGCGAACACCAGACGAAAATCGCGGCAGGCTTTTTCCAGCACGGGAATCGCCTCGCCCAGCGCGACGCAATCCTTAGCCAGGCTGAGATGCGCCATGTTGCTATCTCGGCACAGCTCCATGAGTTGCGAGGTTGAAATATCTTCGCCAAAAAATAGTCCGGCCACATCCGGCAATTGATGCGCTTCGTCAAAAATCACCGTGTTGGCGCTGGGCAACAGCTCAGAGACCCCTTCGTCGCGCAGCATCACATCGGCAAAGAACAAATGATGGTTCACTACCACCACATCGGCTGCCAGCGCCTTTTTGCGCGCCTCCATCACAAAGCAGTCCTTGTAATAGGCGCAATCCTGCCCCAGGCAATTCTCACGCGTGGAAGTCACGTTCTGCCAAACGGTGGCGTTCTCCGGCACTTCGGTCAATTCGGCCTTGTCACCGGTTTTGCTGTGCTCCGCAAATGTCTTGATGATTTGCACGTAACGCGCATCATCCCGGGAGGCAAAGCGGCCATCCTGCAAAGCACGCTCCAAGTGATGATGACAGACATAATTAGCGCGCCCCTTGAGCATGCAGGCGGTTACTGGTACTTTCAGCGCATCGCGCACATTGGGCAGATCGCGGTTGAATAGCTGATCCTGCAAGGTTTTGGTACCGGTGGAGATAATGACTTTGCCGCCAGCAAGCAGCGCCGGAACCAGATAGGCAAAGGTCTTGCCCGTACCCGTGCCTGCTTCGGCAACCAGTTGCTTATGATGTTGTATGGCATCTTCCACCGCCAGCGCCATCTCCACTTGCTGGCCGCGCGACGAATAATTGCCAATAGTTTGCGACAAAGCGCCGCCCACCTGAAAAACCTGCTGGATCTGTGATGATTGTGACATAGGCGAATTATCCCATATGGTGGTACGCATGCATGCGTACAGCGCAACAATTCATCCCAAATGATCATTATTTCTAACCAAAGTATTGTGCTAACGGCGCTAGCCTGTTAGCCTATCGCTGCTGTCAAGCAAGACTGGCGGTTTAAGTTAGCGGTAACCAGGTGTTTTATTTCGTCAATGCTAGGGAGAATGCGATGGATTTAAGCCTTATTATTCAGTTAATTAGCGGTGCAGTAGGTGGCAATATTGCCGGAAACCTGATGAAAAATGCCAGCTTGGGCACGGCATTAAATTCCGTCATCGGGGTACTGGGTGGCGGCGTGGGTGGCCAGATTCTGGGCGCTTTGGGCATGGGTGGTGCAGCAGCAGCAGGTGGCATGGATATTGGCTCCATCATCAGCCAAGTGGCTGGCGGTGGCGTAGGTGGTGGCGTATTGTTAGCGATCATCGGCCTGATCAAAAACGCCATGGCTAAACAGTAATCCTGATCCGGATAACCTGCCTGACATACGCCAGGTAGGTTTTTTGTTTTTTGGTGTTCGAGTTTTAATGAAAAAGATTTTCCTGTTTTTGCTGGTAATGGGCTGGCAACATGTGTCTCTGGCGGAAGAACTAGTGCTTGAAGATACGGCAAGCGACCAAGCAGCGATAGAACCGGAACATAGCTGGCGCACCAAAGCCAGTGAAATCCTGCTAAACGCCCTGAGCCTGACCGGCATCAAGTATCAATACGGCGGAACCCAGCCTGAAACCGGCTTCGATTGCAGCGGCTTCGTGCGTTACGTATTCCGAGAATCGGCTAATATCGCCTTGCCTCCCACAGCCCGCGCCATCAGTCAGATTGGAAAAACAGTCAAGAAGGACGAACTGCAGCCTGGCGACTTGGTGTTCTTCAACACCTTAAAATCAGCTTTCTCGCATGTGGGCATCTACATCGGAAACAACAGATTCATCCACGCGCCGCGTGCCGGCGGATCGGTGCGCGTGGATGATATGCAAGCCGACTATTGGACCAAACGCTACAACGGCGCACAGCGCCTGGAGCATGACACATCGCCCTAGCCCTAAGTCGTTTTTTTGTCACTATGCCCCAGGCTGCGTCCCGGGTCTATCACATCGCGCACCAGCTGCTTTAACTCTGCCGCATCCACATGTCGGCCTTGTGCCTTGCGCGAGAATATCGTAACACCGTCCAGACGCACGTCGAAGATACCGCCGGTACCGGGTTTCAAGGTGAGCGCCTGTATGTCACCATCAAACGTTGTCAGCAGCTCCTGCGTCAGCCAGATTGCACGCGCTAACCAGCGGCATTGTGTACAGAACTCGATTTCCAAGTGATGAACAAGCATTTTTCTCTCCAAAAACCATGCAAAGCTGTTCATTTTGCTTGAAATAACGGAAAATGAACCTATCTCATATTGTAGGCTCAAAATGCGTGCCGTTTCATTGATAACTAAAGGTATTTTAATGCGGTCCAAACTGGAAAAAATCGGTCTTATCGGCTCGGGCATCGTCATTGGCGTGCTCATCAGCTTCAACTTTACTGCGCTGGCAGAGAAACTGACGGCACAGCAACTGCCGATTGACGAACTGCGGGTGTTTGCCGAAGTCTTTGGCAAAGTGAAAAGCGATTATGTTGAGCCAGTAGAAGACAAAAAGCTCATTAATGAAGCGCTGACCGGCATGCTACAGGGCTTGGATCCTCACTCAGCCTACCTGGATGCGGATGCCTACAAGGACATGCAGGCAGGCACACAAGGCGAGTTCGGTGGCTTGGGTATTGAAGTTTCGATGGAAGATGGCTTGGTGAAGGTGGTCTCGCCGATTGAGGACAGCCCAGCCTATAAAGCAGGCCTGAAAAGCGGCGACCTGATCATGAAACTAGATGACACTCAGGTGCGCGGTATGACATTGAATGACGCAGTCAAAAAAATGCGCGGCACCCCGGACACGAAGATCACGCTGACCGTGTTGCGTAAGAACGAACCGAATCCGCTCACGTTCACATTGACCCGCGCCATTATCAAAGCGCAAAGCGTAAAAAGCAAATACATTGAAAAAGATTACGGCTATGTGCGTATCACCCAGTTTCAGGATCGCACCGGAGAAGATTTGGCCAAAACGCTAAAGGCCCTGCACGAGCAAAACAAAGCCCCACTCAAAGGACTGGTACTGGATTTACGCAACAATCCGGGCGGCCTGCTGGATGCCGCAGTTGGCGTATCCGCAGCCTTTCTGCCTGCAAATGACCTTGTGGTCTATACCGAAGGACGCATCGCGGATTCGCAAATGCGGCTAAATGCCGATCCGCGTGATTATGCGCGCCGCGGCAAAACCGATTATCTGCGGAATCTGCCTGACGAATACAAGAAATTACCCATCGTGGTGCTGGTCAATGCCGGCTCGGCTTCAGCCTCCGAAATCGTGGCAGGCGCATTGCAGGATCACAAGCGTGCCACGATCATGGGCATACAAAGTTTTGGCAAAGGCTCAGTACAGACTATTCTGCCAATGAACAACGGCAGTGCCATCAAGCTTACCACCGCACGCTATTTCACACCGAACGGCCGCTCCATCCAGGCCAAGGGCATTGTGCCGGACATTATCGTGGAAGATGGCTCTGATCCATCCAATACCCTGCATGAAGCTGACTTGGGCAAGCATCTCTCCAATCCTACTGACAAGGCAGACATCAAGAACACAGAGGATGCCAGTAAAACTGCCATCAAAAACAAACCTGAGGAAAGGAAATATGCCGAACCTAAAGGCCCGATTGAGCCAGCCAGCGCGGATGACTTCCAGTTCCAGCAAGCGATGAACCAGCTTAAAGGTTTGCCGGTGCAAAAAGCACCTGAAGTGAAAGAGATGAAGGCTGGAATCTCCGACAACAAGGTGAAAAAATAATATGAACCCTGCTTCGGCAGGGTTTTTTATATCTGCGATTTTGATACACTTATTAGCATGAACATTGACACCCTCATCACTACGTTTGATAACGGCCTGCGTACGGTTTTTGCCAAAGCGCATACCGTACGCCCGCTACCAAGCGCCAATGTACCGGAAGCTGAATTAAGCGCCGAGGAAAAAGCCCATGCCGCTGCGCTGATGCGCATCAATCACGTAGGCGAAGTCTGTGCCCAGGCATTGTATAGCGGCCAGGCCATTACCTGCAAAACGCCGCACATCGTCGACTCCCTGAAAGAAGCAGCGCATGAAGAGGTAGAACACCTGGCCTGGTGTGAAAGCCGCATCGAGGAACTGGGTGGGCGCAAAAGCCTGCTCAACCCGTTCTGGTTTACCGCCAGCTTTGCCCTGGGCGCCTTGGCTGGCAAGATAGGTGACAAATGGAATCTCGGCTTTTTGGCCGAAACCGAGCGCCAGGTCGGCCAGCATCTGCAAGGCCATCTGGACAAACTTGCCCGGCAGGATGCCAAAACGCGTGCCATCATTACACAGATGCATACTGATGAACTCAAGCACGCCCGTGAAGCCAACACGCTGGGAGCTGCCGAACTTCCACCTCCGGTCAAGGTTGCCATGCGGCTGGCGTCCAAGGTTATGACCAAAACCGCCTATTATTTTTAGATAAAAGGTGTTTACAGCAGCTGTTTTAGAGGTATGATGAAGCCATCAGCGGTATAGTGAGGTAAGTCTTCAAGCATGCAGAAATTCAGCGACATTTTGCTCACACTGGAGAGCGCAGAACATATTCAGCGTATTGAGCTTTTCTACCCGGACGGTAAAGCCGCAGGCATCATCGAGAACAAACCGGGCAGCCAAGGTTCGCTCAAGGTCTACAACCACCTCTATAAAATGTTTGGTGAAATCAGTATGGATGCCGCCGTGGAAGGCTTGGCGCTTTATTGTGAGCATACCGAAGATGCCGAAAACTGCCCAGGCAAACACCCTAACGTAGACCGTTTATTGGACGTGCTGGAAGACGAACAACCACTTCAGGTCAAAATCATCACCGCCGGATAAATTTCAGAATCATGTATCGCATGCGCACGCATTCATTGTAAAAACAGATGCTCCGGAAGCCAATCCAGATGCGGCTTCCAGGCCGATAGTTTATGCAATGAAAATTCAGTCCGAGAAAAGCATCAAAAAAGGGCGCATCCAAGCGCCCTTTTTAACTTACTCGAAACTGACTTGCCTGATCTCGAAATCGTGGGTGATTTCGCAGGCTTTACCCAGCATGATGGAGGCCGAACAGTACTTCTCGGCGGACAACTTGATGGCACGTTCAACTTGCGTTTCATTAAGCGCATCGCCTGTCACCACAAAGTGGACGTGGATCTTGGTGAACACTTTGGGAATCTCATTTGCCCGCTCGGCTTGAATTTCGGCCACGCAATCCGTCACCTTCTGGCGCGCCTTTTTCAGTACCGTCACCACATCAAACGAGGTACAGCCGCCCATGCCGATCAGCAGCATCTCCATCGGCCGCATGCCGATATTGCGCCCTCCCATCTCCGGTGCGCCATCCAGCACCACCGCATGGCCGGTTTCGGATTCGCCCATAAAGCAGACGTTATCTACCCATTTAACAGACACCTTCATTATTTAACGTCCAAAAGCTCTACATCGAAAACTAGTGTGGCATTTGGCGGAATCACACCACCTGCGCCGCGAGCGCCGTAACCCATTTCCGGCGGGATAACCAGCGTGCGCTTGCCACCAATTTTCATACCGGCAAAGCCTTCATCCCAGCCTTGAATCACTTGCCCCGCACCCAGGAAAAAGTTAAACGGCTCTTTTCTATCCAGGCTGCTGTCAAACTTGCTGCCTTTGTGATCCTCGGCATTGGCATCATACAGCCAGCCTGTGTAATGCACGGTAATGTTAAAGCCTGGCTCGGCTTCGCGTCCGGCACCTACCTGAGTGTCGATCTTTTGTAATTCGGTGATATTGGTCATTGCGGATTTTTCCTGATTGGTTGAGTTCGTGGTTTCAGCCTGGCATGCCCCGAGTGTCAGCATGCAAACCAAAGCGATCCATAAGCTGCGCATTGTCGTTGCCCGTCTGTTTTTGCAAAAAACGTATGATACCGCAAAATGCGCTAAGCCGCCGCCGTTATGGCTGTTGGTGAACCCACTCTATCAGCGCATCTTGGGCAGCTTTAGTTGCTGCCGCTTTGGGGTGGTTCACTAACATCACCAGCACATGACGATGGTTATTAGCATCAATCGCGTATCCGGCAATCGCATTCACGCCATTCAATGAGCCCGTCTTGAGATGCGCGCGTCCATTTGTCTGGCTATCGTTCAGGCGTTTCTTGATGGTGCCATCCTGCGCCAGAATCGGCAGCGAAGCCATCAGCTCCGGCATCACAGGGCTGCGGAAAGCGCTCACCAGCATCTGCCCCAAATGCTCGGCACTAATGCGCTCAACGCGCGACAAACCGGAGCCGTTTTCGATAATCAATTCATCGAACACCATGCCTTTGGCAAACAGCCAAGTTTTGATGGCGGCAAACCCTTTGGCCTCGGTCGCTGGCGTACTATGCTTTTCGGCCGCGATCGTCAGCAGCAACTGACGCGCCATCAGGTTGTTGCTCCATTTATTGATGTCGCGAATCGCATAACCAAGCGGGTCGGAAAATTGCTCCAGCACTTTTGTTGCCACCGAAGGCGTTTCTTGCACTTTCATGCTACCAGTAAATTTTCCGCCCAATTCGCGCCATAATTTTCTGAAAGTAAAAAAGGCATATTTTTCGTCGTCGAACACGCTCAATTCCAGATAACGCTCGCCACAATCCGGCGAGAACGCGCCGCTAAACGTCACGATCGCTTTATCCTGCGCAGGGTTCACCGTATAACCAAAGCGGCTGCGCCATTCGCCGCAAGCGCCTTGTGCCAGCTTCATATTGTTGACGATTTGCACTTCCGCCAGCTCGAATTCCTGATGGATATTGACACCCGCTTCATCTGCCGTGAATTTGAAACTCGTATTGCGTCCATTCACCAGAAACGCGCTTGGCATGGCGTTGTAAGCGCGCCAGGTTTCGCCATCGAACGTATCGCGGCTGCCCACGGTTTTGGAAAATACGCTTTTATCAATGAGCAAATCACCTTTGACTTCCTTGATGTCAGCTTGCTGCACCCCCATCAACAATCGCCAGAACTCTTGCGGTTTGAAGCTTGGGTCGCCATAACCCTTGATGATCAGGTTCCCGTCCAGCACGCCGTTATTGATCGCACCATCGCGATATACCTCGGTCTTCCAGCGATAAGCCGGGCCGAGCAGATCCAGCCCGGCATGGGTGGTCACCAGTTTCATCACCGACGCCGGGTTCATGGATTTGCCCGCGTTGTGGCTGAGAATCGGCCTATCGTTATCCACCGCTTGCACGTAAACACTCACATTTTGCTGCGGAATCCCCGCCTTCTTCAGCGCATCAGCCACTGTCGCAGGCAACTCTGCGCGTGCAGAAAAGCTCAAAAACAGCAAAATAAAAGTGAATATTCTCTTCATTTTATTGCTCTGGATACCGCATGAATGCTGGCTTGCAGGGCACATTCGATTTCATCTTGCGTAATCGTATATGGCGGCATGAAATACACTGTATTGCCTATCGGGCGCAACAGCAGGCCTTGCGCCAACGCGTTGGCATAACAGGCCTTGGAAAAATCGGGGTTGTCCGTCACTACATCAAACGCCCATATCATGCCCTGCTGACGCAAGTACTGGATAGGCAAGCGCGTGAGCGCTTGCATTTCCGTGTTGATGAATTCGGCTTTCTGCCGGTTCTTTTGCAAAACATCGTCGCGCTCAAATATGGCCAAAGTTGCCAACGCCGCGCTGCACGCCAGCGGGTTGCCCGTATAGCTATGGCTATGCAAAAAGCCTTTCGTCACCTCGTCATGATAGAACACCTGATAAATCGCATCGGTTGTCAGCACTACCGAGAGCGGCAAATACCCGCCGGTGATGCCTTTGGACAGGCACATGAAATCCGGTCGAATCTGTGCGCTCTCGCATGCAAACATCGTCCCGGTGCGACCAAATCCGACGGCAATCTCGTCTGCAATCAAATGCACCTGATAACGATCACATATCTCCCTGGCACGTTGCAAATACACCGGATGATACATGCTCATACCCGCCGCACATTGCACCAAAGGCTCGATGATGAATGCAGCCAGTTCATCAGCATGGGCGGCGACATAGCGTTCCAACGTATCTGCACAGCGCAAAGCAAACTGTTCCGGCGACTCGCCTTGCTCAGCCAAACGCCAATCCGGACTGGGCGCTTGAGCCGATTGGGTAAGTAGCGCCGCATAAGTATCCTTGAAAATCGTCACATCGGTCACGCCCAACGCCCCTAGCGTCTCGCCGTGGTAACTGTTTTTCAAACTAATGAACTTGTTCTTGCCGGACTTCCCCGAGTTACGCCAGAAGTGAAAACTCATCTTCAACGCAATTTCAGTTGCGCTGGCGCCATCGCTGCCGTAAAACGCATGCCCAAGACCGGTTAGCCTGCCTAGTTTCTCCGAGAGCTCAATCACTGGCTGATGCGTGAACCCCGCCAGCATCACATGTTCCAGCGTGTCCAACTGATGCTTGATGGCATCTTTGATACGCGGATTGTTGTGACCGAACAGATTCGTCCACCAACTGCTCACTGCATCCAAATAACGCTTGCCTTCAAAATCGTACAGCCACACACCTTCGCCGCGCTGAATCGGCACCAGCGGATACTGCTCATGCTGCTTCATTTGCGTGCACGGATGCCACACTGCGGTTAAGCTGCGTTGAATCAATTGTTGGTTCGTCATGCCGAAATTGTACGATGAATCCGATGTTTTCACGCAACATACCAAGAACTTTAGTAAAATCATGGTTTTAGTTAAACGCTCAGTGCATGCAACACGCTCGTAACCATCTGGAACTACTCTCCCCGGCCAAGAATGCCGATTTCGGCATTGAGGCGATCAATCACGGGGCAGATGCTGTCTATATCGGCGGCCCGGCATTCGGTGCGCGCGCCAAGGCCGCCAACGAGGTGGCTGACATTGCACGCCTTGCCAGGCATGCGCATAAGTTCAACGCAAAAGTGTTCGTGGCGTTCAACACTATCTTTCATGATAACGAGCTAGAAGGCGCACAGCAGCTCATGTGGCAGATGTACGAAGCGGGCGCGGACGCCCTCATCGTTCAAGACATGGGATTGCTGGAGATCGATTTGCCGCCGATTCAGCTGCATGCCAGCACGCAGACCGATATTCGCACGGTGGAAAAAGCCGTGTTTTTGGATCAGGTCGGGTTCAGCCAGATCGTGCTGGCGCGTGAGATGGATTTGCAGACCATCCGGCAAATCACTGCGCAGACCAGCTGTAATCTGGAGTACTTCATCCACGGAGCTTTGTGTGTCGCATTTAGCGGCCAGTGCTTTATCAGCCATGCCCACACCGGCCGTAGCGCCAACCGCGGCGAGTGCTCGCAGGAATGCCGTCTGCCTTACACGCTGGAAGACCAAAAAGGCCGCATCATTGGCAAGGACAAGCATTTCCTTTCGCTGAAAGATAACGACCAGAGCGCCAACCTGCGTGCCTTGGTTGACGCGGGCGTGAGTTCATTCAAGATCGAAGGTCGCTATAAAGACCTGCCTTACGTCAAGAACGCCACGGCTTACTACCGACGCCTGTTAGATGGGATTCTGGAAGAAATGCCCCAAGATTCACAAAATAATGGGCATAAAAAATCTTCTTCCGGTACAAGTAGTTACACCTTTATGCCGCAGCCGGAAAAGACCTTTAACCGCAGCGCGACGGATTACTTCACCCATGGCCGCCAAGCCGACATCGGTGCGTTCGACACGCCCAAGTTCGCGGGCGAGGAACTGGGGAAAATCAGCAAAGTGGGCAAGGATTTCATTGATATTACTACCGAAATCGAGTTGCATAACGGTGATGGTGTGTGTTTCTTTGACGTACATAAAGAACTGGTGGGATTGCGTGCCAATACCATCCAGCGTCTGGACAAACATACGCAACGCATCCTCCCCAATGAGATGCCAGAAGGCATTACCCGCAACATGACTATTTACCGCAATCGCGACCACGCCTTTATGCGCCTGCTGGAGAAAGATTCCGCCACGCGCAAGATTGCAGTGGACATGGTGCTGCGCGAAACGCGCAATGGTTTTGCGCTGACTGTAACTGATGAAGATGGCTTTAGCGCACATGCCGAATGTGTGGCAGAAAAACAAGCCGCGCAAAATGTGGGGAAAGCGGAAGCCTCACTACGCGAAAACTTGGGCAAGTTGGGTCATACGGATTTTGCCGCGAAGAAAATCAGCCTTAAAGCCCTACAACCCTGGTTCGTTCCCGCCTCGCTTATCAACAACCTGCGGCGTGATGCGATGGAACAACTCGCGGAGATTCGCCGTCTGGGCTATCAACGCCCGCCACAGCGCAAGCCCGCTGAGCCCCCCGCCATTTACCCAACCGACACCTTGAGCTATCTGGCTAACGTGTACAACCAAAAAGCACGTGCCTTCTATGAAAAACATGGCGTGAAATTGATTGCGAAAGCCTACGAGGCCAATGAAGAATTGGGCGAAGTACCGTTGATGATTACCAAGCACTGCCTGCGCTATAGCCACGGCCTGTGCCCGAAAGAAGCCAAAGGGGTGATTGGCGTGCAAGGCACCGTAACAGCAGAACCGATGACGCTCATCAGCGGTAACGACCGCTACACGCTAAAATTTGACTGTAAACCGTGTGAGATGCACGTGATGGGCAAGCTGCGCAAACACATTTTGCAGATACCGCAGCCGCAGCCGATTCAGTTTTTCAACAACCGCCCGACAACGACTGCTTAATAACGGCGCCTTTGTTGTGGCGCGGCGCCACTTCGCGGCTCCAGGTGCCTGAACATGATACGGCCTTTGGAAACATCATAAGGCGACATTTCCAGCATCACCTTATCGCCAGCCAATATGCGGATGTGGTGCTTGCGCATCTTGCCTCCAGTATAGGCCACAATCTCATGACCATTCTCCAGTGTCACGCGAAAACGTGAATCCGGCAACACCTCGGCAACCGTGCCATTCATTTCTATCAGTTCTTCTTTAGCCATAGCATCCATTCCTATTAGGTGATAAAAAGAAGAAAGCCCCGGATTAACCAGGGCTTTTTCTGGTAGGCATTTCTCAAGAGAAATGCCGAAAGGCTAAAATTATTCCGCTTCGCGAATGTTTGAAGCCTGCTGGCCTTTCGGGCCAGTAGTAATGTCAAAGCTGACGCGTTGGTTTTCTTTCAGCGTTTTAAAGCCGCTGCTTTGAATTGCCGAAAAATGTGCAAACAAATCTTGACCGCCACCATCTGGGGTGATGAAACCAAAACCTTTTGAATCATTGAACCACTTCACTACGCCTGTAGCCATATCTATATCCTTAATAAATAACAAATAAACAAAAAAGGGATTTCCCTTGGAGGCGAAATTCAAGACAGGGTGATGAAGGAAGAAATACCAACAATAACGGGTACAGCACCAGACAGCAACAACATCGCTTAAGAATCGCTCGCGCACTATGCACTTTATTTGTCAGATTAGCAAGCAAATAAAGCAAATATCTGATTTATTTTCAACTTCCATCATCCATGGCAAAACCACTCCACACCTGCCAAATCACTTCATTGCGCACATGACTGCCCTGGAAGCCGCGCGGGAATTGGCTTTCAAGGCAGCGATTTAACCAATGAAACACATGCGCGTAGAAGCACTATTCGCCGATGGAGACGCCGAGCCCCAATACAGTTTGCGAATGGTTATAGTCGATCAGCGATTCGCCATAACCATCTGACAGCATCAGGTGTAGCTTCACGTTATCACGTTCCAGCGGCTGGAACTGCAAATCGAGTTTGGCAAACCCTTTATTGTCGCGCCGCAGGTTGTTGCGCAGCAGCAAATTGGCGGCAAAGCTGCTGTCGATGCTATCCCAGTGGAACCGGACATCGCCATAACCCAGATATCTCGAAATATCAGGGTTGTCATCTTTGCTTTTTCCTTCTGGGATACGCCACCAAGGCCGTACCGACATGGTGAGATTATCGCTCAGCTCCCACGCCGATTCGACATACAGACGGTTCCAGCTGCGCGAGATGGGCAGTGAACGGCCGTTGGATTCGTGTATCAACCCGATATTGGCCATGCGCGGCAGAAAAGCTTTACGCTCCCCATTCTGTTTGTTGTCCAGTCCAAGGGATAGAATCAGCTCCGGCGCAAAGTTGTGCTCACGCATTGGCCGCGATTTGCCGCTGTCGAACACCTGCCAATAGGATTGCTGCGTATACGCAGCCCATATCCTGGAAGTCTCGACACGTGGAAAATCGCGCACCCACGGGATGCTGCGCATCAGCTCGGTCTTGAAGCTGAGCTGGAAGTTCAAATCATGATTATCCAGTCCGCGTGATTCGGTAGCAGGGATCGAATGTGAATTGGGGCGCTGATTAGGGGTTGAGGTTTGCGTCACCGTCAGATAATTTAGCCGATGCGTCTCAAGATCGCTCCAATCCTTGCTCTCGCTGCTGTTCAAACGCCATTTCCTGTCCAGGTAGCGACAAGGCTTTCCCGCACCATTGATGCAATCATCGCCATACTCGGCTGTCGACACCTCTGTGTGGGCAGCCATAGCTTCGTGCGGCACATGGATATTATCGAAGCACGCAAGACGTTCCTCAGCTTGTGTGGAGTCAGGATATGCAGTCTTACAGCCGATAAATGCCTGCTCAATTGTCGTGGGCTGCACGGCGGCATACCCCTGCATTGGCAGCAAGACCCACCCCATCAGCACAAACAGGATACTTAGAAAGGACTTCATGATATTTCCATCCGGATGAAATGCTAACGATAGCGAATAGCATCATGGTGACAAATCAGCAAATAAGCAATGCTGTATGAGATCAAAAATCTCGCTCGAAATGAAAAACTTGCCTGAATGAAACTTTATTTAATCAATTCTGGCTGCAGCAAAAAAACATAACGTCACCCCTAAAGTTTTTCGCCGGGTCGTCGTTAGCATACATAGACCCGGCACTACAAAATGGGGCTTAGGGCAAAGTGGCTTAAACAATCAACAAATCGAAAAGGAAAAAAGATGAAAAAATTTGCAGCTGTATTGTTCGTTTTCTTGGCAGTATTCTCCAACATGTCATTCGCTACCGACAAAGAATGCCATCCGGAAAAAGAGCACTGCGAGAAACACTAAGTTTCCTCAGGTAAAGGACTTCCCCTCCCCTTTACCCTTACTTTAAAGAGGCCTGCCAAGGTCTCTTTTTTTTCGCCCGTTCGATACGTCCACTAGGCTTTCTTGACGAATTCCGATTTCAGCTTCATCGCGCCGAACCCTTCGATCTTGCAATCGATGTCATGGTCGCCATCCACCAGCCAGATGTTCTTGACCTTGGTACCCACCTTCACTACCGAAGAAGAGCCTTTCACTTTCAAATCCTTGATGACGATAATCGTATCGCCATCCTGCAGCACGTTGCCGTTGGCATCGCGCACCACCTTTGCAGCTTCGCCCGCCTCGGTCACCGCGTCTCTGCTCCATTCGTGCGCACATTCCGGGCAGATGTACAAGCCGCCATCTTCGTAAGTATATTGGGAGCCGCATTGTGGACATGGTGGAAGTTGGGACATCACTAACTTTCTATAAAATTATTAAAGTGTGTGTTTTACTCGGTGGGTAGCGATTTCACTCTAAACACTAGGGTGCCGGATTCATCATCGTCAGATGCAGTTGCTCGATTTCCTGCAATAATTCCGGCGGCAGTTGTGTGTTCCAGGCATCGATGTTCTCTTTCAATTGCCTCATGGATGTCGCGCCGATAACCGTGCTGCTGACGAACCAGCGATGCATGACAAATGACAACGCCATTTGCGCTGGCGTAAGGCCGTGTTTGCGCGCCAAAGCCGCATAAGCGGCGCTGGTAGGTGGCACGCCAGGCTTGCTGTAGCGCTGTGCGTAGCCAAAAAACTGCGTCACACGGCCTTTGGCTTGCGGGTTATCCACATACTTGCCGGTGAGGTGCCCAAAAGCCAGTGGCGAGTAAGCCATCAACGCTAAATTCTCACGATAAAAAATCTCGGCCATACCGAATTCGAAGCTGCGATTCATCAGGTTGTAGCAGTTTTGTGCGCCGATAATACGCGGCAGATCATGTTGCCTGGCAACGCGCAAAAACTCCATGATGCCCCACGGCTGCTCGTTAGAAAGCGCGATGTAGCGCACCTTACCCTCACCAATCAACTCGGCCAGCGTCTCGAGCTGGCTTCGAATCGGCTCCCACTGTTTGTCTTCTTCTTTGCTGGGGTCAAACTGGTATTGCCCGAAAATCGGCACGTTACGCTCCGGCCAGTGCAGGTAGTAAATATCCAGATAGTCGGTCTGCAAGCGCTTGAGCGAGCTTTCGATGGCCAAGCGGATGTTCTTGCGGTTAAGCGTATCATCGCCACCGCGAATCCAGGTCATATTGCGGTTACGACCTGCGACCTTGCTAGCCAGCACGATTTTGTCGCGGGCCTGCTTTTTAAGCCATGGGCCGATAATGGTCTCGGTGCGCGTAAACGTCTCAGCCTTGGGCGGCACCGGATACATCTCCGCGGTATCGATAAAATTGATGCCTTGTGCTAATGCGTAATCGAGTTGCTCGTGCGCATCCGCTTCCGTATTTTGGTCGCCAAAGGTCATGGTGCCCAGACACACTTTGGAGACATGCAAATCGCTGTGGGCAAGTTTAATGTAATCCATCTAATGTAACACTTTCTTAATCTCAGCACCCTCTGCAATGCGCATGGATGCTGGCTCCTGGCCCGGCGCCCCAACGCTCCACCCTGCTTCTTTTGCAGTGCGTTGCAGCATATTGCAAATCGCCAATACCATCTCCTTGTTCAGATTCATGTTGACGGTCATGCCCTCCTGGCACACCAAATCCAGTATAGGCACATCTGGGTTTGCATCATTCAGGCTAGCCTTAACCGCCAGCATAGGTCCATCATTCTTTACCTTTCCCCTTGGCTGGTATTCAGAAGTAAAATCCATTTTCCCTAAAGCCTCAATGGTTTCCGCCTCTCGCTGAAAGCGTTGCAGCGCCTGCTGCGGCGTAGCATCCTGCTGAGAGGGATTTGCGCTCGCCAAAGGTGTTTTGCCAACCAGTAATTGCCAGATTTTTCTGGTAACGCGATAAGTAAGCCACACCTGTAGTTCAGAATCATCGCATAACCCGATACGGAACAGCAGCCTATCCTGTTCGTGGCTATAACTGAGATTGAGTTGCTGGATACTTACATTGGCAAATCCAACTGGCTGATTTTGTTCGGTCAATTCGTTTTAAACCTTAAAAAATTGCTTGAGAACACTTGAAAATCAAGATTCTCATCCAAATATTAGCAATCTAGGCTAGCGAGTGCTAAAATCGCGGCTTTGATTTCAACGTGATTTCAATCGTTTGTAGTTGCTGCAAACGAAGAGTTTTAATTTAAACATAATCTTAGGAGATTCTGAATGAAAATTCGTCCATTACACGACCGCGTGATTGTAAAACGCGCTGCAGAAGAGCGTACAACGGCATCTGGCATTGTGATTCCGGATTCTGCAACCGAAAAACCTGATCAAGGTGTAGTACAAGCAGTGGGCAATGGTAAAAGAGATGAAAACGGCAAAATCATCGCCTTGGATGTAAAGGTTGGCGACAAAGTGTTGTTCGGCAAATACGCAGGCCAAACCGTCAAGGTGGACGGCGAAGAGCTGTTGGTGATGCGCGAAGAAGACATTATGGCGATTGTTGAATAAGACATTCACAGGAATTTTTAGGAGAATTTAAATGGCAGCAAAAGACGTAAGATTCGGCGATGACGTTCGCCAAAAAATGGTTAATGGCGTGAACGTACTCGCCAATGCAGTAAAAGTGACCTTGGGCCCTAAAGGCCGCAATGTCGTGTTGGAGCGCTCATTCGGCGCACCCACCATCACTAAGGACGGTGTTTCTGTCGCCAAAGAAATCGAATTGAAAGACAAGTTCGAAAACATGGGCGCACAGATGGTAAAAGAAGTCGCTTCCAAAACTTCTGACACCGCTGGTGACGGTACAACGACTGCGACAGTGCTGGCACAAGCCATCATCCGCGAAGGCATGAAATCCGTAGCGGCAGGCATGAACCCAATGGACTTGAAACGCGGTATCGACAAAGCGGTTGAAGCAGCGATTGAAAACCTGAAATCCCAATCCAAACCATGTGCCACCAGCAAAGAAATCGCACAAGTAGGCACCATCTCCGCAAACTCTGACGCATCTATCGGCCAAATCATTGCCGATGCAATGGACAAAGTGGGTAAAGAAGGCGTGATTACCGTGGAAGACGGCTCTGGCCTGAGCAACGAACTGGACGTGGTGGAAGGCATGCAGTTCGACCGCGGTTATTTGTCTCCATATTTCATCAACAATGCCGAGCGCCAGATCGCGCTGATGGACAACCCTTTCGTATTGTTGCACGACAAGAAAATCAGCAATATCCGTGACTTGCTGCCAGCGCTGGAGCAAGTGGCTAAATCTGGCCGCCCATTATTGATCATCGCCGAAGACGTAGATGGCGAAGCATTGGCAACCTTGGTGGTCAACAACATCCGCGGCATCCTGAAAACTGTTGCAGTAAAAGCGCCAGGCTTTGGTGACCGTCGTAAAGCCATGCTGGAAGATATCGCTATCCTGACTGGTGGTACCGTGATTGCTGAAGAAGTTGGCCTGAAACTGGAAAACGTGAAACTGGAAGACCTGGGTTCTGCCAAACGCATCGAAGTGGGCAAAGAAAACACCATCATCATCGACGGTGCTGGACACGAAGGCAATATCAAATCACGTATTGGTCAAATCAAGACCCAAATCGAAGAAGCGACCAGCGACTACGACAAAGAGAAACTGCAAGAGCGCGTAGCCAAACTGGCTGGCGGTGTTGCCGTGATCAAAGTGGGCGCAACGACCGAAATCGAAATGAAAGAGAAAAAAGCCCGCGTGGAAGATGCATTGCACGCAACTCGCGCTGCGGTGGAAGAAGGTATCGTGGCTGGCGGTGGCGTAGCACTGATTCGTGCACGTGACGCGATTGCCAAAGTGAAAGGTGATAACCTGGATCAAGAAGCCGGTATCAAAATCGTATTGCGCGCTGTGGAAGAACCACTGCGCCAGATCGTGGCCAACGCGGGTGATGAACCATCAGTCGTGGTTAATAACGTAGCGGCCGGCAAAGGCAACTACGGTTACAACGCTGCTAACGAAACCTATGGCGACATGGTAGAAATGGGCGTGCTGGATCCAACCAAAGTAACCCGCTCTGCACTGCAAAACGCAGCTTCTGTGGCTGGCTTGATGCTGACGACCGACTGCATGGTAGCTGAGTTGCCAAAAGACGACGCGCCAGCAATGCCGGATATGGGTGGTGGAATGGGTGGCATGGGCGGCATGATGTAATTTCAGCCATCACTGCATCGGTGATGCGTTGTTGGTATCGCCATCGCATTGAAGTTGAAATGCCCTAACAAGCACTCCACAAAAAACCCGCTTCGGCGGGTTTTTTATTGCTCAAATTTTCATTACAAAGTCATCGGCCTGCAAGCCGTGTCCTGCTTGCCTTACAAGGCAATCAATTTCATAATGAACGCGCGCATGCATAACCAATATAATGATGTATAACCAAGCAGCGATTGCTCAATATTTTGCTCCTTCTATTATTTGGTATAACGTATTGGCTGAAAATAAAAAAATCTAACGCTTGTTTAAATACCATTGAAATCAAACACAGAGTGGTGAATTGAAAAAACCAGACATTCCAAGAGATGAACAAACTCGGCTCGAGACGCTCAGGTCGCTCGATATCCTAGATACCCCGCAGGAAGAACGTTTTGATCGGCTGACACGTATGGCAAAACGGATGTTCGGGGTGCCTATTGCGCTCGTTAGTCTCGTGGACGAAACCCGTCAATGGTTCAAGTCCTGCGTTGGCCTGGACGCCAGTGAAACATCCCGTGAAGTTTCATTTTGTGGCCATACCATACTCGACAACAGCGTATTCGTCATCCCCAATACCTTAGAGGACCAACGCTTTGCAGACAATCCGTTGGTCGTCAACGAACCGAATATTCGTTTTTATGCCGGGTGCCCGCTCTCTCTAAATGGCCACAAGCTTGGAACACTTTGTATTATTGACCAGAAGCCAAGAAGCTTCGAAAAGGAAGACATCGAAGCATTAAGAGACCTCGGGGCCATGGTAGAGCGGGAACTTGCAGCCGTTCAACTGGCGACACTGGACGAGTTAACCAACATCTCCAATCGGCGCGGTTTTATGATGCTTGCCCAACATAGCTTGAACATCTGTGCCAGACAAAAAATTCCTGCCGCGCTTGTTTTTATGGATCTAGACAAGCTCAAACCCATCAACGACAAGTTTGGACACGCAGAAGGTGATCACGCATTAATGGCCTTTGCCAGTCAAATGAAGAACCTGTTCCGGGATTCAGACCTGTTTGCACGCTTGGGAGGTGATGAGTTTACCGTCTTACTCACGAATACCACTAAGCAGCAAGCAGAAGAAGTCATCGGGAGATTCAGCCGCTCATTGAAGAAATACAATCAAGAAGCACAACGCGGGTACGATGTGACATTCTCTTTTGGTATCGTGGAGTTCAATGCCGAGAAGCGCCCTATGATTGATGAACTGCTAGCAGATGGCGACTCGCTGATGTATATGATGAAAAAATCAAAAGGATAATGTCACTAGCGCAAAATCAACCCTCCTTCGGCGGGTTTTTTATTGCCTAAATCTTCATTATGCAAACCATCGGCCTGAAAGCCGCATCCCGCTTGCCTTGCAGGGCATTAGATTTCATAATGAACATACGCACAAGCAAAAAAAAGCCCCGATCAAGGGGAAAGATCGGGGCAAGTGCCTAGCGGGCTCTGACCTCACTTTTTGCGAACAATGTTGCTGTTTAGTTTGAGATGGGCACTAGGCACATCGCGAAGGTCGTAGTTGCTCTACGAAGCCGAACGATGTAACAACGTGAACGCTCAAACTAAACACAACCCTTTGGGCATTCATTTTATGGTCGGTCTGCTGTGTTAGCCTTTTTGTGAAGGGAATAACCATTCACTGCAAAGTCTGTCTTGCATCCCACCCCATAAAATGTAATGCATTGCCGTAAAAAGTGAGGTCAGAGCCCGCATAACGGCTTCCGCTCAGGGAGGAAAGAAGCGGAAAGATAACGAAAGTTCAGAACTCCGCTACCATGCCTCTTAGAACGCTTGGTATTGCAGTTGGTTCACAGTATTTTTGTAACCTTTTGTAAATTTTTGTATCCGTTTTTTCAGTTACTGCATGCGATAATATTGACATGCAAAGCGAGCAAAATATCCTCAACGGCCTCAATGACAAACAGCTTGAGGCGGTCACTTTACCCAACCAATCCGCACTGATTCTGGCTGGCGCCGGCAGCGGCAAAACGCGTGTACTCACCACCCGCATCGCCTGGCTGATACAGACCGGGCAGGTATCCCCCATGGGCTTGTTGGCGGTGACTTTTACCAACAAGGCCGCCAAGGAGATGCTGACGCGCCTGACTTCGATGCTGCCCATCAACACGCGCGGCATGTGGGTGGGCACATTCCACGGCTTGTGTAACCGTTTGCTGCGCGCGCACCACCGCGAGGCGGGCTTGCCCAGCACGTTCCAGATTCTGGATACCGCCGACCAGCTTTCTGCCATCAAGCGCGTGATGAAAGCCATGAACGTGGACGACGAGAAATATCCGTCCAAGCAAGTGATGGGTTACATCAACAGCTGCAAGGAGGAAGGCCTACGCGCATATCAGGTGGAGGCTTATGACGCACATTCGCAAAAGCTGCGCGAGATTTACGAGGCCTATGACGCGCAATGTAACCGTGATGGCGTGGCCGATTTTGCCGAACTGTTATTGCGCTGTTATGAGCTGCTGGAACGCGATGCGCGTATCCGCAGCCATTACCAGAGCCGTTTCCGCTACATTCTGGTGGATGAGTTCCAGGATACCAACCGCCTGCAATACCTGTGGCTGAAACTGCTGGCCGGACAAGAGAATAGCCTGTTTGCCGTGGGGGATGACGACCAGAGTATTTATGCCTTTCGCGGTGCCCGTGTCGGCAACATGGCGGATTTCCAGCGCGACTTTGCGGTGCAGAATATCGTGAAACTGGAAGAAAACTATCGCAGCCACAGCAACATTCTGGATGCGGCCAATGCCATCATCGCCCACAACAAGGACAGGCTGGGCAAGAACCTGTGGACATCGGCCGGCAAGGGCGAGCCGGTGCGCGTGTATGAGGCCTATAACGATACCGAAGAGGCGCAGTACATTGTGGATGAGATCAGCATGCTGCACCGTGAAGGCATCGAGCTAGGCGACATCGCCTTGCTTTATCGCAGCAATGCGCAATCCCGCATTCTGGAACATACGCTGTTCACTGCCAATTTGCCGTATCGCGTCTATGGCGGCCTGCGCTTTTTTGAGCGTGCGGAGATCAAACACGCGCTGGCTTATATGCGCCTGATCGCCAACGCCAATGATGATACCGCGCTGTTGCGTGTCATCAATTTCCCCGCGCGCGGCATCGGCGCGCGTAGTCTGGAACAATTACAGGAAGCGGCGCAACAGCAAAACTGCAGCCTATGGCAAGCCGCCGTCAACAAGGTGGGCGAAGGGAAAGCAGGAGCCAAGGGGATAGAAGGGTTCGTTGGCCTGATTCGCCATATGGTAGACCAGGCCTATGGCGTTTCGCTGGCGGAAACGGTAGAACTGGCAACGACACTATCCGGCCTGAAGGCGCATTACCAAAACGAGAAAGAAGGCGAAGACCGCATCGAGAACCTGGAAGAGCTAGTCACCGCCGCAGTCGCCTTCACTAATCAGGATTTTGGCAATCACCATAATGTGGATGAAGAACTCGACATCATGACGCAGTTCCTGAACCATGCCAGCCTGGAAGCCGGCGAGCATCAAGCCGAAGTCGGGCGCGAAGCCCTGCAGTTGATGACGGTACATGCCGCCAAAGGGCTGGAATTTAATACCGTGTTCATCAGCGGGCTGGAAGAAGGCTTGTTCCCGCATGAGCAGGCCGCCTATGAACATGGCGGGCTGGAAGAAGAACGCCGCCTGATGTACGTAGCGGTGACGCGCGCCCGGCAACGCCTGTACTTGAGCTATGCGCAAAGCCGCATGCTGCATGGGCAGGTGCGTTATGGCATCGCCTCACGCTTTCTGGATGAGATTCCGGATAGTTTATTGAAACGCCTGAACAGCCGTGCCGCGCCTAAACCCTATGCCAGCGTCAGCATTGCCCCCACCAGCAGCGGCTACCCTTTCAAGATCGGGCAAGGCGTGCGTCATGCCAAATTTGGCGAAGGCGTGGTAGTGAGCTATGAAGGCAATGCGGACAATCTGGTGATTAAGGTGAATTTTGGCCGCGAAGGCATGAAGAGTCTGGCGATGGAATACGCCAAACTCGAAAAGTTTTAAGCGCCTT
>OEOF01000021.1_pt1 | contig 26396 bp, 14 predicted proteins | sample 1539701 | NCBI WGS metagenome assembly OEOF01 (sample SAMEA3611561, study PRJEB23397) | activated sludge metagenome | biome: Urban; feature: Wastewater Treatment Plant; material: Activated Sludge | place: Slovenia | collected 2012-09-24 | reverse complement strand
CGCGCCGACGGTGACGTTGATGTGATGCGTGCCGAAGAGATGATAGGTATATTCCACCCCGATATCCAGCATGGCGTGGGCATCGTAATGGTACGGTTTCCAGCAGATGAGGAAATCGGCCGCCAGCGTGAACCAGGCTTTCAAGGAGCCGCCCTGATACAACGCTTCCAGACGGCCGCCGGCCATGACCATATGCGGGGTGAGCGCAAAGTAGATGCCGCCTTGAATCGACAAATCGGGCGTGACCTGCCAGTTGAGACCCAGGCGCGGCACGGTGGGATAATAATCCGGCTTCTGGAAATTGGGATGGAAACCGCCCAGGCTGAGGACAAAATCCCCCTGATGCGGCCCGCCAAACCAGCAATAGAACGCAAATCCCCCGGTCAGGTGACAGTTTTTATCCAGGATAAAGGAATTACTGGTTAGCTGGGCCTCGATACTGAGGAAGCCATCGCCGGGATTGAAAACGGCCTTGAGCGCCAGCTGGACTTCGGCCACCGGCGTCACCGCCGGGCCATCGGGTAGCGGCGTGGGCACGACCACCGTGGACAGGCCCAGCACGTCGATCTCGAAATGTTTGCCAAAGCTAACCAGGAGCATGGCGAAAGAATCCACGAGTTCGAAGCTGGTGAAATGAATCCCGGCGGCCAGAAAATATTGCCCCTTCATGGGATAGATGCTGCCGCGGAGCTGGTCGAGGATTTCGTGGATGTAGTTCGTGCGCTCCCCCGGCCCAGACGGCGGCCCGCTACCGGCGCCGCTGACCGCCAAATTGACCAGCGGGAACTGGGCCACGGCCGTTATATCCGGCGTCTTGACCGCCCGGTTGAAGCCAAAACCGGCGGCCAGACCGGTGACGAAAAAGAAGGCCGGGCCGCCCAGCGGGGCGTTCAGCACGGCGTAGATAAACAGCGACTTGTATTCGGGCAGGTCGGAATAGGAGCCGACGGCCGACAGGCCAATCGTCGGCGTCTTGATGGTCGCCAGGCCGCTGTACTCATCGTAGGCAGGCGTCACCACCTGACCGTTGGCGTCCAGGACTTCATCAACGTGGGTGCGCAGGAAAGCCGCGCCAATCTCCACCGGCCCCGCCTTATAATCGATGCCGATGCCCAACAGCCGGAATTCCGGGGCGAACGTATTGATCGGCGTGCCCATGCCCAGGCCGTCGAGCGTGAACGTGAGCGGGCCGATACTCAGGCCGGCGTCCAGATACGCCCAGACCATCTGCCGCGCCATCTCGAATTGCAGGCCCAGACGATTGATCTGCACCGGCCCAAACCCTTTGCCGATGGTGATCCATTGGATGCCGCTGGCGGCGCTGCCGGCGGGCGCGGGCGTGACCCCCGTGGTGGCCGGGGAGGTGGACATTGGCTCATTGGTGGTCGCGATGGCTTGCTGGGCCGGTTGGTTCAGCGGGGGCGGGGCCGGCAGCGTCGGCAGCGGCGGGGGCGGCGCATTGTCGGCGGGCGGCGTGGCGGCGATGGGCGGCGGCGCGGCCGGCAGCGTTTTCGTCGGCGCCGGTTGAACCTGTTTATTGAGCTTGATGGGCAGGTTAAAATGGAAGCTTGTGTCTTTGCCCAGCGCGATGTTGATCCCCAGGCCAATCTGCGCCTTGACGTCCTCGGCCGGCAAGGTGATGCCGCCGCCGGGGATCATCCCCCCCAGGCGCGTCAGATCGGACTGGGAAAAGTAGATCTGGGTCGCCGGATCAGGCGTGCCCAGGGCGACGAGCGGCTGGAGGCCGAAGGTCAGGCCGCTATCCTTGTCCAGCAGTTTGCCCACGAGCGGCAAGGCCGACAGGTCGATGCCGCTGCCGATGTCCAGCCCGAAGAGGTAAGTGCCGCGGGCCGGGGGGCCGGACCGCTTGTCATAGATGAAGAAGGCGTCTTGCAGCTTGATGCTCAACGGCACGTCGATGTCCGGCTGAACGAGGCCGATGAGATCGCCGATGTTGAGTTCGCCGCCGCTGGGGTTTTTGTAGGCGGCGATGAACGTGGTGTCGGTCGCCTGGCCGTGGGGCGACTGGTCGAAGAGGAGGTCGAACTCCAGCACCATGTCGTCGGCCAGGGTAAAGAGCAAACGGCCGCTGAACGTTTTGGCATACTGGGCGCTCTTGCCCGTGGCCTGGCCCACCTTGTGCAGGTGGACATCCACGATCATCGCCACCGTGGCCTCAGCCCCGAAGAGATCGCTCACGTCCACGTCGCACTGGAATTCAAAGTCGCCGGAGCCGGTTTCGTAGGCCAGATGCAGGTAGCTGATGCCCACCTGGTTGAAGATACCGGGGATGTCGGCGCTATCGGTGAAGACCTCGATGAGATCGCTGATGGTGACCGGATCGCCGTCGGCCCCGGCCGCGCCGCCCTCGAATTTCCAGCTTTTGCCGGGGCCATCGTAGGCGGCCAGGAGCATGATGGAAAAGAGGGTGTCGTCGTCGCTGTCCTTGCGGTGGATATCGTATTGCCCCCAGACCTGGCCGGAGAGTTGGCTGTTGGGGCCGCCGATGTAGTCGATGGTCAGTTGGGTAGTCAGATCGCCGGGGCCGAACTCGATATTGCCCAACGCCAGATAAAGCAGCAGCCGGGAGTCTTCGATATTCCCCAACACACTGAGCGCTTCCAGAGACAGGACGCCTAAATCAATCGCCGCAGGCGCGCGGCCGTTGCCTTGCGGTTCTGTCACCTGAAAGCCTTGCAGAAGCTTACCGGCCGACGGTGCCGGCGTCGTATCAGGTAGCGAGGCGGTGAGGACAGTAGTGGGCAGTTCCAGTGTCAGATGTAACGGGACTCCCTCTACCTGCGCGTCTCCGGCCACATCGCCGTAGGCCGAACCCCCGGTGACGCCGATGGTGATTTCCGGATGAGAGAGCGCCAGGATGCCGGGAATGAGCGCCCACTCCAGGTCAGGCCAACTGAGGGTGATCTCGACATCGTACGGACCGCTGTCGGAGGTCGGGGTGAACTTAAAATGGCTTAGCTGGACGTTTCCGACAGGCAAAGAAGCAGGCAGCAGGCTATTCAGCTCCGGAATATCGCCCAGGGTATTGCGAAAAAAGTCGCCTATTTTCTGCACCGAAACCCCAGGTGGGCTGATTTCCAGCGTGTTGTTCTGAATGCTGATCTTGCTGACATCAACACCTTGTTGCGTCAGGTTTGCCTGCAGGGCCTCAGGGGTAAGCTGATCCGTTGTCATGTTATGTGGCCTCAGGATTCCGTTGCGACTATTGATAGAATATCGCCACCGGCGGCACGGCCGTCTCGTGGTTCTTGCCGTTATAAAACTCGGTATGCAAATCGAGAACACTCTCGGAGCCGGCCTCTTCAATGCCCGAAAGGACGATGCCGAAATCAGCCACGTAGCCTGCTCGAAGGCGGAAGCTATGTTGGCTTTGGCGGTGATCGGCCATCCGGCAGCGAATGCGGATGGCATCAAAATTATCACAGTAAGACATGGGATCTTGCAGCCATAACCCCGGCAGATCACACACCTGAACGCTTCCTTTTTGCTGCCAGGATGTCGTCATATTCAGCGGTTTGAATGAATAACTCGCCTCAATCAGCAACGATTCCATCATGGCCCACCCCGCCTGTTTCGCCATGGGTATGCTGGCCAGAAATTCTCCCAGGCTTTTTTTGCTCATCCGCAGATACCTGGCCAGGGTTTCCAGCATGCGGTCATAGCGCGGCAAGAACTTAAGCTCCTGCCCCGTTTGGGCCGCCGATTTAATCTGCGCGATGCCCGACAGCATGGCCAATAAATCGGCCGAGTTGACGCTTACGCCGTAAGATAGCCCGCTGCCCATCTGGGTCAGTACGTTGGGCTGGTTAACCCGGTCCGGATAGAGCCAATACACGCCGACCGATCGATAGTTCATCCCATTGGTCACGAATTTTGAGTATCCGGCCGACCCGCTGTAGGACTTGCCGGGTTGCAAAGAAACAAGGTTGGTGGCGGCACCGGCCGCCATTACCGCCTGCCGGTAGATGAGCATGGTGTCCTGGGTATAAACCAGGGTGCGCTTATAATCTTCGCTCAGGGAATACGTTTGATAACGATAGGCGGTGCGCTTGATCTGCCCGGACACTGTCCCTTGCAGGCGCGCCAACATGGGGCTGACGTTGGCCCCCGCGCTCCCCTCGGCGGCGTGGCTGCTGATCTTCAAAAAGGCAAGATACCACCAGGGCGCGTTAAACCCGGCCAACGCCCCCCATTTGGGGGGGACGACATTGGTCGGCAAACCGCTCATTTGCGTATCGCTGGCTTCTCCCAGGCGATAGTAAAACTCAATCGCCTGATTGCGGATCAGCCCGGTTTCTTGCCGGATAATGTCCAGGGTTGACGGGATGGGCGAGAGTTTGAACTTCTGTGCGTACGTCGCCACGTAGTCCTCTGAAGGGATGATATTGATGATCGCCGCCAACCTCGTCTGCAAATCGGCCGACGCCGAGAGATGGGCCATCGCATCGTCCCAATACCCCCCCAGCATTTTGCCCAGCAACGTGGGATCTACGGGCGACCCACCGACCACCGCCGCATAGGTGCGCTTGGCCACCACCTTAACCTGTTGTGAGCGAGAAACGCGATCATGTTTCCTGAGCTGATAGGTGAGGTAATCGTCCCAAATATCTTGCAACTGGATTGGGGCCGCGCCTTTTTGCTTTTTGACCCGGCTGACGGCCGCCGGCCAATCGTAGATGCGCTCAAAGTTCGCCAGCCAACTTCTGATGGCGACCTTTAAGTCTTTCTTACCGATCGTTTGAATGATGTTGTTGAAGTCGGTTCTCAGGGCTTGTTCCTGCTCACAGCAGTACCAACCCGGCGCCCAGTCGTACACTTTCATCGCCTGATAGGTATACGATAGTTCCGTCGTGGCGCCGGCGCTGAGGGTCAGGGGCAGTTCGGTGAGGCTCAGCGCCAGGCCGGCAGCGCCGTCATCAGGCAGGGTTATCGGATCCTGCAAGACGTAAAGACTGGCGCGGGACGTGAGGGTAATACTAAAGCTACGACCAAACAGGGTCATGAAGCAGGTGGGCTTGGGGGTGGCCCACACCGGCGAGGCGGCGGCGCCCGGTAGTTGATTCGGAAGATAATGGGGCATGCCCCGATGAATGAGCAGCAGGGCAAAGTTCTTGCCCTGCGCCTGCGCCCCCAGGCTGACCTTCATGCTCAGCAGCCCCGGCAAGACGAGATCGCCAAAGTCCATCCCCACGTCAAACTCAAGCTCGATGCCGGTGGCCCCAAAGCCGCTGGCCATCATGCCCTTGGCCTCCATGCGCACCCCGACAAAGCGGTCGTACACATCGACGGCGCTGAGCTTGGCATATTTGGCCGGGATGACCTGGGCGTAATCCTCCCGGCCGCCTTTCACCAGATGGGTATGTAAGGCAATTAAAGCGTCTGTCTTTGGCATGTTTTAATACCTTCGCCGGTGCAATGAATCACGGAAGCACATCGAACAGGCTGCGATGGATGGCGATGACGTCGATGTTCTCATTTAGTACTTGATGATGTACGTCAGCGCATAGTATGGTGGCCGGTTTTCGTATTGCTTGCCGCCGCCGGTTGGATCAGTACCATATAATGTTATATCTCCTTCGTTCTCACGGTATCTCTTTAGTGGTGCAGCACCTTCGTTCGATCCCTGGAAGGAACGACTATGAAAATAAAGATGGCTGTCGATAGAGTGGGTATGAGTCGGCATTTGATCGACAGTAAGCGTCACGAACTCAGTGCCACCACGGTTATTTCTGGCATAAGTGGTCAAAAGGTTACCGCTATCGTCCTCGATCGCGCCGCTACCAGCGCCTACAATGAACCGGCTGCGGAGATCGGGGGCGTGGAAATAGTCATTATTGTTACCATCTTTGAAAAACGGAGGCTGCCCAAGAACCTGGTATAAAGCGCCATACATTTTTATGAATTCTGGCGTGTAATACGGGATTCCTTGTCCTTCACATATCAACCAACCAATGGGAATATCCTGACCAATAAAGCTGACAACAGTTCCCACCGGCATCACGTCACCGGATACATCCTGTATACGGCCTTGAGATTTGATATCACCACCAATGGTCGCCGCACCGCTTGTGGTCAATTGGGTTGCGAGCAATTTGCTTGCGTACAATGTGTCTACCGTGATTACTTGTACGGTCAAATCTGTTGTGGTCAATTTGTGATCTATTGTCAGATTGCCACCTGAATAACTATGCTCTCCCTGCATAACCTTCAGGTCACCTAATATGGTAGCGGTAAGAAGATTAAAATCGGTCGATTCAATATTGACGGCTTTCAAGCCGCTGGCGTAGAAATCCAGGCTGCCATCCCCCAGGCTATTCATCCCCGTGACGCCATGACCGTCGCCGCCAAATAAGAAGCTATTATCTTCGCCGGGTTCTCCGCCTTTGGCCCGCACGCCGCCGTTGACATCCAGAGTCGAGCCGGGCATACCCGTGCCGATGCCCACGCGGTCGCCGGTGATGATCGTGTGGGACTTGATAATCGGCCCGATGACTTTTCGCAGCTCGGAAATTTCCCTACCATAGGCATCCACATTTGGCATGAGTACCTTGCAATAGCCCGAGGTCGGGCCATCCGGCAGGCCGGTGATCAGGCCGCTCAGCGTCACCAGCAGCGATTGCCCCGGCACTAACGTCACCTCTTGCCGTGGCGTCAGCTTCCAGCCGCGCAGGCTGTCGTTGAGGGGGCTACCGCTGAGACTGTCGTCCCGGTCGATTGTCCAGTGGTCGGGGTCGGGGCTGATCGTCAGCGCCACGCCGGCTTTATGAAGATCATCGTTGCTGGTCAAGGCCCAATCGCGGACAGTGGCGGCCGACGCCTGAGGTGAATCCACCACAAACCAAATAGATACCGGCGTATCCGGCGTAAAGACGATGTTTGTGTCCTGCGCCGGATCCAGCGAAACAAAGAAGTTATTATTCGTCAGCACAATATTCAGGGTATTCTCCGTCTTCCCATCGTTGAAGACCATGGGCAGGCCGAGGAAGTTTATCTCCAGGCCGTTGGCCGGGTAATCGGGTGAGGTCGCCATCGTACAATTCTCCTTTGGTGATTGAACTCGTTATTGAACCACGTCATGATCATCGGCCGGGCTGAGCCGCAGCCAACCTTCTCGTATTTGCTGGCCGCTATCTAAGCGCGCCGTTGGGTCAAACGGGCGAATGCGCAGGCGGTGGAAGAGCAGCTCCACCGCCTCTTGCAGCGGGGCCAGCGCGGGCGGCAAATCCGCCTGCCGCCGTTTATCTTCCGCCACGATCCGGGCGGTATCGCCGTCCAGGGCTTCCAGCCAGCCCTGTTGCAGCAGCCCGGCCCACAGCGCGCCGGCGCCCGCGCCCAGGTGGTGCGCCAGTTGGTGCCGGCGAATGATCCCCTGGGCGCTGATGCTCGACCAATGGTGACCCTCCAATTGAAGCCACGTCCAGTCGAAGCCCGGTTCGGTGGGCAGCGACATCTCCAGGCCCACCTCTGGGGCCAGCACCGGCGCGGTCAGAAAAGCCACCTGCAGGCGCTGCAACGCGGCCTGGTACTGGTCGCGGGGGATGTCCAGCGCCTTCACGGGCAGGATGCCGGTGGTCGCGTGGATCGGCGCGCGGGGATCGAGCAGCAGGCTGATTTTGCGCGGCCGTGGGTCGCCCAGGGACAGGTAGAGCAGAAACTGGCTTTCGTCCCGGTCGTCGCTATCGACCTGATGCCGGGTCTGAATCTGGGCGCTCAGGCCGGCGATGGGGCTGGTCTGGAGGGCATAGAACGTGTCGCCGGCATAGCCGCCGTCGTCATCCTCCAGCCAGTAACCGGCCAGGCCGTCGTTGAGGCGGTGAAATTCGCCCAGGCGCAGTGGGATCTGGACCTGTTCAAAAGCGAAGGTGTCGCGCGCCGGGAATGACCCCGTCGCGCCATTCGTCAGGTTTTGATGATAGGCCTCCACGTCGGCCTGCACCTTAAGCTTGCTCACGTTGATGGCCGGGGGTTCCTGAAGCTGGAGGCGCACGTCGGCGCGCACCAGGGCCAGCGGCCGGCCCATCAGCAACGCCAGGGCTTCGTGCTGGGCAAAGCTCTCCGGCTCCATATTTTCCTGCGCGCCATCCAGGGTCGTCAGGAAATCGGCCAGAAAGGCCTGACCCTGGGCGCTCAACCACTGCACCAGCCGCGCCAGATGGGGATTGGCGATATCGGCCGGGAGGATGGGGCCACGATTGCCGGGGAAGGTGCGCCACTGGCCGCCCTCGTCAATATAACCCAGGGCCTGCCCCTCCACGGCGTAGATCATCAGGCTATTGTCGAGATAATTGGGCACCACCCAGCCGCAGATGGGATTAGAAGCGGGGTGGTCGTTCATCTCCTCGATTTCCGTATTGGCCGCCAGCCAGCGGAAGGCCAGCCGCGCCGCCTGGGCCAGCCGCGGCGGGGTGGCGAACTCCTTGCCGGGCGTGTCGCCCGCGTCGGGCAGGGAATCGGACGCCTGCACGAGGAAATCCCACGACTCCGTGGCCCGTTCGTTGGGCCAATAGCGCCCGAAGTTGTCCAGCAACTCCAGCCGGGTCAGCGCGATTTTGCCGGCCCGCCAGGGCGAGAAAGGCAGATCTTCGCTGGGGGCCACCCTGTTGGCGGTTTGGACGGCGGCGCGCACTCTGGCCGCGAAGGCGTCGTCTTTGTCATGCGGGAAGGGATCGTACACCGGCAATTGGAAAGCCTGATGGCGCATGACAAGCGCCTCGCCAAAGCCGGTCAGCGCCTGGGCCAGGCCGCGAATATCCAGCAAGGCCCGGTACGCTCTGATCTGGACCACCAGTTGCAACGCCTCATTCACCTGCGGCTGATACCAGGCGATGAGTTCGTCGTAGTGGTCGTCGGGATAGCCCGCCTGCTGCTCGGCCGGGATGCTCTTCTCGTCGTAGTAGCGCTGGAGGTTGTCGCCCAGCATAACGGTCAATTGAGCGACAAAATCCTGACGCACGTCCGCCTGATCGACCAGGGCAATCGCCAGAGGTTCGTTCGCCGCCGGCCGGTGCTGGGCGGCATAGCCGGCCTGGATGTGGCTGTGGGCGGTTGCCCAGTCCAGAAAGGCATCCAGGTTATCGGCCAAATCGGCCCCGCTGTGTTCCTTGAGGAATTGCCGGATAATGGGCTGCCGGCTATCGGCTTTCAGATAATCGAGCAGGTGGTCCATCAGGCGGCTATCGGTATCGTCCAGCCGGTCGAGTTCATCGGTCAACCATTGGCTGATCTGTTGCTCCACCGGCAGGTCGGGATTATTCAGCGCCGGATTTTCGACCGCGGGGTCGATGCCTTTCAGCCAGACGTTGAACGCGTCGATGGTTGCCGGCTGCCCGCCCGTGGCCGCCGCCCCCGCCATAAACTGCCCCACCAGCACCGGAACCAGGTTGCCGATTATCGTATTTTTCAGGCTGATGCTGCCGCCGGGCGTCAGGATGGCCCGGCCATAGAAGGGGATGGGCTTATCGTAAGTGGCTTGCTGAACGGCGGCGAAATCAGTGTCGCCCAGGCGGAAGTTGGCCTGTAGATAGGCCGGGTCATACGTTTGATCCTGCGACTGGTGGGCCTGGCTGAAGGCGGTATCCCAGGCGAGAAAGATGGGCTGCCAATCGGGCGAAGGAACAGTGGTAATCTCGCCCCCCCACAGCTCTTCCAGTAAGGACTTGAAATGCACGAGGCCGTCCGGGTCGCCGCCCTGCAGCTCCCAATCGAGCGGCAGCAGGCGAGCCATGACATTATCGCGGGTATCCTGATGGCGGGGAGTCGGATCATAGCCACTGATCAGCGCCACCGGATCGTTGGGCCGCCAGAAGCGGTCGGCGGCCTGGGGGGCCAGCTCCAGGGCCGGACGGTGCTTGATCACTCCGGGAACGTAAGCCTCCAGCGCCAGACGGTTGGCGCGCAGGCGCAGGGCGGCGGCCAACAGCGGCGGCAGATCGGGCGTGTCCAGTTGGCTCTTCAACGATTGGTACGGGCCGGAGTCGGCCGCGGCCGCCGGCCAGGGTAGCAGTTCATCGCTATCGGCCAACTGCTGATTGATTGACCGCAGATAGGCCGCGCGGTTTTGGGGCGCGGCCAGGTTATTGAAGACGCTCACGGTCGCGGCCTGGGCCGCGACCGCGGCGGTGAACGCGGCCCAATCAACAATATCGCCGGCCAGCAGGAATTGGGACTCGGCTTGATAGCCCAGTAAGTCGGCCTGGGCGGCGGCAAACTGCGCGTCGATCGCCGTTTTGAGCTGGGCATCCCGGCTCAGCAACGCGCCCAGTTGGCTGTCGATCTGCGCGGTAATGAACTCCTTGAAGCCGTCTAAAAAGGCGGCCTCGACGTCGGCCTCGGGGGCGGCCGCGGCGGTAGCATCTTCGGATTGTGGCCCGTCCGGCTCAATCCCGTCATCCCAGCCGGTAGGCGCTTTGTCGGTTTGCTCCACCTTGGTGCCAACTTGAGGCTTCGGCGGGGGCGGAGGCGCTTGGCCAGGGTCGTCGCCAAAATCGGGGGGAGGAGGCTGATCCGGGCCAAAATTGGGCGAGTCATTGATGAGCTTCAACTCGGTTGCAAACTTGAGATACCAGCACCAATCGGCATAGATCTGCCGCCGCAGGCTGTCGATCGCGGCGGCGTTGCGATCTTTGTCCTCTTCCAGTTGATTGAGCGAATTCAAGGTATTGGCCAGCGCGTCGGGCAGCGTCAACTGGGCATCATCAGCCACCTGGCCGGCTTTTTTGCCGCTTTCCCTTCGGGTCTTGATGCGCCAGCGTTGGCCGCCCGCCAGGGCATGGAATTGTTTCTCATGCCGCAGCGCCTCGAAGATGGGGCCGGTATCGACCGTGACGTGCTGGAGCGTTGGCGCGAATTGCAGGGCCTCGAGTTGGTCTTCGATGATACTCTGTTTGTCGGTGGAGATAACGCCGGCCAGCAGGGCCGAGAGGGCTTCGGTGGACGAGTTGCCGACGGCAATCTTGATCCGGTCGCGATCGACTTCGGGAAACGCGCTGTCGGCGTCGGGGTTTTGGCAACGCGCATAACAAATCAAGCGATCCGGCATTTGGGCTTCGATGGCCGCGTTTTAGAGTTGCCGGATGTCATCGGCCCTGGCCTGAAATGGCTCGGCCACGACGGTGGTCATGCGATAGGCTTTGGGCAGCAGGCGGCCCTGTTCGTCCAGCCAGAGGTGTTGCTGGAGATATTCCCAGCCGTTTTTTGGCCCCCCGCCGGCCGCCGGCGACCCATCCGGGCTGATGGCTTGCAGAGCGTCCTGGGGAGGGCTGATCGGTATGACAATGCGCAACTGACGGTAGATGACGTCCAGCAGATCTAGGTAGAGGTAATTGGTTTGTTGATGCTGCTGATGGGTGCCTTCAGTGGCGTCAGTCTGATGATCCGCCTGCCACTTTTCCTTAAAAGCGGCGACAAAAAGCTTGAGGTAATCCTGCTCGGGGCTGTCGTACCAGCCGATGAGTTCATACTGTTCCTGATCCGCCCGGGGTGGCCGCGGATCATAATGCCCGAAGACGGAGCGGCAAATGGGATAGAACGCGGCAAAGGTCGGTTCGCCATAGCCGGCGGCCGTCAGTGGGCTGTCCAGATAGTCGGCCGGGTCGGCCGAGGGTGGGCCGGCCCCCAGCTCATAGGCGCGGCCCAGATAGCGATAGGGTTGTTGCGCGGGATCAGGGGTGATTTGGGGGTAGATGGTATAGCGATCGGCGAGAGGGCCGGCGTCATCCTTTTCTTGCCCGGTGGGCCATACGTAGTCACTTTCGATCAGCTGGATGGTCTGGGGTTGGCCGTCAATGATGCGGCTGAGCAGCCAGCGATTGGGAGCCGGGGGAAAGACGGAAGTTTTCAGCAGCTGGCGCACCGCCTGGGCTTGGGCCGGCAAGGTGGCCTGCAGCTGGGCGGCTAACTCGGCCGCGGCCGGCAAGTGGGCGCGCGCCAGGCCGATCCGGTCATCAATCACTTGCAGCCAATTTAGCGCGACGAGGTCATTCCAGATGTCGTCGCCGCTCTTTTCGCCGTTGGCTTGCGCTCCCTTGCCAAAGACGGATTGAAACGACTGGCGGTAAACGATGCCGATGCTGCTGGTCTTGGTGAGGGCCAGCGGCAAACTCCAGTGGAAATGAAGCCCCGGCTGTAATTCGTGTTGGTCTTCAAACGCTTCGGCGGCCAGGGTTTCACTCAGATAGGGGCTATCTTTGTAGTTATGTGAGCCGCCCCACGGCAGCTTGGTGAAATCCAGTATGGGGCCGGCGACCGGCAGCCCTTCCGCGAGTCTAAGAACGTCAAGTTGTACAGGAATAACCAGTAGCGAGTTGGTCATCTATCGTTAGCCTGTTTTCGCTTTCACCTAATCACCAATACAGACTGACAGAATCGATTGTTGCCAATCGGTTTACAATAGAGCTACACGCCAGGGAACTGGCCGACGATCCTCGACGCCTGTCCGGGTCAGCGCTCAGGATCGCACTATTCGATTGGTTTCAAGGCCAGGAAAGGTGTCAAGCCCAGCAAGAAAGACCCCCGCCGTGAATCGCCTAAAAGAACCCGGGTACTATAATGCAGGAGCGTCAACTTGTAAAGTTGATGCTCCTGCCAAATTGACTCATTTAAGCAACTGATAGGGTACAGAATCAATCCCGCCTTCGAAGAAAACGACGACCGGCCGCTGCGCACGGGGGAGGAAGAGGGACCGACACTGGTCAACCCGCCCGGAACGGCGGGCGAGGAGCTATTTGTCCCGACGGTGTATGGGCCGTGAGGCGGGCAACTGGTCTTCGTCGGCGCTCATTCACTCACAATGCCACTCTTCTGAGGCGCTTCATCGCGTTCTGACGCAACGTCAACTATCTCAGATGCGAACATAGCTCATCAGTTGGAGCGGTAAGCTGTGCGGCGGTCTTCGCGACGGGCTAACTCACTGGAGTAGTGGCGGCCCAGGGTGTCGGCGTGCTGTCGCGCCCAGGCGGTCAGAGCGGTCGTGCCCGCCGGCGGCGCGTCGACAGCCAGCGTGCCGGCCATCAACCCCTGCACCTCTTCCCAGGTCAGGAATACATCTCCGACGAAGAGACCGACGACCCGCGTCGCCCAGTAGGCCAGGCGCGGCGGGAACGAAAGCACCGGCCGCTCGTGGCCGATGATGCCGCCGATAGTTGTAACCAGTTCGCGAAACGTGAACGTCTCCGGCCCGATGGCGTTGACAATTACGTTTTCGCGCCCTGCGCCCTGGGCCACGGCCAGCTCGGCCAGGTCGTCGACGTAGATGGGCTGAATCCGGTAGCTCCCGTCACCAAAGACTCCGAAGACTGGCAGCCGCCGCAACGTCCAGGCGATGTTGTTGATCAGCACGTCCTCTTTGCCGAAGAGGACGGCCGGCCGCAGAATGGCATAGGACGTGCCCGATGCGATGAGCGCCTGTTCCAGCTCCGCCTTGCCGGCGAAGTACTCCAGGTGCGGCGCGGCCGACGGGTTGGTGATGCTGACGTGGACAATGCGCTCCACACCCGCCCGCCTGGCCACGTCAAAAAGGATCAACGTGTTGGTGACTGCCTGGGCGTGGCTGAACTGGCGGTGGTTGAAGCGCACCCAATAGGTGTTATAGAGCACCGAGACGCCGCGCAGCGCCTCGACCAGCTTGTCGGGCCGGTCGAAGTTGAAGGGATAGGCGGTAATGGCCTCCCCGAAGGCGTTGCCCCGCTGCGGCGAATTCGTCAGCGTGCGTACGGCGCAGCCCCGGGCCAGCAGGCGCTGGGCGATGTACTTGCCGGAGTAGCCGAACGCTCCGGTGACGGCGTGGATCGGCGGTTGGCTGCTCACGCGACTGTCTCCCTCTTCGGGTAGCTGGGCTGGCCGTCGATGATATAGCCGGCCAGTTCCGGCAGTTCCAGCCACTCGGCCGTCCACTGATACAACTCCTCCAACTGGGGCAAGACAAAGCGCTCGTCCAGCAGTTGCGCCGCCTTCTCGCGCAGCGAGTAGCCATTGTGCAGAATGTGCATCTTGTCCATGAAGGTCATGGGGTAGCGATGGGGGTAGAAATGGGGAATGCTCACCAGCAGGTCAACGGCCGGCAGGATGGGGTTAGACATGACCCTACCCAGCGCGCCGAAGCTCTTGCCCATGACCATCGAACTGGCGAAGATGACCCGGAACAGGACTTCGTTCATGAAGAACTGCTCGTACTCGTTTTCCTCGGCCGCCAGCGCCTCGTAGCGCACATACCCCTCGGCGATGCCGCGGTTGTGCGCCCGGTACCAGTTAGCCGGCGACGGGGTGCGCATGTAGTCGATCCAGTAGCGCACCGCCCGCGGCAACTTTTCGTCGCCCAACCCCGCATATTCGACCATCACCGCCAACTCAGACGTGGTGAGGAACCAACCGTTCACCTCGCGCCACCACGGGCTGCCGGCTCCCGTCGGATCGTCCAGCCGGTTTAGCACCCCGCGGTTGATCTCCCAGCGCATGAAGTTCAACTCCGAATTGCCGTAGCCCGACGTGCGTTTGCCCTGGCCGTAGAGGCTGTAGAAATGGGCGCGCAGCTTATAGCGGCTCTCCGGATAGTCGCTGACCGCCTGCGCCAGTTGCGCGGCCTCGGCCTCCAGTTGGGCCAGGGTTACGGCAGCGCCCTCGGGCCGGCTCTTCTGGGCGACCGGCGTGTCGGTCGTCGTGATGCCCTTCTCGCTGACCGTGATCTGGCGATTGACCAGCCCATCTTTGGTCAGCACGTGCGTGCGGACGACGACACCCCCCTCCTCCGCGCTGACATGGGTGAGTTCGAGGCGGTTTTCCTCATCCCCCTCCGGTTCGGCCACGACCTCGCGGCCGTCCACGTAGGCCGCGTAGCCGGTGCTGCCCGCGCCGAACTTGGCCGTCAGATCCTCGCGCAGCGCCTCGGCCATGAGGACCCTGGCCCCGGAGTTGTGTAGCGCATCTTTCATGTTGCCGAGCCACTCATGCTCAATGATGGCGACGAGCATTGATGTGCCCGGTTCGAGCGTCTCGGCCAGGTTCTTGAGTTGGTCGTTGGGCAGGCCCATGTCAACGTGCTTGGCGGCCAACCCGCCCAGCAACGCCCCGCCCGCCGCGCCCAGCACCAGCCCAACCGGCCCGGCCAGCACGGCTACGGCCGCGCCAAAGATGCCCCCGGCGACCGCCCCCTTGCCGCCGCCCACGTCGTGGACCTCCTGGACGTGGATGCGGTCGCGCGTGTCGCGCCGCAGTACGGCGGCGTCAACGATCTCCAATAGCTTCTCGCCCTGGAGCAACTTAAGCTCCTTGAGGGCTTCATCCGCGCCCGTCTCGGCGCTGAATGAGGCGACGATCACGTGATGGGGCATGTTACTCATCTGTCTATACTCCTTTGACCGGTCACTGCTGGAAACCGAGTTTCCCGGGGCTCGGCCGGCGCGCTGCTGTCCGCTCCCTGAAGCGCGTTGAGCCACCCCTTACACGCGCGGTAGACGGCCGCCGCGCCGATCAGTTCCTCGTTCACCGTCAGCGCCACCGGATGCAGCAGGAACGGCTGGGTCTGCGGGCCGCCCATGCCGCCGTGGAAACCGATCAACTCCTCGAAGGCGCAGCCCTCCCCCGTAGTCGGGTCATAGAAGCTGTTGACCAGGATGTCGGGACAGGTTGAAAAGCTGTCGGTGCGTCGCAAATGGTCGGCGGCATGGAGACCAAAGTTGGTCAATGGGTTCTCACCTTCAATGAGATCAGTGGCCAGGTAGTAGATGCCGTTGGCTCCCATGACCACCGGCCCATGTTTGGCCGAACGAACCATGACGAAGCCGACGCCGGGGTGCTGCACCAGCCCCGGCAAGACGGCCGGGAAGGCGGCCTCGATCTGCTCGGCCGTGGCCCGTTCCGGCCATTGCGTGAAGGATACGATGCCCAGATTGCCGGAGGCGACGGCGATGACGGCCGGCGTCTCGTCTTTGCCTTTGCCCTTGCGCCCTCGCTTCGGCGCGCCGTCCCGTGGCCCCTCAGCGGTCAGCCGCACTTCGCCGTTGACTGTCTTGCTCTTGAAGACGCGGCCCACCAGCGAGGAAACGGCCGAGGCCTCATTGGCGATGATGTCGGTCAGGAAAGCATTGATCACGCCGTGGCTTTCGTCCGGCCCATGCGACGTGATGACCGTGTATTCCTCGGTCATCAGCTTCTGCACGTGCTCCTGCAACGTGAGGCCATAGCGCTGCAGGAAGGTTGCGCCGCCGGTCTGGCCGTGGTCGGACAGGATGACCAGATGATAGGGCCGCGGGGCACTCCGGCGGGCGCCGGCGAGGCGGGCGAACTGTTCGTCCAGCTTGCGCAGAATGTCGAACGCGCCGGGGTCGAGCACGCCGGAGTGGTGGGCGATCTCGTCGTAGCCGACGAACGTGGCGTAGGCTGCCGGCCGCCCGGCGAACATGTCGCCCAGGAGGGTATAGACGTTCAATTCGCGCATCAACACTGTCATCGTCGCCCGCATGAGTGGGTAGATGCCGCCGCGATGGTGCTTGTCCAGTATCGGTGTCACGCCATTCCGCCGCGCCTTGCCGAACTGCCACATCTCCAGGATGGCGTCCCAGAGAAAGAGAAGGATCGTGCGGCTGGCATTATAAGGATTGGCGAAGTAGGCCTGGAACTCGGACGAGTGGAAGCGACCGCGGTCGAGCAGCGCGCTGGCCGTGTTCATCACGTAGGGCGCGTCGCCGGAGAACATGTTGCCGCGGCTGGCCCCGCTGTCGGCCAGCAGGCCGTTGCCGTTGGACAGCGCCCGCTCAATCTTCGGCAACAGCTTGGTGTTGTTGGAGGCCACCATCTGCCCCACCGACTTGTCATACCAGCGGAAGGCAGTGATGCCGGTGTTGTTGCCGTGCAGAATGCCCGCCTGGCTGGCCGAGGTCTGCGACGACGTGTCCGTCTCCCAGCCGGTCAGCGTGTAATCGCCGCTGTCGAGCCAGCGCTTCAAGGTGGGCATGAAGCCTCCGTCCAGGGCTTGTTGCAAGATGGGCCGGGCCAGGCCGTCGATCTCCAGAAAGAGGATGCCCGGCACGTCGCTCTTCTCCGGTCGCACCATGAACTTCATGCGCCGGTTCACCTGGTTGCGATACCAGGAGTTGTCATCGTCGATGGTCAGCACCGTGCTGAGGATGATGTTGATGGCTGCCATGCCCAGCGCCAGCCAGAACCCGGCCCAATAGCTGGTCAGGCCGAAGTCGGGCACAAAGCGCGCCGCCAGCCAGACGAACAGGCCGTTGAGCAGCAGTGCCCCGAAGCCGAGTGTGAGCACGGCAAAGGGCACCAGCAGGTAGCTGAGGATGGGCCACAGCAGGGCGTTAAGCAGGCCGATGACCGCCGTCACGGCCAGGGCCGTGGTCAGCGTTTCGACCAGCACACTGTCCATCAGCCAGGCCATGATGAGCAGGGCCACGGTCTGGATGAGCCAGATGAGCAGAGTACGGAAGAGCGGCCGTTTGGCGAGAGGGGTCTTGGGTTGCTCCATGATTCTAGGCCTTCATCGGTGTTGATCTGACATGATTATGCAGCACAGACGGACTAATCGGCGCCGGGGTCGCCGCCGCGCAGCCAACGCCAGGCCAGCCGCAGCACAATCACCCCGGCGACGATGGACGACAGGATGTAGCCCAGCCCCGCAATCCGGGCGACGAACTCCCAACCAGGCCCGTCGAAGCCGCCCAGACCGACGCCCACCGTGGTGATGGCCGAGCCGATGATCAGGCCGACCAGAATGACGGCAATGACCGCCTGCCGCCCGATGTGGGCGATCTTGTCCACTTCCCGGGCTACGTCGCTGGTGTCCACGTGAACCTCGAAGCGCCCCTTGCGGTACTGCTTGAGCCAACTGGCAGTGGCCGTCGACAGGCTGGGCAGGTTGTCGGCCACCTGCCGCAAGGCCGTCCCCGCTACTTTGCCGGCCGCGTTCTGGATGTTGTCGGCCGTTACCAGGTTTAGCGCCTCTTCGCGGATAATGGCCACGCTCAGTTGGCCCACGTCCTCATCAGGGAACAGCAGCGAGCCCATGGCGATGACCTGCATCAGCGCCTTAACGGCCAGCGTCAGGTTGGGGTCCAGCCGCAGCCCGTGCCGGCGCAGTACGTCCATCGACAGGCTCAGCGACTGCGAGAAGTCCAGCCGCGCCCCGCCGATCATGTAGGGGCCGAGGGTGCGCTGGAAGTCCTTGCGGTAAGCCTTGTCATCAACTGCGCCCATGAACGGGACGCTGAGGCTCTTGAGCATGGTGGCGGTGGCATCGACGTCCTGGTTCTGGAGGGCGATCAGCAACTGGATCAGGCTGAGCCGTTGCGCCAGTTCCAACTCGCCGACCATGCCCGTGTCGATGAAGGTCACGTCGCCGGTCTGCAAATTGACCAGCAGATTGCCCGGGTGCGGGTCGGCGTGGAAGAAGCCGTCGAACATCAGTTGCTTGATGAGCGCGCGCAAGGTGTTCATGGCCAGAGCTTGCCGGTCGATTCCCGCCGCGTCGATAGCCGCCAGGTTGCTGATTTTCACACCACGGACGAACTCCATCGTCAGCAGGCGGCTGGTCGAATAGTCGGTGTAGACGTGGGGAATGTGCACACCGGGACAGCCGGCCATGTTCTGTGACAGGCGAAAGGCGTTATAGGCCTCGCCGGAGTAGTTGAGTTCGCGAATGGCGTTGCTGCCGAATTGATCCACCATCCCCGGCAGGTCGATGGCCCGTAGCGCCTGGCTGCGGCGGGCGATGACGTTCGCGGCGTTGATCATGATGCCGACATCGGCCTTCATCTGCTTCTGGATATCGGGCCGTTGCACCTTGACCACGACCTCGGTGCCGTCGTGAAGCGTTGCCCGATGCACCTGGGCCGTCGAGGCGGCGGCGAAGGACGCCGGCTCAAAGGTGGCAAAAAGCTGTTCGGGCGGCGCTTTCAGTTCACTGATGATCGTCTCGCGCACCTGCTCGGACGGAAAAGGCGGCACGTCGCTTTGCAGCCGGGCCAGTTCTGTCTCCCAATCGGGCGGGATGACCGACGCCTGACTGGAGAGGATCTGCCCCACCTTGACGTAGGTCGGGCCTAACTCCTCGATCATCAGACGCACCTTGGTCGGCAGGCTGGGAATCTCCAAATTGTCGGGCAAATCCCACACCCAATCCTGCATGCGCCGCCGCCAACCATCCACCATGCCGAAGTGGCTGAACAAGATGTCCAGCCCGTAGCGCACGAAGACGTTGTAGACCTGTTGCAGCCGCAGGCTCTCGCGCACGGAGTCGATAGACGATGTCTCGGCCATGTCTTTACCCTTTCCCTAGTCCGTCACCGGCGCGGCGGACAGAACTTCGGCGACGGCCGGCATCTCAACTCCGGCCGCTTCGGCAATGGCCGCCACTTCACCGGCAGCCGAGGCGGCCGGCGCAACGATCTTGCCCGTCGCCTCAATCCGTGCCCGCTCGGTGGCCGTGCGGTGTAACTGTCTGTCCTGAACGCGCTGCCGGGTGGCCGGGTACTTCTCTGACACAATGGGCGGCGACAGGCCCAGCAGGTTCTCCAGAAAGGCATTGGCGATGCCCAGAACCAGACCGCCGACTACCGCCCACAGCAGGCTATCGACCGCAAACAGATCGGGCATCAGCCACGAGAGCAGGTATAGCATGGCGGCATTGATCACAACCAGCACCAACCCCACCGTGACGAAGATGAACCGCAGCGTCAGGAACTGGATGATGGGCTTGACCACGGCATTGAGGATGCCCAAAGCCGCGCCCATGATGATCCATGCGAGCAGGCTCTGGTCCACGAAAAAGATCTTCGGCACCACCAGGGCGGTGAAGGCTAGGGCCAGCATGTTGACCAGGACGCGCATCAGCAGCATGCGCCAGTTAAAGCTTTTCTTAAGATGTACCCGAGGGTGCATGATCTCTACTCCCGTGCCTTGAGCTAGAACCGGAGTCTTGAGGTGAATGAGCGTGATTCGAGCCTCACTCGGCCGGTCCTGGTTCTACATCTTGGCGAGGTGGAACGAATAGCCGAAAAGCCATGTTAAAGGCATCCGGTGATACCCTTCCAGGGATCGGTAACATGGCCGCTCCCAGTCATAGGAGCGGCCATACCACCGGTAAAGCGCGACGATCTCGGCTAGGCGACCGATTTAGGCGGCCATCTCTTCTTCATACACCAGAACGTCGGCCTCATCCAGCGCGGCCTGATCGACCCACTCGCTGCCGACGTGGCTGCCGCCGTTGTTGTTCATGATGTCCATCAAGCCGATGGCTTCGGCCTCGTCGTCGGCCAGGGCCATGAGCACCGTCTGCTCGCCCTTGATGGCGTCGCTGATCCGCTTCAGCTCGTCGTGGCTCAGGCCCAGCCCCTTCTTGTTGAAGAGGCCAATCGCCGCGCCGCCGGCCGCGCCGGCCACCAGGCCGCCAACCAGGGTGACGGCCGGCAACACCGCTGTCATGACCCCCAGGATGACGCCGATCTCCGCGCCCTTGCCGATGTTGCGGCTACCGAACTTCTTGGTCTTGATGCTGCCTTTGCTGTTCTTATAGACCGCGCCGATAGCGCCCAGCTTGATGTCATGCGAGGCCTTGTCCCAGCCCTTCATGACGTAGGCGGCCGTCTCGGCGGCGTCCATGCTCTCGAACAGACCCCAGACCAGCTTCTTGTTGTTAGACATTGTGATTCTCCTTGATACTGTTTGGTTGTTGTGTCACAGGTTTGCCCCCGGCCCCGTGGGCGACGGGAGCCACTCAATCAACCGGATCGAACGCGATGCGGCTGAGCCGATGGTGTCACTAGCTGTGCTCGAATAGGCATCATCTCCTTTTCGTTCTGATGACAGGGGCGGCCCTGCCGGTGAACTCACTCCGTGCGGACCTCAATGCGGCCATCCTTGATGGCGCGTTTGAAGGTCTTCCAATCGGCGTCGTTCTGATCGGCATAGCGAAAAGCGAATTTCGCCAGCACCTCATCGAACCGATCCGAGCGACCCATGTAACCCGCGATCTGGGCCGCGTCGCCGCTGCGGGCGTGGGCGCGGGCCAACACAGCCCCGCACAGCGCGGCGTAACGCTCCAGGTAGGCGGCCGGAATCTGTGACAGGTCGGCGCTGCCCTTCATGTCGTACAGTTGGCGAATGAAGTAGGCGTCGCCGGCCGAACTGGCGCTGCCCAGGAAGATGTCGGACGTAGCCTGCATTAGCCGCTGCCCGGCCACGACGCGCCGGCCGGGGTGGTCGTAGGTGCTGCGCCCCAGATAAGGCTCCAGCAGCGACGGGTTGGCCTGCTTCACTTGCAGGAACAGCGGGTCGGCGTCGTCCTTGCCCAGCCACAGGGAGATGAAGCAGCGCGTGCCCACGCTGCCAACGCCGACGACCTTATGGGCCACGTCCACCAGCCGGTAGCGCGCCAGCAGGTGCTTACGGCTGTCTTCCAGCGACTCGTAGTAGGTCTCAAAGAGGGACGTCACCCACTGGCGCACCTCGTCTTCATGCTTGTCCAGCCGGTGGACGATCGGCGGATCGTTGATAATGCGCCGCTCGCCGTCCACGAGTTCGGTCAGCTTGGCAAAGGCCCGCAACCGGTCTTTGGCTTGAACCCGGCTCAGGCCGGCCGTCGCGGTCTGGCGATTCTTCTTGCCGGCCACCTTCAGGAACACGTCGGCCTCGACGACGCTATACCAGGTGTTGAGGTAGCTCCGTTCGGCCAACTCGTGCATCTTCTCCCGGTAGACGCGCAACGCCATGAGCACGGCCCGCCGGGCGTCTCTCGTATTCAGATTGGCGTTGCGGGCGGCTATGACGATCGACGCCGCGGCGCGCTTCACGTCCCACTCGAACGGGCCGGGCAGCGTCTCGTCGAAGTCGTTCAGGTCGAAGACCAGGTTGCGCTCCGGCGAGGCGAACAGGCCGAAGTTGCTGATGTGGCAATCGCCGCATAATTGCACCATCAGACCGCTGCCAGGGGTGTGCGACAGGTCGTCGGCCATGACCGCCGGCGCGCCGCGGTAGAAGGTGAAGGGCGAGACGGCCATGCGATCGTGGCGGATTGGCACCAGCGCCGCCACGCGATTCTGGTTGGTTGCCTCCAGAACGGCCGGCATGTCGCGTTCCGGCAACGGCTGCCAGTCGGCATGGGCCGAGCGCGGGACGTTTTTGCGCCGGTTGCGGCCGATCTCATAGCGGTCGGCGACCGAAAGGCCAGGCGCCGTGGGGGGCAGGGCGGCGATGTCTCTCGTATCGGTGTTCATTGCGATGCGCTTTCCTTTTCAACTTCACCGGGCTGGTTATGGCCCTCAAGTTCATGGGCGGTCTTCTTGGAAAGGTTGGTCGACCAGGAGCGCAGGCCGATGTAGAGCGCCAGCGCGGCGATCGGCAGGGCGATGCCCGCGCCATACTGCAACAGGTCGGCCGCCTCGTGGGTGAAGACGACGCCCATGAAGTTGACGGCCAGGACGACGATCGTCACGCCGATCAGGTTCGTCTCCAGCTCTTCGGTGCTGTCGATTTTCAGCCAGCTCGGAAACTGGATCTGGTGAATGAAGAGCTGATAGAGGCCCACGGCGGTGATGTAGAGCACGGTGCCGATCAGGAAGCGGTGGACGTATTCGACAATCTCGACCTCGACCGGCAACGAGGCCGTGTGGGCTACGCCGGGGTGGGCAATGGCGGTGACCAGAACCTCCACCAGGGTGCAGATTAATCCCAGCCCGCCGAAGAGAAAGAAGAACGACGCGGCCAGGGCCAACCCCAGAATTGGCACCAGAATCAAAAAGCGGGTTCCGGAAAGAATGCGAGTCATCATGATTGGTTTTGCCTGAGTTGCTTGTCGCTATTGCAGCGGTTCCAGCCCGGCCAATTGGCGAACATAGTTCATGGCCGGCAGGTAGGTAATGACCGGCCGGTTATAGTGGCTGGGCGGGCCGGCCAGGAACTCGACCGCCTGGCGCGTCCGCAGATCGGGGTCGTCCTGCTCGGCCAGCCGCGAGGCGAACAGCTCGGCGCGGTGGCAGGTGGCGCACTGCTGCAACCAGACGCCACGGTAGTCTGTCAGGGGCGGCCGTGTCGGGATGGGCGTAGCCGTCGGCCGCACCGGGGCGGTGGCCTCGGCCGGCGGCGTGGCGATGCCTGGCGGGTAGGTAGACGGCAGCCCGGCCAGCGTGCGGATCAGGATGACCATCGCCAGGGATTCGGCCGGCGACGCGCCGCCGTGGGCCGGCGGGCCGATGAGCTTTTCCAACTGGGCCAACGACGCCGCATCGGGATCGAGCGACTTACGCACCGTCTCGGCGAACTTCTCGGCGTTGTGGCATGAGGCACATAGCCGCTCGAAGGCGTTGTAGCCGTCGGGCAGCGTGACCGACGTTTCGCCGGTGGCCTCGTTCACCTCCACAATGCCGCCGCTGGGCGACGTGACGGCCGCTTCCGGCGCGGTGCGCAGGGCGTTGACCAGCGGCCCGAACAGCAGCGCCGCCAGGGCGAAGAAGAGAACCAGTCCGACGACAATGCGGCGAGTGTAGAGGTGATGCATCGGTGCTTTGCTCCTAGACCATGTTGAAGCGTTCGGTCTGCACGTGGTCGCCGGGCACGCCCATTTCGACCAGCACCTTTTCCATCGCGTCCATCATCGGCTCTGGGCCGCAGATGAAGTACATGAAGCGCGCCCACTGGGGTGGTAAGTGACGTTCCAGTACCTCGCGCGTTACATAGCCCCTGTCTCTTATACACATCTAGATGTGTATAAGAGACAGGCCCCGCACAGCGCGGCGTAACGCTCCAGGTAGGCGGCCGGAATCTGTGACAGGTCGGCGCTGCCCTTCATGTCGTACAGTTGGCGAATGAAGTAGGCGTCGCCGGCCGAACTGGCGCTGCCCAGGAAGATGTCGGACGTAGCCTGCATTAGCCGCTGCCCGGCCACGACGCGCCGGCCGGGGTGGTCGTAGGTGCTGCGCCCCAGATAAGGCTCCAGCAGCGACGGGTTGGCCTGCTTCACTTGCAGGAACAGCGGGTCGGCGTCGTCCTTGCCCAGCCACAGGGAGATGAAGCAGCGCGTGCCCACGCTGCCAACGCCGACGACCTTATGGGCCACGTCCACCAGCCGGTAGCGCGCCAGCAGGTGCTTACGGCTGTCTTCCAGCGACTCGTAGTAGGTCTCAAAGAGGGACGTCACCCACTGGCGCACCTCGTCTTCATGCTTGTCCAGCCGGTGGACGATCGGCGGATCGTTGATAATGCGCCGCTCGCCGTCCACGAGTTCGGTCAGCTTGGCAAAGGCCCGCAACCGGTCTTTGGCTTGAACCCGGCTCAGGCCGGCCGTCGCGGTCTGGCGATTCTTCTTGCCGGCCACCTTCAGGAACACGTCGGCCTCGACGACGCTATACCAGGTGTTGAGGTAGCTCCGTTCGGCCAACTCGTGCATCTTCTCCCGGTAGACGCGCAACGCCATGAGCACGGCCCGCCGGGCGTCTCTCGTATTCAGATTGGCGTTGCGGGCGGCTATGACGATCGACGCCGCGGCGCGCTTCACGTCCCACTCGAACGGGCCGGGCAGCGTCTCGTCGAAGTCGTTCAGGTCGAAGACCAGGTTGCGCTCCGGCGAGGCGAACAGGCCGAAGTTGCTGATGTGGCAATCGCCGCATAATTGCACCATCAGACCGCTGCCAGGGGTGTGCGACAGGTCGTCGGCCATGACCGCCGGCGCGCCGCGGTAGAAGGTGAAGGGCGAGACGGCCATGCGATCGTGGCGGATTGGCACCAGCGCCGCCACGCGATTCTGGTTGGTTGCCTCCAGAACGGCCGGCATGTCGCGTTCCGGCAACGGCTGCCAGTCGGCATGGGCCGAGCGCGGGACGTTTTTGCGCCGGTTGCGGCCGATCTCATAGCGGTCGGCGACCGAAAGGCCAGGCGCCGTGGGGGGCAGGGCGGCGATGTCTCTCGTATCGGTGTTCATTGCGATGCGCTTTCCTTTTCAACTTCACCGGGCTGGTTATGGCCCTCAAGTTCATGGGCGGTCTTCTTGGAAAGGTTGGTCGACCAGGAGCGCAGGCCGATGTAGAGCGCCAGCGCGGCGATCGGCAGGGCGATGCCCGCGCCATACTGCAACAGGTCGGCCGCCTCGTGGGTGAAGACGACGCCCATGAAGTTGACGGCCAGGACGACGATCGTCACGCCGATCAGGTTCGTCTCCAGCTCTTCGGTGCTGTCGATTTTCAGCCAGCTCGGAAACTGGATCTGGTGAATGAAGAGCTGATAGAGGCCCACGGCGGTGATGTAGAGCACGGTGCCGATCAGGAAGCGGTGGACGTATTCGACAATCTCGACCTCGACCGGCAACGAGGCCGTGTGGGCTACGCCGGGGTGGGCAATGGCGGTGACCAGAACCTCCACCAGGGTGCAGATTAATCCCAGCCCGCCGAAGAGAAAGAAGAACGACGCGGCCAGGGCCAACCCCAGAATTGGCACCAGAATCAAAAAGCGGGTTCCGGAAAGAATGCGAGTCATCATGATTGGTTTTGCCTGAGTTGCTTGTCGCTATTGCAGCGGTTCCAGCCCGGCCAATTGGCGAACATAGTTCATGGCCGGCAGGTAGGTAATGACCGGCCGGTTATAGTGGCTGGGCGGGCCGGCCAGGAACTCGACCGCCTGGCGCGTCCGCAGATCGGGGTCGTCCTGCTCGGCCAGCCGCGAGGCGAACAGCTCGGCGCGGTGGCAGGTGGCGCACTGCTGCAACCAGACGCCACGGTAGTCTGTCAGGGGCGGCCGTGTCGGGATGGGCGTAGCCGTCGGCCGCACCGGGGCGGTGGCCTCGGCCGGCGGCGTGGCGATGCCTGGCGGGTAGGTAGACGGCAGCCCGGCCAGCGTGCGGATCAGGATGACCATCGCCAGGGATTCGGCCGGCGACGCGCCGCCGTGGGCCGGCGGGCCGATGAGCTTTTCCAACTGGGCCAACGACGCCGCATCGGGATCGAGCGACTTACGCACCGTCTCGGCGAACTTCTCGGCGTTGTGGCATGAGGCACATAGCCGCTCGAAGGCGTTGTAGCCGTCGGGCAGCGTGACCGACGTTTCGCCGGTGGCCTCGTTCACCTCCACAATGCCGCCGCTGGGCGACGTGACGGCCGCTTCCGGCGCGGTGCGCAGGGCGTTGACCAGCGGCCCGAACAGCAGCGCCGCCAGGGCGAAGAAGAGAACCAGTCCGACGACAATGCGGCGAGTGTAGAGGTGATGCATCGGTGCTTTGCTCCTAGACCATGTTGAAGCGTTCGGTCTGCACGTGGTCGCCGGGCACGCCCATTTCGACCAGCACCTTTTCCATCGCGTCCATCATCGGCTCTGGGCCGCAGATGAAGTACATGAAGCGCGCCCACTGGGGTGGTAAGTGACGTTCCAGTACCTCGCGCGTTACATAGCCC
>OEOF01000020.1_pt1 | contig 26692 bp, 24 predicted proteins | sample 1539701 | NCBI WGS metagenome assembly OEOF01 (sample SAMEA3611561, study PRJEB23397) | activated sludge metagenome | biome: Urban; feature: Wastewater Treatment Plant; material: Activated Sludge | place: Slovenia | collected 2012-09-24 | reverse complement strand
CGCCCTAAATGCGGAGCATTATCCTGACAGCCAGTTAACACTGACGGTATATACCTTAAGTCTTGATCAAACCTGGTTGAGTATTTGATGATGAAACTGACAATCCGACTTCTCCATCCGGCGCTGTTAAAAGGCTTGCTCATCGTTTTAGCCGGCATACATCCCGCGCAGGCCGATGCCTTAAAAGACCCGACACAGCCGCCTGCATCAATTTATAGCCATGCAGAAAATGGCGACCATTCCGAACAGGCTGCAGCGCCAGTGTTGCAATCGGTGCTGATAGGCCCGCAACGCCGTACCGCCATCATTAACGGCAAGGCAGTCATGCTAGGTAAAAAATATGAGCAGGCAACACTCATTCGGCTTGATGAACATGCAGCCGTATTGCGCAATCCGGACATGACGACACAAACTTTGTTGATGGATTATGCCATTGAGAAAAAAACCTTGTCACCTGTTGCAGCCCCTGCTGCCGCAAAAGTTAAAACAAAGCGATCTTCTAAAATTGTAGTAAGCAAACCCATTGTTGTAAGCGAGAAATAATGATGCAAAAATTACACTCCTTATCATTGATTATTCTTATGCTGTTGAGCGGATGCGCCACGCCGCCGCCGCAAAAGAACACGACGCTCAATAAAATCAAGGACGAGCTGAAACATGCCGCTGAAGTTAAGGCGCCAGCCCCTACGCCAGATGCGATCAACAATGCACTTCTACCACCGTTAAAAATTACTGCACCAAAAGCAACTGCAAAGCAGCTTGAACCGCGTTTTGATCTGGTGATCAACAACGCGCCTGCAAACCAGGTGCTCATGGGCATCGTCAGCGGCACTCGCTACAGCATGCTGGTACGCCAGGATGTGACCGGCACGATTTCAGTCAATTTGAAAGATGTGACGGTATTTGAAGCCCTGGATTCACTGCGCGATCTTTATGGCTATGAATATAGAGTTGAAGGCACACGCATTTTTATCGAACCACAGGCGATGCAAACACGCGTATTTCAGGTGAATTATATTGTGGGCCAGCGCAAAGGTTCATCCGACACGCGCGTCACTTCCGGCTCGGTAAGCGGCGGCAGCAATGCAAATGGCCAGCAAATCCAGGGGGGAATCACCAACACTAATTCAAACAATCCCGGCAGCCGTACGCCACTGATAAGCACGAGTATCGAAACGACATCCAACAATGACTTCTGGAAAGATCTGGCAGACTCGCTCAATGGCATTGTAAGCAATGAGAATGGCAGGCGCGTGATTGTTAACCCGCAATCAGGCGTCATCTTGGTACGCGCCATGCCGAATGAAGTGCGCAATGTGGAAGCGTTTTTACGTCTGATGCAGGTAAGCATCGAGCGCCAGGTGATTCTGGAAGCGAAAATTCTGAATGTACAACTCAATGACCAGTCTCAAAGCGGCGTCAACTGGTCGGTATTTGGGCGTAAAGGCTCCAACACGGGCATCGTTGGCAGCGTCAACGCCGACACCCAGCTTAGCAGCAGCGGCCATGGCACATTGAGCAGCGGCGATTTAAGCGCCACTGCCGGTACTGTGTTATCAAATGCAGCTACCACTGCTATTGGCGGGCCATTATTTGCAGTAGCGTTACAAGGGGCTAATTTTGCCGCATTGCTATCTTTCCTGGAAACACAAGGCGATGTACAGGTGTTATCCAGCCCGCGTATCGCCACCATTAATAATCAAAAAGCGGTGCTGAAAGTGGGTACGGACGAGTTCTTTGTCACGGGGGTTTCATCCAGCACCACCGCTTCTACCGGTGCGACCACGACCATTCCGGAAGTCACGCTGCAGCCTTTCTTCTCAGGCATTGCGCTGGATGTGACACCGCAAATCGACAAAGACGATAACATCATCTTGCACATCCACCCTTCTATCAGCCAGGTTTCTACGGTGAACAAGCAGGTGACTTTGGGTGGAGAGCTCGGTCAAATCAATCTGCCGCTGGCTTCCAGCAATGTCAGCGAAACCGACAGCATTGTGCGCACGCGTGACGGCCGGGTGATTGCGATTGGCGGCCTGATGACCGAAAGCAATATCAGCAGCAAATCTAAAGTGCCTGGCCTGGGTGATGTAAAAGGCGTTGGTGCAGCATTTCGCCAGAATGGCTCAACCACAAGCAAGACAGAACTCGTGATTCTGCTTAAAGCCACCGTGGTACAAGGCCAGGACAGCTGGAGCAATGACGTTCTATCCAGCCAGCAGCGTATTGAAAACATGCAAAGACCAGAAACCGTTGCCGGCGCTGCCAATGAAAAGAGATAAATGATGTACCTGAATCATTTCGGCTTAAAAGAACTTCCTTTCAGCATCACGCCTGATACCAGTTTCTATTTTGCCTCGCGCAGCTATCAGGAAGGTCTGAATACACTGTTATTTGCCATTCTTTCCGGTGAAGGGTTCATCAAAATCACAGGCGAAGTGGGAACAGGTAAAACCCTGTTATGCCGCAAACTCATGTCCAGCCTGGACGCCAGCTTTAAAGTGGCCTACGTACCCAACCCATATTTAGAGCCGCAATCCTTGCTCATGGTGCTGGCTCAGGAGCTAGGCATCGCATTACCAGGCGAGGTCACACAGCATGCACTTTTGAATGCACTCACGCATGGATTGCTGGATTTTGCCCGGGAAGGCATCAAGGTGGTGGTATGTCTGGATGAAGTACAGGCCATGCCGATTGAAACGCTAGAAGCATTACGCCTGTTAAGCAACCTGGAAACGGAAAAGCGCAAACTGCTGCAGGTGGTGATTTTTGGGCAACCAGAACTTGAAGATAAACTGAACCACGCCTCGATTCGGCAACTAAAACAACGCATTACGTTTGAATATCAGCTTGGCCGCTTAAGCAGTGACGAAATGCGTTATTACCTGAATCATCGCCTGGTCATCGCCGGCTATCAAGGCAGCCGCATATTCAGCAATCTGGCTTTAACCCTCATGTACTTAAAATCCCAAGGGGTTCCGCGCCTTGTCAATATACTGGCGCATAAGGCACTGCTCGCCACCTACGGCAAAGGCAAACACCAGGTCGGGTTTAGCGAGGTATTGGCAGCCGTTTCAGATACCAAATCCATTGAATCCATATGGAGAAAAGTGCATCTGCATGGCTTTTCTTTAGCCGTATTGCTGAGTATGTTCGGCAGCGCCTTGCTGGTTTACCCACAGTAACTTTAATTAAAAGGATTGATATTAAAATGAGTTTAATCAACCAAATGTTAAAGGATCTGGAACAGCGTGGCGCCAGAGTTGCCAACGCGGAGATGACTGTTACCCCCAAACTAAGCACGGTAGCTGCAGCACAACCTGGTCAAATGCCCTCGGTAAACCTCAGGCTGCCGCTCATAAAGGCAGGCGGCATCATGGTCTTGCTGGCTGGCGGCGCCTATTTGTGGATGCAAAGCACGCTGGCGCAATCGCATAGCAGCAATATGGATAAAGTGATCACTGCCAATATAAAACCCAAACCCATTACCCGGGCGGTATCTTTAACCACGCTTGAACCAGCCAATACCCCCTCGGCACCCACTATTGAAACTATAGCTGAGCAAGCGGCCACATTTGAATCGCACCCGCTGTTCGAAACCAGGCTTAAATACAATCCGCCGGTTACAGAGGCCGTCAATGCAAAAGCACCGAAAGAAAAGGTTATCGCGAATCTGGTACCTGAAGCTGCTACCGTGAAGCCGTTATTGTCCAAACCGCCATTAGAATCACCGGCCTCTGATAGCGCTGAAAAATTGCTTGCCCCTGAGCCGATCGTAAAACCCCTGACCAAGCAAAATACGGACAATGGAACCGTTGGCAAACAAATCAGGCCAGATCAAAAATCGGAAAATTACTATCGCCAGGCACTTTCATACCTGCAGCAAGGCAGGGTTTCTGAAGCACAGGCCAGTCTGACCCTGGCGCTTGAAACTAACCCGACCAATCAGGAAGCCCGGCAAACACTCGCAGGCTTGTTGCTGGATAATAAACGCTATGACGATGCCAGAGCAGCGCTTGCTGCCGGCTTGGCTATTACACCGGAACAAAATGATTTTCGCATGACGCTGGCACGTTTACAGATAGAGGCCGGTGATTCTGCGGGAGCCTTAAGCACCCTGGAACAAGGTTTATCCTATGCGAAGAACAACGCCGATTATCAAAGTTTTTTAGCCACCCTGCTGCAACGTGCCAACCGGCACGAAGAGGCAATCAGCCACTATACAACAGCACTCTCTCTCAACCCATCTGCTTCTACCAGCACCACAACCAGTGCGCTGATCGGCCTGGGCATTTCATTACAGGCAATCGGCAAGCTGGAAAAATCGCAAGAGGCTTTTGCACACGTCAAATCCAGCGCAACACTCAGTCCAGAACTATCACAATTTGTAGACCAACGAATAAAACAGATTAATCAACGCTTACAGAACTAATAGCGGCCATACCTCTGCATACCGCATAGAATTTGGTAGGGCGTGCGAGGATCGAACTCGCGACAAACGGATTAAGAGTTGTTATAACTAATTGATTTTTAATATTATTTACTCGCCCCCTCTCGCCAACGCTCGCTGACGCTATTCAGAATTGTCACGTTTGATAAAACTTAATGGCAACTAACGGCCATAAGTAGCTGTTTACCTTAATTCTGCAAAAACACGCGTAAATTATGCGGCTTTAGATAAACCGTCTCGCCTTCATTCAGCTTTAAGGAATCAAAACGCTCACGAGTAATTTCTGCTTCAACATAGGTGTTTGTATCAGAACGCTCCAGTTCCAAGCGTACAACTGGGCCTACAGCATGTATATAGTTTATTTTTGCCTGAAAACTAGAGTTTCCATCCGAATGCCTCAATATCTCAATGTCATGCGGTCTTACATAAGCGACTGCTGGACTGTCGTTTGTCTGGTGATGTTCGTCTAACACTAGCTCTACCCCACCTATTTTTGCAATCCCTGCATGAACGCGGCTATGAAACAAATTTACATTGCCTAAAAACTGATACACGAATGGGGATGCTGGGTGGTCGTACACCTCTTGCGGACTGCCAATTTGCTCAACAACCCCGTGATTCATGACGACAATACGGTCTGCCACTTCCAAAGCTTCTTCTTGATCATGTGTTACAAACACACTGGTGATATGTAGTTCATCATGCAATCTACGCAACCAGCGACGCAAATCTTTACGCACCTTTGCATCCAGCGCGCCAAACGGCTCATCCAATAATAATACTTTAGGCTCGACTGCTAATGCGCGCGCCAAGGCAATCCGCTGACGCTGCCCGCCAGACAATTGCGGAGGGTAACGATCAGCCAGCCAATCGAGCTGTACTAAATTTAATAGCTCATGCACACGGCGTTTAATTTCCGCTTCATTGGGGCGCGTTTGCTTAGGACGCACCCGCAAGCCAAACGCGACATTCTCAAACACGGTCATATGACGAAATAATGCGTAATGCTGGAACACAAAACCCACTTCACGCTCTCGAACCGCCCTGTCTGTCGCATCTTCCCCCTGAAAATGAATGCTTCCTGAGTCTGGCGTTTCCAGGCCGGCAATAATGCGTAACAGTGTTGTCTTGCCGCATCCAGATGGCCCTAGTAACGCCACCAACTCGCCAGTTGGCACATTCAGCGACACATCGTTAAGCGCACTAAAACTGCCAAAACCTTTTTTAATATTTTTGATCTCGATACTCATTTTCTATTCCTCAAGTTTATTCTCTCGCCACTTTTTCAACTTCGGCTGCATCTCTGGCCGCCTGCCATTCCACGTAGCTTTTAAGCGCCAAAGTCAGTAATGCAAGCAATGCCAATAACGAAGCGACGGCAAACGCAGCCGCATAGTTGTATTCGTTGTATAAAATTTCCACATGCAAGGGCATGGTGTTGGTTAAACCACGAATATGCCCGGAAACTACCGAAACCGCGCCAAACTCACCCATCGCACGGGCATTACACAGAATCACGCCGTACAACAAACCCCATTTGATGTTAGGTAAGGTTACGCGCCAAAACATCTGCCAGCCTGTTGCACCTAGAACCAATGCCGCCTCTTCCTCTTCTTTGCCTTGAGCCTGCATCAGAGGAATCAGCTCGCGTGCCACAAAGGGAAAAGTAACGAATATGGTGGCCAATACAATGCCCGGAATCGCAAATACGATTTTGAAATCATGCTCAGATAGCCATTCGCCAAACCAGCCTTGCAAACCAAACATCAGCACATAAATCAAGCCGGCAATGACGGGAGAAACTGCGAATGGCAAATCAATTAATGTGATTAAAAAACTCTTGCCTTTGAATTCAAATTTGGCGATGGCCCATGCTGCTGCCACTCCAAAAACCAAATTCAGTGGTACTGCAATAACAGCAGCAATCAATGTTAATTTAATTGCCGAAAGTGCATCGGGTTCAGTAATTGCCGCAAAATATGTTTGCGCGCCTTTTCGAAAGGCTTCTGTAAACACCGCTGCCAGCGGAATGAACAAAAACAAACTCAAAAATAATAATGTCACGCCGATTAATGTGTAGCGCACCCAAATCGCCTCGGATGTGGCGCGATTGCTAGCAACCCGATTGTTGTATTTCGTGTATTGTGTAGTCGCAACAGTCATGCTTTATCCTTACTTAATGTTACTAAAACGGCGATTTGACCACCATTGAAAGCCGTTAATCGCGAACAACAGTATGAAAGAAATGACCAGCATGACCGCAGCGACAGCGGTCGCCCCAGCATAGTCGTATTGCTCCAGCTTGGTAATGATAATAAGCGGTGTAATTTCAGATACCATGGGCATATTGCCTGCAATAAAAATGACTGAGCCGTATTCACCGATGGCACGCGCAAACGCTAAGGCAAAGCCAGTAATGAGTGCTGGCCAAATAGCGGGTAAAATAATCTTATAAAACACTTGCCATCGGTTTGCGCCTAAACTTGCAGCCGCCTCCTCTACCTCTGCGCCCAAGTCTTCCAGCACTGGCTGCACGGTGCGCACCACAAAAGGCAAGCCAATAAAGGTAAGCGCGACTATGACGCCCAAAGGCGTATAGGCGACCTTAATGTTCAAAGGCTCAAGCAAACTGCCAATCCAACCATTGGTAGAATAAATCGCTGACAGGGCGATACCTGCAACGGCTGTAGGCAAGGCAAATGGAAAGTCAACGAATGCATCTACCAGTTTTTTGCCAAAAAATTCATAGCGCGTCAGCACCCAAGCCGTGAGTAAGCCAAACACCACGTTGATTAAAGCGCCAATCAATGACGCACCAAAAGTGAGTTTGTAAGAAGCCACGACACGCGGTGAAGTGACGGCTTGCAAAAAATCCGCCCAACTCAGCGTAAAGGCCTTAAAAAAAATAGCTGAAAGTGGTATCAATACAATCAGACTCAGGTACAGCAAGGCGTAGCCAAGTGATAAATTAAAACCTGGCAGCGTATTTTTATTCGGTTTGTTTTTCATTGTTTATTTTCACAAGAATGCCGATTGAACCAAGTTCAACCGGCTGACTGCAAAATTACTCCATTTAAACTTTAGCGATTGCCACATCAGTCGCTTTCACTAACGCCAGTACCTCAGAGCCTTTTTCTAGTGCCAGCTCTTTGATAGACCGCGTAGTAATAACGGATGTTACGATGCCCGATGAAGTCTCTACTTCGACTTCCGAGACGACATCACCCCACAAAATATCTTTCACTTTTCCGCGTAACTGATTACGCACATTAATTGCTAATAAGGCCATGACTGTTTCTCCTTTAGAGTCTTTAGGTGTTAAACCCAATAACTGGGTATTTGTAACGTATTGAACTACTCGCATTTCTTTTGTCTCATTTCTGATAAATCTGGTCAAAAATGCCGCCATCCGAAAAATGCGTTTTTTGGGCTTTCTGCCAGCCTCCGAATACATCATTAATTTTGATTAAGTTGATTTTTGGGAACTGCTTTTCATACTTAACCGCAACGCTGGCGAGCGTTGGACGATAGTAATTTTTTGCAGCAATTTCCTGACCTTCTTCGCTGTATAAATATTCTAGGTAAGCTTTAGCCGCCACCTCAGTGCCATGTTTTTTGGCAAATTTATCTACAACGGTTACGGGCGGCTCAGCCAAGATAGACAAAGATGGAATGACGATTTCAAACTTGTCGGGGCCGAGTTCTTTTTGCGCTAAAAAGGCTTCGTTTTCCCAAGAGATAAACACATCGCCAATGCCGCGTTCAACAAAGGTCGTGGTGGAACCGCGCGCACCGCTATCTAGCACGGGTACATTTTTAAACAACTTGGTGACAAACTCTTTGGCTTTCGTTTCATCGTTATTGTTTTGTTTCAGCGCATACGCCCAAGCAGCTAGATAGTTCCAACGTGCACCGCCTGATGTTTTAGGATTAGGGGTAATCACCGAAACGCCTGGCTTTACAATATCATCCCAATCCTTGATATTTTTGGGATTGCCTTTACGCACCAAAAATACAATGGTGGACGCATAAGGCGAGCTATTGTGCGGTAAGCGTTTTTGCCAATCTTTTGGAATCAACTTACCTTTCTCGCTTAATTGATCGACGTCATAAGCCAATGCCAACGTGGCGACATCTGCCTGTAGGCCGTCTATCACAGCGCGCGCCTGCTTGCCTGAGCCGCCGTGTGATTGATTCACTTTAACCGTATCACCGGTTTTAGCTTGCCAATATTTGCTGAATGCGGCGTTATAGTCGGTGTAAAGTTCGCGTGTTGGGTCATACGATACGTTCAATAAAGTAATTTCTTTTGCCCAAGCTTGCGGCGCGGCCAACTGCGTTGCGGCAACCAGTGCAAGTGCTAGTAATGTGTTTTTCATGTGTAAATCCTTATTCAAATATAAAGTTAAAAATTCGTTTTGCTCGAAACTAAGTGACTACATCGCATTTTTTGCCTCCTCATTTCTTAGGTCAGTGCATTAAAATGCGACTTGGAAACGTGCTAACAGCGCTTCTTCGTCTTCACGATCTTTAACGATTGCTTGATAATTGGTATTGCCTGCATTTATGTTCTGATTGTTGATGCTAGCGCCGCCGTCGAAACTTGTATGTTCATAATTCAAAGCGATTTTGGCATTTGAATTCAGATACCAGTTGACGCCAGCTGTCCAAGATTTGGCTGATTTAGCACTCTTTGTACCGTCTGCGTAAGCACTATTGATGCCTGTCGGTGCGCCTGCATTTTGGTTCTCATTGGCGAACTGCCCGAACCGATTTTTGAAAGTATCACTATCTAGATTGATTTCGCTATAACGGGCAACCAACTCCCAAGCACCCCAACCGCCTTTTTCCAAATCAAAGTCATTTTTAGGTTTAACGCCCTTAAATGACGCGTCCTCACCTGTAATTAAGTACGAAGCCGCAATTTGCCAGGCATCATGACTCAGCTTTTTCTTGGTGCCGGGCAAAAATGGTTGTGCCGTGTTGTCAGTTGTACCCGCCAATCGACCAATCAATGAAACATCTTGGTCAACCCGTGCATACTCAGCAATAATGCCTAATGGGCCATTGTAGTAATTCGCTTGGGGAGATACACGAAACCGCTTACCATCTGCGATGGCATTAGCACCATATCTAAAGAATGTGTTTTGCCCATTTGTTACATAGCTGGGTAAGCCATTGCGGGTTGCATCAGCAGCAGCGGTATCAGTCCAGTTAAGATTTTGCTCACCGGTAAAATCCGTGTAAGTAGCGCCGATACCAAATCCTAGGCCAGACAATGCATTAGCATCATCTATAAACGGCGTTGCAAATAAGCGTGCAGTGTATTCGCGCTCGCCGTTATATTCTGTGCCCGTGCTGATATTTCCACCGTCAGCCACGCCATTCACAATACCGAAGTTGTAGTTCAGTTTTTTATCCAGTACATCACCGTAGACTGAAACTCCTAAATCACGGTTTGGCAAAATCGCGTTGGTCACATAGCTACGTTCGATAAATTTAATGTCGCTACCACTTTGTAAGCGTTCCAAACCTACAGAACTCTTGAATTTACCGGCGCGTACATTGAATGCGGGATTTAAATTGGCATCAACATAGGCATCTACCACAGAAGCACTACCACCCGCAAACTCTGGGGTAAAACGGAAACCATATTTCCCGCCCACTTTACCTTCTATGGTGGGCCGTACGCGGCGCAGTAAAGACGTGTCTTCGGCACCATTAAAGCCTGTTGCAGGGTTGAGCAGGCCCGCTCTATTTCTTGAGCGTTCTCTAACATCGTTTGCACCATCTGAATAATGACGGTGGTCGGCTTGCAATAAACCCCTTAGTTTAATTTCATTTTTACCATCTGGTGAACCAAAGGAAAATCCACTTTCACTCGCCTTTACAACAGGTGTGGTTTTTTTAGTAGCTGCTGTTTCTTCTTCCAGCACCTCACCCTTGCGTGCCAGCACTTTGACTTTTTGGTCTAGCTCTTGCACCAAAGCGCGCAACTCTTCCAGCTCCGTACTATCGTTTGCAAAAACAGATACGGGTGTAGAAGCAAGGCCAGCTAATGTAATAGCAGCATATAATTTTTTGTAATTCATCATAAAACCCCTTATTGTTCTTCCAGTGGTCTGGTCAGAGTTTTATAAATCTATATAGATAGCTCCAGTTATCAGGTAGCTTTTAGTTCTTTGACGTTTATGCTTTTGAGGTGGTAGCTTTGTGCTCAAATCGCACTTTTTCTCTACGCTCAATTTGCGTCACACGTCCGTCATGCACGGTAATCTCAATAGAGCCGTAACCTGATTGTTGCTTAACAGAAGCGATTGCATGGGCTACCGCTTGCAGCACCGCTTCATCTGTTTCTAACGACAATTTTGATTTAGTTACGCTCATCTATTCACACATGTTTGTTCAAAGAGTGGGCGCACTTTAGCAAAGCTTGTAAATAATTAAAAATACTTTGTAAGTATATTTATATTCCAATTAGTTATAAATAAGTCACTTGGAATTGGATGTGAATAGATATGCAATAGCAATATTGGGTTTAACGGCAGTAGTAGGCTAATTTAATATTGGCAGTAATCGTAATAGCGTTTGTAATTTTTTGAAACCGAATGTCTTCTTTGGGTCAATTCCCGTCCTTCAAAATCTCATATATCATTTCTGCTTCTACTTTTGTTAAGTCCAAATCAATTGTTAAGAACTGATCTTATAAAACTTCCCCTAGAAGCTTTAGAGCCGCACTTTATCAAAAAACTCCAAGCTTACGTTGAGTGGTTTGATTTTATGGATGAGCATGGGGGTTGGTTTCCTTATCCAGATTCAATCCTTGATTATTTTAAGGCCTTAGACGTAACCCATTGGGCTGATCTTTACTTTCGTGACGGTGCTGAAAGATGGCTCAAAGATAGAGAGCCTCAACGGAATGAACTCTTTCAGGCTTTTGCCGAGGCTATTGGATCAGAAGCTGATGTTAATAGTGTGAATGAGTTTCTTGTAGAACTGGCTGCATACACCAATCAAGCGTTAACTGAAAATAAAATTAACGCCATGATGGGTCTGGAATTTCTTGATGTAGATACAGATATTAGTCCGTCATATGTTGAGGGCTTGTCTAGTGAAGAGCGCCAGAAACAACATGATGTATGGATAAGTCAGCTAGTATTGCTTTTTAATGATCTTTCTATAGCTGCTCATGGTGAATCCATATTTAATTTGGTAGATCGTGCTATCAACAATCAAGATGATGATGCGTTAGTTAGGGCTGTTCAGATTGATCGATCTCTATTACCCTATTTTCAGCAGCATTTAATAAAGCAATCCATGAAGGGTAATAGTGATTTTTTAGATTCATTAGCTTACCGACTCAACAATCCTCCACGGCGCGGTACAAACAAGTATCCATTATTATGGATATTTTTTAAAGATCTTCTGGCTCTAGGATTTTTTAACAAGTCAGTTACTAGCGAAAAAATCCTAACCCATTATCAAAGGGCCGTTGGAAAGCATCCCAAATTCGCGATTGTTGATGATCAGATCGTTCAACGCCAAAGACGTAAATTCAATAAATTGTACAGGCAGGTAAAATAATTTCAGTTGCCTGTAGTCTCTAGTTCCTCATGCTTAATATCTCTGTCGCCCATTCACTTTTGGACGACAGAGGGCAGTCGTCCTCCCTATTTTGGAGGATATTATTATGCAGGACAATCAAAACGACCAGAACGCTAAGCGGGATCCCGCCCGCCCTGCGCAGCAGGCGGACGGAGACCGCGAAGCGGTAGCGGTGCCTAGTAACACAGCTACTAATAACAGCAATAAGATAGATATAAAGTATTTAAGATGGGGTGTAGATAGTCTCTATTTATCCTATCAAGGTAATCTGTATGAAGAGATTGATAAAAAGTTAAGCAGTCTTAAAGAAGTCGCACAATCAGAACGTCAATATCAGCAAGCCAAAGCCCAATACATCGTTGGCGATCATATCTTTGAAGTCAAAGACAAGGGCTCTTCGTTCTTCAGTTACATCCTCGAAGACAATGCTTTCCGTATCCAGCTATCACGTCCACATAAAGCCGTCCCGATGGCCTATGTCAAAATCTCCAGTGAATACCTGACCTATAAGACGCCACAAGAGGCTGAACAAGCCTTACGCAAAGTGTTATCGGTATTCGGCCAACTAGAGACCGAAGCCAATGTCAGCCGGATTGATCTGTTTTTAGATTTTGCTTCCGATTATCCGATGGATTCTTGGCCTCGTGAGGCTTGGGTGACACGCGCTGCTTCGATTAGCAGTTATTCAGTGGATAATGAATTCACGGGTTGGGCGATTGGTTTGGGCAGCGTCATTGCAGGAAGGCTTTATAACAAGCTGACCGAGATCATCAAAAGCCAAAAGGGTTATCTCATTCCGTTATGGAAAGAGACTGGCTGGGATTCGGAAACTCCGGTCTGGCGTATGGAGTTTCAGTTTAAGCGTGAGTTCCTGGATCAAATGGATATTGTGCCATTAGCCAGAGCATTAACGTATTTGAACGGTCTTTGGAGTTATGCCACCACGGAATGGTTAAAGCTCACCATCCCTAACCCCAATGATAAAACACGCTCACGCTGGCCTATTCATCCCTTATGGCTGGCAATTTCCTCGGTGGATTGGGAAAGTTCAGGCGGCCCACTCAAGCAGCGTTTCCAGAACGATAGAACCCCTAGGGATTCAGCCATTCTGGATCGCGCCTTTAGTGCCGTCACATCCTGGATGGCAGTACATGAACATCGGGATTACGAGCTAGTCATTCATGATTTTTTCTTGGCTTTATATCACCGGATTAATAATCGATCTATGGATTTAGGTTTGACTTTTGAGCAGCTCGTAGAAGAAAAGGTCGCCTTCAAAGCCAGGCAATATAACAGCATGGATAACACTAACCAGCTTGAGGATGAGGCAAACGATTACCGTGATGCTTCCGATGGTAGATAACCATGAAAGATAACGACCTGCCCTTACCGCATATCCGTTGTCTTTCTAAAGAAGAGGCTGCGTCTTACCTAGGCATAGGTGTGACGCTCCTGTCCGAACTTGCTATTCCAGCGGTGAAGTTTGGTCGCCGTCTGGTCTATGACAAGGTTGACTTGGATCTTTGGTTAGACCAATATAAGCACAGCGAGCGAGGGCGGGTTGGAAAGGATTTAATATGCACCAACCCCAAGAAGGAGTCTACCGTAGACCTGATTCGCGCTACTGGTGGATTAATGCAACACTCGCAAACGGCAAAAGAGTACGCCAAAGTTCTGGGTCTGAAAACCGACAAGAAGCCGAAGCGTTTTTAGCTAAAATTAAGCTAGATGCGTATCGTGAAATTCACTTCGGAATTAAACCAGAACGTAGCTGGCAAGATGCCGTGGTCAGGTTTCTGGCAGTTAAAGCAATGCTGCGTGATGTAAAAGGTTATTGTGGCCTATGCCGCCGACTGGATAGTTATTTAGGCGGCATGATGCTCAGTGAGATTAATGGCGACATTATCTGGAACATCATTCAAGGCGAGCTAAAGCGTGGTAATAAGATTGCAACTATTAATCGTCATTTGGCGGTCACTCGTGCAATTCTTAGAATGGCGCGTGATGAATGGCAGTGGATTGATTCTGTACCTAAAATCCGTTTGTTATCGGGTGAGGTAGAACGAGATCGCTGGTTAAGTCGTGAGGAAGCTGAACGGTTAATTTCGGAATGCCCGCCTCATTTAGCTGCAATGGTTAAATTTGCTTTAGCAACTGGATGCCGAGCCAGCGAGATTACTGGTCTTGAATGGAATCGAGTCGATTTAGAACGCAATACGGCTTGGCTGGACAAGACTAAAAATGGTTCGCCTCGAGGCGTGCCATTGAATCATGATGCAATAAAAGTATTAGAAGCTTTAAAAGGAATTCATTCCCGCTATTGCTTTACTTTTAGAGGAGAACCTATCAAGCGTGCCGTCACTAATCACGCTTGGTATGCAGCCGTCGAACGTGTTGGATTAGGGGATTTTAGATTCCATGATCTAAGACATACTTGGGCGTCATGGCACAGACAAGCTGGAACGTCATGCGATGAACTCAAAGAGCTAGGCGGCTGGAAGTCTCGATCGATGGTAGATCGTTACGCTAAATTTGCAACTGAACATTTAGCCGTAGCCGCTAACAGGATTGATTCTGGTCGACTTGGAAACGTCATACCGTTGTCACGTTTTGGTCACGCTAACGAAAAAGCGGCTTAGAGATGTTCTTCTCTAAACCGCTTAGATATTGGTAGGGCGTGCGAGGATCGAACTCGCGACAAACGGATTAAGAGTCCGCTGCTCTACCAGCTGAGCTAACACCCCAATTGAGTCTAAAAATTCGCCGCCTGGTTTAAGCAAGCCAATTACATTGCGAATTTTATTTTACAGAACATTATAGCAAAAACAAATACGAAGCTAGCTGTGCTGCTTGTCTTGTCAATGTTTCGCTGCGTATAATCGGTGCTAAAGGGGAACCAGAATGGTCGCAGCCAGTTTTCGTGTTACTCAGGATGACCAAGGTCGACACCATATCCAGCTTTTTGGTCAGTGGTCATTACGGGCGCCGTCTAATGATTTTGCTATACTTAAAAAATCATTAGAGCCATTTTTTTCAGACACTTCGGCAACATGGAATTTGAACGAAATAGAGCAACTAGATGCCGCTGGCGCTTCTGTTCTTTTATCCGGATGGGGCAACAAACTGAATGCCAACATCGCTTTCACGCCTGAACAGGCAAAGCTTTTTAATACACTCATCGGTTTAACTAGGCCGCCTGGTAAAAAAATTCAGCGCGACTGGCTTTCGCCACTTAGTGCTTTGGGTAAAGGCGTACTCCACCTGGCGCACCATTTCACCGAGTTTATTCATTTGCTCATTTTGCTTTTAATCGAAATTGCCTACCTGATTCGCCGCCCACAAGATTTTCCCTGGCGCGAATTCAGCGCTAACGTATACAAGAGCGGCGTGAATGCTTTGCCGGTGACGGCACTGCTTGGCTTCATGATTGGCGTTGTCATGGGTTATTTGATGTCGAAGCAGCTGCACACGTTTGGTGCCGACATTTATATTGTCAACATTTTGGGGCTTAGTATTATTCGCGAACTCGGCCCGGTGTTGATGGCGGTGCTGGTTGCAGGTCGATCAGGCTCTGCAATGACAGCACAAATTGGCGTGATGCGGGTAACCGATGAGATTGATGCGCTGACCACAATGGGGATTTCGCGTATTTTACGGGTGGTTCTACCCAAAGTGCTGGGGCTGACTTTTGTCGCGCCTCTGCTGGTGTTATGGACATCAAGCTGGACACTCGCCGGCGGCGCTTTTGCATCGAATTTAGAGCTGGGCATCAGTTTTCGCTTCTTCTTTGACTATCTACCGCTGGTTGTTCAGCCTGTCAACTTCACACTCAGCCTGATCAAGGGCCTGATGTTCGGTTTCGTTGTAGCACTGGTCGCCTGCCACTTTGGCTTGCGTATCAAGCCAAATACCGAGAGCCTGAGTAACAGTACGACAAGCTCAGTGGTAACAGCAATATCTGGCGTGATTCTGGTTAATGCCTGGTTTGCAATTTTAACGCGCGGTATCGGCGTATGAGTGAGTGCCCCATTCAAAACACCCCACGGGAAAATATTCCAGATCAGGATGTTATCTGTGATATACAGAATGTTTGCACGGAATTTGATGACAATATTGTTCATCATAATCTAAACTTAAAGGTTAAGCGCGGCGATATCCTTGCGCTGGTGGGTCGGTCAGGCTGCGGCAAAACTACATTATTGCGTCATATCATAGGGCTGACCAAGCCACAGAGCGGCAAGGTGCTATTGTTTGGAGAAAACATGCATGCCATGGAGCGTGTAGCACAGCGGCGCCTGATGAACCGTTTTGGCGTATTATTTCAGCAGGGTGCTTTATTTTCAGCGCTTTCCGCATTTGAAAATATCGCCTTTCCGTTACGTGAATTAAAGCAGTTTGATGAATCCGTAATCTACCAATTGGTGATGCACAAACTAGCACTGGTTGAGCTTGAGCCACGTAATGCGGACCTGCTGCCTGCTGAGATTTCTGGCGGCATGGTAAAGCGCGTCGGACTAGCACGGGCGCTTGCACTGGAACCTGAGTTGTTGGTGCTGGATGAACCCACCGCAGGGCTGGATCCTGACCGTAGTCATAATTTTATTGATCTGGTTAAACAGCTCAAAAAGTCCCTGGGGTTAACTGTACTTTTTGTCACCCATGATATGGATACCCTGGCGTCGCTGGCCGAACGCGTGGCTGTATTGGAGGAGAAGCATATCATTGCTGATTGTTCATTACAGGAGCTGGCTAGAATTGATCACCCATTTGTCATCAATTTCTTCCAAAGTATCCGTAGCAGACTTGAGAGATTATAATAAACCATGGAAAACCGCGCTTATGCAATCGCAGTTGGTATCTTCTCCCTGGTGCTTGGGATAGGCGTGGTACTTGCCTATTGGTGGATCAGCGGCTCACAGCAGGCTCGTTCAGAGTACATCATAGTTTCTCATCTGCCTGTCGCTGGCCTAAGCTCGGAAGGCACCATTAAATTTCGTGGAGTTGATGTCGGCAAAGTAACAGAAATTTCACTAGACCCATCTTCGCAAACCACCATCTTGATTAAGATTGCGGTCGCGGAAAGCTTAAAGCTCAGTACCCAAGCTTATGCTGAACTTCGTCGGCAAGGGATCACCGGGCTTGCTTATATAGATCTAAATGATGAAAGCAAAAATGCGCCTGCCCTGCCCGCTGGCGGCACTATTCCGCTCCGACCAACCCTTGTGGATGATTTAATATCCAAAGGCCCGGAACTCTTGGCACAACTTGAAGTGCTTTTGAAAAACAGCAGCCAGTTCACTGCATCGGCCAACCGGGTTTTGACAAGCGTTGATGTTCAGAGATTGAATAACACCATTGCAAATTTAGAAAAAGCCTCTGAGAAAGCTTTGCCAGCAATCAATTCAGCAGCCATTATGTTCAACAATGCGAATAAAATGGTGTCCGAGAAAAATCAAGCACAACTCGCACAAACATTAGAAAGCGCGCAACAGACTTTTGATGCTACAAGACCACTCATCAATGAGCTGAGCCTGACCACTAAAAAATTCCACAACACAGCCAATCAGATCGAAACCAGCACCAATCAACTCACTAATACTCTTGATAATGAAACCTTACCGCAGCTGCACACGCTGACTCAAAACATGAATCGAAGCGTCATTCATTTCAACCAGCTCATTGATGTTCTGGAAGATAATCCGCAAAGCATCATTTTTGGAAAGCCGAATCCACCGCCAGGGCCAGGAGAAGCTGGATTTACCATCAAGCCATGAGGACCAGAATGCGCCATTTCATTTTATTGTTAGCCAGCGGCCTGCTTTTAAGTAATTTAGCCGCTTGCGTCGGCATGAACAAAGCTAGACAAACTACAAATATTTACGATTTTGGCTTGTCTGTTACCAGCGAAATCAATCAACAAATTGCTTCAAAAATATTGTTCGAACAACCGGTTGCAGCAGAATCTCTCAACCATAATAAAATTCGTTACCGCCTGAATTATCAGGACCCTTTACGCGTATTTTTCTATGCAGAAAGCCGTTGGGCAGCTACGCCTTCAGAGCTGCTTTCGAGCAAGCTGACCAAGATGGTAAACTTAACAAACAAACCTATGAACTGCAGCTTGGAGCTAAAAATAGAAGCTTTTGATCATGTGTTTCAAACCGCAACTGCCAGCGAAGGCATCGTGCAGTTGAGCGCATTACTGGTTGAGAAAAAATCCAGGAAAGTTATCTCCAGCCAACTTATTACGGAAAGTGCCGCCTCGGCCTCCCCTAATGCACAAGGCGGTACAGCCGCGCTGCATCAGGCGAGCGAGAATGCGCTGAAAAAAGTAATACAATGGGGAAATATGGTTGCGGATAACAGCGCACTTTGCCAATAAGCATCAAAATAAAGAAAAAGGCTCACATCGCTGTGAGCCTTATATATCTTGGTAGGGTGTGCGGGGATCGAACCCACGACAAACGGATTAAAAGTCCATATCAGATATCCAGCAGTGAATTGGCTTACAAGGCCATTTTAGTTCCTCACAATCTCACTCTTATAGCATTTTACACCCAGTAAACACGTGGCTTTTTCTATTTTTGCGGAACAAAAAATTGGAGGCGCGAGCCGTACTCATATATATAACTGAATCAACATATTAAAAACACAATACCTTTTTAAATACTTTTATTACCCGAACTACCTTAAAAAATATTTATCAAAAAGTACGTTATTTTTGCAAACTAAGCCATTTTATTTCACTATTTTTAAACGCGCGTCAACAGGTATTGCGTGTGAGTGTGGCTGATGATTTTTGTAATCTTGCAATCTCACTAATGGATAAATGTTCTCGAAAGAACATACGACGAATCTTGGCATACATGACCATGGTAATCACCTCATTTACTCCTGCTTATAAAATAAGCAGGATACTGGTTTTACCTGGTCAAAATTCAACGCGCATAACAGCGCTTATCTGGTCAATTTTAAATGCGCGTCAACACTAGGTGAACATCGCGACTATGGAGACCAACCTGGTAATATGCCTTGTTGATATATGCTATCGTGCTGTTGTCTTAAGCTGTCCAATTTGCAACATGCTAGATTTATAGTGGTTGATTCGTAGATTCCAACTCAATTCCTTTTCACTTAAATGGCGCTAAATGCAATAATTTCAATGGAATTTTGACTGATTACATGCACATTTCTCAGCCGCCCATTATAATAGATATCTTGATAGTAATTTTAAAGATTTTAAGATGAAAACAACGCCTGTTATTTTGTTAATTTTAGATGGATTCGGTTATCGCAAAGAAACTGCTGACAACGCGATTGCGCTGGCCAACACACCCAATCTAGATGCGCTCAAAGCGAACTATCCAAACACGCTGATTAACGCCTCGGAGCATTATGTAGGTTTACCTGACGGACAAATGGGTAACTCTGAAGTAGGACATTTAAATATCGGTGCGGGGCGCATTGTGTTTCAGGATTTTGAGCGCATCAATAACAGCATTTCTAGCGGCGAGTTTTTTCAGCACACTGAATTATGCAAAGCACTGCAGCAGCTAAAAGCAAGCAATAAGGCACTGCATATTTTTGGCCTGCTATCGAATGGTGGCGTACATAGCCATCAGGAACACATTCACGCTATGCTGGAAATGGCCGCCAAACAGAGCTTGAGCAAAGTCTATGTGCATGCGTTTTTAGATGGCCGCGACACGCCACCTGTGAGTGCAGCGCCATTTATTGCGGCTTTAGAAGCAAAAATCAAATCCTTGGGCGTCGGCAAAATAGCTTCTATTAGTGGGCGCTTTTTTGCGATGGATCGTGATAAACGCTGGGAGCGCGTAGAAGCGGCCTATACCATGCTCACCGAAGGCATCACTGACTTTACAGAAACCTCAGCAGGCACCGCCTTGCGAGGCGCCTATGCACGCGGCGAAAATGATGAGTTTGTTAAATGTACAGTGATTCGCCAACCGAATGAAGCGCCTATTCATTTAGAAGATGGCGATTGCGTGGTGTATATGAACTTTAGAAGCGACCGCGCGCGCCAGCTCAGTCATGCCTTGCTTACTGAAGAGTTTGACGGCTTTCACCGCCGCCACGTGCCCAAACTTTCGGCTTACTTCACACTGACTCAGTTCGACAAAAAAGAGGTGAAAGCCATCCCCATATTTGCCCCCTATACTGTCAAAAACACCTTTGGTGAGTATCTGCAAAATTTGGGCTTAACTCAATTACGCATTGCTGAAACAGAAAAGTATCCGCACGTGACTTTCTTTTTTAACGGCGGAGAGGAAACCGTCTTCAAAGGTGAAGACCGCATTCTGGTGCCTTCGCCGAAAGTCGAAACCTATGACTTACAACCAGAAATGAGTGCGCTGGAAGTTACCGATAAACTAGTAGAAGCTATTCTCAGCAAAAAATATAATGCCATAATTTGCAATTTTGCTAATTGCGATATGGTAGGCCATACCGGCAACCTGCAAGCAGCCATTAAGGCGGTAGAAACCATAGACGCCAGTGTAGGACGCGTAGTAACTGCTATGCAGAGCATTGGCGGCGAGGTGCTTGTCACAGCAGACCACGGCAATGCAGAGATGATGCAAGATTACGAAAATCATCAGCCACACACACAACATACCACTAACCTAGTCCCTTTGATTTATGTAGGCCGCAAAGCAAAATTGGCTGAAACAGGCGCACTGTCAGATTTGGCGCCCACATTATTACAGATGATGGGAGTGCCGCAGCCAGTAGAAATGACGGGTAAAAGTTTACTTAAGTTAAATGTATAAATTGCCGCAGCTTAAATGGCCGTTCCTGTTACTATTGCTCTTTTGTACAAGCTTCATTTTTGTAGAGAATAGTTTTGCTGCAAAAAAAATTGAGGCCGCAAAAGAAGACTTAAGCGGCGTTATCTGTAATAAATTTTTTATGATGCATGATCAATTCTTTTTTTCACGTTTGTGGTCAAAGCTTTTTTCAATTGCGAAGCAAATAATATAACTTGCTTCGCAATTGTCCCCATTTATAGTTTTGCGCTTAAAGCAACTTCAAGCTTGATCTGATCAGCCACAAAACCACGAATACCCTCAGCTAATTTCTCTGTCGCCATCGCATCTTGATTCAATTCAAAGCGGAACTCATCTTCCGTCATTCTAGCTGGTTTGGCGGTTTTTGCGCCACCATCATTCAGCATGCGAATCAGCGTGCCCTCAGTCGCAGCTAAATCTTGCAGCAAGTTTGGCGATACTGTTAAGCGATCGCATCCTGCCAAGGCAATCAATTCTCCGGTGTTACGGAAAGATGCGCCCATGACCACTGTTTTGTAACCATGCTCTTTGTAGTAAGCGTAAATTGCGCGAACTGAAACCACACCCGGGTCTGTTTCTTGTGTGTACTCAGTACCTGGATTTTTCGCTTTGTACCAGTCTAAGATACGCCCTACAAATGGAGAAATCAGGAATACGCCAGCTTCAGCACAGGCACGGGCTTGGCCGAAACCAAACAATAATGTGAGATTACATTGAATGCCTTCTTTTTCAAGAATTTCTCCGGCTTTAATGCCCTCCCATGTTGAGGCCAATTTAATCAACACGCGGTCTTTACTTACGCCTGAGTCAGCATAAAGTTGAATCAATTTGCGTCCTTTGGCCACCATCGCGTCCAAGTTAAAAGATAAGCGCGCATCAACTTCAGTAGAAATGCGGCCTGGCACTACTTTAGTAATTTCCGTACCAATCAACACCGCCAATTTGTCCGCAGCATTATCAATTTGTTGGGCTTTGGATCCACCTTGTGCTTTTGCGTAAGCAATAGCAGTTTCAATTAATGGTGCGTATTGTGGTAATTGGCTTGCTTTTAAAACCAATGATGGATTGGTGGTCGCATCTACCGGTTTAACGGTTTTAATCGCTTCAACGTCGCCTGTATCGGCCACAATTGTGGTCATGCTCTTTAATTGATCTAATAAATTAGCCATTGCTTGCCTCCTGAAAATTATCTTAAAGTGTCCTAGGTTCTCAAATAAATTGTCTTGATAGTTTCTGCAAACAAATATATTTTAAACCCCATAAGTATTATACAAAACCCAGTACTAGCAAAGCATTAAATTGACATATAGTCCTGCTTTACTCTTCGTGAATACAGGATGAGCTTCAATTCAAATAACTAAGCCATTTAACAACTAATTTTGAGCGTCAACGATTGAAAACAGGGCTAGTGCTTATCGCCACCCAATTCAATGCTGTAGCGCCAGAATTGGTCTTTAGTTTCAAATATCACACTAGATTCTACTGGGTCGCGGCTGCCGGCACGGTATTGATGCACAGGCGATCTATCTGCCATCCATGCTTTTACAACTGGGTCAACTAAACGCCATTGTGCCTCTACCTCATTAATATGCAGGTAAAGTGATGGATCTCCTTCCATCAGGTTCAGCATGAGCGATTCATACGAATCGATAGTTTCGTCACCTTGCTGACGCTGTGGCGCATCAATGCTTAAGGTACGCGTTGCAATATCCAAACCTGGAATTTTAGATTCAATTTCCATTTTGATGCACTCACGAGGTTGGATATTAAGTGTGAGCCAGTTTTGATGCTGACCTTCAATCAATTGCATCGGTGCCTTCTTGAAGCGAATAGAAATGGCAGTGTTGCCCTCGTGCATGCGTTTAGCAGTGCGTATGTAGAAAGGAACTCCTTTCCAACGTGGGTTATCAATGAATAATTTCAGCGCTGCGTAAGTTTCAGTAACACTTTCATTTACACCTTCTTTTGCCAACTCTTCCAAATAACCTGGAACATTTTCGCCGTGACCATCTGCTACACATACTCGACCAGCTGCATATTGTGCACGGAAGGTGTGTTTACTAAGCTCATTTACAGGGATAGGGCGGATAGATTCCAATAACTTGATTTTTTCAGTTCGAATACTATCGGGGCTTAAGTTCGTTGGCTTTTCCATGGCGACTAAAGCTAATGTTTGTAATAAGTGGCTTTGCACCATATCACGCAATGCGCCTGTAGAATCATAAAACTGAGTGCGATCTCCTACGCCTAAAATCTCGTTATTGGTTATCTGCACATGGTCAATGTATTGATTATTCCAAAGTGGTTCAAACATTGCATTGGTAAAGCGCGTAAGCATCACGTTCTGTAGCGCGGATTTACCCAAGTAATGGTCGATACGGTAGATCTGACTTTCTTTTAAGTGCTTGGTGATTTTTGCTTGTAAGTCTTTCGCACTTGCTAAATCGGTACCGAATGGTTTTTCAATCAGCACGCGACGCCAGTATTTGCTTTCGTCCAGCAAACCTACGCCTGAAAGCTGCTCGACAACAGGCGCAAAATCGGTTGGTCGTACCGATAAGAAATACGCCAAGTTTTGCGGGAATATACTTTCGTTAGACAAAACAGACTTCATTTTGGTGAATGCGTCAGGGTCGGTTGGCGGGTTGGCCTGGTAATGATTGCGAGCTATAAAGCGTTCAAAGACTTTTTGATCGTAGCCATTCTTGAATTTGGCATCCAGCATGCTTTTGATATCGGCTTGCCAGGCTTCGCGTGACACTTCACCACGGCCTACAGAAAGAATTGCCATGTGATCCGGCAAACGACCAGCTACATCTAGTCTGAATAAACCTGGTATTAACTTGATTCGAGATAAGTTGCCGCTGGCACCAAATAATACGAGGGTACATGGATCAATCTTTTTAGTCATTTTCTATTACCTCTATTTACCTATTGCTATTTTGATGATTTTACAGCATGGCCACCAAAGGCGTTGCGCATCATTGAAAGCAGTTTATAACTGTAACCATCATCCTCTTGTGATGCAAAGCGCATTTGCAGAGCCAGTGTTAATACTGGGGCAGCAACGCCTTGTTCAACAGCCTCTACTACCGTCCAGCGGCCTTCACCAGAGTCAGCGACGTAAGGCGCAACGCCATCCAATGTTTGGTCGGCTTTAAGTGATTCTGCGGTTAAATCTAACAACCAGCTACGCACTACAGAACCATGACGCCAAAGTTCGGTGATTTGCGCCAAGTCTAAATTAAACTCTTCTTTTCCTTTTAATAAATCCAAGCCTTCAGCTAAAGCCTGCATCATGCCGTATTCAATACCGTTGTGTAGCATTTTAGTGAAATGGCCAGAACCTACAGGACCCACATGTGCCCAGCCACGGTGCGCGGCTGGCGCTAGCGCTTTTAATATTGGCGTAACTGCGTCGGCCACATCTTTTGTTGCACCCACCATCAGGCAATAGCCATTATCCAAGCCCCATACGCCGCCAGATGTACCAGAATCCATAAAGCCGATACCATGCTCGACCAGCATCGCGCCGCGGCGTTGACTATGCTTGTAATTGGAGTTACCACCATCGACGATAATATCGCCTTTGTTAAGCATAGGAATTAATTCCTTGATCTGTTTTTCGGTGATTTCACCTGCGGGCAACATCATCCAGACAATTTTTTGACCTTCTAATTTATTTACTGCATCTTGCACAGAAGTTGCAGCGATTAGGCCTTCTTTTTCAACCAGATTGTTGACGAATTCCTTATTAAAATCAAAGCCAACAACTTCTATCTTATGACGAAGCAAACGTGCAGCCATATTGCCACCCATTTTGCCCAAACCTAACATTGCTAATTTCATTGTTTTTTTACATTTTATAGAGGATTGTGAGCCATCCACCTTGTGGGTTAGATTAAGCTCGAAAGTGAATTTTAATATTTTGTAATGATATGAATCAGTGACGGCTTTCTGCAGGCGTTGCATCTGTTTCTTCATCAAGGTCGCCCCAGCCTAAGCGGCGGTGGAATAACTCCAGCAGTAAGTCCCAGCTTAATCGTGATAGTGCAGGGTCATAGCGGTGGCCTTCATCGCGCATGAATGCATGCTGGCCGTTGAATTCATGCCAAGTAAAACGAGTGCCTACTTCTTCAAGGCGAGCTTTCAGCAGGTTGCGACCTTCTAATGGCACATGCGGATCCTGACGGCCCCAGATATGCAGCAGTTCACCTTTAATTTCACTGGTGCGCTGCATTGAGTTATCATTTTTGCCTAGTCCTAATCCTTTTTTGTGAATATCCGTGGCATAGAAACAGGTTGTCGCTAACACATCTGGATTCATCGCAGCACGAAATGCAAGATGTCCGCCAATGCAGATGCCCATGACGCCTAGGCGTCCAGTGCAGTCTTCTCGTGATTTTAAGTAATCTAACACAGCACGTGCGTCACTATCGTAGGCTTCAACAGGTTTAGTGATTTTAAGCTCATTGCCGCGTGTAGTACCCGCTTCATCATAAGACAGCACAGTACCTAGTGGTTCAAACTCATGATAGATTTCAGGACATGCAACAATAAAGCCGTGCCCAGCAAGCATGGCGGCGGTACGACGGATGGGAGCTGTTACTTGAAATATTTCTGAAAACATTAAAATTCCAGGATACTTTCCAGGTGCGGCGGGGCGAAAAATATGGGCGCGCATTTCGCCGGTTGGTGTGTAGAGATCGGCAACTTCACTATCTTTAATTAACATCTTTATTATTCCTTTACGTAACCTAACATCATAATGCATGGTGGTGTACACATACAATGATTTAAAGTAAAGCAGCACGACAATTCTGGTTGTTTGCAGGGCGAATTCAATCACCAACCGAAATAGTAAATGTTAAAGAAAGCCCAAAATTCAGTATTGACAGAAGACTTCATATTCTGGAGAATTGATGAAGCTCATCAATCTTTGATTGGGATAAATTTATTTAATTGGGATTGAAGCCTTACTGGAATTAGCATTATCCGTAGTTTTGGACTATAGTCCATGATGGGTTATCTGAAAAATGCCTAACAGAACTTTACTTACCCTAAGGAATCGCCATGAACCCCTGTATTGAAAGTATTGACGCTCTCGAAATTCTAGACTCGAGAGGTAATCCTACCGTACGGGTGAATGTTCATTTAGCCAATGGCATCACTGGTACCGCATCTGTCCCGTCAGGTGCTTCAACAGGAGAAAATGAGGCAGCTGAACTACGCGATGGCGACCCCAAGCGCTATGGTGGTAAAGGCGTACTCAAGGCTGTGGGCAACGTCAATCTGCACATCGCCCCTTTGCTGAAGGGCCGCAATCCATGTGCGCAAGGTGACCTTGACCTGGCCATGATTGAATTGGATGGGACACTCAATAAGGAAAATTTGGGTGCCAATGCCATCTTGGGAGTTTCCCAAGCACTGGCCCGCGCAGCTGCGCAAGCCTGCAATCTTCCGCTATATGCCTATCTGGGCGGTGTAGGAGCTGTACATCTTCCGATCCCCATGATGAACGTGCTCAATGGCGGCAAACATGCTGACTCGGGCATGGACTTTCAAGAGTTTATGATTTATCCGTTAGGTGCGGTGTCTTATTCTGAAAGCTTGCGCTTTGGCACTGAAACGTTCCATGCCCTGCACAAGATCTTGGCGGCGCGGGGCTATAGCACCAGCGTGGGAGATGAAGGCGGATTTGCCCCGCAGTTGAAGAGTAATGACGAAGCTTGCGATTTGATTGTGGAAGCAATAGAAGCAGCAGGTTATCGCCCAGGCATTGACATCGCTATTGCGCTCGATCCCGCAGCAAGCTCGTTTTATGAGAACG
>OEOF01000019.1_pt1 | contig 26712 bp, 29 predicted proteins | sample 1539701 | NCBI WGS metagenome assembly OEOF01 (sample SAMEA3611561, study PRJEB23397) | activated sludge metagenome | biome: Urban; feature: Wastewater Treatment Plant; material: Activated Sludge | place: Slovenia | collected 2012-09-24 | reverse complement strand
GCGCTGATTTACCTGAACGCTCACGCAAGTAGTACAGTTTTGCACGGCGTACGTCCTGTCTCTTATACACATCTAGATGTGTATAAGAGACAGGCCATATAGCCTGCTCACCAGAATACCGAACGAAACCGACCCCAGAAAATACGCGGCGACAATCCAAACCATTGGCACAAGGGCCACGGGAATAAAACCTAACTCATTCACTTTGCTTATACCTCTCGAGATGCTCTAAAATTACTTAATACTATTTTATACGATTATTGTATGGACACCATTTTTATCAGCGAACTCAAAGCACAAACCAAACTCGGCGTGCCCGAGTGGGAGCGCATGGTGCCGCAAACCATCATATTGGATATTGAGATTGGTTACGACCTAAGCGCGGCGGGCAAAAGCGACGCCATTGCCGACACCATTGATTACGGCGCGGTAGTCAGGCGCATTCGAGAAACCTTAACTGAGCATAGCTTTCAACTGGTAGAAGGTTTAGCCGAGCATGTTTGCCAACTTATTTTTAAAGAATTTAACGCGGATAGTGTAAAGATTAAAGTCGCCAAACCCGCGATATTGCCCGGGTTGAAAGCGCTGGGGGTAGTGATTGAGAGGAATAAAAGATGACAGCAGTAGCATGCCCAATCTGCAAATCGAATGCGCAAGACCATACAGTAGCTGGAACTGATAGTTTAAAATTAGATTGTAAAAGGTGTGGCAACTTCTCTATCTCTCGTACAGCTTCTGCTATTTGGGATGCTAGAAAACCAAGCTTGCGACAAATTGCAAATGCTTGTGGTTGGATAAGAGAGCACCAAGGGATAAGTATTAACAGCAACGATATTGAATCTTTACTCTCGGTAGCAACGCCATCGGTTGCCGAAAGGGCAACCAAAGTTTTAATTTACATTAATAAATTATGCATTGATTTATCTTATCAATTTTCATTAGACATTCATAATGCACACGCATGGCTAGGCGTTTCTTATTCTGACAATGCCAATGAACTATATTATTTATTCCGCACATTTCTGCTTGATGAAGTTGGATACATATCATTTTCTGAAGCAATGGGTGGAAATTTCCTACAAGTTCAAATAACTCCTCGTGGTTATGAGTTTTTAGAGTCTCTAAAACACAATCACACAGACAGCCAAATAGGGTTTTGTGCAATGTGGTTTAATGAAAGCGTTTTACCAATCTGGACTAAAGCAATTGAACCTGCAATTAAAGATGCAGGTTATGACCCAAAAAGAATAGATGGTCATCAACACAACAATCGGATTGATGATGAAATAATTGCCATGCTACGACGCAGTAAATTTGTTGTGGCAGACTTTACTGGACAGCGTGGTGGCGTATATTTTGAAGCAGGCTTTGCTCTCGGTTTAGGGTTGCAAGTTATCTGGACTTGTAAGAAATCTGAGCTCAAAGATGTTCATTTTGATAACCGTCAATATAATTTTGTTTTATGGGAAGAAGAAAACTTAGGCGAATTTAAAGCAGCGCTACAAAATCGTATCGAAGCAACTATTGGTCGTGGAAATTTAACTTAACTCCCCTTGCCGCGCCTTCGGCTTAAGCGGCAGATGGTAGGTGGCGAGGACTGTTTGAGCGCTGAAAGCACGAGTTCCGCAGCCGCCCCAGATGCGGCGCTCAGACCGAAGGATGAAGCGGCAGTGGGGTAGCCTTTTCTTTCCCCTATTTCTTTTGGCTAAGCAAAAGAAATAGGGTCGCCGAGAAGCGAAATGGACATGTCTCAGAAGCCACTGGATTCCGTGTCGAGCACGAAATGACGGTGTGAGATGTTTTAGTTTTACTGGATTCTTCGCTACGCTCAGAATGACAAGTGAATTAAATCTCTCGCATGTGCGCATTCATTGCTCAAACTACTGCCCTGCAAGGCAATATCCACGCGCTTCCCAGGGCATTGCTTTTTACAATAAATCACCCTCTCGGATGATGCACGCTATGCAGCTGCTTCAACCGCTCCCGTGCCACATGCGTATAAATCTGCGTAGTCGAAATATCCGCATGCCCAAGCAGCATCTGCACCACGCGCAAATCTGCGCCATGATTCAATAAATGTGTGGCAAAGGCATGGCGCAGCACGTGCGGGCTCATATGCTTGGTAATGCCCGCCTGCAAGGCATAGCGCTTGATTAAATACCAAAAGGCCTGGCGCGTCATCGCCTCTGCCCGCGCCGTTACAAAAAGCGCATCACACAGCCGTTTTTGTAAAATTTCTGGTCTGGCCGTTTTCAGGTATTTGTTTATCCAATCGGCCGCTTCTTCGCCCATCGGCACAAGGCGGGTTTTGCTACCTTTGCCTGTCACGCGCACTACACCATCCTGCGTGCTGACCTCGTTCACCTTTACGCCGACAAGCTCTGATACACGCAAGCCGCTGGCATACAGCAGCTCCAGCATGGCTCTATCGCGCAGGCCGATAGGTTGATTAATATCGGGCGCTTTGAGTAAATCTTCAACTTCTTGTTCGTTGAGGCTTTTGGGCAAACTACGTGGAAGCTTTGGCGATTCGATTTGCAGAGTGGGGTCGGTTTTGATCAGATTCTCACGCAGCGCATAGCGGTAAAAACGCCGCAGGCTAGCAATCAACCGGCTGATGCTGCGCGGCTTGCTTTGCGGGAATTTAACCGCGAGGTATTGCTGAATATCCGCCTGGTTGGCTTCAAGCAATTGGCTTTTGTGTTTTGCAAGCCACACATCAAACTGGCTTAAATCGGTGCGGTAACTTTCAAGGGTGTTTTTAGACAAGCCATCTTCCAGCCAAAGATGATCGATAAATGCGTCCAGTTGGCTATTGACGGCTTCAATCACACCGGCTTCCCTTTTTCAAACACAACGCCTTCGTGCTTGAGCAGCCATTTTTTAATTTTTGGGCCATCTTTATTGCCCTGCATAAAACCGCCCAAGCCGTTTTTAGCCACCACACGGTGGCACGGCACAATCAAAGGTAAGTTGTTAGCGCCACAGGCGTTGGCCACCGCACGCGCGCCGGAGCCGATTTGCTCCGCAACTTCGCCGTAAGTGAGCACTCGCCCGCACGGAATCGCGCTAATGGCATGCCACACACGGCGCTGAAACGGCGTACCTTTGTAGACAAGCGGCAAGTTAAAATCGTTGCGTGCATTAGCAAAATAGGCCTCAATCTGCTTGGCAACCTTTTGTGCGATTTTATGCTCGGCCGGTTTCTGGGCATAACTCTCGGATAATAGCTCAATAGAAACCTGTACGCCGCGCACCGAAATACCTACGGCGCCAAACGGTGCTGCTATAACAGCATCATAATGAGGAGGGAGTTTATTTTTGGTTTTCATGCGCTAATTTAACTTGAATTTTGAGGGCAATGCAAATAACTAATGACTATATAAGGCGATTGGCAAGAAAAAAGCCCCAAAACTTAATTAAATTTTTGGGGCTTCTAATCTGTTGCTTTAGCGCTTAATCTTGAGCGGCTTCCGGCGCCATTACTTCTTTATCGCGCGCAGTTAATTTCTCTTTAATACGCGCTGATTTACCTGAACGCTCACGCAAGTAGTACAGTTTTGCACGGCGTACGTCACCACGGCGTTTCAGCTCGATGCTGGCAATAAGCGGTGAGTAGGTTTGGAATGTACGCTCAACACCTTCGCCAGATGAGATTTTACGCACGATGAAGGAAGAATTCAGGCCTTTGTTGCGTTTTGCAATCACCACGCCTTCGTATGCCTGCACACGTTTACGGGTACCTTCCACCACGTTTACGCCTACCACGACGGTATCGCCCGGGGCGAAATCAGGAATCTTTTTACCCAAACGCGCAATTTCTTCCTGTTCTAACATTTTAATAATATCTGCCACTATGTGCTCCTTTTAATTATGAAGATGCTTGTTCCTGCACATTTAACTCTGTATCGAGCTCTTTGAGCAGCCGTGCTTCCTCTTTCGTCAACGACCTTGCGGCCAATAAATCCGGGCGCTTCGCCCTTGTTAGCAACAGCGATTGTTTTAACCGCCATTCTCTAATCTTTGCATGGTTACCAGAAAGCAATACTTCTGGCACCTTCATTCCTGCCATGTTTTCTAAATTAAGCACCTCTGGCCGTGTATAGTGCGGGCAATCCAGCAATCCGTCCACAAACGAATCCTCAATCGCAGAATCCGCATCGCCCAAACTCCCTGGTAACTGCCGCACAATCGCATCTATCAGCACCATGGCGGGCAATTCACCGCCACTTAACACATAATCCCCGATAGAGATTTCTTCATCTACCAGCGACTCCAGCAATCTCTCATCCACACCTTCGTAGCGGCTTGCCAGAAAAATCAAGCCCGGCTTCGTACTCAACTCCATCACCTTTTTGTGATTAAGCGGAACACCGCGCGGTGACAGGTGAATCACATGCGACTTGATGTTGCCTTGTTGCTCTCTGGCCGCTTTAATCGCCTTTTCCAGCGGCTCGGCCAACATCACCATGCCTGGCCCGCCGCCATATGGCCTGTCATCCACCGTTTTGTGATTATCCTGCGTAAAGTCGCGTGGATTAATCACATTCACACTGTAAATCTTCTTTTCCAGCGCTCTTGCCGTAATGCCGCACCTAGTGACTGCATCAAACATTTCAGGAAACAGGCTAATGACCTGAAAATCCATCATTAGAACTCTGCGTCCCAATCCACCAGCATCGTTTTTGCGTCTAGATCTACGTCTAAAATCGCTTGTGCGGTAAATGGAATCAGCCGCTCTTTATCCCCATGCGCTTTATCGCTTTTCACGACGATCACATCGTTCGCGCCCGTTTCCAGCACATCTGTGACTTTACCAAAATCAACATTCTGCTGATTCTTGACGTCCAGTCCGATTAGATCAGACCAGTAGTATTCATTCTCTTCAGGCTCCGGCAGCAATGTCCTGGGAACCGCTACCTGCTTGCCCTTGCAGGCAAATGCCGTATCCCGGTCATCTATCCCTTGCAGCTTGGCCACCAGTACATCGTTATGAATTTTGGCAGATTCCACAACGAGCTCACGCCAATTATGGTCCTTGCCGATCCACCACGTTTTATAGTCCAGCAAGCCATCTAGCATTTCGGTGTCCGGATGTATTTTAAGCCACCCTAAAACGCCATATGGGGCGAGAATCCGCCCCATAACCACCAAATCGCCGGAAGCCAGATTACTCAAAAGTAAAGGCTAGAAAATAAAATTTAAGCTTCTTCTGCAGGAGTTTCTGCTGGCGCTTCTTCAACCTTTGCAGCGGCTTCTGCCTCAGCAGCTTTAGCTGCTTCTGCGGCTTGCGCTGCGTCAGCGGCTGCTTTTACTTTTGCAGCTTCTGCAGCGGCGGCTTTAGCTTTGGCGGCGTCTGCTTTAGCAGCATCTTTAGCTTTAGCGGCAATCATCGCCTCTGGGCCTTTAGCATGCGTTTTAACCAAACGCGTTACTGTATCAGACAGTTGCGCACCATTGTTTTTCCAATGGCTCACACGCGCTTCATCAATACGCAAAGCCTCTGTCGCCAGCTTGGCAGATGGATTGTAAAACCCAACGCGCTCGATGAAACGGCCATCACGGCGATTGCGCGAATCAGCAACTACAACGTTATAGAATGGATTCTTTTTAGAACCGCCACGAGATAAACGAATTACGACCATAATCTTGTTCTCTTAAAAATTAATTTTCTGCAGAAAGGCGCGGATTATACGTTATTTTTGAATGCTTTAGCAAGCAGTAAAATGACACTTTGCCGACTTTTACAAAGCATAGCGCGTAGGGTCTTGTATGCCGGCTTTATTAAAGCCCTCGCGGCGTAAACGGCATGAATCACATTTGCCGCAAGCGCGACCTTGCGTATCAGCTTGGTAACAGGAAACCGTTTCGCTGTAAGGCACGCCCAGCTTGGTTCCCATAGCAATGATCTGTGCCTTTGTCATGTCAATCAATGGAGCATGCACGGTGATTTTTTGGCCTTCGACCGCGCTTTTGGTGGCCAGATTCGCCATTTTTTGAAACGCTTTTACATACTCTCCGCGGCAATCGGGATAGCCCGAGTAATCGAGCGCGTTGACGCCGATAAAAATATCTTTGGCGCCCAATACCTCAGCCCACGCCAATGCCAGCGAAAGCATAATAGTGTTGCGCGCCGGCACGTAAGTCACAGGAATGCCGGCAGGGATGTCATTCTCGCCACTTTCCGGCACGTCAATCTTATTGTCCGTTAATGCAGAACCGCCAAATAAACTTAAGTCCAGCTGCACGGTTTTATGTGCCGCTGCACCGAGTTTCTGCGCGATATTATTGGCGGCCTGCAACTCGGCTATGTGGCGCTGATGATAATCCAGGCTTAAGCAATAGCACTCATAGCCTTGAGATTTGGCTATGGCCAGGCAGGTGGCGGAATCCAGCCCGCCTGAAAGTAAAACTACAGCCTTCTTCATACGCCTTGTTTTTCACCCCAAAGAATCTTGTGAAGCTGCAATTGTAATCTCACGGGTAATTTATCTTGCAGCACCCATCCTGCCAAGTCGGTTGGATCAAGCTCGTGATAGCTTGGCGAGAACAACACCGGGCACTTTTCAGCGAGCTTCAGCTCGTCCAGTTTGGCTTTTGCCCAATCATAATCAGCACGATTGCACAGCACGAACTTGATTTCATCTTTGGCTGTTACATGTTTCAAATTACTCCAAAGATTGTTTTTTTCCTCATTCGATGCAGGCGTCTTAATATCCAGAATCACCGAAACCCGCGCATCCACAGGCGCAATATCCATTGCCCCACCAGTTTCGAGCGATACGCTGTAGCCCGCATCACATAAGGCCTTCAGCAACACATAGCACTCCTTCTGCGCCAGCGGCTCGCCGCCCGTCACCGTGACATATTTGGTGCCGAATGTAGCCACTTTTGCCAGAATATCTGCAATTTCCATATTGCCGCCGCCGCTGAATGCGTACTCGGTATCGCAATAGGTGCAGCGCATCGGGCAGCCCGTCAGGCGCACAAACACGGTCAGCAAGCCAATGCGGCTTGTTTCACCTTGTAATGAATGAAAAATCTCGTAGATTTTTAGAGCCATAAATTCTGTAACAAAACGTTTGAAAAAAATAACGCCAACTGACAAGTTGGCGTTATTTTACCGTGAAAAATGTTTAATAATTAATATTTTACCTAATCGCCTCGAGTGCTTTCAGACGCTTTTTCGCGTTTGGGGTGACATCCGCGTCGGGGAACTTCTCGATCAGGCTGCGCAAGGTTTTTCTGGCATTAGCCACCTGTCCAAGCTGGATTTGGCTGTTGGCCATGTTAAACATGGCATCCGGCACTTTGGCGCTAGCCGGGTGTAAATCAACCACTTTCTGTTGCGTGGCGATAGAGGATTTGTAGTTTTTAAGCGCAAATTGCGAATAGCCCATGCCGTAGAGCGCATCCGGCGCCAGTTTGCTGCTGGGGTACTCTTTCAGAAAACCATCGAAAGCTGCAAACGCCTCTTTATGTTTTGCCGATTTGCTTAAACTGTCCGCATCCGCAAAGGCTTTGACATCCTTTTCTTCTGCTGGCGGTAGTGCAGGCACATTGGCTGGCGGGGTATTTGTCGCCACAGGAACACCGCTCTCCAGCTTGCGCAAGCGCGTATCGGTATCGGCATATAAATCTTTTTGGCGCTGCTGCGTGGTATCGAGCGCGTGCGAGGCCACCTCTAAATCACCTTTAAGATTGGCCACTTCCTGCTTCAAAGTCTCGATCTGGTTTGACATATCCGCCAATCCCTGGCCTTGCATCACCGCCTCAATCGCGGCGACGCGTTTTTTAAGATCCGCAATCGCCGCCATGCTGGCATCGTGATTGGATTGCTGTTTGGCTTCCAATTCCAAAATCTTTTTGCGTGCTTCTTTGTCATCAAACAGCGCGGCGTGCGCAGAAGTAAAAGAAGCAAGCGCAAAAAGACTCAAGCCTGCAAACACCAATTTTCTTATTGCTACCATCAATTAGTCGCCTTCGTAAACGATATCAGCACGACGATTTTTCTGATAGCAGTCTTCATCAGCGCAATTCACCGCAGCTTTTTCTTCGCCATAGCTGACTGTTTCGATTTGCTTATCCTGCACGCCCAGCAGATTAAGCGCTTTTTTCACTGCAACAGAACGGCGCTGGCCTAGCGACAGATTGTACTCGCGCGTGCCTCGCTCATCGGTATTGCCCTGCACCACCATTTTCGCATCAGCGTGTGCCAACAGATACTTGGCATGCGCTTCGATGATCGGGCGGTATTCGGCTTTTACAGCATCGCTATCAAAATCAAAATAGATATTGCGTTTCGAGAGAATGTTGTTTGGATCTTTAAGCGGGTTATTGCCTGCATTATTGGCATTACTGTCAACCACCACCTCTTTTACACCGCTGGTGTCCGCGCCACTGTCAGCAGGCTTGGTTGCCGCTGTCGGGCTTTTATCTTCAACGCCTGCCGGTTTATCCTTCATCGGCGTGCTTTTACAAGCCACCAGGAATATCGAAGCGATTGCAACTGCAATAATTTTCCCACTTAAATTCGGTAAATGTTTCATCTTTCTCTCCTTTTATTATCCCCAATAACGGGTTGATTCACACAAGTTTAAATCTGTTCTGCTTTTCCAGCTGCCAGCTTAGTTGGCAAGCGGCCCCCATGCAGGCTCACGCACATCGCCGCCCGACGAGTCATTTAGACGCTGGCGCACTTTGCCGTCGCTTGATACTGCTGCCAATGCGCCGCGCCCGCGTACCTTGGTTGCATATAAAATTACGCGGCCATTCGGTGCAAAGCTGGGTGATTCATCCTGCGCACCTTCGCTGAGCAATTGTACCTGGCCACTAGCCAAATCCTGCAACGCCACTCTGAATTTTCCGCCATCGTTGCGAATATACGCTAAACTTTTGCCATCCGGCGAAAAACGTGGCGAGACATTATAACCGCCTTCAAACGTTACGCGGCTTGGACTGCCGCCATCAGCGGGCACTTTATAAATTTGCGGCTTACCGCCGCGGTCGGAGCTGAAATAAATCCAGTTGCCATCCGGCGAGAATGCCGGCTCGGTATCAATGGCGTTGCTTTTAGTGATTTGTTTCAGGCCGCCGCCATCGCTGTCTACAGTATAAATCTGCGAGTTAGCGCCGTAGGTGAGCACAATTGCCAGCTTGCTGCCATCCGGCGACCAGGCTGGCGCACTGTTATTGCCCTTATAGTTGGCCAGTATGACTCGGTTTCCGCTCGTCAGCGACTGTACAAAAACAATCGGTTTTTTCTTTTCAAACGAAACATACGCCAATTTTGTGCCGTCAGGCGACCAACTGGGTGAAATCAAAGGCTCGTTTGAGGAAACCACGGTCTGCGGATTAAAGCCATCGGCATCCGCCACCTGCAAGGCATAGCGCTTGCCAGTCTTGGTGATATAGGCAATGCGGCTGGCAAATATGCCGGACTGACCGGTTAATTTCTGGTAAATAATATCGGCAATTTTATGTGCGGTCGCACGCATTTGGCTAGGCGCGATTTGATAATCCATGCCGGCCAGCTGCGTTTGTTTAAGCGCATCCATCAAATGAAACGATACTTTAAAACGGCCGCCCGCAACACTCTCCACATTGCCCACAGTAACTGCCTGCGCTTGCAATGCCACCCATTCTGCATATTTAACCTGGCTGGGCGATGTTGGCAGGTTGGCCATGCCACGTGTCTCTAAGATGCGGAACAAGCCGCTTCGATGTAGGTCTGCCGCAATAATCTCGCCGATATTGTCTTTGGCATTGGCTGCTCCGCCAAAAGGCACCACTGCGATGGGAATCTGCTGTGCGCCGCCGCCGCTGATTTCAATTTCTAGTGCGGCGTTTGCGATGGGTGTGCTCAAAAAAATCGCACAAAAAAATGTCCAACAAATTATTCTCATATGCCAGTTAGTATCTTATTTTCTAAAAAGTTCAGTTAAATTCTACTGCAAACATACCGCGATACCACACGATTTACATTTTAATTACAACTTTTACGCTTTGTTAACATCCTAAAAAAAGCTAATCATTAGGCCGGAATTTTAATTTCAAGTTTTTAAATTGCGCTTTCAGGCTGGGCTCATCAGGCAACGGCAGTGGCTCAGAGGCGATAATGGCACGCTCTACGGCTTCATCGCAGGCGGAATTGTCGCTCGATTTAATCAATCTTGGACTGCCGCTCAGTTGCCCGGTAGGCAGCACGCTGATCTCAAACCTTAACTCCGGATTGCCGTCACCGCAAAGCGTCTTATTTACATTGCCACGAATTTTCGCCTTGATTTTCTCGGTGTATTCACCGATCAAACTTGCATTGGCGGCGCTTGCCGCTTTCGTATCATCAGCACCGCTTTCGTTCAGCATGTCTTCTTTTAGCTTGCGCAATGCCTCGTCACGTTTGGCTTTCTCCGCCGCTTTTTTCTCGCGCAGCTCGTCTTCGCGCGCTTCCTGTTTCAGCTTTTCTAGCGCCTCGTCTTTTCTGCGTTTTTCTTCAAGCAATTTCTCTTTTTGTTCCAGTTCTTTTTTCTTTTTCTCAAGCTCGATATCCGCTTTGGGCTCGTCCGGTTTTGGCTTTTCTTCTACCACCGGTTTAGGCTCCGGCTTGGGTTCTGGCTTAGGCTCTTCCTTGATTTCCGGTTTCGGCTCGGGTTTGGGTTCTACTTTAATCACAGGTTTTGCACTAGGCAATTTATCCCACAATTCAACCTCTGTGACATTCAGCACAGGGTGCGCTGCTTTCCAGTTAAATGAAATCAGCATGCCCGTCAGCAAGGCCAGATGGACAGCGACAGCATAAATGCCTGCTTTCCATGAATCCGAATTTTCGTGCTTTCTAATCATGCTTTGTGATTACGTTGGCTTACGGAGCAGGTTTGAACAACAAGCCAACTTTGTCCACTTTAGCTTGCTTGAGCAAATCCATCACTTCGATCACTTTGCCATATTGGGTTTTTTCATCTGCTGCCACCACCACCGCACGCGGCGCTTTTTTCAACTGATTTTTAATCTCAAACAGCAACTGATCCCGATGCAGTTTTTTGCCCTCTATTTCCGCAGTACCGTCTTTTCTGACTGTCACAATAATGGGCGCGCCTGTTTGTTTAAGCGCCTGACCAACCTTCGGCAGCTCAACCACACCAGGATTGGTCATTGGCGCGGTCACCATAAAAATCACCAGCAGCACCAACGTCACGTCGATATAGGGCACGACGTTAATCTGGTTCATCATGCGGCGTTTGCGGGTTCTGCTCATCGCATGACTCCCTTAGGATTTTCTTTGGAGAATATTGGTAAACTCTTCCATAAAGCTCTCGTAACGCACCGAGAGCCTATCCACACTCGAAGCAAAGCGATTATAGGCAATCACGGCGGGAATCGCCGCAAACAAGCCGATCGCTGTCGCGACCAGCGCTTCGGCGATACCGGGCGCAACCTGGCTCAGCGTGGCTTGCGCCACGTTAGATAAGCCCCTGAACGCGTTCATAATGCCCCACACTGTGCCAAACAGGCCGATATACGGGCTTACCGAGCCTACGGACGCCAAGAAGGGCAAGTGCGCATCCAGATCATCCAGCTCACGATTATAGGCTGCCCGCATGGCGCGGCGGGAGCCCTCCATCACGTCACTGATTTCCATTTTGGCCTGTTGTTTGTGCCGGATAAATTCCTTAAAACCCGCTTCAAATATGCTTGCCATGCCCTGCGGCTTGCGACGGCCTGCGGTGACGCCCTCATATAGCTTATTTAAGTCACCCCCGGTCCAGAACGCATTTTCAAAGTTCTCTGACTCAGCTTCAGCGCGCTTGATTGTGGCTACTTTAATGAAGATATACCACCACGAAAATAGCGATGTGATGAGCAATATGAGCATCACCAGTTGCACGGGCAGGCTGGCGCCGGTGATGAGCGTGAATAAAGACATATCATTGGCTACCGTCATGTTGACTCCATTTTCAATCTGATTTGTTCAGGGATTCCCACAGGCTTAAAACTCATTGCGTCCACACAAGCCACTTTCACTTGCGCCTCGACTAATATTTGTTGGTTGATTGTAATTTTTTGAAAAAATTCAAAACTGCCACGGCCAGTCTTGACTAAATTGCTGGTGATGGTCAATAAATCATTAAATTTAGCAGGTTTTTTAAACGCAATCTGCATGCTGTGCACCACAAACACAATATTGAGCACATCTCTGAGATAGGTTTGTTCAAACCCCATATGGCGCAACCACTCGGTACGCGCGCGCTCCATAAAGTTGAGATAGTTGCTGTGATACACCACGCCACCGGCATCGGTATCTTCATAATAGACACGCACCTGCCACTCGAAATGCTTTACTGCTGCCAAAGCTCACCTGCTGCTATGTTTTTGGGTGCCTGCAGACCGAAGTGCTGATAAGCCAAGCCGGTTGCCACGCGCCCGCGCGGTGTGCGCATCAGGTAGCCTTGCTGGATCAGATACGGCTCCAGCACGTCTTCAATCGTATCACGCTCTTCACCGATCGCCGCCGCCAGATTATCCAGGCCAACCGGCCCGCCGCCAAATTTTTCCAGCACCGCTTGCAGTAATTTCCGGTCCATCACGTCGAATCCCAGATTATCCACGTCCAGCATTTTAAGCGCTGCATCAGCAATCTCGGAACTCACCACGCCATCACTTTTGACCTGCGCATAATCACGCACGCGACGTAACAAACGATTGGAAATACGCGGTGTACCGCGTGATCGCTTGGCTATTTCCAGGGCGCCTGACTCGGTCATTTCCACCTCCAGCAAGCCGGCACTGCGATGCACGATGCGCCCCAGTTCTTCCGTCGTATAAAACTCCAGCCGCGACACAATACCAAAGCGGTCGCGCAGGGGGTTAGTAAGCATACCTGCACGCGTCGTGGCGCCTATCAAGGTAAATGGTGGCAAATCCAGCCTGACCGATCTGGCGGCCGGCCCTTCCCCAATCATGATATCAAGGCGGTAATCTTCCATGGCCGGATACAGAATCTCTTCGACCACGGGTGAAAGGCGATGAATTTCATCAATAAACAACACATCGTTGGGTTCTAAATTTGTGAGCAGAGCCGCCAGGTCACCCGCCCGCTCCAGTACGGGCCCTGAGGTTTGGCGCAGATTCACGCCCATTTCGCGGGCAATGATATGCGCCAGCGTCGTTTTGCCTAGCCCAGGCGGGCCAAACAGAAGCACATGGTCCAGCGCCTCATTACGGCCGCGCGCGGCACGAATAAAGATTTCCAGCTGGCTTCTGGCTTTTTCTTGCCCGACATACTCATCCAATACTTTCGGGCGCAGCGCACGCTCAAGGGCCTCTTCCTGAGGGCTTTCTGTGATGGGGGCAATGAGGCGGTCTGTTTCTATCATGTTTTATGAAGCTATTTTAAAGCAATTATGCCGACAAGTTTTCAATCAGTTTTTTGATTGGCAATGGTGAGCCCAAGTACATTCCCTGTCCATAGTGTACGCCAATATTCTTCAGTTCTTTTAATATGGCCTCATTTTCAACAAATTCCGCCACGGTTTTAATATTCATGGCCTCCGCCACGCTATGGATTGAGCGCACCATGGCATGGTCGATTTTATTGGTATGCATGTCTTTTACGAATGAGCCATCAATTTTAAGAAAATCCACTTCAAAATTCTTCAAATACATAAATGAGGACATCCCGCTGCCAAAGTCATCCAGCGCAAAACTGCAACCTAACTTTCTTAATGCGCCAAACAAATTAATGGTGTTTTTCAAATTAACGATGGCTGCTGTTTCGGTAATCTCAAAACAAATGGATTCTGGTGGAATCGAGTATATGACAAATTGTTCCCGAATGTAGTCGAGCAAACTTTTATCGCCAAGCGAAGTCCCCGATAAATTGATTGAAAACACATAATTGCATCTTTCATTACTCTTATTAAGCAGTTCGCGATAGGTTGCGAACGTGTTTTTAATAACCCATCTATCAATGTTGGGCATGAGCAGATAACGTTCGGCTGAAGGTATAAATGAGGTAGGCAACATGATGTTGCCTTCAAGATTGATTTTTCGAATCAGAATCTCAAAATGATGCTGTTGCGGAACGCTGGACGAAAGCGGCACAATGGGCTGGCAATACAGCATAAACTGCTCATCATCAATTTCGTCCGTGATGTCTGAAATCGCCTCCACGGCAATCCGGCGCTGCTTCACCTCAACGTCACCCGCACTGAACAAAAAGCTTTGATTGCGCCCTGCCTGTTTGGCTGAGTAGCAGGCCATATCAGCCGCATGAATAATATCACTGACGTTATCAAAGCTAGAGTTAATCACTACCAGGCCGATACTGACGCCGATATTAAAAATTTTCTCTTCGTAAATAAAGCGGTAATCATGCACCAGTTTAAGCAATGTATTGGTGATCTGGTTGGCATCGGCCAAGCTGCAGTTTTCAAGCAGCAATCCAAACTCATCGCCGCCCAGGCGCGCCAGCGTGTCCCTTTCGCGCATCCTGTTGGCGAGCAGCACGCTGACCTGTCTAAGCAATTCGTCGCCTGCAGAATGCCCGCAAGTATCATTGACCAGCTTGAACTGATCCAGATCGAGATAGCAAAACACATGTTGCGCGCCATTTTCATGCACACTTTTCAGGCTGCGCTCAAGCCTGATCTCAAACTCGCGCCGGTTGATCAGGCCTGTCAAATCATCGTGCTGTGCCTGGTGACGCAGCATAGAAGTGGCGTCATTAATTTTATCCTGCATCACCTCATATGCCTGTTTCAGGCTGCTGGACATTGAATTAAAGCCTCTTTGCAGGGTTTTTAATTCCCCACTTGAATTTTCGGTGATGGTATGCGCAAAAACACCCTCTCCGACTTTATTCACCGCAAAGGCGATCTCCTGTATCGGCTTGGTGATATTCCGGCCTATCCACCATGCGATCAAGGCACTCAACCCCAGGCCGAACAAGCCTATCAACAGCATTTTTGTAATTAAATCCTGCTTGAGGTTCCGTAAGGTCAGATTGCTCAAGTCCACATACACACGACCGATTTCCAGCTGAGAATTTTCCCTCTTAAACGTCTTATCGTTTTCACGCAGACTGCTAAAGTCATCAATTTCCACCAGACTCCGGTATATGGGCGATGTAAAAATCATGCCGCCCTTCAGTTTATATTCTTGAAGGTTTTCTTTTTTCAATTCTGCCATTAAGGCCTGGGGCAGCTCCCGCCCACTCAGTGCCAGCACACGGTCGTTGCTGTCTACAATCAACACCGATCTCAAGTCCTGCTCGCTTGAAAGCGCCTGCTGGGCCAGCCTTTGCAAAATTGGGGTGTTGCCTGAAATCACGCCATATTCGGCTGCAGGCGCCAATTGCTCAGCAATGATCCTTCCCCGGTCTCGCAGCGATTGATTCAACACACCAAACACATTGGAAATGGCATAGCCTGCTAAAATCATGGCAAACAACAATGCGGGAATTGTTCCTAAAAAGATGACCCTTGATTTGATACCCAGGTTTTTCATTGTGAGGCCTCTAGCTCAAGCATTTTTTTATAAATCGTATCTTCTTCTAGCAGAATATTGAGTGAGCGGGCGACTTGATAATTGACCATCACCGAAAAATACTTAGGCGTTTGCGGCGGCGGCAAAAGACTCGGTGCCTGTTGCGATTTAATAGCAATTTCTGCGGCCTGTCGCGCTAGTTGCTTGGTGCTGCTATACACGCCAGCTAACGCACCGGAACGCACATACGACTGAGAATACCCAAACACAGGTTTTTGATGCCTGTAACTGGTCAACAGAATGGGTTGTGCAGTTTCACGGCTATACACAAGCGGATCTGGAATCGCCATTAATGCATCCGTTGAATCCAGCAGTTTGTTGAGTTTTGGAATCAAATCTGCTTCCTGAGTAACATTTTCCTGCAAAATGTTAAGTGTATTTTTTTCACCGATATCTTTTAAAAGCTCGCTGTCTTGTGATGAAGTGGGTCCCAGCAGGATACCCAGGTTTTTGACATCGGGCAGAACTGTTTTTACAAGCGCCATGCGCCGCCTGTAAGGCTGATCAAGCACAATCGCGCTAAAGTTACCCAAAACACGCTTACTGGACACCAGCAGACTGTTATACGCCGGCAGTGGCGTAAACACGCCCAACACGGGCGTAGTGTGCTTTAATTTACTGGCCGCCTCAAGCGCCTTCACACCCAAAGCAACAACCAGTTCGCTATTTTCAGCCACCACCAGTTTTTCCACTTCTTGCAGATCAATCACTTTAACGCGCAGACTGCCATTTTTACCGCTGGCAAGCGCCTCTTTAAAGCTTTCTACAAACTCAGCGTTCACGGGCGTTTCAGCGCTTACCACAACGGTAACGCCGGTGTAGGCTTGTGCCAGAAAAGGCACAAAACCTGAGATTAACGCTAACAGCGCCAATACCTTTACAACCTGTTTATTTTTATATGGACTACTCAACAAAATAAGCTACTTCGATTTTTCCAGCCAACATTTAAAATACTTGATAAGACATTCTCTAAAAATCCAGCCTTAAATTAACACGGGCACGCCTCTCCAGCGTGTTGTAATCGGCGAATTCCTGATAGTGATTATTAAACAGATTTTCAACCACCGCAGAAACTTCACCATTCCAATTTCCGCTGTTAAACTTGCGCGCCAATCTGACATCACATTTTCTTATTAAATCCACCGGATCGCCATCCCCCAAAAGGGTAGTTTCGCTGGTTTGATAATAGGCAATGCTTGCATCCCAGTTTTTGTCAAACCGGTGCGTCACCATGGCGCTGATTGTATTGCGGGGCATGGAATTTACAAAGTTGCGTTTAAGGTCTGGCTGAGTTTCACGAATATGCACATAAGCATGGTTGAACATCAGTTTGGTTTTATTGCTAAACGCCCAGTTTGCTTGCCATTCAAGACCTTCTACGGCGGCACTGCCCATATTATGGGCTGAATCAGCTTCAATATCTAGTAACGGGTTTAGCAAGAACGTGTTGACAGGAGTCGTAAAGTCTGTGCGTCCGTCGAAGCGAATCACGTCATTAATTCGGTCGCTAAATGCCCTCACATCCAGCTGCAAGCGGCCAATTTTTCCCATATATCCCAGCTCGCGCGAAATAATTTGCTCCGGATTAACATTGCCCTTATTCGCCCTGAATTGGACAACTAACGCATTGGGGGTCGGAAGCGTTGTCGGAATCACGAGCCTATCCTGAAATTTCTCTTCAAGATAATTTGGCGTACGCAAAGCAGATGAGATGCTAAGCCTGAATATGTGGTTCGGACTCGGCTTAAAGTTGATGCTGGCACGCGGTGAAATATCCGTGCCAGTAAAGTCGTTGTGTTCCACCATGGCACCGGTATTAAAAGTCAGCTTTTCAGATGGCCGCCACTCCATATGCCCAAATAGGCGCTGCAAATCAAAGTAATCTGTTTTTCTGGAAGCCAGATAATAAGGTGCATACATGCTGTCTCGCCTGACACTGCCGCCCCAGACTGCACGGATATTATTGCCTACGGAAAATGTATGCTGCGCCTCAATATCGGTACGCTTCTGGATGACTTCATTTTTAATGTGCAAATTATCATTTGCCAATAATAATCCCAATGGAGGCGCAAGCAAGGGGCGCAGGTTTACTGATGTCGTTTCATCATCCGAGCGGTCGTAGCTGTGATAAGCCTGCAATGAGAAATCGCTGGTATCGCTCACATTATGACGCCAGCGTATCAACGCGTAATGGTTGTCGATTTGCTTGGTGCGCGGTAAAAACACGATATTATCTTCATTAATGTTACCTTCACCGCGCGCGCCATCCGCCAAACCAAACTCAAACTCCAGACTGTTTTTTAGGTTCACCTGATAATCTGCCTGTGCATTCAACATTCGCGTGCGTTTAAAATCATTGCGATTATCCAGTCCTCCGTCCTGACGATACCCCGCGGTAACCCGATAGTTCAGATTGCTTAACTTGCCCGCGTTGCGGTAAAACACTTCGTTTCGTTCTTCGCCATGCGTGGCAATGACACTGGAGCCAGCCAAGTCCGATGGATTCTGCGTGATGATGTTGATCACGCCAAAAAATGAGTTGGCGCCATAACTGGCGGCGTTAGGGCCGCGGGTGATTTCAATACGATCAATATCGGCAATGGCCAGCGGCAACTCGCTCCAGTTGACACCGCCGAACAAAGGGCTGTATACCGAGCGGCCGTTAATCATCACCTGCATTGCGCCGGAATAAGCAGTCGTCATGCCATGATAGCTCACCGTGTGATTGGTGTTGTACACATAGCCGGCATTGGTGCCCACGTAAAAACCTGGCACCAGGCGAAAAATTTCTGGTAAATCGACAATCCCCGAAGCGCGAATCATCTCCCGATTGATAACCGTAACGGCAGAAGCTGCATCCGCTGGTGATTGCGACAACCTGGATACAGTAAGCACTTTCGGCACGTCGCCAAGATAGTCGTCTTCAGTTAGACTTTGTGCAGCAACAGCCAGCGGCCAGACATCTTTGTCACCGTTTGCGTCGGCAATAGCCAACTGGCTATTGGCGGACAATAGCCATATAAGCAATGCAGGATGTCTGAAATTAACCATTAATACAAGGATTATACTTAATTTACATACTCTCAGAATCACATCAGTTTAGTTCTAATTTTTGTCCAATACCGATGCACCAGCCATATGATTGGTATGCCAATTAACAGCCACGGAATCGCACTCATGACAAAAGTAATGACCGCTGCAAGGCTTTCCATCATCACCCGGCCTGCATCTTTAAGCGCGCGCGCCACCGGCGCAAAAAAGCCTTGTTCGGTGATGCCTTGCGCGGCGGTGAAATCAATATTCACGGCCACCAGGTCGGTTTCCTGCGACAATATTTTGCGCATGCTCATCATGCTGTCCAGCTGGCTTTGCGTGTTAGCCAGCTCACGTTCCACTTCAATAATATCCTTGAATTTGGCAGTTTTATCGGTCAGCATCAAGCGCAGCCGGTCGCGCAGCTCGGTCAAATTTTTAATGCGCGCATCGGTATCCACTACCTGGTTGGTCTTATCCTCGCTATCGCGACCGTGCTGTAAAACCTCGCCGCTTTTTGCAAGACCGGTTAAAAATATCTCCACATTTCTGGGTGGAATCCGCGCACTTATGGACGCCGATGGCGGGCTGTAGGGTGTTTCCTTATTGAAATAGGCACTCAGTAACTGACAATTCAGCGCCTCGCAATGTCTTACCGCCGCATCAAAAGCCGCCTGCATTTTTTTGGCCGGAGTTTCAATTTGCAGGTGATGGCGTAATGCGATGTATTTTCTTTCCGGATGCGTAGCTACCACCGGCTCGGAAATCTCCGTCAAGCTCTGTTCGGCGCCCCCCGACGCATCAGCCATCATTTTCGGCATGGCGCGCCCCATAGAAACTGACGCCGGTGCCGAAGCAGTTTCAGGCGTTTGCTGCCCGCACGCCACTAAAAAAAATTGCATCACTAAAGCCAAGTAAATGTGTTTCATATGCAACCTTTTTAACTCAACTGGTGGTTATTTTGAGAGCAATTTAAGCGCCTGTTTAATGCCGTCTGTGACGCTTGCATCTGCCGGCAGTTGTTTAACAGCCAGCAAAGCCTCCCGCTCATTGTAACCCAATGCGATCAAGGCGTTGAGTACATCGTGCGTAGCGGATTTGGGCTGATTGCCCACAGACGCAGCGCCTGCCGCACCAAATTTATCTTTTAGCTCCAGCAACAAGCGCTCTGCCGTTTTTTTACCGATGCTAGGAATACGTGTGAGCATGCCAACCTCCTGCATGCTCACTGCCTGCACAAGCTCTTCAATACTTACGCCGCTTAAAATAGAAAGCGCGGACTTTGCGCCAATGCCATTAACTTTAAGCAATTGCCGAAAGGTGCTTTTTTCCTGCTCTGAACCAAAACCGTACAACAGCTGCGCGTCTTCGCGCACAACGAAATGTGTCAGCAAACTCACTTTTGCACCAAGCTCAGGCAAATTGTAAAATGTGCTCATAGGCACCTCAACCTCATAGCCCACACCATTACAATCGATTAAAACCAGTGGCGGCGTCTTTTCCAGCAGAGTTCCATTCAGGCGTCCAATCATGGCGTCTTCCAAAACATGATAATTGATAACAGTAACGCATGACTCAGCATGGCTGCAAGTGTTAGCTGAATAGCAGGGCGCAGATGCGCTGGCTGTGAAGCGAATAACTTAAGCAACCAAGCTGCCCGTGCAGAAAATAACAGCGGCAACGCAGATAACATTGCCGGCAACGGCAGTTTGCCAGTTGCGGTAGCGAATAGCAACCAAGCAAATGCAAGGCCGGCCAGGATAGAATAACCCGACACAGCCTTATGCAGCGGCAGCCTTACTACCAGATGATGCTTGCCTGCCGCGGCATCTGCCTTTCGGTCAGGAAATTGGTTGATATAAAGCAGGTTAGCCACCAGCAAGGCATAGGACATGCCGACAACTAGCGGCTGCAACGAAAACGTCTTTCGCTGTACATAATCCGCACCCACCACAAGACCAAGAAAACCCAGCAGCACGCACAACTCGCCCAAACCTCGACCATTCAAGCGCAACGGCGCCGCTGAATATGCCCACCCAATGAGTGTGCCGACAGCGCCTATGATCAGCAAGCCAGCCCCGACCTGCCGCGACAGCCACAACCCGCCTAGCATAGCAGCGCCCAATAACAGGTAGCCGAAATATGCCATCTGTTTTGGCGTCAGCACCCCGTTCTGAATGAAGCGGCTACCGCCAGTAAATGGATACAAGCGTTCGGTATTGATCGCATCGGTGCCACTGAGCGCGTCGAAATAATCGTTCAGCACATTCACGCCCGCGTGCACCAGAAAAGCCAGCAACACGGTCAGCACTGCGGCTACCGGTTGAATTTGAATGCCAGAATAGATTGCACCTGCCTGCCCTAGCAAACAGGCCGCCAAAGTCGCCAGAAAAAATGCGGGGCGAGTAGCAGCAAAATAGCGAACAAACGGATTAGAAAAACTTGCCGGCGCGGGCTCGATTCCAGACCTATTCATCCGACAAGGCGTCCATTCTTTACGCGAAACCCCGCTGTTGCCAGCTTGCCCAAGCCCTGCCCGCCATGCGCATGGCAAATAGCACAAGCCAGAGCATCGGCTGAATCTGGTTTGGGTGTGGCAGGTAAATTAAGCAAGCGTTTCACCATCTCCTGCACCTGCTCTTTTTGCGCATGGCCGTTACCAACAACAGCCTGCTTCACCTGCAGAGCGGTATATTCTGCCACGATCAAGTTTCGTATCACCGCCGCGCTGATTGCCGCGCCGCGTGCCTGCCCCAGCAGCAGCGTTGACTGCGGGTTCACGTTCACAAACACCTTTTCCACTGCAACCTGATTGGGCTGATAAGTGTCAATCACCTCAAACAGACCGTCCAATATCACTTTCAGCCGCGCGGGCAACTCTTCCCTATCGTCTTCATCTGCATTTTTATTCTTTTTTGCTGAAGCAGTTTTAATCGTGCCGCTAGCAATATAAGTGATTTTTTCACCTACTTTTTCAATGACGCCAAATCCTGTTATGCGCAGGCCGGGGTCAATGCCAAGGATTCTAATTTCGCTCACTAGTCCTCTATCAATGCTGTGGTGTAAACATCCTGCACATCATCCAAATCTTCCAGCGCGTCCAGGATTTTTTGCATCTTAACCGCATCATCCCCTGTAAACTCTACCTCATTCAAAGGTTTCATGGTGACTTCGGCCACCACGGCTTTAAGGCCTGCTGCTTCCATCGCTTCTTTCACGGTCAAAAAATCATTCGGCGCTGTAATCACTTCTATACTGCCATCTTCGTCCGTCACAATATCTTCAGCACCCGCTTCCAGTGCGGCTTCCATCACTTTATCCTCGCTCGTGCCAGGCTCGTACACCAGACTGCCGCAATGCTTGAACATAAACGCCACGCAGCCATCGGTACCCAGATTGCCGCCAAATTTAGTGAGGGCATGGCGTACATCGGCCACCGCACGCTGTTTGTTATCCGTCAGGCAATCGATAATAATTGCCGCGCCATTGATGCCATAACCTTCGTAACGAATTTCCTCGTAGTTCACGCCCTCCAGTTCGCCGGTGCCTTTTTTAATGGCACGGGTGATATTGTCTGACGGCATGTTTTCTTCTTTGGCCTCTGCCACCGCCGCACGCAGGCGCGGGTTCATGGCGGGATCGCCGCCGCCCAGACGGGCTGCCACCGTAATCTCTTTAATCAGTTTAGTGAAAATCTTGCCGCGCTTGGCATCCTGTCTGCCTTTGCGGTGTTGAATATTTGCCCATTTACTATGTCCAGCCATGCTACTTAACCCTTAAATGCTAAAAAATTTGAAGTTTGATTTTACCACGTCTATTCCTGTCCCATCGCAGGGTCGACCGGCGCATGTTTTTTCATGGTGACCAGTGAAATAATCACCAGCGCCAAAGCAACAAACAGCATGCCTGCAAGCTCAACATTGCCCGGCTGTTCTCCCAACTGTATCCAGGCGGAAATAACCCCTATCACAGGCGCGAGCATGCTCGTCATGCTGGCGACGCCTGCGGGCAGGCGCTGCAAGGCGTACAACCAGAGCACCCATGCGAGCGAACCGCTCAAGAAAATACTGTACACAATGGTTAACACAAAGGTGTTTGTCCATTGAATCGGCGGCGCAGGCGCGGTGAGTGCGATGAAAATGATAGGGAGGGATCCCAGCAGCGTAGGCCAGGCCGTGATGTTGAGCAAATCCAGATGCGGCGCACGCTGATGCAGTTTCTTGGAAACTATTGCAGAGATTGCCCATGAAATACCGGAAAACAACGCCAGCAGCATACTAAAGGTGTCAGATTTGATATGCAGAGGATCGAATATCAGCACAATGCCAAACAATGCAAACGCGACCGCCAGCCATTGCCAGCCCTGCACTTTTTCACCCAGCATGGGCCATGCGAACAGCATCACCCAGAACGGCATGGTATAAGACAGCACAGCTGTTTTACCCGCGCCACCCTCCACCAGCGCCCAAATCAGCAAACCCGTAAAGCCGCAAGTTTGCAGCAAACCAAGCGCCAGCATAGTAGGAAACTCCTTTAATGCCAGCGGTCTTTTCGTAAAAAACAGCACGATAAACAGCATAATTGCGCCTAGAAACGTGCGCAGCGCGGCGAATTGAAAAGGACTGGCATACTGCACAGCCAGCTTCATTACTACCCAGTTGTAGCCCCAAATCAACGTGAGTATAAAAAGCGCAGCAAAGGCTTTCATGACAATATTTTTTTGCATGGTCCGAACTTAAAAAGTTGATTTAGAATGTTGCTATAGTCATTATAAAGTGTATATTTTTTATTAAGCTTAAGGGATGGGGAGAATCATGAAAACATTACAACAAATCTTGAACGAAAAAAAACATAAAGAGCTTATTTCCATTGCTCCCGACCGGCCTGTGTTTGATGCGCTTGTTATTCTCGCCGAATATAAAATTGGCGCTTTGGCCATTATGCAAGGTGACAAATTAGTGGGGATATTCTCGGAGCGCGACTATGCGCGCGAGATTGTGCTGCAAGGCCGTTCATCCAAGACTACGCAAATACACGAAGTCATGTCATCTAACCTGATTACAGGCAAACCTGATGATTTGGTAGACGCGGCCATGAGTTTAATGAGCGAAAAACGCATTCGCCATTTGCCAATACTGGATGGCGACAAAGTGCTCGGCATGCTTTCCCTGGGCGATTTGGTCAAGGAAACGATTACCCACCAGCAATATTTAATCAAGCAGCTAGAAAACTATATTCGAGGGCAATAGGCTCTGATTTTGTTACTATAGGTACTTGGCCACCATCGCATTGCTTAAATCATTTGCGGCGATTGGCAGGCGTACAAAATAACCGCTGCCGGATGCTTCCTGGATATGCTCGCCTTTTTTGTTGAACATCTCTTCAACTACCAGTTCACGGTTGCCCGCGGGATGTATCACTTGTAGGCGATCACCCACTGCAAACTTGTTACGCGCTTCGATATCAGCCAAGCCTTTTTCCGCATCGTAAGCTATCACATCACCCACATACAGGCTACGGTTAGAGCTTGAATAGCCTTGCTTGTAATTTTGATGCTCTGCGGTGTGATGACGTTGATAAAAACCATCCGTATATCCGCGGTTGGCGAGATTTTCCAAATCGCTCAGCAGATTCCAGTCAAACGGACGGCCAGCAAGCGCGTCATCAATCGCCTGGCGATAATTCTGGCACGTGCGCGCCACGTAATAACGCGATTTGGTGCGTCCTTCGATCTTAAGCGAATCCACACCCATCTTAATGAGCCGCTCAACGTGCTCGATGGCGCGCAAATCCTTGCTGTTCATGATGTAAGTGCCGTGCTCGTCTTCCATAATCGGCAACAATTCACCTGGGCGGCCTTTTTCTTCAATCAGATACACATTATCCGCCAATGGATGGCGCGGCAGGCTGCCGCAACCCGATAAGCTGGATTTTTCCATCTCCGCTTTAAAATCAAATTCGTTCAGGCGGATCACGCCAGCCGCATCTTCAGCGGCATCATGCACTTTGTAATCCCAGCGGCAGCTATTGGTACATGTGCCCTGATTGGGATCGCGATGATTAAAATAGCCTGAAAGCAAGCAGCGGCCGGAATAGGCAATGCACAAGGCACCATGCACAAACACTTCCAGCTCCATGTCCGGGCATTGCTGGCGGATTTCCTCAATTTCATCCAGGGACAATTCGCGCGACAGAATCACGCGTGTCAGCCCCAAACTTTGCCAGAATTTCACCGTTGCAAAATTCACAGTATTCGCCCTGTCTCTTATACACATCTAGATGTGTATAAGAGACAGGTATAAGACAGCACAGCTGTTTTACCCGCGCCACCCTCCACCAGCGCCCAAATCAGCAAACCCGTAAAGCCGCAAGTTTGCAGCAAACCAAGCGCCAGCATAGTAGGAAACTCCTTTAATGCCAGCGGTCTTTTCGTAAAAAACAGCACGATAAACAGCATAATTGCGCCTAGAAACGTGCGCAGCGCGGCGAATTGAAAAGGACTGGCATACTGCACAGCCAGCTTCATTACTACCCAGTTGTAGCCCCAAATCAACGTGAGTATAAAAAGCGCAGCAAAGGCTTTCATGACAATATTTTTTTGCATGGTCCGAACTTAAAAAGTTGATTTAGAATGTTGCTATAGTCATTATAAAGTGTATATTTTTTATTAAGCTTAAGGGATGGGGAGAATCATGAAAACATTACAACAAATCTTGAACGAAAAAAAACATAAAGAGCTTATTTCCATTGCTCCCGACCGGCCTGTGTTTGATGCGCTTGTTATTCTCGCCGAATATAAAATTGGCGCTTTGGCCATTATGCAAGGTGACAAATTAGTGGGGATATTCTCGGAGCGCGACTATGCGCGCGAGATTGTGCTGCAAGGCCGTTCATCCAAGACTACGCAAATACACGAAGTCATGTCATCTAACCTGATTACAGGCAAACCTGATGATTTGGTAGACGCGGCCATGAGTTTAATGAGCGAAAAACGCATTCGCCATTTGCCAATACTGGATGGCGACAAAGTGCTCGGCATGCTTTCCCTGGGCGATTTGGTCAAGGAAACGATTACCCACCAGCAATATTTAATCAAGCAGCTAGAAAACTATATTCGAGGGCAATAGGCTCTGATTTTGTTACTATAGGTACTTGGCCACCATCGCATTGCTTAAATCATTTGCGGCGATTGGCAGGCGTACAAAATAACCGCTGCCGGATGCTTCCTGGATATGCTCGCCTTTTTTGTTGAACATCTCTTCAACTACCAGTTCACGGTTGCCCGCGGGATGTATCACTTGTAGGCGATCACCCACTGCAAACTTGTTACGCGCTTCGATATCAGCCAAGCCTTTTTCCGCATCGTAAGCTATCACATCACCCACATACAGGCTACGGTTAGAGCTTGAATAGCCTTGCTTGTAATTTTGATGCTCTGCGGTGTGATGACGTTGATAAAAACCATCCGTATATCCGCGGTTGGCGAGATTTTCCAAATCGCTCAGCAGATTCCAGTCAAACGGACGGCCAGCAAGCGCGTCATCAATCGCCTGGCGATAATTCTGGCACGTGCGCGCCACGTAATAACGCGATTTGGTGCGTCCTTCGATCTTAAGCGAATCCACACCCATCTTAATGAGCCGCTCAACGTGCTCGATGGCGCGCAAATCCTTGCTGTTCATGATGTAAGTGCCGTGCTCGTCTTCCATAATCGGCAACAATTCACCTGGGCGGCCTTTTTCTTCAATCAGATACACATTATCCGCCAATGGATGGCGCGGCAGGCTGCCGCAACCCGATAAGCTGGATTTTTCCATCTCCGCTTTAAAATCAAATTCGTTCAGGCGGATCACGCCAGCCGCATCTTCAGCGGCATCATGCACTTTGTAATCCCAGCGGCAGCTATTGGTACATGTGCCCTGATTGGGATCGCGATGATTAAAATAGCCTGAAAGCAAGCAGCGGCCGGAATAGGCAATGCACAAGGCACCATGCACAAACACTTCCAGCTCCATGTCCGGGCATTGCTGGCGGATTTCCTCAATTTCATCCAGGGACAATTCGCGCGACAGAATCACGCGTGTCAGCCCCAAACTTTGCCAGAATTTCACCGTTGCAAAATTCACAGTATTCGCC
>OEOF01000016.1_pt1 | contig 29055 bp, 32 predicted proteins | sample 1539701 | NCBI WGS metagenome assembly OEOF01 (sample SAMEA3611561, study PRJEB23397) | activated sludge metagenome | biome: Urban; feature: Wastewater Treatment Plant; material: Activated Sludge | place: Slovenia | collected 2012-09-24 | reverse complement strand
TGGTAGCCGATCTGTTCCGCTTTGTGTGTAAGGTAGTATGGATCAACGCCTATGCAGTGCCCGCCTACCATTCCAGGGCGGAATGGCAAAAAGTTCCACTTACTCCCTGCAGCCTCAAGCACTTCCAGCGTATCAATATCCAGGCGATTAAAAATTACAGAAAGCTCGTTGATGAGTGCAATGTTCAAGTCTCGCTGTGTATTCTCAATCACTTTGGCAGCTTCTGCCACCTTTATAGAAGTTGCAGGGTAAGTGCCTGCGGTGATAATAGAACCGTAGAGTCGATCTACAACTTCTGCGACTTCCGGCGTAGAGCCACTAGTGATTTTTTTAATTTTTGTCAAAGTGTTGACTTTGTCCCCAGGGTTGATTCGCTCTGGGCTGTATCCGCAAAAAAAGTCCTCATTAAATTTAAGCCCTGAGAATTTTTCGAGAATAGGTACACATATCTCCTCAGTGCAACCTGGATAGACGGTGGACTCATATATAACAATACTATTTTTAGACAGCGCTCCAGCAACAGTCTGACTTGCCTTTTCTAATGGGGTCAAGTCTGGCCGATTCGCACCATCAATTGGTGTAGGCACTGTAACAATAAACACATTACATTCTTTAAGTCGGTGCGCATCAGCTGTATATTCAAGATGAACCGCTTTTGCAAGTTCACTAGATTCAACCTCCAGCGTACTGTCTCTCCCAGAAACGAGCTCATCGATTCTGAATTGGTTAATATCAAAACCTAATACATCTCTATGCTTGCCAAACTCTACCGCCAATGGCAGCCCAACATACCCCAAACCAATAATTGCAATTTTTGAACTCGATGTATTCATTTGTTAAGCTTCATTTTATAAATAATGGTCTTATGCCCTATCAGGGTTTCACTCTTCCATACGTATCATCAAATCGCACGATATCGTCTTCACCCACGTAATCCCCACATTGCACTTCGATAATCGCCAATGGCTCAGTAGCATTATTCGCCAATCTATGGCGATGAGTTTTAGGAATGTAAGTCGATTGGTTTGCTTGCAGGGTAAATTCCATGTCACCGTTAGTAATAGTCGCCTCGCCAGAAACCACCACCCAATGCTCAGAGCGATGCTTGTGCATTTGCATGGATAACTTCGCACCTGGTTTCACTACTATGCGCTTGATTTTAAAGTTAGACCCTTCTTCTAACACCGTGTAAGTCCCCCACGGACGATGTACCGTGCGGTGAAATTCGGTAAGGTCTGGACGAGTGCCTTTAACTTTAGCAACCAGATTTTTAATATCTTCCGCTCGGCTACGGTCACACACCAATGTCGCATCAGATGTTTGAATCACGGCGACATTCTTTAAGCCCAATGTAGCAACAACGCCTCTGCTCGCCCAAATCAAGCTGTCGTTGGTATCTTCGCTGTAAACATCCCCATGTAGCACGTTCCCATTGTCGTCTTTAGGCCGTTTGGCATAGAGCGAATCCCAGCTGCCCAAATCGCTCCAAGCCATATCCACCGGCACAACTGCCACTTTTTCAGCTTTTTCCGCCAACCCGTAATCCATGGACAAATTGGGGAAATCAGCATATTGCTCTGCAAGAGTTTCGGCCTTCAATGCGCGCACCAATTTATCAATCTCGGGCTGATATGTCGCAAGCATCTCCATGAACACATTTGCCTTGAAAACGAACATGCCACTATTCCACAAAAAACCCTGCTGCAGGAACTCTTGCGCACGTGGCAAATCCGGCTTCTCGACAAACCGCTCCACCTCATAGGCAGGCATCAGGCCGCTCAGGATACGGTTTTGGCCGGGCTTGATATACCCATAACCTGTAGCAGGCTCGTGGGGTTTGATTCCCAACAGCACCAAATACCCCTGTTGCGCGACCTGCTCAGCAGCTTGCCATGCCTGAAGGAATGCGGGTTCATTATCTATCGCATGATCAGACGCAAACACACCAATAATCGCGCCCGGCTCACGCTGGTAAATTTGATAGGCCGCCCATGCGATAGCTGGCAGCGTGTTGCGCGCCATAGGCTCTGCTAGCACGTTTGACACTGCATCTAAAGCCAGGTCTGCAAGTTGGCCTTTTACTTGAAACTTGTGATCTTCGTGCGTCACTGTAAATAGCCGGTCAGCTGTCACGTGCTCAAGCAAGCGCTTTGCAGTCTGCTGAAGCAAGGTTTGCGTGCCATTCAATGCCAACAGCTGTTTCGGCTGCATTGTGCGCGACAACGGCCACAATCGTGTGCCAGAGCCTCCACATAAAATCACTGCATAAGCGCTCATGCAACACTCCTTTGTTTTTCATGCAGTTTAGCTTCTTCCCGCAACTCGGCAATTTCCTGCTCGAGAGCCGCATATTCCTGCAATTTTATTTTCAAAAATTGCGCGGTCATTTTCGATTTTTCTTCGATGCCACTAGGAGTAAGTAGATACATATACGCCATTTTATTCTGGCTGTTGCGGAAATTGGATGCTTTCAGCAAGCCTTTTTCTATCAATGCCTTCAGGCAATAATTGGTTCTGCCTAGACTGATGCTAAGTGCACGTGCCAAATCGCGCTGGCTAATCTCAGGATTAGACTCCAGAACTTTAAGTATCTTGTAACGATATTCGTCTGTAAGCATGCTTAAAATATTCTCGTGAATCGACTGCGTTCAATAACTGAACGCAGTGTATCAATTTTTTCTAACGAAGTGCAAGCAGATTTTTGAGGTATCTAGCCTACCAGCCACGTGTGAATTTATGAATATCACGCAACTGGCGTTTCGTCGGGCGACCTGTTCCTCTGTCACGCGCGGCATGCTCTTCATCCCGAGTCAGTTTGGCCATTTCCCGTTTTGCCCGGCTTTCATCCGTTTCGGCATACAGCGTCGCCGCTTCCGGCGCACCACGGCGAATATCGGACAGGCCAATCACGCTCAGCTCAATTTCAAAGTCACGCGTGCGGACATGAATAATCATACCCAGCTTAACCTCTTTTGCCGCCTTGGCACGATCGCCATCCACGCGCACCTTGCCGCTATCTATCGCGTCCACAGCCAAACTGCGCGTCTTGAAAAAGCGGGCAGCCCACAGCCATTTATCCAACCGATACTTCTGTTCGTGCGTTTCTTGCTTCATCACCATCAAATATGGCCTAAAGATGCCCCGAAACGCTGCTGATTATTCTCAAACGTAGTACGATATTGCGCCAGCACAGCCTGCGCCTTGCCCATCACGGTATTATCTTCATAATGGCCTGTGCTGTCTGGAATTCCGGCAGGAATACCCGTCAGGAACGCAATGCCCTCCAACACGTGATCTATCGCCACAATCGTGAATTTGCCTTCTTTTACGGCACCAACCACCGCGCTGTTCAGCAGCAGATGCTGCTGGTTGCGCTTGGGAATCATCACGCCCTGCTTGCCATCCAGCCCAAGTGCCTGACAGACCCTGAAATAGCCCTCTATCTTCTCATTCAACCCGCCAATTGGCATCACCTCGCCAAACTGGTTCAATGCGCCCGTCACGGCAATGCCTTGCTGAATAGGTAGCCCGGCCAAGGCAGAAAGCAGCGCAAACAGCTCGGCACAGCTCGCAGAATCGCCTTCCACGCCGTTGTATTCCTGCTCAAACACCAGTGAAGCATTCAAGCTCAATGGGGCAAGTCGGGAGAAACTGGCGCTTAACCAGTTCTGCAGGATAAATATCCCCTTGTCGTGGTTCGGCCCGCTCATGTTTACTTCTCGGTCAATGTTGATCAAGCCCTTGGTTCCCGGATAGCAGCGGGCTGTAATACGAATCGGCGAGCCAAAACTGGCGTCTCCCAACTCAATATGCGTCAACCCGTTCACTTGTCCAATCACTGCGCCGTGTACCTGAATCAGCAGTTCGTTATCGATGATGGAATCGCGAATCTGCCCTTCAAAGTAAGCATGGCGGGCAGACCTCGCCAAAATGGCATTTTGCACATGCTGCTCGGTCACCAGCGTCTCATCCGCCGAATATGCGGCACTTTCCAGCATCAGGCTCTCCAGCCGCGCAAAGCTCGCGCTGACGCGGCGCTGATCCTCTTCGTAGCGCTGCATGGCGTTGATAAGTGCTGCCACGCCGCCCGCGGTGAAATGCCTGGTGCCATGTTGCACACATTTTTGCGCAACAAACCCAGCAATTGCAGCATGATTCTCGGCGTTGGCGAGAATGCGTTCCGCAAACTCCACCTTGATGGGAAAATGCTCGAAAAAGTCCGGATTCTGGTCCAGACAATCATAAAAATCCTCGCGTGTGGCGATCAGCACCAGCTTGACCTGCAACGGCAACAAGGTACGTGCCTGCAGGACACTCGAATTTTGCGTACCGCCGCCGGTATCCTCTATCTGCAAGGTGCCATTACGCAAAAAACGATGCAGTTTCTCGATAATTTGCGGGCCACTGGCTTCGTCCGATAACAAATCCCGTAGATGCAATAACAACATGCCGCCATCTGCCTTGTGCAGGTTCCCGGCACGCAATCGCAAAAACTCCGGCGTATTGGCGGCATCGCTCGCGCTCTCCACCGCACCGAACAAGGATTGCAGGCTTGGGTCGTTGTCATACACCACTGGCTGGTGCAAGCCCTGTGCATGCGCTACGCGGCTATCCACCAGCACATTCACGCGCAACCTTGCCATAACGGCTTCATTCAGCAAGCTTTCCAGCCCATCGTTATCGGGCTGCACCGGCGGCTGCCAGCTACTGAGAAATTGCAAAGTCTCCTGTTTGACGCAGCGCAGATAGCGGCATAGCTGTTGAACAGACGCTTCCGGTAAATCCCTAGTGATGTGCTGCGTGAGCTTTTCTATCGAGAGTTGCAGACGGGTTTCTACACCTTTCAAGGCATCGCGTGGCGTTTTAGCGGAGACGAAACGCGACATCTCGGTAACCAGGTCGCGCGAAAACTGCTCCATCGCCTCACGCAACTCAGCGCCTCTGCCCACTGGCAGCTTAATTAATGTGGGAAGCTGCGCATCCTCAAAAGTGCATATCGCTACCAAATCGTTCAAGGTATGCAGTTTTTTCTTGTCGCGCGCCACTTCCAGCATGGCGCTTTGCATGAGCGAGCTGCGCCCACTACCCTGCGCGCCCAGCACCAACAGATTAAAGCCGCTATGTGGCAGGTTAAGCCCAAACATCGCCGCTTTTTTCGCCTCCGCCTGCGCCACCCAGGCATGTTGCTGCGCACCGTGACCATCGGCCAGCAAATCAGCTGTGCTGGCAAAAATCAGGTCAGCCACCGCACTGTGTGCATTCAAATCTTTTGGTTTTAAAATCTGCATAAACTTCTCTAATACTTTCTATTGCACGGTTTTCCAGCGTGCCTGTGCTTCATCATCACTTTCCTTGGCTTCTACCCAGCGCGCGCCTTGGCTCGTGGCCTCTTTTTTCCAGAAAGGCGCCTGCGTTTTCAGATAATCCATCATGAATTCGCACGCCTGAAATGCATCGCCGCGATGCGCACTGCTCACCATCACCAGTACGATCTGGTCTTGCGGCTGGAGCGTGCCTACACGGTGAACAATCAAGCTATCCAGAATATCCCAGCGCTTTTTCGCTTCATCCTCAATGGCTTGCAGCGCTTTTTCCGTCATACCGGGGTAATGTTCCAAAGTCAGCGTACTCACTGCGTCACCTTCATTCACATCGCGCACCAAGCCAACAAAACTCACAATCGCCCCAACATCCCCCTGCTCTGCGAGGCGCATGGATGCTAGCTCCCGGGCATGGTCAAAGTCTTCTGTTTGCACGCGTACAGTCATATTCAAAATCCCCTCGCCCCTTGTGGGAGAGGGCTAGGGAGAGGGGTGTGAGCTTGTAAATGATGCAATATCATCGCTAAAACTCCTTCTAAATTGTCGAATACCTGATTATTCCAGAATCTCAAGACTCTAAATCCTAAACTGTTCAATTTGACATCTCTTGCTAAATCAGTTTGGCTTTCCAAATGCTGCCCGCCATCAACCTCTATAATCAATCGCTGCTCGAAACATACAAAATCTACAATATAGTCACCCATTGGCACTTGACGTCTAAACTTGTAATTCAACAACCTACCAGCTCGTAAGGCCTGCCACATTTTAAGCTCCGCGTCGGTTTGATTGGTACGCAACGCTTTAGCCAGTTGAATGTTCTTCTGTGACATCTTATTAAGAAAATCACCCTCTCCCATCTAGGGAGAGGGGGTATGAAATAGCAACATTAAAGTTACCCCCCCGTCACCGGCGGGAAAAACGCCACTTCGTCGCCTGCTTTGATTTCGGCCTGATCGTCCACCAGCGTGTGATTGATTGCCGCGCGCACCACTTGCTTACCAGTAAAAATTTTCTCCCATGCCTCGCCTCTTGCAGCTAGATATTGCTTGAGCAAACTCACGGTAACTACTCCCTTGGGCAGCGCCATTTCCTCGCTGGAATAATTCACGCTTTCCTTGATTCTTGCAAAATATAAAACTTTAATATTCATATAATTAAAAATAAAAATTAATCTTCTTTGTCATCAATAATATCGTCCAGAAAGTCGGTTTCCGCAGCAGCAATTTCAGCCCGCTCAATCTGGGAAAAACGGCGTGAAATCTTCTGGCTGCTGATATGCAATTGCTGTGTATTTTCATGCGCCTGGCGAATATTGTCCGCCAGCTTTTTCATGCGCACATCAAAGCGCTCAAAATCTTTCGCCAGTTTGCCAAGCTCATCTTTAATAATGTGTACCTGTTTACGCATTTCCACATCTTTTAACACGGCGCGCGCGGTGTTGAGTACCGCCATTAAGGTGGTAGGCGAGACGACCCACACGCGCTTGTTCATCGCGTAGTCGATAATCTCCGGGTGGTAGGCGTGAATCTCGGCGAACACGGCTTCTGCAGGGATAAACATCACGGCGCCATCGCTCGTCACATTCGGGATAATATACTTGGCGGCAATGTCATCCACATGCTTTTTCACATCCGCCTTGAATTGCTTCTCAGCCGCATTCTGCGCGGCTTCAGGCAAGGTGTTATCAAACATTTTGTGGTAGTTTTCCAGCGGAAATTTGCTGTCCACCGCAACTGTGCCAGTCGGTTCGGGCAGAAAAAGTGCGCAATCCACACGCGTGCCGTTCTCAAAGGTGTGCTGCATGGCAAAGCTGTTGGCTGGCAACACATTGCGCACCAGCCCCTCCAACTGCACCTCGCCAAACGCGCCGCGGCTGCGCTTGTCGCCCAGCAGTTCTTGCAAGCTGACGACATTGGTCGTCAGGCCGTCGATCTTTTTCTGGGCTTCATCTATGGTCGCCAGCCGCGCCATCACATTGGTAAACGTCTCGTTGGTTTTCTTGAAGCCTTCATCCAGCCGCTCACTCACCTTGCCGCTAATCAAGTCCAGACGCCCTTCCACGGTCTTGCTCAGGCTCTCGAAAGTTTGATTGAGCTTTTCCAGAAGCTCCTCACGGTTTTTGGCCAGGCTCTCGGCTTGCGAAAGCTTCAGGCCGTGCATGGCATCGCGCGTCGCGTTCAGCTCCTGCGTCACACTATTTTTAAGCAAATCGGCACTGCCCTGAGAGGCAAGCTGGATGCGGTCTCCCAGCCGGTTCAAACCATCGTTTAAATCCAACAGCATCGCGCGATGTTTTTCTTCTAGACTCTGCAGCAATTTGGTTTCAGAAGTATTTTTAAAAATACGCCAGGCCAGCAAAGCTAAAATTACAACCTGCAAAATTGCAAGGGAAATAAGTAGATTCAACATGAAAGAATTATAACCGACCAAGGATAGCAAATAGGCAGTTTATCAAGCATTCTTCAGATATTTAGAGCACTCTCAAGCCATCATTTTGCAAGTGCATTTAGTACGCCATGACGAGCACTCACGATTTTTCTTGCGGCTTCAGTTTGCTCATCAAATGTACTTCTTGGGGCAATCGCATCCAACGGGCTACTCACCCCACGGCCGCCTTTGTTCAGCACATGCGTGTAAATCATGGTCGTACTCACGTCACTATGCCCCAGCAACTCCTGTACGGTGCGGATATCGTAACCGCTCTCCAGCAAATGGGTGGCAAAACTGTGGCGAAACGTATGCGGCGTCGCTGGCTTGCTAATACCTGCATCGCAGACCGCTTGGCGTACCGCACGCTGAACAGCCTGGTCTTGCACATGGTGTCGCCGCGTTTCACCACCGCGCGGGTCAACCGACAATTTTCCGGATGGAAAAACATACTGCCAAGCCCAATCTCGCGCAGCGTATGGATATTTTTTGGCTAATGCATTAGGCAAATACACCTCGCCATACCCCTTGGCCAAATCTGCCTCATGCAGGCTTTTAACCTTTTCCAAGTGCGCCTGCAAAGGCTTAACCAGCGAAACCGGCAACATGGTCACCCTATCTTTAAAGCCCTTGCCATCGCGGATCAGAATCTCCTTGCGGGAAAAATCAATATCTTTCACCCGCAGACGCAACGCCTCCAATATGCGCATGCCCGTGCCATAAAGCATGCTCGCCACCAGATGGTTCGTGCCTTCCAAACGGCTTAAAATACGCATCACCTCGTCTTTGGAAAGCACCACTGGCAAACGTTTGGGTGTTTTGGCCTGCTGCACATCGCCCAACCAAGGCAACTCCAGCCCCAACACCTCTTTGTAAAGAAACAGCAACGCACTTTTAGCCTGATTTTGCGTGCTAGCAGCCACCTTGCCCTGCACCGCCAAATGCGTCAAAAAAGCCTCCACCTCCCGCGCGCCCAAGTCCTTGGGGTGTCGCTTGTCAAAATGCAAAATAAAGCGTTTAATCCAATCTACATAAGCTTGCTCGGTGCGAATACTATAGTGCTTTAAGCGGATTTTGCCGCGCACAATATCCAGCAGTTTGGGTGATTCGAAATTTGATGTATATTCCATAATGTTTTAGGATATACTAAAAATAATTAACCATATGAAAACATTAAAAACAGTCTACATTTTTTCAACAAAAAAAGCACCTTTGACGGAAAACTTTCCGTCAAATAGGATGCCTATTTTACGTTAGGAGTTAACTCCCCATGAGCCTTTCTCAAAGCCTCAAGTTGGCGATCAAGTCGTCTGATTTGCCAATCCGTGAATACACTCGCAATCTCGAACTTCAAATTGTGCAGTTGCAAAAGAAAAATGTGAAACTTGAGTGCAACGATTTGGCGCAAAAGACCCAAATCTCGGCTCTCAAAAAGCAAGTGACGGCATACCATAAAAAAGGACACGTTACTGTTGTCGTCAATCGCGGTCTTAAATCGTAATCTCATGTCTATCCCTCCTAACCTTTCATTCAAGCGGGACGCTTAACAGCGCCCCTTAATTCTACGTTAGGCAACTATGTTTAAATACGATGATGGTACGGATGTTTTAGTTGGAGATAATGTTCTTATTGAGAACGGTAAAACGCCTGGCATTGTTGACCTTATAATCACCACCGAAGAAGAAGCAAAAAACATTAACGTTGATGAGGTTGGAATTATGTTGAAATCGCCACCTTTTGGTCTGGTTTATTTTTCTAAATTTTGGTTAGAAAAAGACCCACTGAGGTTTGTTTCCCGTGCAAAAGCCTAACCCATCATTCAAGCGGGACTGGCTAAAGCCAGCCCCTTAATTCAAACGTTGTGCATCTAAAAAATTGGGGGCATTAGGCACGGTTACGACATAACCGCCCTAACGCAATCCCCGACGCGGTGGCAACCGCGCCGTTAGGTGGTAAAGAATCCGTTAGCTACACTAGCGGCGCTTCGTACCCACCAAAGCAAGGCCACCGAATTAACGGCGGTTATTGCAGCGCTGTGATACCGCTCTCTCATGGGAGTTATCATGATAGAGTTATCACTTAAAGTGAAGTTAAGCTACAAACAGTTTATTCAGCTTGCTGTCTGGCTGTTCATGCTTTTTTTCACTTAGTTTCAAAACCGCTCCGAAAGGGGCGGTCTTTAACTTCTTACGAGGCTATGCAAATGCACAACCCCTCATTCAACCCGGACCGCTTCGCGGCGGGTTAATTCTACGTTAGGGTCATCAATGGACGATAACGATTTAGCATTACTAGAGAAACTTGGACTAGAAGGCGTGCTCGCTGAAATGGCTAAAGGTGAAGGTCGTTTAGGCCGTCCAGGTTCATCTATTAGAGAAGAAATCTCGCACTGGATAGAGCTTAAAAGAACAGAGCGAGCTTTAGCATCCTCCGCTCTGCGCGATGCCAGAGAAGAAGAAACCTTATCTATTGCACGTAAAGCCTTAGATAATTCAAAAATGGCAAATATCTGGGCTGCTATCGCCGCGCTCATTGCCGTTATTGCTATGTATATCCAATTCATGTCTATCCCTCCTAACCTTTCGTTGCAGGCGACCGGCGCTGACGCGCCTCCGCCTGAACTTGTACGTTAGGCATCGCAATGCAGCGCGGTTCCCCGATAGCGCGTCAAGTTCTACGCTGGTCAGCCTTCCTAGCACTTCCGGGCGTCCTTTGGGCTGCGTTCGAGATGTACGGCTTCACCATGTCCGGCCCACAAATGCTGTTCTTCAGCATCGCACACACCATGCCCTTGCTGGTGCTGGCGATCTGGCTGGCCATGCCAACTGGTGCGTTCTGGCTCGCTCAATCAGTAGTCGCGTTGGCTTGGCCCAAGTACCGCTCACTTGTCAGCGTATCGGCCGTGTCCGCCGCAACATTCGTCTTTGCTTTGGCATCGCAAGCCGTGCTTCTAGCAACTTATGAAGAGTGGTCATCCTCACAAGTAGCTCGCACACCGTTGTGCCTGCTAGGCCTGGTCACCACGGTTCTGCTAGTGCGCGAGTCGTGGCGCACGCTCAGGCACAGTGCTCCGTTCAATCCTCCTGCTCCTGCCAGCAGCGATGCCTAACCCTTCGCTGGAGCCGACTCGCACCGGCATGGCACTCGCGCCTCAGCTCAAACGTTAGACATCATATTTAACTCTTGATTTTAGTGTAATAAAGGTATATTTTATATACCATGATTGTATTTGAATTTGACGCAGCGAAAAGTCAAACCAATCTTTTGAAGCACGGCATCAACTTCATTGATGCACAACAGCTTTGGAATGACCCGATGTTATTGGAGATTCCCGCTAAAACTGAAGATGAGCCGAGATTTTTAATGATTGGCCTAATTGGTACAAAACATTGGTCAGCGGTTATCACTTACAGAGGCGAAAATATTCGACTTATTTCTGTTCGTCGCTCACGCACCGAGGAGGTAGCATTATATGAAAGCTAAAAACTTTGAAAAACAATTTGACGAGAATGTTGATATTACGTCTTCACTAGACATTTCAAAGGCGAAGCGCGTATTACAAGCGCAAAAACGCGTGAATGTTGATTTTCCAACATGGATGATTGAATCCTTAGACCGAGAAGCTGGAAAGCTCGGCGTTACTAGACAATCAGTCATTAAGGTATGGCTTGCCGAGCGCCTGGAAAAAATTGCCTAACCCATCATTCAAGCGGGACGCCTAACGGCGCCCCTTATGTTAAACGTTAGACATCAAACTCTGTTTTCAAGCCCGACCTATCGAAATGCGCTGCAATAACGCTTGACCGGACAGCGCAGTCCCCTACAATAACGCCATGACCAAACTCAAGCTGATCATCGGCCAGTGGCTGGCCAACCTCACGCGCAAGCTCAAGAACAACTTCTATATCTACCTCGCTGCGCTGTTTACGGTGTTCGTGCTGCTGGATGCCAGCGCTTTCCACATTGGCGAGAACATGCGCGACAAAGCATTCGACTTTATGGTCAAACGCCGCATCCTGGTGCCCAAAGCGGATTCGGACATTGTCATTGTGGACATCAACGAGGCCAGCCTGGCCGCGATGGCCAAGGATTATGGCCGCTGGCCGTGGCCGCGGCAGGTGATGGGCGAGTTTGTCGAGAATATCCAGGCGCAAAATCCCAAAGCTATCGTATTTGATATTCTGTTCAGCGATGCCGACGTGTATAACGAGGACAGTGATGCCTATTTCGACGAGGTCATTGCCGCGTGCGATAACTGCTTCTTCCCCATTCTGCGGCTGGATGCCTCGCAGGACAGGCTGAGCCAGTTGAAATATGCCCAGATTCCCGGTTTGACACATGCCCTGCAAGCCAATCAGGACGCGGCTTCCGGGGCAGATAAAAATGCAACGGTCGCAGCTGTGTTGCCCTATTTCAGATCAGCCTTAAAGCCCGGCAGGATAGGCACGCATAACGTTTACCCGGATAACGATGGTATCGTGCGGGAATACCGGCTGTGGCACGAGGACGCTGGCTGGAAGCTGCCTTCTTTGCCCCTGACGGTGGGTGAATTCGAACAAGCCAGCAGCTACGCACTGCCGCAGAACATGCTCATCAACTGGCGCGGCAAGCCGTTCAGCTACACGTATGCCACCTTCAGCGATGTATTCACCGACATGGCGCGCAAAGCCAAACAGCGCCCGCAAGACGAGTTTACCGGCAAAATCGTCATTATCGGCTCCACCGCGCCGGGTTTGTTCGATATAAAACCCACCGCGATGGACAAGCAGTTTCCGGGGGTGGAAATCCTGGCGACCGCAATCGATAACGTCAAACACAACGATTACCTGAAAGTCTGGCGCGGCAAAATTCCGTATATTTTGATGAGCCTGCTGCTGATATGGGCCACCACACTGGCGTTCTATTTCAATGTCGATCGCGACCGCTTCAACACGCTGTTTACCGGCAGCCAGATCGGCCTGCTGGTGCTTTCCTATATCGGCATCAATCTCAGCAATACGTATTTCGACCTGACCGCGCCCATCACCTGGGCAGTCGCGTTTTTCGGTATCGCCAAAGTCTACGCACTGGCTAACGACCGCGCCCTGCAACGCTGGCTGGCATTCGGCGTCAAATCCGGCGATGCCACCAATGCCGTGCTGATGATGCCCGTATTGATTGAAAGCGCCGAAGCGCTGGATGACGGCACGCTGAAAAAACTGCGCCGCGCCATTGAACTGGGCAGCCGCACACCCAATAGCATCGAGTTCATCCACGGCACACAAAGCGGTATCTGGGGCCTATTTGGCGATTTGCTGGTAGTCAGCTGGCTGTATGCAGACCATCACGCCGAATATGCTGATGCCGCACTGGCAGATGCAAAAAGCATCGCGCAACAATTGCCGCAAATCATCGCACATGTCGGTCTACCCAATGGTACCGCCACGCGTTATAGCCTGCATGCAGGAAAACTTAACAGCCAAAGCGATGTCGTAAGCATGGCATCGCAATGGCGCAGCCTGTTTGCGCAGGCGGTGCTTAAACTGGAACACCCGGAACAATAAGGAATTTGCATGAATACTCGACTTTTGCTGGGCGCAATCGCGCTCACCGCCTCGCTGCAAGTGCTGGCAGAACCAGGCACCGCACTTAAGGCCGATAGCCTGCGGGCAGAGCCATTTGCGGATGCCAAAACAACCGGCACGCTCAACAAAGGCGATAGCGTAGACATCCTCAACAAGAAAGGCGCCTGGCTACAGGTAAAGAAAGGCAGTAGCAGCGGCTGGGTGCGCCTGCTCTCGGTCAAACGTGGCACAGGCAGTAGCAGCGGCTCCGGCAAAGGCATTGTGGATGTCGCCACCGGTCGCGCGGGCACTGGCAAGGTCGTCTCGACGACCGGGATTCGCGGCCTGAGCGCCGATGAATTGAAAGCAGCCAAATTCAACGAAGCCGAAATACAAAAGATGGAAAGCTACGCAGTTAGCTCCAGCGACGCACAAAACTTCGCCAGTGCAGGCGGCCTGAGCGCCAGCAGCATCAAATACCTGAAAGGAACCCCATAATGCGCAAGCCTATCACTCTGTCCATCTGGATCGTGCTGGTCGCAATTGCCAACACTCCGGCCTACGCGCTGGATTTGGGCGAAGCACTGAAAGACGCCGCCAAACAACAGATTGAAAAAGAGCTGGGGACTGATAAACCCGCGGAACCCACGCCAACGCCTGCACCCGCCCCGGCGACCACCCCGACTCCATCACCTACTCCGGCTGCAAGCGCCGAAGCTGTGCCAGCCACTCAACCTGAAAAACCGGCCATCAACTGGAAAAAACCCAGCCGCGAAGAGGAAATCACCATCGGGCGCGAGGTTACCGGCAGCATTCTGGGCGCCGCGCCATTGGTGAAAGACGATGCGCTGCAGCAATATGTCAACAAAGTGGGCCGCTGGGTGGCCAGCCAGTCGGAACGCGCCGACCTGCCATGGAAATTTGGTGTGATTGACAGTGCCGACATCAACGCTTTCGCCGCACCGGGTGGCTACGTGCTTATCACCAAAGGCCTGTATGTCAACTTGCAGAACGAAGCGCAACTGGCGGGTGTTTTAGGCCACGAAATTGCGCACGTAGTGAAAAAACACCAACTGAAAGTGATGCAGAAACATCAATTGCTGAGTGCAGGCACGGACTGGATCAAGGAAAAATTTGGCAAGAAAAACAAACTGGCCGAAAAAGCCATTGGCACCGGCGCGGAAATCAGCGCCCGCGGCCTGGATAAGGATGCCGAATTCGAGGCCGACCGCATGGGCATGATCCTCGCGGCGCGCGCCGGTTACGAGGTGTATGGCTTATCGGAAGTGCTGCAGACCATGGGGCAAATCAAACCGGGTGACGACAGCGTGGCCTTGCTGTTCAAAACCCATCCAGCGCCGGACGAACGCCTGGCCAAGCTGGGCGATGCGGCAGGCAGCCAACTGGACAACCTGAAACCGGGCAAAACGCTGGAAAATCGCTTGGTCAAAATCAAATAAGCCTACCATCTAGCCCAATCACCCCTGTGCGAGCCTAAATGCCGCATGGATACTGACTTGCAGGCTTATTGTTTGCCGCTTAAATCAGATTGCGCTGCCTTAACTCGCTTTTGATATACGCATAATAAACAGGGGCGGCCACCAGCCCGGGCAGGCCAAACGCCGCCTCCATCGTCAGCATCGCCACCAGCAACTCCCAGGCGCGAGCGCGAATCTGCCCGCCGACAATGCGCGCATTCAGGAAGTATTCCAGTTTGTGAATGACCACCAAAAAAGCGAGCGAACCGATAGCCACGCCTAGCGAGTGGCTCATGCTGACCACCACGATGACGGTGTTGGAGATGAGGTTGCCAATGACCGGCAGCAGGCCGACGATAAAGGTGATGGCGATCATGGTTTTAGTGAATGGCAAATGGATGCCCATCATCGGCAACACCAGCGCCAGATAAATGCCGGTGAATGTGGCGTTGATGGCGGAGATACGCACCTGTGCGAACACAATGTTGCGGAATGCCTCGCCAAACAGGCCAATACGCTGCACCAAGGCGCGCGCAAATGGCTTGAAATGGTCAATCACGATCGCCTCCCGCAGTGCCAGCATGCTGCCTATCACCATGGCAATCAGGATATGCGCAGCATGCCTCCCGGCCTGTGTGCCGACAAATTGCAAATCGGCAGAATGATCACGCAACCACTGCGTGACGGCCTGCTGCAGTTTCACCGCATTCTCCGGCAAGCGCTCATCTATCCACTTGGGCAGAATCTGGCGCGAATCCTCGATAATCTGCGCCATTTGCGAAATCAACCGGCTGAGCCCGCCCGAATCAGATCCAAAAAGTGCCGCCAGCCCCATACCCAGTAACACGATAAGACCCACCACCACCGTGGCCAGCAAGGCGACTGCCACCAGTTTGGCCCCTCTGCCCGGCAATTTACGTGCGATGAAGGGTGTGATGATGTGCACCAACTCAAACACCAGCAACCCTGCCAGCAGCGCCGGCAACAAGTGCGTGTACAGTACGAACACCATGGCAAAAGCCATGAATAGCCATGCCGCGATGTTGTATTTGTCTTTTTGCTCGATCATATCTGTCATTATACGAACCTATTGAGTAAAGCCTGACCATGCTGTGCCGGCAAACTCACCCGTACGCGCACTGCCGCGTCGAACGCTTTGTCCAGCACCACCCCTTGGAATTGCGACACCGCGCGCATCAGTTCATCCAGCCGTTTGTAATCCACGCTTAGCTGAAGTTCCAGCATTTCCACGAATGGCACAATCTTCCCGGCTTCCAATGCCTCTTTGGCTGTTCCGCCATATGCGCGCGCCAGGCCGCCTGTGCCCAGATTGATGCCGCCGTAATAGCGAATCACGCCCACACCAACATTGATGAGATCGCGCGCTTCCAGCATCTGCAGAATCGGCTTGCCCGCCGTGCCGGAAGGCTCCCCGGCATCGGAAAAACGCGCGACGATGCCATTGGGCGTTTTCACGCGATAGGCATATGCCAAATGGCTGGCGTTACTGTAGTTTGTCGCCAGACCGCGTAGCAATGTTGCCACCTCGCGCTCGGTATCGCAGCGCGCGGCAGCGGCAATGAAACGCGACTTGTTGATGGTTTGCTCGGCAAGGCCTTGACTGCTAATAGTTTGCATGCCCGCATCATATCACCAAACTTCCTGGATGGCTCAGGACAGGCCGGTGATGCGCCCTTCCGTCACATCGATGTGCGCGCTGGCAGGCACTTTAGGCAAGCCCGGCATGGTCATGATATCGCCACACAGCACCACGATGAAACCTGCCCCTCTGGACAACCGAAAATCGCTCACTTTCAGCACATGCCCGCTCGGCGCGTTGCGCAATTTCGGGTCGCACGAAAAGGAATATTGCGTTTTGGCGATGCAAATCGGCAGGTTTGGGTAATCGCGGCCCAATACCTGCAATTTCGCACTGGCCTGTGCGCTATATTCCACGCGGCTTGCAGCGTATATGCGGCTGGAAACCGCATGTATCTTGGCTTCCAGGGCATCATTCAAATCGTAGCTAAATCGCAGCGGTGCAGGCGGTCTCTCCGTCAATTCCACCACACGTTTTGCCAGCTCTTCCGCACCGTGTGCGCCTTGCGCCCAATGCTTGCACAACACCGCTTCGTGCCCCATCTCGCGCACGACTTGCTGAAGCGCGGCGATCTCACGCGGCGTATCTTGCGAGAAATGGTTGATTGCCACAATGACCGACAACCCAAAAACCTCATGTAAATTATTAATATGTATTTTTAAGTTATTGATTCCTTGTAAAAGATAATCCACGTTCTCATGCTTAAATTCCGCCAGCTCGCAGCCACCGTGATATTTCAGCGCACGTATCGTCGCCACCAGCACCACCGCGTCCGGCTGCAGCCCGGTCTTGCGGCATTTGATGTCGATGAACTTCTCCGCACCCAAATCTGCGCCAAATCCCGCTTCCGTCACCACATAATCGGCCAACTTGAGCGCGGTTTTGGTGGCAATCACCGAATTGCAGCCGTGCGCAATATTGGCAAAAGGCCCACCGTGAATGAGTGCGGGCGTATGCGCCAGCGTCTGTACCAGGTTGGGCTGGAAGGCATCTTTCAGCAATGCAGTCATTGCGCCTTGTGCTTGCAAATCGCGCGCCAGTATTGGCTTTCCAGCCACATCCTGCGCCACCTGGATATCACCCAGACGTGCTTTCAAGTCGTCCAGATTCTCGGCCAGACAGAAAATCGCCATCACTTCGCTGGCCACAGTGATGTCAAAGCCGGTTTCAGTCACGTGGCTTTTCTGCGCGAGCGTGGCGTGCCGCAGCATACGGTCATTCATGTCCATGCAACGGCGCCAAGTGATTGTTCTTACATCGATATTCAGCGCATTGCCTTGATGAATATGGTTATCGATCAAGGCTGCCAGCAGATTGTTAGCTGCGGTAATGGCATGGAAATCGCCAGTAAAATGCAGGTTGATGTTTTCCATCGGCACCACCTGCGCGTGGCCGCCGCCCGTGGCGCCACCCTTCATGCCGAATACCGGCCCCAGTGACGGCTCACGGATGCACACTGCGGCTTTTTTGCCGATGCGGCACAGCGCATCCGCCAGGCCAATCGTGGTGGTGGTTTTGCCCTCGCCCGCCGGTGTCGGGCTAATGGCGGTCACCAGAATCAGTTTTCCCTGGGGCTTGTCTGCAAGACTGGAAATTAATACCGGGTTGAATTTGGCGATGTGCGGCCCGTAAGGAATGAGATGCTTGGCACTAACGCCTAAACGCTTGGCGACGCTTGAAATGGACTTGAGCTTGGCGGCCTGGGCAATTTCAATATCGCTACGCATGTTTCACCTTCAGCGTTTGCCGAACAACGTTCCCAACACACCCCTCACAATCGCGCGCCCAAGCTGTGAGCCTGCCGCTCTTGCAACGGATTTCGCGGCGCTTTCCAGCACGGAATCTGAGCGTTTGTTGCGCCCGCCCAGCATATCACCCCAATCGAAGCCGCTATCAGCTTCTGCTTCCTTGGCGGCTGCAGCCTCTTCCTCCGTGGCAGATTGCTCGGCGCGCTGTTTCAGCAGTTCATAAGCCGATTCACGATCCATTTGTTTCTCATACACGCCGCTGACCAGCGATGCGTTCATCACCGCGGCACGTTCGGTATCTGTGGCCGGACCGATGCGGCTTTCCGGCGGGATGATGAAAGCGCGCTCCACCGGCGTGGGAATGCCTTTTTCATCCAGGAAAGACACCAGCGCCTCACCCACGCCCAGCTCGGTAATGGCACTCACCACATTGACTTTAGGATTCGGGCGGAACGTCTCGGCGGCGGAGTTCACTGCCTTCTGGTCGCGCGGGGTAAAGGCACGCAAGGCATGCTGCACGCGGTTGCCGAGTTGCCCCAGCACGATGTCCGGCACGTCCAGCGGATTCTGCGTCACAAAATAAATGCCCACGCCTTTGGAGCGAATCAGTCGCACCACTTGCTCGATCTTGCGCATCAGCTCAGACGGCGTGTCCGTGAACAACAGGTGCGCCTCGTCGAAGAAAAATACCAGTTTTGGCTTTTCCAGATCGCCGACTTCCGGCAGCTTCTCGAACAGCTCGGAAAGTAGCCACAGCAGCAGCATGGCGTACACGCGCGGCGAGTTGAACAACTGGTCGCTGGCGAGGATATTGATGACGCCGCGGCCATTGCCGTCCGTCTGCATCAGGTCGTCCAGGTTCAGCGCAGGTTCGCCAAATAGCCTCTCGCCGCCTTCGGTCTCCAGTTGCAGCAAGGCACGCTGAATAGCGCCGACACTGGCGGAGGAAATATTGCCATATTGCGTTTGGTATGTCGCGGAGTTATCGGCGCAATATTGCACCATCGCCCGCAAATCTTTCAAATCCAGCAGCAGCATGCCATTGTCGTCAGCAATCCTGAAAACAGCGTTCAGCACGCCGCCTTGCACATCGTTCAGGTTCAGCATGCGCGCCAACAATAGCGGCCCCATCTCCGCAATCGTAGTGCGCATCGGGTGGCCTTTGGCGCCGAACACATCCCACAGTGTCACAGTAGCTGCCTGCGGCTTGAAGTCTGTCAAGCCAAGCTGCGCCACGCGCGCATCCACTTTGGAATTACCGCCGCCCGCCTGGCTCAGGCCGCTCAGGTCGCCCTTCACGTCCGCCATAAAGACTGGAACCCCCAGGCGCGAGAACTGCTCGGCAATACTTTGCAGCGTGACCGTTTTGCCTGTGCCGGTCGCTCCGGCGATCAGGCCATGGCGGTTGGCCATCTTGGGCAGAATGTAGAGGAAGTCTTGGGATTTTGCGATGCGAACCGGGTTTGCCATATTGGAAGCCGTAAGTAAATGAACTGTAGTTGATTTCCAGCCAGTATAAACCAAGCATGCCGGTTTGGCAGCCCCTCGTGCGCGCATGCGTTCATTGACAGAACAGATGCCACCAAATCCAGTCTGTATGCGGCTTGCAGGCCGGCGGTTCACACAATGAAGAATCAGGCGCTTAGATGTCGCCTTTACTGGCTTTGCCCATCAGCTCGATCAGCTTGCTTTCCAGCTCTTGCGCGGATTTTTTGGCACGCTCGGTGGGGTTCCTGATGTTCTTCAAATCGAAAGTCGGCCTATCCAGCCCGAGGAACAGTTTGCCCTGCTTTTCATAAAGCGCGAGTCGGCACGGGGCAAACACAGTAAATTCAGGGTGATCCAGCATAATCTCAATGCCTAGACTCAGATTGCAAATGGCATACACCTCTTTCACGCCCTGAGGGTCTATATCGCGTTTTTTTATTTGCTCGGCAATGTTGAAATTGGCAGCAGTGACGAAATTCATGCCTTGTGAGACGCTTTTCAGGCTATCCACCACATCCTGATGACTCAAACCTGTATTCACCGGCACTTCGTAGATCGCATTGTCCGGATCAAGCGGCGGCAAGCCATTAGGCATCTCGACCAAGCGCGATTGCGGCGTGTGCACGCAACCCGCCAACAGTAGCAATACGGCAACACATGTATTCTGAAAACGCATCACCTACTCCAGGAAGTTAGTATATACCCATCTTAAATGGGCGCATCACCCCGGCCAGTAACCCAAGTCACACAAAGCCGCGGCTGATCTTGAAAGCTTCCTCCACCGTTTTGCGGGTGTATTTTGGCGCCAGCAGCTGGATGAAGCCGTACATATAACCGCGCAAAAAAGCATCTTTACGCACACCAAGGTAGGTCGTGCTGGGCGGGAAGAGATGGCTGCAATCCAGGCGCACCAGCTCGGTGTCACGCGCCTCGTCATAGGCCATGTTGGCGATAATGCCCACACCCAGCCCCAAATTAACATAGGTCTTGATCACATCGGCATCAATTGCAGTCAGTACGATATTGGCCATGACACCCGCGTCATGGAACACTTTGGTCACCGCGCTGCTACCTGTAAACGTGGCATCATAGGTAATCAGCGGATAACTTGCCAAACGCGCCAATGTGAGCGGATTGGCTTCGACCAGCCTGTGCCCCTTCGGCACCACGGCACAACGATTCCATTCGTAGCATGGCAGACATAACAGATGCTCGCTCTGGCTGATCTTCTCAGTGGCAATACCAATATCTGCATTGCCTTCCACTACCTGTGCGGTCACCTGTTCCGGCGTCCCTTGATGGATGTTGATTTTGACGTGGGGATACGCCTCCATAAACAGTTTGATCGCATTAGGCAACGCGTAGCGTGCCTGCGTGTGGGTAGTGGCAATGGTCAGGATACCGCTCTCCACCTTACTGAACTCGTCACCGACACGCTTGATGTTCTGCATCTCCAGCATTACGGTAGCCGCCAGCTTGATGATATGCTTGCCAGGCTCGGTAATCCCGGTCAGGCGCTTGCCGTTACGTTGGAAAATTTGCAGCTTCAACTCATCTTCCAATAATTGAATCTGTTTGCTGACACCAGGCTGTGAGGTATGTAACGCCTCAGCTGCAGCCGAGATGTTGAGGCCTTGCCGTGCAACCTCATGCACGTATTTTAACTGGTGCAGTTTCATAACGTGGTTCCCTTGTTTTCTTATTAGGCTATATCTAGCTTTTATAACCAAATCATATACCAAAATAATCAATAAGTATTAAATAATTATATAAATTTCTGCTATATTTGCCGCCTATTTTTACTTGGCAGCAAAATGGATATTGGCTTTATCATTTCAGGGTTCGCTGTTGGTCTGCTGGTGGGTATCACTGGCGTTGGCGGCGGCTCGCTCATGACGCCGTTACTGGTATTTCTCTTCGGCTTCAAACCCGCGGTTGCCGTGGGTACCGACCTGCTCTATGCAGCAATCACCAAAACCGGCGGCGTGCTGGTCCATCATAATACGCATAAATCGGTGGATTGGCATGTAGTAAAATGGTTGGCACTGGGTAGCCTGCCTGCTTCTGTCGCGACAATTTTTCTTATCAAGCATCTACTGAAGCTGGAAAAAGACATTACCGGCATAATCACTTTCACGCTGGGAATCGCACTGATCCTGACCGCAATCGCGGTATTGATCCGCTGCTACGTGACGCGCAAGCAAATCCGCGAAATCGAAGATAGCCTGATCAGCAGCGGGCGTTTCCGGCAATTGCAGATTCCAGCCACGGTATTGGTAGGGGTTATCTTGGGCATCCTCGTTACTATTTCCTCGGTAGGCGCCGGCGCGTTGGGTACCGTAGCCATCCTGTTCCTTTACCCCAAAATGAGCACATTAAAAGTGGTGGGCACCGATCTGGCACACGCCATCCCGCTCACCGCTGTTGCCGGCCTCGGTCATTGGACGCTGGGACACATTGACTTCATGTTGTTAGGCACGCTGCTGATCGGCTCCCTGCCAGGCATCTGGATTGGCAGCCATGTAAGCGCAAAGATTCCGGAGAAGACATTGCGGCCTTTATTGGCTTCACTGCTACTCATTATCGGGCTAAAATTTGTGTTAGCTTAAAAACCAATTAAAATCAAAATATTATGTATAAATACGACAAAATAGACCAACAGATTATTGATGAACGTGTGGCGCAGTACCGCAACCAAGTGCGCCGCTACCTGGCGGGAGAATTATCCGAAGATGAATTCCGTCCCTTACGCCTGCAAAACGGTCTGTACATCCAGCGCCATGCGCCTATGTTACGCATTGCCGTACCCTATGGCCTGTTAAGTTCAAAACAGCTGCGCAAGCTGGGCAGCATTGCCAAACAATACGACAAAGGCTACGGTCACTTTTCCACACGCCAGAACATGCAACTGAACTGGCCAAAACTGGAAGACACGCCGGATATTCTGGCCGAACTTGCCAGCGTGGAAATGCACGCCGTGCAAACCTCCGGCAACTGTATCCGCAACATCACCACCGACCAATTTGCAGGTGTCGCCCCGGATGAAGTGATAGATCCGCGCGCCATCGCTGAAATCATGCGCCAATGGAGCACTTTCCACCCGGAATTCGCCTTGCTGCCGCGCAAATTCAAAATCGCAGTTTCCGGTACCAAACAGGATCGCGCCATCGTGCAAGCGCACGATATCGGCCTGGAGTTCTACAAAGATGCACAAAACAAGATCGCCATCAAAGTCTGGGTGGGTGGTGGCTTGGGCCGCACGCCTATCTTGGGCACCGTCATCCGCGAACATCTGGAATGGCAGCATGCCCTCACCTATTGCGAGGCCATTATCCGCGTCTATAATCTGCATGGCCGCCGCGACAATGCCTACAAAGCGCGTATCAAGATTCTGGTGAAGGCCTTGGGCATCGACGAGTTCAAAAAGCAGGTCGAGGCCGAATGGACATACTTGAAAGATGGTCCCAATACCATTACGGAAGCTGAACTGGCGCGTGTTGACCAGTATTTCGAACCTATGCCATATGAAACCTTGCCAAACAATGATGCCGGCTTCGATACGGCGATTGCCAGCAATCCGGTCTTTGCTGCCTGGGTCAAACGCTGCGTGCATCCGCACAAGCAACCGGGCTATCGCGCCGTGACACTATCGCTGAAGCCGCACGGACATCCGCCGGGCGACATTACCAGCGAGCAGATGCATGTGGTAGCCGATTTGGCCGATCAGCACAGCTTTGGTGAGCTGCGTTCATCGCACGAGCAAAATCTGATTCTGGCTGACGTGAAACTAGGCGATTTGTTTGCAGTCTGGGAAAAAGCCCGCGCCGCTGGCCTGGCAACGCCCAACATTGGCCTGCTGACCGACATTATTTGCTGCCCCGGTGGCGATTTCTGCAGCTTGGCCAATGCAAAATCCATCCCGATTGCCGAAGCGATTCAACTGCAATTCGACAATCTGGATTATCTACATGACATCGGCAACATTGAGCTCAATATCTCAGGCTGCATGAACGCCTGCGGCCACCACCATGTCGGGCATATCGGCATTCTGGGCGTGGATAAAGACGGTTCCGAATGGTATCAGGTCACCATCGGCGGCAAACAAGGCAATGACGCCAGCATCGGCACCGTGATCGGGCCATCCTTCAGCGCAGAGGAAATGCCAGGTGTAGTGCAAAAACTGATTGATGTGTACCTGAAACAGCGCACCGATGAAGAACGCTTCATCGACACTGTACGCAGGGTTGGCGTAGAGCCTTTCAAAGCTCACGTCTACGCAAAATAGGAAGCCAAATGAGTCAACTGATTGAATTGAAAAACGGAGTAGCCAGCGTCATCGCAGACGAGTGGACATTGGTAAAACTGCCGGAAGCACAAGTAGAAGAGCGCAAGCAGGCGGGCAAAGTCGTATTGTTCAAGCTCACCGGCGAACAGACAGTCACCGCTGAACAAATTGCCAACACGGTCATTCCAGCCAGCGGCAAGATCATTCTGCCACTAAGTGTGTTCCTGGCGAATCTGGAAGCATTACAGGAACGCATCGCAAAAGGCGAAATCGGCGTTTGGCTAGCCACGCACGAAGTACTGGAAGGCTTGGCCGGTGAGGTGCAAGACCTGAATTCTTTACCGATAATCGCGATTTTCGTCGAACGATTCGCCGATGGCCGTATTTTCTCTTTGGGTAACTTACTGCGCACACGTTACAGTTACAAAAACATCCTGCGCGCATTTGGCGATGTACTGCGCGACCAACTGTTCTTCCAGAAACGCTGTGGATTCGACCAGTTCGTCATTCGCACTGACCGTTCCGCACAAGATGCAATTGCCAGCCTGAACGACTTCACTGCGCCCTACCAAGGTGCTGTGGATGAACCTCAACCCGTGTTCAGGCGCTACCATCGAGGTGCATGATGGCTGAATTCGATTCTGGTGTCACCATGCTGAAACCCACTGTAACCAACCCGGCGACACGCCCGGCGTTGACGGATACATTGGTCGCGACAGTTAACGAAAAAACCAGCGAGGTGATGGTGTTGCTGCTGCAGGCCAGCAAGGAATTGGAGGTGGGTAACATTACTTTCGCCAACAGCTTTGGCGCCGAAGATATGGTGCTCACCGACATTATCCAAAAGAGCGGTACTGACATCGAAATCTTCTCACTGGATACCGGCCGCCTGCCTGCGGAGACTTACGATTTAATGGGTGAGACCGAAAAGCATTATAATATGAAGCTTAAGGTGTACTTCCCGAAGCTGGAAGCCGTTGAAAGCTATGTACGTACACACGGCATCAATGCGTTTTACGAATCCGTCGACCTGCGCAAAGCCTGCTGCCATATGCGTAAAGTAGAACCTTTGCAGCGTGCGTTATCAGGCAAAAAAGCATGGATTACCGGAATGCGTGCAGCACAGGCGGTAACACGTGCCAGCCTGCCAGTACGTGAGTTTGATGAAAGTAATAAGCTGGAGAAGTTCAACCCGCTAAGCAGTTGGACTGAGCAAGAAGTTTGGGCGTATATTCGTCTACACAACGTCCCTTACAACAAACTACATGACCAGTTCTATCCTAGCATCGGCTGTGCACCCTGTACACGTGCGGTTGCTATGGGCGAGGATGTGCGTGCAGGCAGATGGTGGTGGGAAAACCCGGAAACCAAAGAGTGCGGGCTTCATTTGAAAAAATGAAGCCAAACAAAGTTTCTGGGTTTCAATGGAGCGCGATAACATTACGGAATATCGCGCGAAATTAAAATTCAGACAACAATGCGGATTACACGTCAAGAAATAATTAAAGTTTTAGATTAAATTAAAGTCGTAACTTATTGAAATGTCAAAACAACCTTTATCCCATTTAGATTGGCTAGAAGCCGAGGCGATTCACATATTGCGAGAAGTCGCAGGCCAATGTTCTAATCCAGTACTTTTATTTTCTGGCGGAAAGGATTCTCTCTGTATCCTGCGCCTGGCTGAAAAAGCCTTCCGGCCAGGCCGCTTCCCATTCCCGCTGATGCACATCGACACTGGTCATAATTATAAGGAAGTCGTCGATTTTCGCGACCAGCGGGCTGCTGAGCTTGGCGAGCGTCTGATCGTACGTTCTGTAGAAGACTCCATGAAACGCGGTACCGTCGTGCTAAAAACCCCTGACGAGCCGCGCAACAAACACCAATCTGTCACCTTGCTGGAAGCTATCGAAGAATTTGGTTTTGATTGCTGTATCGGTGGTGCACGCCGCGACGAAGAAAAAGCGCGCGCAAAAGAACGTATCATGAGTTTCCGCGATGAGTTCGGCCAATGGGATCCGAAAAACCAGCGTCCTGAACTATGGAACCTGTACAACGCCCGCTCACACAAAGGCGAAAATATCCGCGCTTTTCCGATTTCCAACTGGACGGAAATGGACGTATGGCAATACATCGAACGCGAGAATCTGGCGCTTCCAAGTATCTATTTCGCCCATCAACGTGATGTAGTGATGCGCAATGGTGCAATTGTGCCAGTGAACGTGCCGCTCGCCAGCGGCGAAGTGATTATGCAGCCCAAAGCCGACGAAGCAATCATCAACATGCAAGTGCGCTTCCGCACCGTGGGTGACATTACTTGCACTGCGCCTGTTCCATCCGACGCTGACAACGTAAGCAAAATCGTACTGGAAACCGCCACAACTACCATCACCGAGCGCGGTGCGACGCGTCTGGACGACCAGACCAGTGACGCCAGCATGGAACAGCGCAAGAAGGAAGGCTACTTCTAATATGACGACACAACACAACGACTCCCTCCTCCGCTTCATGACCTGCGGCAGCGTAGACGATGGCAAAAGCACGCTCATCGGCCGCTTGCTGTATGATACCAAAACGATCTTGGCTGACACGCTGACACAGATCGAGAAAACCTCCAAAAAACGCGGCATGGAAGCGGTAGACCTATCGCTACTCACCGACGGCCTGCAAGCCGAGCGTGAGCAAGGCATCACTATCGATGTAGCTTATCGTTACTTCAGTACCGGCACGCGTAAATACATCATTGCTGATGCCCCTGGTCACGAACAATACACTCGCAACATGGTGACTGCAGCCTCTACGGCGAACCTGGCAATCATCCTGATTGATGCGCGTAAAGGCGTATTGACGCAAACCCGCCGCCACTCATATCTTGCGCATCTGGTGGGCATTCCACACATTGTAGTCGCCATCAACAAAATGGACTTGGTCGATTATGATCAAACCGTTTTCGATAAAATCAAAGCCGATTACACTGCGTTCGCGCAGGAAATCGGGTTGGCTCAGGCGCGCGATATCCGCTTTATCCCGATGTCAGCCCTCAATGGCGACATGCTGGTGGATAGACTCGACAGCATGCCTTGGTATAAAGGCGAAACCTTGCTGGAGATGCTGGAAAAAGCGCCCGCCGCGCATACCGAACAATCCGAGGAATTCCGTTTTCCCGTGCAGTTCGTGTGCCGCCCGCACGCCTCTGCAGACCATGATCTCCACGACTTCCGCGGCTTCATGGGTCGTGTTGAAAGTGGCGATATCGCTGTGGGTGATGCAGTCACTGTGCTCCCTAACGGTTACCAATCGAAAGTAAAACAAATCCTGCTAGGCGAAACGCCGTTGCAAAGTGCGCAAACCGAGCAATCCATCACTTTGCTTTTGGAAGATGAAATCGACACCTCACGCGGTGACATGATTGTGAAATCTGATGCAAACGTAGCGCCCGTCAAACAGATTGAAGCGCATGTTTGCTGGCTTTCCGAGACACCACTCTCGACTTCTAGAATGTATGTAATAAGACACACGACACGCGAATCAAAAGCCAAAGTGGGTACAATCAGTTACAAGGTTGACGTCAACACGCTGGAACAGCAAGCGACCGCCGACCTGAAAATGAACGATATCGCACGCATCAGCTTTAAACTCGCACAGCCTTTGATGGTGGACAGCTACGACAAAAACCGTGCAACTGGCGCCTTTATCGTCATTGATGAAAGCACTAACAATACGGTTGGCGCAGGCATGATTATTTGATTCAAGATAAAACACAAATCATGCGTGTCTGCTAAATTTCGAATAAAATAATGTTTTAGCTTCAAGCTGATTAAGGAATAAAGAAATGACTTATGTAGTAACCGAGAATTGCATTCAATGCAAATACACCGACTGTGTAGACGTCTGCCCGGTAGATTGCTTCGTGGAAGGCCCTAACTTCCTTGCCATCAACCCGGATGAGTGTATTGACTGCACCCTGTGTGTAGCAGAATGCCCTGCTGAAGCGATCTTCGCGGAGGATGATGTTCCGGCAGATCAGCAGGAATATATCGAGCTAAATGCGCGCTTGGCCAAAGTATGGCCGGTGATCTCGGCCCGTAAAGAAGCGCTGCCTGACGCAGATGCGATGAACGGCGTACCCGGCAAACGCGAACTGCTGATTGAATAGTAGCTACTTAGATAAAAAAGGAGGCATCGCCTCCTTTTTTATTGCCAAAAATCTCACTTATGCTAATTTAACACTCTGGATTCAAGACTATGGATGCGATTTCTACATTGGCGCTGGCAAGCGGCCTGAGTTGGGCTAGCGGATTAAGGCTCTACCTGACCGTATTTGCCGTAGGCATGATGGCTAAGTTCGGCGTCATCACCCTGCCCGATTCGCTCGCGATTCTCACCCATCCTGGCGTCATCGCCGCATCCGGCCTGCTTTCCGTCATCGAATTTTTGGCGGACAAGATTCCTTACATCGATAGCATCTGGGATTCCATTCACACCTTCATCCGCATTCCTGCAGGAGCGCTGCTGGCCATGGGTGCCATGAACACCAGCGACCCGGCCATTGTTGCCATTGCCGGACTTTTAGGTGGCTCTTTGGCAGGCGCCACGCACATCACAAAAGCGGGCAGCCGCGCTTTAATCAATACATCTCCAGAGCCTGTCACCAATATAGCAACCTCGTTTGGCGAGGAGAGCGCGCTCATCACAGGCGGTTGGCTGGTTTTCGCACACCCCATGGTGTTTTTAGGTGCGCTGGTGCTATTTATCCTGATAATGATTTGGCTTATCCCAAAGGTATGGCGAGGCATCAAATCGGTTCTGGGGAACATTGGCAGGGTAACGCGAGGCTAGGTTAAAGATACTTAGCAATAAAAATGCTGTCAGGCCGTATAATCAACACCCTTTAAATTAGTTCCCGAATATGCCTTACATCACGCTCGATAACGCCTGCCTTGCCTTTGGTCACCACGCCCTGCTCGATCACGCGGCTTTTCAGCTGGACGCAGGCGAGCGCGTAGGACTCATTGGACGCAACGGTGCGGGAAAGTCGAGCTTGCTCAAAGCCATCGCGGGCACGATCAAGCTGGATGACGGTACAGTGTGGCGCGCGCCCAATGCACGCGTAGTGTATGTACCGCAAGAGCCAGAGCTGGATACCGCGCACACCATATTTGAAGCGG
>OEOF01000015.1_pt1 | contig 29113 bp, 28 predicted proteins | sample 1539701 | NCBI WGS metagenome assembly OEOF01 (sample SAMEA3611561, study PRJEB23397) | activated sludge metagenome | biome: Urban; feature: Wastewater Treatment Plant; material: Activated Sludge | place: Slovenia | collected 2012-09-24 | reverse complement strand
TGCCTGCACTTCTGAAGACATCAATAATCTTTCACATGGCCTGATGCTTAAGACCGCGCGCGACGTTGTGATGCTGCCATTTTTAGCCAGCCTGATTGCACGCCTGACAGAGCTTGCGCAGCAATTGGCAGGCCAACCGATGCTCTCACGCACCCATGGCCAAACTGCATCGCCTACCACCATGGGTAAGGAATTGGCGAATGTAGTGTATCGCCTGCAACGCCAACAGAAACAATTACAAAACAATGAGATACTTGGCAAGATTAACGGCGCGGTCGGTAACTTTAATGCACATTTATCTGCCTACCCTAACTTTGACTGGGAAAGTTTCGCCAAAAAATTCGTAGAAAATTTGGGGTTAACGTACAACCCGATGACCATCCAGATTGAGCCACACGACTACATGGCAGAGTTGTACGACTGTTTAAGCCGCATCAACACCATCCTGATTGACCTGAACCGCGATATCTGGGGCTATATTTCGGTCGGCTACTTCAAGCAAAAAGTAAAAGCAGGCGAAATCGGCTCATCTACCATGCCGCACAAAGTCAACCCGATTGATTTTGAGAACTCCGAGGGCAATCTCGGTTTAGCCAATGCGGTGCTGCACCACATGGCAGAAAAGCTGCCGATTTCACGCTGGCAACGTGACCTCACCGACTCCACCGTACTCCGCAATATGGGCGTAGCGTTTGGCTACACCTTGCTGGGTTACGATTCCTGCCTGCGCGGGCTGAACAAGCTGGAAATCAACTCTGACAAACTGGCCGAAGATTTGGACAATAGCTGGGAAGTGCTCGCCGAGCCGATCCAGACCGTGATGCGCCGTTATGGTATCGAAAACCCATACGAGCAGTTGAAAGAGCTCACTCGCGGCAAAGGCGGCATCAATAAAACCTCATTGCACGCGTTCATCAGCGGCCTGGAAATTCCAGCAGAGGCAAAACAGACACTGCTGGAAATGACACCTGCCAGTTATATTGGTAAAGCAGTAGAATTAACTAAACATATTTAACATGACCGAAATCTTAGTCCTTTACTACTCTCAGGGCGGCGCAGTGCGCGACATGGCGAACCTGATTGCGCGCGGAATTGAGAGTGTACCGAAGGCAAAGGCGCGTATCCGCACCGTGCCGAAAGTATCTGCCAATTGCGAGGCGACTGAACCTGAAATCCCTTCCTCAGGTGCACCTTATGCAGAACTGAAAGATTTGGAAGAATGTGCAGGGCTGGCGCTGGGAAGCCCTACCCGCTTTGGCAACATGGCGGCACCCATGAAATATTTTTTAGATAGCACAGCCAGTTTATGGCTAAAAGGCGCGCTTATCGGCAAGCCTGCCGCGGTGTTTACTTCCACTGGCTCCATGCACGGCGGCAATGAAAGCACCTTGCTCACCATGATGTTGCCGCTGATGCACCACGGTATGATTATCGTGGGCCTGCCTTACTCAGAGCCGGCTTTATCCAGCACAACGTCTGGCGGCACGCCTTACGGAGCGAGCCACATCGGCGGCGTCATGGATGACAAACCGATTACCGAAGACGAGAAAAAACTGTGCATCGCGCTGGGCAAACGCCTGGCTGAAACCGCATTGCAATTATCCGCCAAATGAGCCTAAGCCTGGAAGCCAGACAATTCCTGCGCAGCACGCATAGCGGCATCCTTTCCACCCACTCTGCCAAATTCGAGGGCTATCCTTTCGGCTCGGTAGCACCTTTTGTGTTAGATCACGATTGTCAGCCTGTGATATTGATCAGCAACATCGCTGAACATACCAAAAACATCATCGCTAATCCCAAAGTATCGTTGCTGGTATTCGCCGGCATGAAAGATTTGCAGGCCAATGCACGCCTGACCTTGCTGGGCGAAGCTGTCAAAATCAACAAGGAAGACGCTGATTTACGTGCCCGTTATCTACGCTATATTCCACAAGCGGCGGGTTATTTTGATATGCACGATTTTGCCTTCTACCGCATCCGGATTACGCAAGCACGTTATATCGCAGGTTTCGGCAAGATGTCGTGGATGGCCGGTATTGATATGACACCACCCGCCAATCAGCTTGCAGCAGTTGAAACAAGTATTATCGCACATATGTCCGCTGACCATGCGGACAGCCTAGCTGCCTACTGCAGACATTTTCATGAATTCGATGCACAACACGTGGAAATGCTGGGTATCGATTGCGACGGCTTTGATGTGAAAGCTGAAAACAGTGCGGGAAGCCCGCAGATACTTCGCTTTCAGTTTGAGTCACCCATCTGCGATGCGGCAACTGCAAGAACTGCGCTGGTGGCCATGTCTAAACAATCACGCATATGATCAAACAGTTACAGGCAGGTGCGAGTGCAAGCCTGATCGCGCTTATCGTCATCTGCATCGCCTGGGAAGGCTGGCTGGCCCCGCTTAAACCGCAAGGCTCGCTGCTTATTTTAAAGGCCGTACCCTTATTGCTGCCGCTTTTTGGCATACTCAAAGGCCGGCGCTATACCTATCAGTGGGCCAGCATGTTCATCCTGTTCTATTTCACCGAAGGTGTTGTACGCGCGTGGTCGGATACCGGCATATCAGGCAAATTGGCGTTGATAGAAATCTTGCTGAGCGTAATATTTTTTATCTGTGCAATTTTTTACGCGAAACTGAGCCGAAACACCTCTCAATAAACGGGGCTTCATTTATAATAAGCTCATGCGAATGCTATTAGTAAGTCATGTATGAAAATACTCCTATCGAATGATGACGGCTATTTTGCGTCTGGCCTGAATATTCTGGCGCAGCATATCTCTAAAATTGCCGATATTACCGTGGTTGCGCCCGAGCGCAATCGCAGCGGGGCGAGCAACTCGCTCACGCTGGACAGACCATTGAGCGTGCGCAAAGCCAGCAATGGCTTTTTTTATGTGAACGGCACACCGACAGACTGTGTGCATTTAGCATTGACTGGCTTGATGGATAGCCCGCCGGATATGGTAATCAGCGGCATTAATGATGGCGCGAACATGGGCGATGACACCATTTATTCCGGCACGGTGGCAGCGGCAATGGAAGGCTACCTGCTGGATATTCCCTCGTTTGCCATTTCCATGTCGCAGCACAACGCCACCCATTTTGAAACCGCTGCCCGCATCACGGTTGAACTGGTTCAGCATTACATAAAGACAGGGCTTACATCGCCTACTTTGCTCAACATCAATGTGCCGGATGTGCCCTATGATGAATTGCAAGGCAGAGTAGTCACTCGTCTGGGCAAGCGCCACAAGGCCGAGCCGGTGATGCAGCTTAAAACGCCGCGCGGTGAAACTGTTTACTGGGTGGGCGCAGCGGGCCAGCCCAACGACGGTGGTGAAGGTACCGATTTTTATGCGATTGCGCACAATCAGGTATCGGTTTCACCGATTCAGGTCGACTTAACCAAGCACAGCCAGATTGCTACACTGAGAGACTGGTTAATCTAGTTATGGCGCTGGCAAGACCAAGTACAAAAAGCGGCATTGGCATGACCTCACTGCGCACACGTGAACGCATGCTGACCCGTCTGCGCGAGCAAGGCATTAAAGATGAAGTCGTATTGCATGTCATGGGGGAGATTCCGCGCCATATCTTTGTGGACGAGGCCTTGTCGATCCGTGCTTACGAAGATGTTTCGCTGCCTATCGGCTATAGCCAGACCATTTCACAGCCATATATTGTGGCACGCATGACCGAGATTCTGCGCCATGGCAAACAACTCAATAAAGTACTGGAAATCGGCACCGGCTGCGGCTACCAAACCGCTGTTCTGTCACGCGTTTCTAAAGAGGTGCTCTCGCTTGAGCGCATCCGCCCGCTGGTGATGAAAGCGCGCGGTCATTTGCGCACGCTCAAATGCACCAACGTAAAGCTGGACCACGCAGACGGAAGCGCCGGGCTGAGCGAATATGCACCGTTTGACGGCATCATGGTGACCGCTGCCGCGAGCCATGTGCCTGAAGAACTACTCGTACAGCTTGCCGTCGGCGGGCGCATGGTGATCCCCATCGGCACCAGCACACAAACGCTGTACCTGATTGAACGCACTAATGCCCAATCTGGCAACGAATATAAACAGACCAAGCTGGAACCGGTAAAATTTGTGCCTCTATTAGGCGGAGTAAGCTAAATGCGTTTTACTGCAGTTCTATTGATAGTGTTGCTAACCGCTTGCGAAACCAATCCGCCTGCACCGGTAATCGAGCGCGCACCGCAAACACCCAAAGAAAAACCAGCTGAAGCCAAGGCTGCAGACACTAAGCCCATAGACACGAAAGCCGCTGGAAGCAAGGATTGGCGGCCTGATAGCCATATCGTCAAAAAAGGCGATACCTTGTTTGGGATCGGCCTGGAATATGGGCTTGATTACAAGGAAATCGCAGCAGCCAATCATATTGAGCCGCCCTACCCGATTAAAATTGGGCAGAAAATCGATTTGTCCAGCTTCAAAACCAAACCTGCACCAGCGATAGAAGAAACCAGCACCACAGAAGATGGCGTTGTGATTACGCCGATGAAAACTGAACCGGTAATAGGTGATAAAACCGTAGCGGAAACCAAACCAGCGCCATCTGCAGCAACCCCGGTGTTAACCGAGCCCAAAGCCATACGCGAACCTTACAGCCTGGAAGCACTCAACCGAACCACGTCAAATTCCGCTACCGCCAAGCCTGCAGAAACCAAACCGGCTGAAACCAACCCTGCAGAAGCCAAGCCCGCTGACACAAAACCTACCGAGACAAAAGCAGACAGCGTCAGCCCTGCCGACGATGAATCCATCACCTGGACTTGGCCCACACAAGGCAAAGTGGTTGCCGGCTTTAACGAAGCCAGCAACAAAGGCATTGATATTGCAGGCACGACAGGCCAGGCGATTCTCGCAGCCAGCAGCGGCAAGGTCATTTACGCCGGCTCCGATTTGCGCGGTTACGGCAAGCTGGTTATTGTTAAGCACAACAAAACTTACTTATCGGTGTACGCGCATAACAGCAAAATCGTGGCAAAAGAAGGCCAAATCGTGACAGCGGGCCAGAAAATCGCCGAAATGGGCAATACCGACTCCAGCACGGTTAAACTGCATTTTGAAATCCGGCGCCTGGGTAAATCTGTTGACCCGGCCAAATATCTGAATCAGAATTAGCACATTACATCATCCGGGAGATGACCATGGCCGCACCGAACAACTACAAGAAAGAACCCAACAAATACGCAAAGAATGCTGATATCAAGGCTGATACCCTTTCAAAAACGCTGTTGTCTGTCGTGGGTTTCGGACTGATGATTGTCGGAATTATCGGCATCGCCATGGAGTTCTTCAAAGAAGGCGGCTGGCTGAAAACCGCGCTGGCATGGTTATTCGATTCCGCCACGCACATGATGTTCATCCCCGTGATTATTTTTGTGGCTTGGCTGCTCAACCGCTGGATGTCCACTCCCAACAAAGATGAAAGCAAGAAATCCGGCAATGTGCCTTTGTACGCCATGATGGCGGTCGGCCTGTTTTATGTTTACCGCATTGTCACGACGGGCGGGTTTTAGCTAAATTAAGCAATAAAAAAGCCACTTCAAAAAGTGGCTTTTTTACAAAGGCAGTTATTCCGTTTATAAATCAATAATGACATCAAGATGAGTCGCAAACAGTGCTATAGCACGGCAAGATGAAATCGACAAAGTCAGTATTGATTTAGAATTGGAATTAATTCTTTTTTGCTGCTTCCGCGGCATAATGCTCACGTACTACCGTCATATCACGCTCGCGCGCCCATTGGATGATCGCATCCAGCGCCGGTGCGCCGATCTCGCCCACCTGGGTATGTATGCCCGCTTGCTCGCGAACCACCAGAATACCGGGGATTTGCGCCACTTCGAAATATTCGCTGATTTCCGGGTCGGCTTCCGTATTCACCATGCCAAACACGATATCCGGGTTCTTCGCCGCAGCCGCTTCAAAAGTTGGCGTAAAAGCCACGCAAGGGTCGCACCACGGTGCCCAGAAATCCACAATCACGAAATCGTTATTTTCAATCGTGTCTTTAAAATTTGCTTTGGTAAGTGTCACAACCGCCATGATTTTGCCTTAAATTTGGTGAACGCGTGATTCTAACAGAGCTTGGCGCTTTAGTTAAGCTTTAAGGTAAAGCACTCAAGTGACAAAAACATATGCCCTGCAAGCCGCATGGATATTGGGCTGAGGGACGTATATTTTGAGCTAAACTTTCGAAGAATATTGTAAAACCGCTTTCTGCCATATTTCCTCTTGTTCAATCGCTAATGCTTTATGTGTCCAAATTGTAAGAGCGGCTTGATTTGTTTTATCGCCAGTCAGTCGGTAGAGAATCTTAAATTTCTTAAGCGCCTCATCTTGCATGCCTAACTGTTCATAAACAAGCAATGCAAAAAAATGGCAAGGAATAAAATTGGGCACCATGCTACAACCTTTTTCGTAAGCCGCAATGGCTTTTTTATAATCCCTAAGCACGTAATAACTATTACCATGCGCCATTTCATAAAAAACATTGCTAATCGGTGTAAAACGTTTGGCTTTTTCTATGTAATAGAGCGCCTCCTCACCTAATCCAGCTGAAGACAAAGCCAGCGAAAGAAATAGTAACACTTCACCATTATTCGGATCCAATATCACTGCGCGACGTGATTCCGCAATGGATTCCTCGCGATTTCTGCGCCAAAGATGCGTCCAACCTAATATTGAAATGGCATAAGCAGATTGCGGCTCTAGCTCAACAGCACGTTCTGCATGCATAAGTGCAGAGTCAAGAATCTTTATATCTGGGTTCCATTTTTGCGACCAAGTTAAAGCCAGCGATCTCGCTAACCAGGCATGCGCCGCCGCGTAGTTTGAGTCTAGCACCAACGCTTTGTTATACAGCGCGATTGCTTCATAAGTAGTTTTCTCGGTGTATTTTCTATGTGCGGCAATGGCTTGCAGCAAATAATCATGCGCTTCTATACTATTTGTCGCTTGCACGCCAAATAGCGCGACTTCTTCCCCATCCAGCTTGATTTGCAATACGCTGACAATGCTCTGGGTCAGCTCATCCTGCAAGGCAAATACATCTTTGAGCTCGCGGTCAAACCGGTCAGACCACACTTGCCCGCCATTTTTCGCATCCACCAATTGGGCAGCAACACGTACCTGATTGCCCGCATGCTGCACGCTGCCTTCCAGCAGATAACGCACGCCTAGCTCGGCCGCAATTTCTTCGGATGTTTTGGTGGTGCTTTTATATGAAAACGAAGATTGCCTGGAGATGACAAACAGGCCCGACAACCTCGAAAACATGGAAATCAGGCTATCCACGACACCATCGGCAAAATATTCTCGTGAGTTATCAGTACCAATATTAACGAACGGCAGGACCGCCAGCGACGGTCTGTCTTCTATAAGGCGCGGTGCGCTTGCTGTAGCTACAAATGGTTTGGCAGCGTGATTTTGCAGCAGAGTAATCTCAAGCGCGTAGCCGCCTTTGGGGAAATCGATGCGTACCGCATCCTGCTTGCCGAGCGTGTCGTAATACTCACGCAGTTTGCTGCGCAGGCGTGTAGCTTCTACCCGTACTATGGCATCCAAACTAGGGTCAAAATCACTTTTCCGGTCAAATACCTCCACCGCGATGGTGTAGCCTTTTAGGCGGTCTGCATCGCCCGCAAGCGTATTAGTGACGAGATATTCAAGAAAACGTTGTTGGCGCGGCGAGCCTGCAAACAAAGAGCTAGCCAACATGCCAGCAACGCTGGCGCGCACTTGGTCTTGTTCTGCACTCGTCCATTGTTGTACAACAGCTTCCATGCGTTGCTTTCTTATTGTTAGGCCAGTAACAACGTTACTTTATGTTACTAACTGTATCTAACTGGCTACTATCATAACAAAAAATTACATTGCTTACACACACCGTAGCGGACATTAACGACATGCTCAAGGTGTCAATCCATTTATGAGGAGACTTAAAATGTTTACACTTAATCAACGCGTTATTGCAACCACAGTCTTTACAATACTTTCATTAGGAGCTATCCACGCCAATGCGGAACCTGTTGCAGGGCAAGGCAAATGCACCTATAAGCCAACCGCATCTAACGTTGCCAATACCGATGGCTATACAGTGATGTTGAGTGAAACCACATGTACTCCCAGTGGCGGCCTTATTGAAGGCGCAACTGTATTAAACCAGGAAGTTGCCAATCTGCATCAAGGCACTGGCGACCATTCAGGCTACTACACGATCACTAACGGTACTGACGCTACTATCGCCAAGTGGAGCGGCAAGGTGAATACTGTGATGAAGGACGGCAATCCGATGACCAGCTTCAAAGGCCAATGGGAATATGTAGGTGGTTCAGGCAAATTTCAGGGCATTAAAGGCAAAGGCGACTACAACGGCTACTTTACTTCTGCCACAGAATATACCGTGGACTGGAAAGGCAAAAAAGACTGAGTAATCATGTTTAGGTAATCACATTTAGCTTTTATTTCAAACCACGTTGTTTATAATTAAACAGCGTGGTTTGATTCCCTGATAAATGATTGTATTGAATAGAATACAAAAGTAAGGAGCTATCATGAACACAAAACACATCCAAGCGATGGATCAGTTCCGCGAATTTTCCAGCTATCCTGTAAGCCAATCTGGACAAGCTAAAACCATCACACCCCCTGCATCCAGCCAAGCCAAGTTAGATGAAACTATCGTGCATTTACGCGAAGCCGCCTGGAAATTTGCGACCTTGCCAATAGAGAGGCGCATTGAATTGGTCACCGCTATGCAACAGGGTTATATAAAAGTAGCCGAAACCATGGTGAATGCGGGCTGCAAGGCCAAAGGCATACCGCCTGGCTCAAACCTGGAGGCTGAGGAATGGGCGAGTGGCACATGGGGCGTGGTACGTCAATTGCGCTTAGTCCGCGAAAGTTTGCAATCTATCGCCGAAACTGGCAACACGCGTATTGGCAAGGTAAAACGCACGCTTGCGGGTAATTTGGCCGTGCAGGTTTACCCCAATAACGCCATTGATGGCATCTTGTTTAAAGATATCACGGTCGATGTGCATATGCAGCCTGACGTAACCGAGAACCGCATAGAAACTGAGCGTGCCAGTTTTTACAAAAAACCAAATCACCAAGGCAAGGTTGCACTAGTGCTGGGCGCTGGCAATATTGCCAGCATTGGCATCATGGACATCATCACCAAGATGTTTAATGAAGGCAAGGTGTGCATCCTTAAAATGAACCCGGTGAATGCATATCTTGGCCCATATATTGAAGAAGCCTTTAAGGCGGCGATAGACCAGCAATTTTTAGCCGTGGTGTACGGCGGTGCAGAAGTGGGCAGGCACTTGGTGTATCACCCCAAGATTGATGAAGTACATTTAACCGGCTCAGACAAAACCTATGAGCAAATTGTGTGGGGGAGTAATGGCCCGGAAGCTGATGAACGCCGCGCATTAAACCGGCCTTTATTAAGCAAACCTATTACTGCAGAGTTGGGCAATGTCTCGCCCATTATCATTGTGCCTGGGCCTTACACCGACAAAGAAATCCGCTTTCAGGCCGAGCAGATTGCTACCGCATTTACCATGAACGCATCCTTTATGTGTTGCGCCGCCAAAGTGCTAGTCATGCCAAAAGGCTGGGATGGCACTGCGCGTTTCATTAAAGCCTTACAAGACGTGTGCGCAGAAATCCCAACAAGAAGCGCCTACTACCCCGGCGCCGAAGACCGCTGGCATGCCATTGTCAAGAATCGCAGCAATGTGAATCAAATAGGCCAAACGAATGCAGGCGAATTGCCATGGACGTTTATCACTGACCTGAATCCTGATGATGCCAATGAAGTGCTGTTTCAAAATGAGCCATTTTGCTCAGTCATCGCTACTGTGCAAGTGGGCAGCGCCAACCCTGTCGAGTTCCTGGCAAAAGCAATCGAGTTTGTAAATAACCGCCTGTGGGGAACACTCAATGCCACGCTGATTGTGCATCCAAAATCACTCAAAGATACCAACACCAATAACGCGTTTGAGCAAGCAATTCACCAGCTCAAATATGGCGCAATCACCGTCAACACTTTTATCGGTCTTTTGTTCTGCACTGGTACTGCACCCTGGGGTGCATATCCCGGCTCCACACCCAAGGACATTCAAAGCGGGAACGGCTTTGTGCATAACACAGCCATGCTGGAAGGCATAGAAAAAACGGTGCTGCGCGCGCCACTCACGGTGTTTCCCAAACCGGCCTGGCTGGCCAGTCATCGCAATGCAAAAACAGTGACGAAAAGATTAGTGGCGATGGAAGAAAACGCAAGCTGGGCAAAAGTGCCGGGCATTATGATGGCAGCAATGCGAGGTTAAAACAAAATAACAGGTGCTCTGCAAGCCAATATCCATGCGGCTTCCAGAGCATCTGTTTTATTGGCTTTATGCTTGAATTGGCCTGCCCCAAGTTTCTGTAAAGAACAGCTCGCCCAGAGGTTTACGCTTACGCTCTGCCGTTTCGCGCGTTAATGCCTCGCCGGTAACGGTGGCAATGTCGGCAGGGTACCCCACGCAAACCATCGCCATCGGCGTGAATTGCGCTGGAATCGTGAAATCCTCACGCGCTTTATCGGCACTAAACCCACCCATTTGATGCGCCATCAAGCCCATGCTGCTTGCCTGCAGACACAGGTTCTCTGCCGCCGCGCCGGTGTCGTATTGCGCCCAGCGGTTTGGCTGCTGATTATGGCCAAACAAAGTGTCGGCGCACACCAGCATCAATATCGGCGCATCTTTCACCCAGCTCTGGTTGCCGGGCACCAGGCAATCAAACGCGCGCTGCCAGGCATTTTTATCCGTATTTTTATCCCACACAATAAAACGCCAGGGCTGGTCGCCATAGCAAGAAGGCGCCCAGCGCGCGGCTTCCAGCAAGGCGATGACTTGCGCTTGCGTGACAGGCCTGGCGGCATCGTAGGCGCGTCCGCTCCAGCGGTTGGCAATGGTTTCCTGTATGGGAACGGATGTAATGGCGGGTTTGTGCATGATTGTCCTGACTGTTAGTTAATAGATTATTTTGTTTTTTCAGTTGGTATTTTTACGCCCTCAATCAGCAGCGTGATGTCGATATCATCCCCCACCGGCGCATCTTTTTTAAGCGGCCAGGTAAAGCCGAAGTCGCTCGCTTTCAATGAGGTATGCGCCTCGAAGCCGGATCTGTAGCCGCCCCAAGGGTCGCTGCCAAAACCCAGCACTTTAAAGGGAAAGGTGATTTCTCTTGCGACGCCATGCATGGTCAGGATGCCTGTCATCACGCCTTCGGTATTGGATTTTGCTTCAATCTTTTTGCTCACAAAGGTCATTTCTGAAAACTTTCCGGCATCCAGATATTCAGCCTTTTTGATATGGTCATCACGCTTGGCATGGCCGCTGTAGACGCTCAGCATGTTGATTCTGGCCTCCACCGACGAATTGGCCAGATTGTTTGGGTCGATCATGATATTGCCTTTGATGTCGCTGAACATGCCCGAAGTTTTTGAGGCGACATGACGGATACTCCAGTTGGCGAAACTATGGTTCTCATCAATCTTATAGGCTTCCTGCTCTGCAAAGACATGGCTGCAAGCCAATACCAGGGCGGCTCCCAGGGCAATGTTTTTAATTAAACTGTTCATGTTATTCTCCTGTTAATTAAAGTTTTGGCAAATCAAACAATAATATTTCTGCCATATCAATCGCTTTAACCTGAATCATCTGTGCGCTGTCGAACATCACCGCATCACCAGCAGTTATTAGTGTCTGGTTAACTTCCATGCGGCCGCTTGCCACTTGCAAATAAGCGCAGCGGCGATCTTTAAGTGCATATTCCAGCTGCTTTTGTTCTCTTAATTTTGCCGCATAGAGCGCCATGTCCTGATGAACAGTGAGCGAGTCATTTTCACCATTTTCTGACGCCAGCAAGCACCATTGGTTCAGCTTTTGCGCATCGGTAAAAAACTTATCCTCATAACTTGGCGGCAAATTCTGCTGATTCGGCAGAATCCAGATTTGCAGCAAATGCACGGGGTCTGTATCCGAGGCATTAAACTCGCTATGCCTGATCCCCGTGCCTGCCGTCATGCGCTGCACGTGGCCCTGCTTAATCACCTCCATATTGCCCAGGCTATCTTTATGCGCCAAATTGCCTTGCAAAATATAGGTGATGATTTCCATATTGTCGTGCGAATGCATGCCAAAGCCTTGTGCGGGCGCAATCACGTCCTCATTAATCACGCGCAATACCGAAAACCCCATCCAATCCGGGTCATAATAATGCGCGAATGAAAACGAATGGTAGCTATCCAGCCAGCCATGGTTGGCATGTCCACGCTCATGTGAACGTCTAATCTGCATACTATTACGCCTCAATTTTAACTACTTTGGTGTGCTAATATTAAGCTTTAATGCCTAATTATCAAGCGATAAATCAATTGAATTCGACAGATACTGCCCACACAGACCAAAGTTATATGCGGCTTGCCTTGCAGCTTGCACAGGCGGCTGCACAGGCAGGCGAAGTGCCCGTAGGCGCGATTATCGTCAAAGACGGTGTGGTGATTGGCCGCGGCGGTAATATGCCGATTGGCAATCATGACCCGACCGCGCATGCCGAAATTGTCGCCATGCGTGAAGCGGCAAAGCACCTAGGCAACTACCGCCTAGTGGATTGCACGCTCTATGTCACGCTGGAGCCCTGCGCTATGTGCTGCGGCGCGATACAGCACGCGCGTATCGCAAGGCTGGTGTATGGTGCCAGCGATCCTAAAACCGGCGCGTGCGGCAGCGTCATTAACATCATGGCAGAGCCAAAATTAAACCACCATACGGAAGTCATCAATGGTGTTTTAGCTGAAGAATGTGGCGCAGTCTTAACAGAGTTTTTCAGGCAGCGCAGATTAAATAAAAGCCAATAAAAAACCCCCGCAAATGCGGGGGTTTTCATTCAGCTTAAAACCGTTGCGAGCGATGCAATTACTAGGCGCACGGAACGCAGAAACCGAAACAGTACGTTGTTGTACGGTGAGGTTGCGAGTACCGCGTAACAACGTAATTGCAAGCGCAGTAGGTTTTTCTAATCGTTACTGCCCATTAGGCCCATCAGTAACTGCAACAAACTGGTGAACAGGTTATAGATACTCATGTAGAGCCCTAAAGTAGCCATGATGTAATTGGTTTCGCCACCCGTGACGATACGGCTTACCTCATACAGGATAAAGCCGGAGAATAGCAGTACCCCTACGCCTGAAAGCGCCAGCGTCATTGCAGGAATCTGTAAAAAGAGATTGGCCAATGAAGCCACAATCAGCAGAATAATGCCCACCAGTAAAAACTTGCCCATAAAGCTGAAGTCTTTTTTGGTGGTGGTCGCGATGCCCGCCATGGTCATCAATATCACGCCGGTACCGCCTGCCGCCAGGCCAACGATTTGTGCGCCATTACGTAAATTCAGTGCATATTGCAAAATCGGCCCTAACATCAAGCCTAATACGAACGTGAGGCCTAACAATAACACCACCCCGATACTGCTGTTACGATTTGCGGAGATTGCCGCAAACATGCCGAACAACACCGCCATTGCGCCAATTGCAAACATAAACGGATGCTCTGCCGCAAACGCAAAATTCATTTTCATGCCAATCATCGCACCAATCACGGTTGGAATCATGGTCAGGCCAAGCATGGCGTAAGTGTTGCGCAGCACCTTGTTCTGCGTAGCTAAACTGCCTTCACGGCCTAATACTTGCATATCATCTAACATTGTTATTCCTTATAAAAAGCTGCCAAACGGCAACCTTGGTAAGATAGCGATTTTTGGCTGAAGTTTCAAGTGAAATTATTGTTAAGAACCGGAGCCAAAAAGCCCAAAAAGGTCAGCTTGAGCTAACCCCTTTAGTGCCAGGCGGATTTTGCAGCACACATGAATTACGTGCACATTAACCCGGTCAAGCATGGCTTGGTAAAGCAGTTTAAAGATTGGCCGTATTCCACATTTCATCATTTGGTAAAGCAAGGCGTGTATCCAGCAGATTGGGCGGGTGGCGTGCAACCAAATATTGATTACGACGAAAAATAGCCATGAGAGCCATCCCCATGCGGCGCAATGCCTTTCAGTTATTGCGCCCTACGCGGGCTCTCCCCAATTAATCTTCATATTCATGAACAATATTGCCACAATTATCTTCAGTCAAACCCCACTCGTACTCTTTGGCTTGCGCCAAACCATCGCCGTCCCAATATCTCAACTTCCACTTCACGACCACAATGGCTGCATATTTTCCTGTAATGCGATCCCAATCGCTTATTGAACCGCTTAACTCAGCAATTTTGGATCGATAGCTTTGTGTTATGTAGCAACAATCGGGATTTAATTCAAAAAACTCTTTAATATCTTTGTAAGGTTCAGGATGCGATGGAGATTTCATTTTATGCCCCCCACCATCGGCTTTACCTGATGGTAACCACCACTCTCCATCAGCAAAGTCAAATTCGGATTTTGGTACTGTTTCTCCGTGAGTAACTTGGGGATAATTTTTTAAAACCTCCGTAACAACCTTTTCTATTCTTTCTTGGTCAGTCAATCTGCGGTTTTCTGCTTGACAAAAACCTTCAGGCGGCAAATTAAAATACCAGTAAGCCATCGGAAGGATAATTACCAGCGGTGCAATAATGAGGTAAATACCACCTTTAATACCGAACAGTCCTTGTTTCTTATCCATTATGCAACCACTCTCCACTCCGCATCATTCACAGCCCGCTTAGGGCGCAATAACTGAAAGGCATTGCGCTGCATGGGAACTGACTTTGATGCAATGCGCTTCGCTTATTGGCACCCTACAAAGAAAGTTACAAGGGAACAGATCACGATTAAATAACACATATTCTGTGAGAAAAGCCTGGTTACGTGCGCCTAGTATAAACTGATGATTGAGCATAATTGAAATTTACGTGGTGACATTAAATACAGTCAATATGTTTTAGTTGCAATTGTAGCGTCTGCAACCCCCTGTATTCATTGGCTTCCATGGCATATACCGCGGTAATGGTTTCGGGCAAATCATCGCTGCAATTAAAATAGATCGCGTCAACACGTTTTTGATCTTTTTCTAATATTAGCTTCGAATGTTTTTCGCCGATTACGCGTTGATTAATTACCTTAAAGTCATCGTAAAACAGGGGCTGAGCAAAACCTTGACCCCATGCCTGCGCGGCCAGTATCTGCGCGGTCTGCAGGCTAATCTCATTTGCGCTTAAATTGCCGTCCGTTTCCATCACCGCTTGCAAATCCGCCTCATTTAACAGCGTGCGAGTCACAGCTTCAAACGCCTGCTGAAATGCTAAGAAATCCGCTTCACGAATGCTCAGGCCTGCCGCCATGGCGTGACCGCCAAACTTGATAATCAATTTCGGATGCTGTTTGGTGACCAAATCCAGCGCATCGCGCAAATGCAAGCCGGCGATTGAACGGCCAGATCCCTTCAACACGCGCCCTGCTTTCTCATCTTGGCCAGCGTCTGCAAACACAAGCGTAGGGCGATGATATTTTTCTTTCAAGCGTGAAGCCAGAATGCCGATGACGCCTTGATGCCAATCTGGCTGGTAAAGACTTAAGCTATATTGCTCGGTCACCTCGATGTTATCAAGTGCTGCCAGCGCGCTGTCCTGCATATCGGCCTCGATATTACGCCGCTCCATGTTCAGTTCGTGCAGGGTTTGTGCTTTTTGCAGCGCATCGGTTTCCGTTTCGGCCAGCAAACAGGCGATGCCCAACCGCATGTCATCCAATCTTCCTGCCGCATTCAATCTGGGGCCTACATAAAACCCCAGATCTTGCGCAGTAGTTTTTTCGGGCGATTTTCCGGCGATTTTTAGCAACGCTGTGATGCCTGCACAGCAAGCCGCTTTAGGATTAGAAGCGCTGCGGATGCGGCGCAAGCCCTGCTCGACCAGAATGCGATTGTTGGCGTCCAGCTTCACCAAATCCGCCACCGTGCCTAGTGCGACTAAATCTAACAGCTCAGTTAAATTGGGTTCAGGTCGATTTTCAAAAGCGTTGCGGCTGCGCAGCTCTGCGCGCAATGCCAGCAGCAGGTAAAACATGACACCGACGCCAGCGAGATTTTTACTGGGGAATTTGCAGCCATGTTGATTCGGGTTCACGATGCAAGCGGCCTGCGGCGTGATGTCGCCTGGTAAATGGTGATCGGTAATCAGTACCTGCAGTCCCCGTGAATTCGCGGCTTCCACGCCATCGACACTGGCAATACCGTTATCCACCGTGATCAGAATATCCGGGTTTTGCATGGCGGCAAGCGCAACAATTTCGGGCGTTAAGCCATAACCGTATTCAAAGCGATTCGGTACGAGAAAATCGACGTTAGCGCCCATGCTACGCAAGCCCTTTACCGCGACTGCCGTGGCGGTTGCGCCATCGGCATCGTAATCGCCGATCACCAGAATTTTTTTATTCTGGTAAATTGCATCGGCCAGCAGTTTCGCCATTTCAGCACTATTGGTAAGCTGTTCCGGCGGAATGATTCCAGCCAAAGAAGTTTCCAGCTCACTTTTATTCACCACACCGCGCGCCGCATACAGCCTTGCAAGCAGCGGCGCTACTCCCGCTTCTAGCAGGTGCTGATACGCGTTTTCATTCACTGTCCTTGTCTTAATCTGCATCATTGACTAACTGCCCGCCACCGTAACACCAGATACTGTTGATGACAGGCAAGCGCTTGGCTTCGCGCGCCTGATTGACAGGATGTTCAAACAACAGCATTTGCAGCTCGTTTTGAAAGGCGGCCCATTGGATTGCACCTGCGCCTGTTGGCAAGTATGCGCTGATATCCTTATTCAATGCGGCTTCTGGCGCCCTCGTTTCTATGTGCGGATTGGATTGCAAACTTAGGAACCAGGTGGTTTCGTACCAGAAAAACTGCATGCCATCACTGGCGAAATGCTGATTGAAAGCGCTTGTCAGGGTATTGGCTTCATGACTTTCCAACAGCAATGGCGCAGGCACAGCCAAACTGAAACTGTCACGCTGCAGCACCAGATGCACTGGCGCGGCATACAGCCAGTAAGCGCTCCCCGCCTGATTGCCAGCCTGCTGCCAGGCCAGTGCAGCATTGGGTTCTTTGGATTGAAATAATTTCTGAAGAAAAGCGAACATGCTGGCTATTTTAGCATTTATGCCAAAATTTTAGCGCCAGCATCCGCCCAATAAAAAAAGCCGCCCCTAATCAACACAAGGGGCGGCTTTTCTAGTTACTAACAATTACCAGTAATGACGGTCGTGATGTTTACGATGCCCATGGCCTCTCTTCCAGCCTCTACGCTCGCCTCGGTCTTCACGATAACTTACTTGTGACACATAACCACCAGACCTTACCGTAACATTCACAGGTATAAAACGGCCCGGGTCACGGTCTGTTACCGTTGAATATTGGCGACCGTTATACTCGTAATTTACCAGGTAACCGGCAGGAATGTTTTGCCAGTTATCCACCGTCACGCAACGCTCTACCGGACGTGTTTCCACACGCTCACGGCCTCGGCTGCCGTAACCACGGTCATTATCTACACGGTCACCCACAATAGCGCCTACACCAGCACCCACAGCAGCAGCCGCGACACGTCCGTTGCCACGGCCAATCGTGCTGCCTAGCAGGCCGCCCGTTACGCCGCCAATCACCGCACCACCCAATGAACGTTGTGGCGCTTCGTAATAACTTTCTCGCACGTACTCAGTACGGCATTCCTGGCGTGGCGAGTTCACACGCTCATATTGTGGCGCCACAGAAATGACACGGGCGCGGTCTTCGTAATTATCGTCACGATCATCATGGCTTGCCAGTGCAGGCAATGAAACAGTCGCAGCTATTAAACCAAATAATAATGTGTTACGCATTTTTTAAATCTCCTTAGTTATCTCTGCTCTTATTACTTCCAAAAAATATTGTGCAGATGAGCGTTCAACGAGGCTGCTTTGACTTTGCCGACTTCAAATTGTAAATAAACTGTAACTCATGATTTTACTTAGCAAGCAGAAGTAGCGAATTACAATGAATTAACGGCTGATTAAACAATCAAATTCGTTGTGTGACTGGAGTTACTGTGCAGGTTTGCCATACGCCTATACTTGCCCCACATGCCGCGATAGACGGCAATACTCAACTACTGGAGAATGATGATGAAAACTTTAAAAGTAATGCTTGCGGGCGCGACGCTGCTATTTACCAGCATGGCCTTTGCGGGTGAATTTGGCGACCACTGCACCACCGGTTTATCCAAGGGCGCACTGGTCAAAACCAAATGTGAGATTAATGAATTATATAAAGGCAAAACCTATTGTTTTGGTAATCAGGCTGCAAAAGATTCATTCTTGCTTGACCCAGACAACACGATTGCCAAAGCCGCTGCTTTTTATGCTAAAAACGCCGAGCCTGAGCGCGAAAAAATCAGCCAGGCCGATGCGCTGAAGCAAATCAGCAGCAAAACCTGTGATTTGAGCAATAAGGATGCCGGCTATCTAGAGTTCGACAAAATGGACTTGCGCCATTGCAAAATGGTCAATACCAGCTTTTTTGGTGCTTATCTGCGGGGTGCAAATCTAAGCGGCGCCAACATGCAGAAAAGCTATTTGAATTTGGCCCGGCTTGAAGGCGCAAACTTGAGCAAAGCGGATCTAACAGATGCCACGATTTTTCAGGCAATTTTTGATAAAGTGAATTTTAAAGGCGCCAACCTCACCAACGCCCGCATGATAGGCACGCTGGGCGATGTGAATATGAGCAACGCCATCATTAAAAACGGTCGCTTTGGCCTGGACATTGGCAACCAGCCGATGGGTGCCATGCGCTTCGATGCGATTGGCGGAAATTTTGCCAATACCAATTTTGAAGGTGCCGACATCAATCGTAGCAACTTTAGATTCGCAAATTTGCGCGGCGCCAATTTGCGCAACACCGATTTGTTCCGCGCCGATTTCAGCAAAGCCGATTTAACGGGCGCCGATATTACTGGTGCCAAGATGGGCGAAGCCGTGCTGGATGGAACGATCATGACCAACGTGAAAGGCTTAGAGGCCATTAAAGGCTACGATGAAGCCAAAGGCAAGTGTGTGAATTGCGCACTGGTGGCAGAGGTCCCCGAAACAAAAAAGTTAAGTGAGGCTAATATGATGACGGCTGAGAATCCGGCAACTAAAATATGCAGAATGGGTGCCAGATTCTAGTCAATTATTAGCTAGCATAGCTATTCCGGCGCGGTTAAGTCTAGTACTTATCCGCGCTTTTTTCTGCAAGTTGACACTAACTCAACCCCACACAACCTACTCGGCGGCCTTTGTAATCGCGGCCATGGCAAATTAGACAGAGATGTTCTTAAAGAAGTGTATCGTACCAGCAAGCCCGCCGGTGTCCAATATTATATGTTTTGATATAATGTTTACTTACATTATTATCGCCCGACTCAAATCATCCCTATGTCTGAAATTAATGAAATAAATTTTGATGTGCTTCGCGCGTCGGCTGACAAAGCCTCCTGCCTGATGAAGGCGCTGGCGAATTCAGATCGCTTACTGCTGTTATGCCAGCTCTCGCAGGGTGAAAAATCCGTAGGCGAATTAGAGCAAATATTGGATATTCGGCAGCCTACGCTGTCACAGCAGCTCACGGTGTTACGCGAAGCCGAATTGGTTGCCACACGCCGCGTGGGCAAGAATATTTTTTATAACATTTCAAGCCAGTCAGCATTAGCCGTGATGCGGGTTTTGAGCCAGGAAATTTGCAAATCTTAAGGAAATCATGTCAATTCAAATCACCAAGCATTCAGAGAATTTCAGCACCGCACCGCAAATCAGCGTAGAAGATGTTGCTGAAATTGCCCAGTTAGGTTTTAAAACCATTATCAACAACCGGCCTGACGGTGAAGGCGGCGCTGATCAGCCAGCCAGTGCACAGATTAAAGCCGCCGCCGAAAAATCAGGCCTGGCTTATTTTTACATTCCCTTCAGCCCGGGCAACATGCTGCCTGAGCATGTTCTAGAATTCAGCGCGGTTTATGCCTCAGCAGCCAAACCTCTGCTTGGATTTTGCAGAACAGGCAACCGTGCTGCGACCATATTCAAGCAATCCCAAACAAGCACCGAAGCAGTTCATCCGCCAGTTCAAAACCAAAGTTCAATGGCATGGTTAAAAGGAAAATGCGTCTTTAGCCAACTTTGCAGCTGGTATAAAACCAAATGCCCGCTCATGTTCTTGTGCCGTAATTGGTGTAAAAAAGCCTGACCTTGAACCCAGGCTCAAACTGGACGACACCCAAAAATTGATAGCACTATGCCGTTAGATGCAAACTTGATCAGCATCGCATTAGGGCTGTTTACAGGACTGGCGTTAGCCGTAACCGGTGCGGGCGGCTCGATTCTAGCCATACCGCTATTGGCTTTCAGCTTACACCTCAGCATAGCACAGGCCGCACCCATCGGCTTGCTTGCCGTGATGCTGGCTTCCTGCCTCGGCGCTCTGCAAGGCCTGCGGGCGGGCATTGTGCGCTACAAAGCCGCCACACTGATCGCAGGCTTCGGCATTCTGTTTGCGCCACTTGGCGTTTGGCTGGCGCAGCTCGCATCAAACCAGCACTTGAGTCTGATCTTTGCTATTGTACTTGGGTATATCGCTTGGCGTATGTGGCACCAAAACACACAAAATCTGCAGCCGGATGATTACAAGTCTGCGCCGGCCTGCGTGCTGAACCCTGCGACATCCAGATTGTTCTGGACAGCGCCGTGTACAAAAAGGCTGATGATCACAGGCAGCCTCGCAGGCTTTCTTTCAGGCCTTTTGGGTGTAGGTGGCGGCTTTGTCATTGTGCCAAGTTTACGTAAAGTCAGTAACTTTGATATGCAAACCATCATCGCCACTTCTCTCATGGCTATCGCCATCGTCTCAGTCGTAAGCATTTCAATCTATCTGCTGCACAGCAATATTCTTTGGCAAATCGCCATTCCATTTGCCGCGAGCACCATGGTCAGCATGTTGATCTTCAGGCTGATCAGCCCTAGAATTCCGGTAGTCATTAGCCAGCGCGGCTTTGCCGTGCTGGCGTTAATTGCAGCATTAATGCTGACTGCTAAAGGGTTTTCGGCTTTTTAACAAACACAGGCTGCCGCTGCAACATTAGCTAGCTGCGAGCTTTTCCAAAGCTGGTCGATTGGTCAGTTCTACATGGCCGCGCCCGAGCGTAACCCAGCCCTTTTGCTCAAAACGTTTCAACTGGCGGCTCACCACCTCGCGCGCAGTCCCAAGTTCATCGGCTATCAACTGATGCGTTCTGCTGATCGTGGCGCTGCCCGTATCCAGCAGCAGCTTGGCCAAGCGGGCATCCAGGCTATGAAATGCCACTTCGTCCAGCAGCACGATCAGATCACTGATCAGCGCGCCATAGTTGGTCATCACAAAAGTACGGAACACTTTCGAATCAACCATCAGTTGATTAAAAGCGACAGAAGGGATAATGACATCCTTTATCGGTTCTTCGACGATTGTTGATGCTGGATAATTGCTATTGCCCAATAAACACGTCGTGGTGATTACGCAAGTTTCCCCTGCTGCCACACGGTAAAGCAAGATTTCGCGCCCTGAAGATGACATTTTATACACACGCGACTGACCTGCAAGCCGCATCACATAAGCCCCGCAGGCACCGCCTTCACGATAGCCGATTGTACCTACCGGCGCTTCCACAATCCTTGCGGATTTAGCCAGAATGTCGCGCGCGTGAGGCTCCAACTGCAATAATGGCGGAAAGCTCTCCAGCCAAGATAAATTCTCCATTTTCTATCCCCTAAAAAGCTGACTTGATTATTATGTAACCCGCAAACTGTCAGCATTCGCTTATTGTTGCAACATCTCAGCTTATTTTCCACAAAAACATTAATCGCCGATTAACCTATTAATCATTTCCAAACCAAAACCAACGCCAAAGCCATTCACATCGCTTTGCACAGCTCCCAGGCCGTCTTTGCGGTTGGTACTGGACAAATCCGCATGCAGCCAGGCCACATCGTTTTCGATGAACTTGCCCATAAAACGCGCCGCGTGCATATGGTCGCCGCCACCTTCCATGGTACATTGCTTGATATCGGCAATGTCGCTGTCCAAATCGCTATCCATGTCTTCTTCGTAGGGAAAAGCCACGATGCGCTCCCCTGCTGCAGCACCCGCCTCTATTGCCTTGCAGGCCAGCTCCGGGCGATTGGCAATCACGCCGCTCATGCGGTCTGTCACCGCCACGGCCATACTGCCTGTGAGCGTGGCGTAATCCAGAATCACATGCGGCTTCTGACGGGAAGCCAGTGTAAGCGTGTCCGCCAGTACCATCCGGCCTTCCGCGTCAGTATGCACAATCTCTATGGTCATGCCGTTGAGTGCTTTAACGACATCATTTTGTTTATAAGCAAGCGGGCTGATGTGATTTTGCGCAATCGCCAGCCAGCAATCGAGCTTCGCAGGCAATTTTTGTAAAGTTGCAGCCGCTAGAATCCCCAGCGCGACCGCACTGCCGTTCATGTCCTCGTGCATGCCTTGCATATACTTGGCAGGCTTCAGGTTGTGTCCGCCTGTATCAAAACAAATGCCTTTCCCCACTAAGGCAATATGTTTTTTTGAGCTTGCCGGCTCATAGGTCAGATGCACAATCGCAGCGTCTTGCGGCTCAGAGCCCTGCCCCACCGCATAAAATGCACCTGCACCCATCTTTTTGAGTGCCGGCATATCAAACTCCTGCCAAGCCCAGTCGTATTGTTTGGCTAATGTTTTTAGCTTCTCACGGTAAATGGTGGGCGTCAGTTCGTTAGGCGGCAGCATAGTCAAGCTACGGCACAGCGTATTGCCTGCCACGCGCGCATTCACATAGCTGTAATCGTGCTCGGCTTTAAAGCCATGAATACTTATTTCTTTCAACGGCTTAGCTTTGTTGTCTTTTTTACGGCTTGGCAGTTCGGCGGCATTGACTGCTGTCACGTAATAAGCCACACAGGCATTCGCTTCACGTGTTGCATCATCTCCAAACACACAAATCGCCAAAGCCTCGGGCAGCTCATCCAGCAAAGGTTTTACAGCCTTGCGCAGCAGGGTATGCTTTTGAAATATACTGAGACTTTCGCCCAACACTACGAAACTGGCCACGCCGCCCTCTGGCAGTTCAATGATGGCTGGCGTTTTATTCAAATCTTTATATTCACCTCTGGTACGTTGCAGCTTGCGCTCAAGGATTTTAGCAAATGGGAAGCTTCTTTCGGCTTTATCATCCAACACAAAAAGTATGTGTTTTTCAGAAGATAATGTTTTTTCGCTGCCAATAGCAGCATGTTGTGTTAATTTTAATGACACTCAATCACCCTTAACTCTTGTATAACATCTAAGACCATGATAGCAAAACTGTTATCTGCCGTTCTACTAAGCCATGTTTTAACTTGACCAAAATGCCTAAAAAAGACACACTTACAGCTTTATAGAACATTCTAATTCACGTTTGCACTTTGCGTAGATTATACGCGCAGCAAACGCGACACGGAGAAATCTCACGCATGGCAACAAATCAACAAACAGGTTTGCAAGAAACGGACGCGCAAGAAACGCAGGAATGGCTTGACGCGCTTACTTCGGTGATTGAGAACGAAGGCACGGAACGCGCCCACTTTTTGCTCGAAGCGATGATTGACAAGGCGCGCCGCTCCGGCAGTAATCTGCCTTACAACGCAACAACCGCTTACGTAAACACCATCCCGACCCATTTGCAGCAGCGCCTGCCGGGTGACCCGGAAATGGAGCGCCGCATTCGCGCTCTGGTGCGCTGGAACGCCATCATGACAGTGCTGCGCGGAAACGAAAAATCGCCAGGCGTGGGCGGCCACATCGCCAGCTTCCAATCCGCTGCTACTTTATACGACACTGGCTTTAATTATTTCTTTCGCGCGCCAAATGAGAACTTTGGCGGCGATTGCGTGTACTTTCAAGGCCACTCATCGCCTGGTGTATACGCACGCGCCTTTTTAGAAGGTCGCATCACCGAAGAACAAATGGACAATTTCCGCCAGGAAACCGGTGGCAACGGCCTGTCCAGTTACCCGCACCCTTGGCTAATGCCAGATTTCTGGCAGTTTCCTACCGTTTCAATGGGCTTGGGCCCTATCGCAGGCATCTATCAGGCCAGATTCTTGAAGTATCTGCATGACCGTGGCATTGCTGATACCAGCGACAGAAAGGTATGGGTGTTCTGCGGTGATGGCGAAATGGACGAACCCGAGTCATTGGGCGCAATTTCATTGGCCAGCCGCGAAAAATTGGATAACCTGATTTTTGTGATTAACTGTAACTTGCAGCGCCTGGATGGCCCGGTGCGTGGCAATGGAAAAATCATTCAGGAACTGGAGTCTGATTTCCGCGGTTCCGGCTGGAACGTGCTTAAAGTGATTTGGGGTTCTTATTGGGATCCGTTGTTGACCATGGACAAAGATGGTTTGCTTAAAAAACGCATGGAAGAATGCGTAGATGGCGAATACCAGAACTTCAAGCAAAAAGGCGGCGCTTACACACGCGAGCATTTCTTCGGCAAATATCCTGAGCTGAAAGAAATGGTTGCCGCGATGAGCGACCAAGATATTTGGCGCTTAAACCGCGGCGGACACGATCCGCATAAGGTGTTTGCAGCCTATCACGCGGCAGTCAACCACAAAGGTCAACCGACCGTGATTCTAGCCAAAACTGTCAAAGGTTACGGCATGGGCGAAGCGGGGGAAGCTCAAAATACCACGCACCAGCAAAAGAGCATGGATATCGAGTCGCTTAAAAAATTCCGCGACCGATTTGACTTGCCCATTACTGATGAACAAGTTGAAAGCCTGAGTTTCTACAAGCCGGCGGCGGATTCACCCGAAATGAAGTACATGGCCGAACGCCGCGCAGCGATGGGCGGCTTTGTGCCGCAACGCAGGCGCAAAGGTAATGAACTTACTGTGCCTGAATTATCGGCATTCGAGAACATGCTAGCTGCCACTGGCGAGCGTGAAATCTCTACCACCATGGCATTCGTACGCATTCTTTCTACGCTAGTACGTGATAAAGAAATCGGCAAATATATCGTACCGATCGTGCCTGATGAGGCACGCACATTCGGCATGGAAGGCATGTTCCGCCAGCTTGGCATTTACGCCAGTCAAGGCCAGCTGTACGAACCAATGGATTCCGACCAGGTGATGTACTACAAAGAATCCAAAGACGGTCAGATTCTGGAAGAAGGCATCAATGAAGCCGGCTCGTTCTCGAGCTGGTTAGCTGCTGCCACATCATACAGCGTCACTGGCGTGCAAATGATCCCGTTCTACATCTTCTATTCCATGTTCGGTTTCCAGCGTATTGGCGACTTGGCCTGGATGGCAGGGGACAGCCGTGCGCGGGGCTTCCTGCTTGGCGCCACCGCAGGCCGCACCACGCTTAACGGTGAAGGCCTGCAGCATGAAGATGGTCACAGCCATTTGATGTCTGCCACCATCCCGAACTGTATTTCTTACGATCCAACATTTGCTTATGAATTAGCCGTCATCATTCAAGAGGGCTTGCGCCGCATGGTGCAAAACCAGGAAGACGTGTACTACTACATCACTGTGATGAATGAAAACTACAGCCATCCTGAGATGCCAAAAGGCGCAGAACAAGGCATTCTGAAAGGCATGTACAGCTTCAGTAAATCCAAGGCCAAAGGCGAAAAGGTGCAACTGATGGGCAGCGGCGTGATACTGCGCGAAGTGATTGCTGCGGCAGAACTGCTGGAAAAAGATTGGGGCGTTTCGGCCGATGTATGGAGCGTGCCGAGCTTTACCGAATTGCGCCGCGAAGGCCTGGAGTGCGATCGCTGGAACATGCTCAACCCGGAAAAACCGCAGAAACTGAGCTATGTCGCCCAGTGCCTGAAAGACGAAAAAGGCCCTGTGATTGCCTCAACCGACTACATGAAGAGTTTCGCCGAGCAAATTCAGCGCTTTGTGCCGAATAAATTCGTGGCTCTCGGCACTGACGGCTTTGGCCGCTCGGACAGCCGCGAAGCGTTGCGTGATTTCTTTGAGGTGGATCGCCACTACGTAGTTATAGCCGCACTTAAAGCCTTAAGCGATGAAGGCAAGCTGCCTGCAGCCAAGGTGGCCGAGGCAGTGAAAAAGTACAAGCTCAATCCGAATAAACCAAATCCAACGAGCATTTAAGGATAAACAAGATGGCATTAAAAGAGGTTCTTGTTCCCGACATCGGCAATTTTGATTCTGTCGATGTCATTGAAGTATTGGTCAAGGCTGGCGATACGATCGCCAAAGATGATTCGCTGATTACGGTGGAGTCTGACAAGGCTTCCATGGATATTCCCGCGCCGTTTTCCGGCGTGGTGAAAGAAGTCAAAACTAAAATTGGCGATAAAATCTCGCAAGGTTCGCTGATTCTAATGCTCGAAGAAAGCGCAGCGGGGGCAATGGAAAAACCACCGGCTCCTGCAGCCGCGCCAGTAGCGGAAGCACCGAAAGCTGCGATTCCTGAGCAAGCTATTCCAGAACCTAGCCGCCCTGCACCGGAACCGCCAAAACAGGTGCAGCCCGCGCATCAGCCGTTGCCGGTCGGCGAAAGTGTTGTGGTGAATGGCGGCAAACTCTCCCACGCCAGTCCATCCGTGCGTAAATTCGCACGTGAGCTGGGCGTGAATCTGGCTCTGGTAAAAGGCAGCGGCGCTAAGAACCGTATCCTGCAAAGCGATGTTCAAGCCTTCGTGAAAGGTGAACTGGCCAAACCACGCACCGAAAATATGGGCGCAGGCTTGGGCGCATTAGCCACATTGCCAATGCCGGTGATTGATTTCAGCCAGTTTGGCGCAATCGAAACCAAGCCGCTTTCACGCATTAAAAAATTATCAGGCGCGAATTTGCACCGTAACTGGGTCACTGCGCCGCACGTCACGCAGTTTGATGAAGCGGATATTACCGATCTGGAAGACTTCAGAAAATCCATGCAGGCGGATGCTGAAAAGCGCGGCGTAAAATTGACCATGCTGGCCTTCCTCATCAAAGCTTCAGTCAATGCGCTTAAAGCTTATCCAAACTTCAACTCATCGCTTTCACCTGATGGGGACAGCCTGATTTTAAAAAATTACTACAACATCGGCTTTGCCTGCGATACGCCAGATGGTTTAGTCGTGCCGGTGGTTAAGGACGTGCAGCAAAAAGATGTTTTGGATATTGCACGTGATTTGATGGAGCTTTCCTCAAAAGCACGTGAACGCAAGCTCAAAGTTGAAGAAATGCAAGGCGGCTGCTTTACTATTTCCAGTCTGGGCGGTATTGGCGGCACCATGTTCACGCCCATCATCAATTGCCCGGAAGTGGCGATTTTAGGTGTTTCGCGTTCCAGCATGCAGCCTGTTTACAATCCTGCCACTAAAGAATTTGAGCCGCGTCTGATCCTGCCGCTTTCGCTCTCATACGATCACCGCGTAGTCGATGGTGCCGATGGCGCGCGCTTTACCAGCCACATGCGTATGATGTTGTCTGACGTGCGTCGCCTCTTGCTGTAACAGGAAATTGACATGAGCAACCTAATTGAAGTTTTAGTGCCTGATATTGGCAATTTTGACAGCGTCGATGTTATCGAAGTATTGGTCAAAGTGGGTGACACCATTGCAAAAGAAGATTCACTGATTACGGTGGAATCCGACAAGGCCTCGATGGATATTCCTGCGTCTCAGGCAGGCGTAGTGAAAGAAATCAAAGTCAAAGTGGGTGACAAGGTGAGCAAAGGTTCGTTAATCCTGCTTATCGAAGCTGAAGCCGCCACAGGCGCTGCAACTCAACAAATAGCAACCCCTGCAGCTGCGTCAGCGCCAGTAGCGACTGTTGCAGCACCCGCCCCCGTTGCACCAGCAGGCAACAACGACATGAATACACAAGTGGTCGTGCTGGGTAGTGGCCCAGGTGGCTACACAGCCGCCTTCCGCGCTGCCGATTTAGGCAAGCAAGTGGTGCTGATCGAGCGCTACGCCACACTAGGCGGCGTGTGCTTGAATGTAGGCTGCATTCCTTCCAAAGCCTTGCTGCACACTGCCAAAGTAATTACTGAGGCTGAAGATACTTCACACCATGGTGTAAGCTTTGGTGCACCTAAAGTCGACATTGAACAACTGCGCAACTGGAAATCCAATGATGTCGTAGGCAAGCTCACCGGCGGCCTGGCGGCGATGGCAAAGCAGCGCGGTGTGACTGTCATGCAAGGCGTGGGTAAATTCACCAGCCCGAATCAAATCGACGTGGCCGCCGCAGACGGCAAAGTCACCACAGTAGGTTTTGAGAACGCGATTATCGCAGCCGGGTCACAAGCCACTAAATTCCCTGGCGCACCGGAAGATGAGCGCATCATGGATTCCACCGGCGCATTGGCACTGGCAGACATTCCTAAACGCATGCTGGTTATCGGCGGCGGTATTATCGGGCTGGAAATGGGCACGGTTTACGATGCGCTTGGTACCAAAGTGAGTGTGGTTGAATTTATGGACGGCCTGATTACCGGCTGTGACCGCGACCTCGTGCGCCCGCTGCAAAAGCGCATGGAGAAGCGTTTTGAAAGCATTATGCTATCCACCAAAGTTGCAAAAATGGAAGCCAAAAAAGACGGCATCCATGTAAGTTTTGAAGGTGAAAATGCACCTGAAGGTGTACAAGTATACGACCGCGTGCTGGTATCAATTGGCCGCCGTCCTAACGGCAAGAATATTGGCGCAGAAAACGCTGGCGTGGCAGTAGATGAACGCGGTTTTATCAGTGTTGATAAACAAATGCGCACGAACGTACCACATATCTTTGCCATTGGCGACATTGTCGGCCAGCCCATGCTGGCGCACAAGGCCACGCACGAAGGCAAAGTGGCCGCTGAGGTAATCGCCGGCCACAAGGTGGAGTCTCAGGCTATGGTGATTCCATCCGTCGCCTATACTGACCCGGAAGTGGCTTGGGCAGGCATGACGGAAACCGAAGCCAAAGCCAAAGGCATCGAA
>OEOF01000012.1_pt1 | contig 30730 bp, 28 predicted proteins | sample 1539701 | NCBI WGS metagenome assembly OEOF01 (sample SAMEA3611561, study PRJEB23397) | activated sludge metagenome | biome: Urban; feature: Wastewater Treatment Plant; material: Activated Sludge | place: Slovenia | collected 2012-09-24 | reverse complement strand
GAAGCTGAAAAACAAGCAGCGATTGATTATTTTGTGAATCAATACAGAATAGCATTGACTGAACATGTGGCTGATTACCAAGCCAATTTCGATACCTACATCTCTAAATAATGGCATCAGCAATAACGCCTGAAGCCAGAAGACTCAAGGCAACATGAGTTTAAAGCAACAAATCTCCGAAGACATGAAAAATGCCATGCGCGCTAAAGATAGCGTGCGTTTAGGCGCAATTCGTCTGCTACAGGCTGCCATCAAGCAGCGCGAAGTGGATGAGCGTATTGATCTTGATGATACGGCAGTGATCACCGTGATCGAAAAAATGCTCAAACAGCGCCGTGATTCAATTGCGGCGTATGAATCAGCCAATAGAACCGATCTGGCGGATGTAGAAAAGTTTGAAGTCAGTGTGCTGCAAACCTACCTGCCGCAACAGCTTACCGAAGAGGAAATTAAGGTGATTCTGGAGAAAGTGGTTGCCGATACCGGCGCAGAAGGCGTGAAGGATATGGGCAAAGTCATGGCCGCAATCAAGCCGTTGGTAGCTGGCAAGGCTGATATGGGAAAAATTTCAGGGTTAATTAAAGCGCGGCTAGGCTAGTTTTAAAGATGCAAAAAATCAAAGGAGCGAACAGCTCCTTTTTTGTTTTCTGAATTAAGTTAAAATCATCAGTTGGCTTAGTAAGCGCAGATAAATTTTGATACCTGAAAGCTTTATTCAAGAACTACTCAATCGCGTCGATATCGTGGACGTGATTGATAAATCTGTCCCGCTTAAAAAAGCCGGTGCAAACTACTCTGCCTGCTGCCCGTTTCACAATGAAAAATCCCCCAGCTTTACCGTCAGCCCAACCAAGCAGTTCTACCATTGTTTTGGCTGCGGCGCGCACGGCACGGCGATTGGTTTTTTGATGGAATACGCAGGCTTGAGTTTTGTGGAAGCCATTCACGAGCTAGCCAAAAATGTCGGCATGATTGTGCCGCAGGAGACGCGCGATACCGAACGGCTGCCGCAAAAGGTCGTGCTTGGTCTGCAGGAAGTATTGCAGCAAGCCGCCAGTTATTACAAAGCCGAGCTTAAAAAATCGCAGCGCGCGATTGATTATTTAAAAGGGCGCGGCTTGAGCGGGCAAATCGCAGCCAAGTTCCAGATTGGCTACGCGCCTGCGGGCTGGCAGAATCTGCAAAGCGTTTTTCCGCAATACGAAAGTGACGTATTAAGCACAGCGGGCTTGGTGGTGGAGAATGAGCAAGGCCGCCGTTACGATCGCTTCCGCGACCGCATCATGTTTCCGATTCACGACCAAAAAGGCCAGGTCATTGGCTTTGGCGGGCGCGTCATCAATCCGGAAGACACGCCTAAATATTACAACTCGCCAGAAACGCCTTTGTTTCAAAAAGGGCATGAATTGTATGGCCTGTTTGTGGCGCGGCGCGCCATCCGCGACGCAGGCCGCGTGCTGGTGGTGGAAGGGTATATGGATGTGGTGGCGCTGGCGCAATACGGCATCGAATACGCTGTGGCCGCGCTGGGCACAGCCACCACGCCGTTCCACATTACCAAGCTCATGCGGCAAACCGATGAAATCGTGTTTTGCTTCGATGGCGATAATGCCGGCCGCACGGCGGCCTGGCGCGCGGCAATGAATGCCTTGCCGGCCTTAACAGATGGTTTGAAGCTGCGCTTTTTGTTTTTGCCTAAAGAGCATGACCCGGACAGTTACGTGCGCGAATTTGGCAAGGAAAAGTTTGAAGCCGAGATGCAACACGCGATGCCGCTTTCGCAATACATCGTGCAGCACTTGAGTGAGGAAAATCCGCTTAATTCTCAAGAAGATAAAGTGAAACTGCTGAATGAGGCCGAGCCGATTTTGCGGCAGATCCAAGCGCCGCGTTTTGCCTTGATGCTAAGAAAACGTATTGCAGAATTGGCCGGGGTGACGGACACGGAGATGCAGAGTTTGCTGAAATTGCCCGCAATCAATAAATCACCAGCCAAGGCTACACAGCGTCAGTCACGTGCCCCGTTGTCGCTTAAAAAACGTTTTGTGCTGATGCTGCTGATGCAGCCCGGATTGGCGAAAACAGAGCATTTAAATTTTGTGCAGGGGCTGGGCGAGGAGGATGTGTTGCTAAAAGCCGCATTAAATGCGGCATTGGCACAGCCACAATCTAGGCCTGCAGCCTTGTTGCATACGATAGCGCCGCAGGTTGACACGAGATTGCTGCATGAAGTCCAGCGCGAGCTGCATTTGCTGGATGAGAGTTTGGATTTTGCACTTGAATTTGAAGGCGCGCGTACCCAGCTTGCTGAAATAACGCAGCAAAAACAGCACGGAAGTTTGCTGGACGCATTGAAGGAAAAACCTTTTAACGCACTGACAGTCGAAGAGCGTGAAATGCTTAAGAATTTAACCGCCAAGAAGATTTGAAATAAAGGGTCTGCATAAAATAAAATCTGCGCAGCAGGGCACAGATTGATTAAAAATTAAGCAGGCAGGGATTAAAATCAAGCGCGTTTTAAGGTATAATTTAGGGTTTTCCGTAACGGTTGGATTGTTACAGGTATGTGACTCATAGATAGGATCAGGCATGGCCAGACCAAAATCAGACAAAACATTAGAAAAAGAGCGGATTAAGCTCGCAGCAGAGGCGTTACAAGATCCGGCCGCGCAGGCGATAGATGCGGAAGCACGCCGCACGCGCCTGAAATCGCTCATTATCCTGGGCAAAGAGCGTGGCTATTTAACCTATGCCGAAATCAACGACCATTTGCCGGATGATGTGCAAAACTCCGAGCAGATCGACGGCATTATCGGCATGATCAACGACATGGGTATTCAGGTGTACGAAGAAGCGCCCGATGCCGAAGTGTTGTTGATGTCCGATGCCCCGCCTCCTGTGACCGACGAGGATGCCGTAGAAGAAGCCGAAGCGGCGCTTGCTACAGTTGATTCTGACTTCGGTCGCACGACCGACCCAGTGCGAATGTACATGCGCGAAATGGGCACGGTCGATTTGCTTACGCGCGAAGGCGAGATCGAAATCGCCAAATGTATCGAAGACGGCCTTAAACACATGGTGCAAGCTATTGCGGCCTGCCCGACTACCATTGCACAGTTGTTGGCGATGGTGGAGCAGGTAGAGAAAGATGAAATCAGCGTCGATGACCTGGTAGATGGCTTGATTGATAGTGACATTGGCCTGGAAGACGCTATTGCAGCTGAAACAGCCGATGACGAGGAGCTTGAAGCTGGTGAGGATGAAGACGAGGATGAGGACGGCGCAAAAGCTGCGGCGATTTCTGCCGAGGCGCTGGCCAAGTTAAAAGAAGAAGTGTTGAAACGCTTCGCAGTTATCCGCAAGGCCAACGCCGAGATGAACGCGATTCGCGAGCAAAAAGGTTCACAGGATCCAGAATATAAGAGACTGCATGAATCTGTGCTGGAAGAGCTTACAGCGTTTAGATTTTCTGCCAAGCAAGTGGAAGCCCTGTGTGAGCAGGTGCGTGTCCTGGTAGAAGAAGTGCGCGGCCACGAGCGCAAAGTGATGGATTTTTGTGTAGATAAATCCGGCATGCCACGCGCGCATTTTATCAAGAGCTTCCCCGGCAATGAAATCAATCTGGCCTGGCTGGATGCGGAATTGAGTCTGGACAAACCGTATGTCGAGCGTCTGGCGCGTTACAAACACTCTATTGTGGATCAGCAGGACAGGCTCATCGCGCTGCAAAACAAAGTGGGCATTCCGATCAAAGAGCTGAAAGAAATCAATAAGCAAATGACCACAGGCGAGGCGCGCGCGCGTCGCGCCAAGCGTGAGATGATCGAGGCCAACCTGCGGCTGGTGATTTCGATTGCCAAAAAATACACCAACCGCGGCTTGCAGTTTTTGGATTTGATTCAGGAAGGCAATATTGGCCTGATGAAAGCGGTGGATAAATTTGAATATCGCCGCGGCTACAAGTTTTCTACTTACGCAACATGGTGGATTCGCCAGGCGATTACGCGCTCGATTGCGGATCAGGCGCGTACCATTCGTATCCCCGTGCACATGATTGAAACGATTAATAAAATGAATCGTATCAGCCGCCAGATTCTGCAGGAAACCGGCATTGAGCCAGACCCGGCCTTGCTTGCAGAGAAGATGGAAATGCCAGAAGACAAGATTCGCAAAATCCTGAAAATCAGCAAAGAACCCATTTCGATGGAAACGCCGATTGGCGATGATGAAGATTCGCATTTGGGTGATTTTATTGAAGACAATACAACACTGGCGCCGATGGAAGCCGCGGTCTACGCCAGCTTGCGCGACGCGACGAGTGAGGTGCTAGAATCGCTTACCCCGCGCGAGGCGAAAGTGCTGCGCATGCGCTTCGGTATCGAGATGAATACCGATCACACGCTGGAAGAAGTAGGCAAACAGTTTGATGTAACACGCGAACGCATTCGCCAGATTGAGGCAAAAGCATTGCGTAAACTGCGCCATCCAACGCGTTCAGAAAGATTAAGAAGTTTCCTGGAAACTGGACAGGATTAAAAGTTTTTAATGTTTGGTTTTTAATCAAACTGACAAGAAAAACGAGCGAAGTCAGTATGTGTTATACGGCGAGCGCAGTTTGACAAAGTTGGTTTGGGTAAAAATAAACATTCAGGCCCCTTAGCTCATGCTTGGTTAGAGCAGCGGACTCATAATCCGTTGGTACTGTGTTCGACTCACAGAGGGGCCACCAATTACCAAGCGGCTTGGAGGGTAAAATCTCCAGGCCGTTTCTCTTTTTTTGCAGAATAGCTTTAGCACTACCTTTCACCATCCTCACGAAGGGATTCAACATGCACACAACTCCAATTCTCCAATATCTGAAGCAGCATGGCCAGTTAGCCGACTGGGAAATAGCGGCAGCAATGGACATACCACTTTCCAAGGTTCGTACTTGTCTGACAGACCTGTCGGCACGTGGTGAGATTTCTCGATGCAGCGTGACCAGGTTCTCTGACGGGAAGCCGGTTGAAGGGATGCTGTGCCGTGTGGCTGGAACTATTCCGCCCAAAGCGCCAGGAAGGAAGCCTACGCCGCAACACTAGCTTGAATCCATGAGTTCTGATGGATTACAGATATGACTTTACTATTCACTAACCCCTTTTCCATGTGTGATATTTCTCAACCCAATTAAGAATCCCATGCGGCACATGCGCGCGCTTCCATTCGCCAGCTGCGTATTTATTGGCTTCCGACCAGGTTGGGTAGGTGTGGATGGTGCCAAGGATTTTATTGAGACCCAGTCCGTGTTTCATGGCAAGCACGAATTCTGCCAGCAAGTCGCCTGCATGCTCGCCGACGATGGTCGCACCCAAGATTTTATCTTTACCCGGCACAGTGAGCACTTTGACAAAGCCATGCGCGGCCTCGTCTGCAATGGCGCGGTCCAGGTCATCGAGACCATATTTCACCACTTCATAAGCGATACCTTGGGCTTTGGCTTCGGCCTCCGATAGCCCAACGCGAGCGACTTCCGGGCTGGTGAAGGTCGCCCATGGAATGACCGAGTAATCGGCTTTGAAGCGTTTCAGGCTGCCGAACAAAGTATTGACTGCCGCATACCAGGCCTGGTGCGCCGCGGTGTGCGTGAACTGGTAAGGTCCTGCCACGTCGCCAGCAGCATAAATGTTGGGGTAGAGTGTTTGCAGCCAGGCATCCACTTCAATGGTGCGATTTTTGGAGAGCGGTATGCCTAGTTCTTCCAGCCCGAAACCTTCTATGCGGGCGGTTCTGCCTACGGCACAAAGCAGAGCATCAAACTGGATGGCTTCTTCGGTGCCATCCCGAAGTTTTACAATCAAACGTTGCTCAATATCATCACGTTCGCAACGCACTGTATTGGTATGGGTCAGCACGCGTACGCCATCGGCAATCAGCGTTTGTTCTACCAGTGCAACTGCATCGGTATCTTCTTTGCCCATCAAGCCGCTACGCGCCACTTGCGAGACCTGGCAACCCAAGCGTGCAAATGTTTGGGTCAGTTCGCAGCCAATCGGGCCGCCACCCAGCACCACCAGGCGATCAGGGCGTTCAGTGATAGTCCAGATGGTGTCAGAAGTATAATGCGTAACAAGATCCAGTCCTGGAAGGTCAGGAATCGCCGGTCTTGCACCTGTGGCAATGACAATGGCACGGGTGGAGAGCGTTTTGCCGTTTACCTCTACTGTCCACGGTGAAGTAATGCGTGCATGGCCTTGCACCACATCTACGCCCAGCTTGGCGTAGCGCTCCACCGAGTCATGCGGTTCAACCGTGCTAATCACGCGATGCACGCGCTTCATCACATCGGCAAAATTATATTCGACATCGGCTTTGGCGATACCCAGTTTATCCGCGTGTTTGGCTTGATTCACGAAAGCAGCTGAACGGATGATGGCTTTGGAGGGTACGCAGCCAAAATTCAGGCAATCACCGCCCATTTTGTGGCCTTCAATCAGTGTGACTTTGGCGCGTGTGGCTGCTGCGATGTATGACGTTACCAAGCCTGCTGCACCTGCACCGATTACTATTAGGTTGCGGTCAAACTTTTTCGGTTTTGGCCAACGTGCGTATAGCCGGTGTGTTTTATAAACATTGACCGCCCATTTTGCCAGCCATGGGAAAACGCCGAGCAAGGCAAATGAGCCGATAAGCGCTGGGGAGAGGATGCCGGACAGGCTGGTCAATGCGGCCAGTTGGGTGCCTGCATTCACATAAACCGCCGTGCCAGCCGCCATGCCGACCAGACTTACCCAAAAATAGGTGCCGGTTTTAATCGGGGTAAGCCCCATCAATAAGTTGATGAGAAAGAATGGAAACACGGGCACCAGACGCAAGGTAAATAGATAGAATGCACCATCTTTTTCAATGCCTGTATTGATGGCGGAAAGCCTGTCACCAAAACGTTTTTGCACAAAATCTTGTAGTACGAAGCGAGCCGCCAGGAAAGCCAATGTCGCGCCGATAGTTGCAGAAACCAGTACCACTGGCACGCCCACCCACAGCCCGAAAATAGCGCCGCCTGCCAATGTCATGATGGTGGCACCGGGCAGTGACAACGCAGTAACCACAATGTAAACGATTGAAAAAACCGTTATCACCAATAGCGGCTTGGCTTGATAGGTTTGCAGTAAACCATCCCGGCTGGCCTTGAGTGCATCCAGGCTTAAAAAGCGCCCGAGGTCGAAGGCAAAAAACAGCCCAATTAACACGACGATGAGTGCAATAATCCATGCGCGGTTTTTCATATTATTTTCCTGATTTTTTATATTTAATCACTACTTCATTTCGCTGCAGGAAGCACCGTACCTGAAGCAGCTATAACAGCGGTGGTGTTTCATGCTGACGGGTTCTGCCATGCTGGCAGCCAGCGTTTCACCCAGCGCATAATCCGGGTCATCGTCGACCAAAGTACAGGCATACACGCGCATGCGGTCTTGCTGTTTCACCACCATTTTGCTGAATGCACACATATAGGCACGGCGCGAATCTTCTGTCTGGTAATTCAGCATGCAGTTTGCGCTGATCTGCGGCGTGGTGACATCCTGGCCGGGTGTATGAAAGTCCGGAAATTCAACGCGATGCAAATCTTCGGGCAAGCCTGCATTTCTAAAAACTTCAGCAAAACGTTGCGCTGTTTCGGCTGGCATGTTGTCGGTCAGCATCAGGTTAGCGACTGAAACGGAAAAGCCCATTTCATGCAGCTGCTTTAAACCTTTCAATGCCAGTGCAAACATGCCATCGCCACGGCCAATATCATGTTTGGCCGCGTCAAAGTGGTCCAGGCTGACACGAAAATGTAGTTGATTGGGATGATCCAGTAACGCCTTGAGCTGCTTCAGGCGCTTAATCAAGGGCTCGGTGGCGTTGGTAAGCACCATGCACGGGCGAAGTTGCAATGCGTAATCCAGGATTCGCACCATGTCTTTGGCGACAAACGGTTCGCCGCCTGTGAATGAAAACTGCTTCACCCCTAAAGCGAGCGCTTCGTCAATAAATGGCTTGGCTTCAGCAAAACGCAGCAGTTGCAGGCGATCGTCTCTGGGTTTGGAGCCCTCCAGGCAAAACGGGCAGGCGAGGTTACAGGCGGTGCCGGTATGAAACCAGAGCTCATCCAAAGCATGCGGCTGGATAAAGCCGCGTGGTTCGCCAGCGGGTGTTTGATACCAGGCGGGAGATTTTGCTGGCTGTGCTACTTGAATCGGGATCACTTTCATGTCCATAAAATTGCTTAGCAGCAGCCCCCGGTTTGGTCGCTGGCATGGCCATCATAAGGAAGTGAAGTGCCGCAGCCCGCGAAAATACCAAAATGCTTATCGAAATTTCCGTAGAAATCGAAATGTCTGGCAAAACGCGTGTCGTGCAGCATGCGCCAGGTATTGCCGCATACAGGGAAGTGTTTGCCTGTCTCAATGAAATGATGCTTATCCAGTACAAACGCATGTGGATGGTGCGGAATGGTGCCGCGGTACACCACCGATTGCCCGTAATCCTCGCATGATGGTTCCAGGCCTTCTAACTTGAACAGCCGATAGGTGGCGGAGAAAAATTTGATATTGCCAGTACGCGCGGAGAGTTCCGGGTTGCCGATAGAAATTGGTCGGTCAACCACCAGACGCGGATCATCAAACCCATGTGCTTTGGCCAGGTTGTGAAAGTCGTTCCAGTACAGCGCGCCGCTCAAACATTCGCCATACAGCACGGGGTCTAAGGTCAAAGCTTTTGGGATGCGCCTATCGGCATACACATCAGAAAAATACAGCTCACCACCCGGTTTTAACACACGAAACGCCTCGCGCAACACCGCTGCTTTGTCCACGGCCAAATTGATTACGCAATTGGATACAATGATGTCTACGCTGTTGTCGGCTAGTTCCAATTCATGCAGACGTTCGATGTAGCCATGCAAAAACAGCACGTTGCTTGTCGCATGGCCAAACACTTGGCGGTGATGATCCTGATGCTGGCGCGCCACTGCCAACTGTTCTTCGGTCATGTCAACACCAATGACACGGCCTTGCTCGCCCACCAGTTTAGAGAGCACGTAAACATCGCGCCCGGCACCACAACCTAAATCCAGCACGATCAGGCCATCCAGAAGTTCCGGCAGCACCAGACCGCAACCGTAATAGCGCATCAGCACTTCATCGTGCACCTGCGAAAGAATCGGTTTCACATAGTCTGGTAGCCCCGCGTCCGTGCAGCAGGCGTTGGTTTGCAAATCTACCGAGCCTGTCAGCGTTTCGCCATAATACTGGCGTACGCTATCCTGTATCTCGTTTTGATCTTTCTTGACTGTGGTTTCCTGCATATCATGCCTCGTTGTTTTCGTGATTGAAGTGGGTAATGTGGCTACAATAGCGCGCTGCCAGCTCGTCCGGAGAATGTCCCCGCGCAAAGGCCAGTGCCAGCCTGCGATTTTCACAGGTGCGGCGCCACCAGCCATCGCGCTGCCAGCGGCGCGGGTCAACCAACAATGGTTCATCCAAGGCGACAAAATTCCCCAATCGCCTTAAGCCTTTCACTAGCGGCACTTCCTCAAACAACGGCCAAGGCGCGTGCCCACCGGCGGCAACATAAGCTTGTCTGGTCATAAACAAACCCTGGTCGCCATACGGAATGCCGAAACGACAGCGCAGGGCGATGGCAGGCTCCAGAAAGAATGCCGGCCAGGCACGCGGTGCATCAAATCTGAACTTGAAGTAGCCGCCTATGGCGCCTTTTTCAAGTGAGAGTTCGATGATGGTGATGGGATCTTTCGGCAAGCGGGCATCCGCATGCAAAAACCACAATACATCACCTTGTGCCTTTGCTGCGCCTGCCAGCAGTTGCTTACCTCGGCATGGTTCGCTCGCCAGCCAGTTCGCGCCGTACGCATGGCAAACATTTTGGCAACTTTGGCTGGCCGCACCGTCCACCACAATCACCTCGCGCGGAATGCGCGGCAAATGCTGAATTTGCGCTAATAACTGCGCCAACTTTTGCTCGTCGCTGTAGCAAGGGATAATAATGCTGACGTTAGACATCATGACTTTCGGTTTGCATCATTACTTTTTGCTTAGAGGTTTTTTGCTGAACAACTCGGAGCGCTAGCTCGCAGAGCGATTGCCTGGCAGACCGTTGGTCTTGTGCAAGTTTCATCACCAAATAAGACAAATCCTCAAGTTCGTCCACGTCAAAACCTTCTGATAAGCTGGCAACAGAATGCCCACTTTGCTGGCAGAGCATAGATAATCGGTCTCCCAATCGGGATGTGCTCCATGGCAAATCAGTCAGGTCAGGCCATGGTTTGCGGCTTGCCATGATAGAAACACCACCATCCAAAGTAGGTTTGAGCACGCTATCAAAATCTGAAAGCATTTTGCTTACAGCAGCAAAGTCGGCCAGGCCGATGTCTGGCGCATCGCTGCCGATATAAATCAGTTGGTTTAATCCATGTGCGCGTAATGTATGATCGAGCGCATTCAGGCGCTGACCGAGGTTGCCGCCAGTTTGCGGCAGTACCTGAACCTCGGTCTGTGTTTGTTTGAAAAGATTGGCTGCCCATGCGCAGTCTTGTGCATTGGCTGGCGCGATCACCACCTTTCCAGGCCACGCAATAACATCTTCCAGCGTGCAGGCCAGCAGCGCTTCTGCGATTTGGTATGCAATCTCTGGCCCAAGCCTGGCGGCAAGGCGTTGTTTGCCGACGCCGGGAGCAGGCCGCTTGCAGACGAGAACTAATGCAGCTTGCGTCATATCGTATTCTGCAACATGTAGTGAAGGAATGTTATCATCAATGGGTATTTTGTTGGTATATGCGCGAAAATTAACAAAGCCAATGTTGAATTAGACGCATGTCAGGCCAGTTCCTTACAAAAATTTATCCTCAGGCGATAGCTTTTCATCTTGCTTGCAAGACGTGGTGTAAAGCTTATAGTGATTAGTGTTTTTTAAGCATTTGGTTTTATTGAACAGGAGGGATTGCTTGTGGAGGCTTATTTGCGATTCGGTATTTTTCTGGGCGTGTATCTGCTTGCGGTGTTGCTGGAATCCTTCTTTCCCAAACGGCCGCCAACGCAAGCCAGGGTGGAGCGCTGGCGCATTAATTTTAGTCTAGTGGGTATCAATATTGTAGTGCAGCGGTTTACGCTGGGCGCGGCTGCGTACCTGACGGCAGTATATGCGCAAGACCATGGCTGGGGCATGATGGGTGTGCTCAATCTGCCTTTTTGGGCAGAGGCTTTGATTGCGTTTTTGCTGCTGGATTTCGCCATCTATTTGCAGCATGTGATGTCGCACGCCTTACCTATCTTCTGGCGGCTGCATAGCGTGCATCATGCCGATCTGGATATTGATGCTAGTAGCGGGTTGCGGTTTCACCCGATTGAAATCCTTGTTTCGATTATTTATAAATCTTTGATTGTGGCGGCGCTGGGGGTCGATCCCTGGGTGGTCATCGCGTTCGAGGCCACGCTCAATGGCGCTGCCGTGTTCACGCATGCCAATATCCGCTACCCGGACAAGCTGGATACGGCGCTGCGCTGGCTGTTGGTTACCCCGAACATGCACCGTGTGCATCACTCCATTCGCCGTGATGAAATGGACACCAATTTCGGCTTTTTTCTCTCTATTTGGGATAAGGTCTGCGGCACCTATCATCTTGCACCGCCGCGCGCAGGCCACGAAAAAGTACCCCTTGGGCTACCTTATATTCGTGAACAGTCCCGCTTAGGGTTATTACAACTGCTCATGATGCCATTCCGAGTCACCAGGCAAACCGCGAGTTTGGGCCTGTCGCCCGATGTGGTGGAAGGTGAAGTTAAGCGTTAAAACACACTTTGATCAACATCCATTGATGCTTTGCTTTCTTGCGCATTCATGTAAGTGATTTCAATGTGTTTTGTTTCAGTGCGCGGTGCCCCAGACTTCGCCTACCCGCGCATCGCGTCCGCAACTGTTTCGATAGTACTTATAGCGGATCGGGTTCTTTTTATAATAATCCTGATGATAGTCTTCGGCGAGATAGAATGGGCCTGCAGAGGCGATTTCGGTATAGATGCGGGCGAATTTTCCGCCTCGTTCAAGCGTGGCTTTGCTAGCCTCCGCGGCTTTTTTTTCGGATTCATTCTGGTAAAAAATGGCGCTACGGTATTGATTGCCAACATCGCAAAACTGCTGATCCTTGACCGTTGGGTCAATGTGGCGCCAGAAATAATCCAGCAATTTTTCATAGCTGACCTGTTTGGGATTGTAAGTTACCCGTACCGCTTCGGCGTGGCCCGTACCGCCATGGCTGACCTGCTCGTAAGTCGGATTTTCCAGCTGGCCACCGGTATAGCCGGATTCTGCCTTCATCACTCCGGCCAGTTTTTCAAAATCTGCCTCAATGCACCAGAAGCAACCGCCGGCGAAGACGGCTGTTGCCACCTGTGCGGAGGGTGGCTTGGCAGGCTGCGTGTCTCCTGCCGAGCCGGAACTGGCCAGCAGGAGCGTGGCAACCGTGCAAGTGAACTTGGTATAAGCGAGTCCAAAAAAGTGCTTCATGATGATGTATTCCTTTATGTTCTCAGCGCAGGCAGGGTTTCGGTTTCTGGAACGAACTGCAGCGCCAGGCCATTATTGCAATAACGCAAACCAGTAGGTTTTGGCCCATCATTGAAGACATGGCCTTGATGGCCGCCGCAGCGCACGCAATGATATTCTGTTCTCGGCCACACCAGTTTGAAATCCTGCTTGGTACCGATGGCACCAGGCAGCGTATCCCAGAAACTGGGCCAGCCAGTACCGCTGTCGTATTTATGGCTGGATTTGAACAGCGGCAAGAAACAGGCTGCGCAAATGAAAGTGCCTATGCGCTTTTCGTGGTTGAGCGGGCTGCTACCCGGACGCTCGGTATCTTCCTCAAACAGCACAGCATAACGACCCGGGGGCAATAGCGCCTTCCAGGCAGATTTGGATTTTGTGAGCGGCTTCACGGTAATAACCTCCTTGGCAAAAGCGGGCAATGAACCGGCTAGCCATAAACCTGATAAATGACGGATAAACTGACGGCGATTCACGATGGCTCCAATCTCTTAAAATTTGAAATTCCTATGGCTTGGTCGAATCAGATTTAAATTCCTTACAAGTATTAACCGTGCAAAATCTACTGTCATTATCTACTGTATTTGAAAACACATGCATGCACTTTATCATGTAACCAAACCGCGAAAATGGTTGGCCAGGAAGTGTGCGTAAGCGAAGCTGAGAGAAATTTATACGCCCAAATTCCGATGTCCGAAGCGAGTTATATGGCATAATGCCGCAATTAAGAAATAAGTGGGTCATGAGACGATGATGATCAGGTGTAGATGGGTTTTTTAGCGAAAAATCATGTGCTTGCTGCAACTGATTTGGTTGGAGTTCGTGGTGAAAGACTATTGTTTGATAAGCTGAATTTCAGCCTGTCAAACGGCACCGTGCTGTATCTTCAGGGTGCGAACGGCACCGGTAAAACAACACTGCTGCGTACACTTTGCGGGCTATCCAAACCATATGAAGGCAACGTGAACTGGTGCGGCGAAGATATTCATGAACTAGCGGAAGACTATTACAAACATCTGCTGTATATCGGACACTTGCCTGGAATCAAGGAAGATTTGACGGCGCTGGAAAATTTGCAGTTTTCTTTAGCATTATCTGGAACACCATTTGATTTGACACAGGCTACAGAGGTGCTTCATTTGCTCGGTTTGGCAAAAGGGTTGAATTTACCTACGCGCATGCTGTCACAAGGCCAGAAAAGACGGGTCGCGCTGGCACGCCTATGGTTACAGGATTTGCCGTTATGGGTGCTGGATGAGCCGTTTACCGCTTTGGACGCCAATGCGACTGACATGCTGAAGCAGAAGATTGAGGCTTTTGCGAATGAAGGCGGTATTGTGGTGATGACGACGCATCAGGAAGTGGCGATGAACGTGCCCAAGTTTGAGCAATTGCGACTGGGTGCGTAAGAATGCGCAGAAGAATTAGCCCGGATTTTTAATGACAGAAAACAAACAAGAAGTTAAACCAGCCAAAGCGCTCAGCACCTTTTCTGTACTTTACCGGATATTAGCGAGGGATATTCAGGTCGCGTTACGCCGGCAATCGGATGTGGCCGCTGTGTTTTTCTTTTTTATTATCGCCGCAAGCCTGTTCCCGCTGGGTTCGGGTGCGGACCCGAAGTTGCTGGGCGCCATGGCGCCCAGCGTCTTGTGGGTCATGGCATTGTTGTCATGCATGCTTTCGCTTTCGAGAATGTTTTCGAGCGATTATGCAGACGGCACGCTGGAGCAGATGATGATTTCCAATCAGCCAGTAGTGCTGATTGTACTGATGAAAATACTGGCGCATTGGGTACTTTCGGGCCTGCCTTTGGTTTTTGTTGCGCCCTTGATTGGCCTGCAGTTTAATCTAGGCGGCGCAGAATTGCAGATTTTAGCTGTCTCATTGTTGATGGGTACGCTGGCATTAAGCCTGATAGGCAGTATTGGTGCGGCATTGACGCTGGGCATCCGTGGCACGGGTGTGCTTATCGCCATACTGGTGCTGCCGCTGTATATCCCGGTATTGGTGTTTGGCGCAGGCGCAGTGAATGCGGTTTCTATTGGCATGAGTCCAAACGGCGCGCTTTCTCTGTTGGGCGCGGTACTGGCCATGGCTTTGGTATTTGCGCCGCTTGCGTCAGCCGCCGCATTGAGGATTGCGTTAGAGTAGACGGGTATGATTTTTACAGCATGATTTTTAGAACACGGCAATGACAAATATGGAAACAAAGACGGGCACCAATCGGCCCAGGATTAACTGGCTTAAATATGCCTCACCCAAAACCTTTTACCCGCTTGCCGGCAAGTTGATTCCATGGTGCGCCGTAAGCGCTGCAGTGCTGATTGCGTATGGCTTGTATATCGGGTTGCTGGTGGCGCCGACGGATTTCCAACAGGGCGAAGGCTACCGCATTATTTTTGTACACGTGCCAGCCGCCTGGTTTTCCATGTTTTTATACCTGCTTATGGCCATGTATGCAGGCCTGGGCCTGGTGCTTAATGCGCGCTTATCCTACATGATGGCGACCGCCATCGCCCCTACCGGCGCCATGTTTACCTTAATCGCGCTCGTAACGGGCTCGCTGTGGGGTAAACCCATGTGGGGCGCCTGGTGGGTATGGGATGCCAGATTGACCTCCGAATTGATTTTACTGTTTTTGTATATCGGCTATTTCTCCTTACAGGCGGCGATTGACGATAAAAACCGTGCCGATAAAGCCAGTGCGGTACTGGCGCTGGTGGGTGCGATTAATGTGCCGATTATTTATTTCTCGGTGAAATGGTGGAACACCCTGCATCAAGGCGCCTCCGTCAGTCTCACCCAGGCGCCGGCCATGGCCGCGATTATGCTCAAAGGCATGCTGATCATGGCGATTGGTTTTTGGCTGTATAGCATCGCGGTGATTCTGATGCGCGTACGCTGCGAGATTTTAGAGCGCGACAGTAAAGCCGCCATGATTAGACAAGATTAACGCGGAGGATATAGGGTATGCATTGGCAGAGTTTTAGTGAATTTATCGCAATGGGCGGATATGGTTTTTATGTCTGGGGCTCATTTGCTTTTACTTTTTTAGCGATGGGCTTGGAGCTGTGGCTGGTGAACAAGCGTAGCAAGCGCGTTACCCAAGCAGTAAAACAGGAAGCTATTTAGTTAGAGGTTATTCAGTATGAAAGCACGTCATAAACGATTTGGTTTAATTGCAGTGGGGCTGATATTGCTTGTTATCGCAACGGTACTTATCACTAAGTCATTCCGCAGCAATCTGGTATTTTTCTTTTCACCTACACAAGTTGAGAAAGGTGAGGCGCCCAAAATCGGAAGCTTCCGGATTGGTGGGCTGGTTGAAGACGGCAGCTTAAAGCGCATGCCCGATGGCTTGCACGTGCAGTTTAATATTACCGATACCGCTAAAAGCATACCGGTACAGTACAAGGGCATTCTGCCGGACTTATTCAAGGAAGGCAAAGGCGTGGTTGCGGAAGGCAAGCTCAATGAAAATGGGCTGTTTGAGGCTGATCAGGTACTGGCAAAACATGATGAAAATTACATGCCGCCAGAAGCCGCATCAGCGATTGAAGCTGCTAATGCTGCCAAGATCAAGGAGAGTGTAAAGTGATCCCGGAAATAGGCCAGTTTTCACTCATCCTTGCATTTTGCTTTGCTATCATTCAAGGCACTTTGCCTTTGGTGGGCGTATGGAAAAATAACGCTACACTATCAAACTTCGCCGTGCCTGCCGCACGCGCGCAATTTGTGTTTATCGCACTGGCTTTTGTTTGCCTGGGTTATTCATTTTATGCCAATGATTTTTCGGTGCTGTATGTCGCTTCTAACTCCAACTCGCATTTGCCGTTAGTCTATCGCCTGGCAGCCGTGTGGGGCGGTCATGAAGGCTCCATGCTGCTATGGGTGAGCATACTGGCGGTGTGGACAATGGCGGTGACCATGTTTGCCAAAGCGCTTCCCGAGAGCTTTAGAATTCGGCTGATTGCCGTCATGGGTTTGGTAAGCGTCGGTTTCCTCGCGTTTATCATCTTCACCTCCAATCCATTCGAGCGCCTGATCCCGGCTGCGCTGGATGGCCGCGATCTGAATCCGCTATTGCAGGACCCGGGCATGGTGTTTCATCCGCCCGTGCTCTATATGGGCTATGTCGGTTTCTCTGTGGCATTTGCGTTTGCGATTGCCGCATTGCTGGATGGCCGTTTGGATGTCACATGGGCGCGCTGGACACGGCCGTGGACTACCGTAGCCTGGGTATTTCTAACACTGGGCATCGCTTTCGGCAGTGAGTGGGCGTATTACGAGTTGGGCTGGGGCGGCTGGTGGTTCTGGGATGCGGTCGAGAATGCTTCGTTTATGCCCTGGCTGGTGGGTACGGCGCTCATTCACTCACTCGCAGTGACCGAGAAGCGTGACGCATTTAAGGTATGGACGGTGTTGCTTTCCATCTGTGCATTCTCGTTAAGTCTGCTGGGTACGTTCCTGGTGCGTTCAGGTGTGCTGACCTCGGTGCACGCGTTTGCAACGGATCCTGGGCGCGGCTTGTTTATTCTGGTTTATCTGGTCGTTGTGATAGGCGGTGCTTTGCTGCTGTTTGCCTTAAGAGCGCCAACAGTTGGCTTGGGTGAAAGGTTCGATGTGGTTTCGCGCGAATCCATGCTGCTGGCCAATAACGTTGTGCTGGCCGCGGCTGCCGGCTCGGTTTTGCTCGGCACGATGTATCCTTTGCTGATGGACGCACTTGGCGCGGGCAAAATCTCGGTTGGGCCACCGTATTTTGATGCGGTATTTGTCGCTATTATGGTCCCCGGCATATTTTTGATGGGTTTGGGGCCACTGGCCAAATGGAAAAAAGCCAGTTTGCCAGAAATCGGCACGCGTCTGCGCGTGGCAGCAGTGATCAGCGTGGTTTCTGCATTGTTAGTGCCTTCCGTCATGGGTAAACTTACCTTAATGGCGGCTGTAGGCGTGTTTTTGGGCATTTGGGTGATGAGTACCAGCTTGATTCTGTTGGGGAATAGAATCAAAACGAGACAAACGACTACGCCTGATTTAATCAAAAACCTCAAAGGAATTCCACTGGCGTTTTACGGCATGTTGCTTGCCCACATTGGCATTGGCGTATTTATTTTAGGCGTGACCTTGGTAAAAGGTTACGAATCGGAACAAGACTTGCGCATGGAAGTGAATGATGTTGCACACATAGGCAATTTGGCATTTCGTTTTGAAGGTGCGAAAGAGGTGGCAGGGCCGAACTATTTGTCTTCGCAAGGCAAGTTTATAGTCACCAGCAACAGCAAGGAAGTCGCTGTGCTTTATCCTGAAAAACGTTTTTACCCGGTGCAAGGCGCGATGATGACCGAAGCGGATATTGAGCCAGGCGTGCTAAGAGATATATATGTTTCACTGGGTGAGCCGCTTGAAAATGGCGCCTGGAGCGTACGGATTTATATCAAGCCATTTGTGCGCTGGATCTGGGGTGGCTGTATATTAATGGCGCTGGGCGGCATTTTAGCGCTCATGGATCGCCGTTATCGTATTGTCAACAAAAAGGAAGCAAGAGAAGCACAAGAGGCTTTTGAGGCATAACCAGGGTTATTAACTAATGAAAAGAACGATTAAATTTTTATTGCCGCTGGTTTTGTTTCTCATTGCAGTTGGGTTCTTATTTAAAGGCTTGTTTTTGGATCCTCGCGAAGTGCCATCGCCACTGGTAGGCAAGCCCGCACCCAGGTTTCAGGCACCTGTTTTGGGTGAAGCGGGCAAAACCTTTAATAGCGATGACATGAAAGGACAAGTGTGGCTGCTCAACGTCTGGGCGTCATGGTGTGCCGCTTGCCGCGAGGAACATCCTGTGTTGATGGCGATGGAAAAGACAGGTCAAATCGCCACTTATGGGCTGGATTACAAAGATACCGATGCCGAAGCGCAGGCGGTGCTTAAGGAGCATGGCAATCCATATAAAGTGGTTGCGACCGATGCAGATGGTAAAATCGGCATTGATTACGGCGTGTACGGTGTGCCGGAAACTTATGTGATTGATAAAGCAGGTGTGATTCGTTATAAACAAATCGGCCCAATTACAGCAGAAATTCTGCTTACAAAAATTGTACCATTGTTAAAAGAACTGCAACGATGAAAAAACTGCTCATACTATTCTTGCTGGTTTTTAACTTTTTATTAAGTACAAGCGCCGCATTCGCAGGCGAAGCCAAGCCCCTGGCCGAAGACCCGGTGCTGGAAGCGCGGCTTAAGGCTATGTCGCATGAGTTGCGCTGCCTGGTTTGCCAGAACCAGACACTTGCAGATTCAAACTCACCGCTGGCAGAAGATTTGCGTAAGGAAATCCGTACGCAAATGCGAGCGGGTAAAAGCGATCAGGAAGTCGTCGATTACCTGGTAGCTCGTTACGGCGATTTTGTGCGCTATCGCCCGCCTGTGAATAGCCACACGGCATTGTTGTGGTTTGGGCCTTTTCTGCTGTTGCTCATTGGTGGGTTTGTGCTGTATAGAGTGCTTAAAAAACAGGCAAGCGGCGAAGATATTCAGGCAGAAGAATAGCATCAACAAAATAAAAAAGCTCACCTCGGTGAGCTTTTTTGTTAATGCCTAAGGTTAAAAGTTGTGCGTTAGCTGCACGCTCAGAATATCCACGCTGCTATCATAATCACCTTTTAATGTGTCTTTTAGTGCGGCCACTGTCGTATCATTCACTTTATTCACATTAGAGTCTTTGACGAAAATATGGGTATAACCCGCATCCAAACTAGTTGTAGGGGTAAATTTGTAGTTTGCGCCGAATGATAACCAAGTGCGGTCGCTATCAGGAATGCGCGGAGTACGGAATTTAGAAGGCACTGGGCTTTCATCGTAAGCTAGCCCAGCACGTAACTTCAAGGCATCATTGTAACGATAGCTCACGCCAGTCGAAACTCGGTATGTGTTATCCCAATTTTCAGGCACATTTGTCACCACAGCGCCTGTGTCGCGCGCAGCCTTCAACTCCTCAAACTTACTCCAGTGTGTCCATGTTACATCGCCCATAATATCCCATTGGTCATTCACTTGATGAAATGCTGAAGCTGAGAAACTATCTGGCAGTGTGATTTTTGCATTAATAGAACCGCGTGCAAAATTAGGGCTGGCTGTTAACAGTGCTGGAACGTTGCTATATTTCACAGTGCCATCTAATGTTTGGTGCACTTGTGAGCGATAAGACAAGCCGATTCGAGTATCACTGGTGACTTGGAACAAGGCGCCCGCATTCCAACCCCAGCCCCAATCATCACCTTTTAGTGTTACTTTTCCATCGTTTCTTTGTGGTAATGCACCAATGCCACAACCGCCAAACGCGCCACAAATAGTTCCAAAATCAACAGCACTGGTAAGGTCTGCTTCAGCGCGCATGGCTGAAATACCAAAACCTAAGGATACTTGGTCGCTAGCTTTAAATGCGATGGAAGGGTTGATGTTAATTGTTTTAAGCTCAGATTTGAGTGCATGATAACGGCCTACCCAACTGTTGGTGTATTCCGTTTTGAGACCAAATGGTGCACTAATACCTAACCCAAGGCGCACATCGGGCGTAATTGATTTGGCGAAAAAGATATTAGGCACAAATGCTAAGTCACCCGCATCACCACCGTCGCCGCCTCTGGTAGTACGAAATGGAGCCGGAACTAAAGTAGATAGATGAGAGCCATCATTATTAAAATCTGCGGATGGCCTTATTAAATGTCCTGCAACTACAAGTTGCGTGTCTGGCAAGTAAGTCATGCCTGCCGGGTTGAAAAATATAGTACTGGCATCTTCAGCCACTGCCGCTGCACCAGCGTAAGCGTTACCCATTCCGCTGCCGCTTTGTTCAATCAGCGCAAAGCCGGCGGCTTGTGCTGCAATGGGTGTTGTAAAAATCACAAAACTTATAACTATTTTTTTCATGGCACACGCTTCCCTGAGGTTGGATTATATTTTTATATATAAATGAATATTACATCAATGAGTTAGAAAATGTTGTTAGAGTGATTTATTTGAAATGAAAAATATCTTTTCAAAAATAATTGTTGCTATATGCCAACAATCTACCTGAAAAGAAATATTTTTTCAAAATTATCTTCTTGAGGCAATTAATTATTAAGCCTATAGTTTTAGCTGTATAGGTTTATTTCATAATAACTATATGATTTGAATTCAATAAAAAGAATGGTTGTTTAGACTAACGGATAATAACTTTACTAGGAGAATAGCATGAATACCGTAGTAGATTTTCAGCTAACGAATAATGCAACACTTACCCAAGTAAGAACACGTTTTGAAGAAGAGTTTGGGGTGATGACTTATTACATGAACCCTGAGCCAAGGCCATGTTTTAATAAAACTTGCATGTCAGAGCTACATCAAAGCCAATCCACGCTGGAAAAAATGCAAGGCGAGGTGATTGCAAATGGAAAATTGAATCAGGCACATTATTTGGTACTTGCTTCCGATGTGCCGGGCATATTCAACCTGGGCGGCGATTTGTCTGTGTTTGGGGAGCTAATTCGTGCTAAGGCGCGCGACCACTTATTAAACTACGCTAAGTTGTGCGTCAATAATGTGTGGACTTTTTATAATATGCAAGCACCTGTGACTACGATTTCACTGGTACAGGGTCAGGCGATGGGTGGCGGCTTTGAGGCAGCGCTTGCCGCGCATGTCATGGTGGCAGAAAAGAGCGCTGTAATGGGCCTGCCGGAAGTGCTGTTCAATCTGTTCCCCGGCATGGGGGCGCTGAGTTTCTTGTCACGTAAAATCGGTATGCCTGCAGCAGAAAAAATGGTGCGTTCCGGCAAAATCTATACCGGTGAAGAGCTTTATCAATTGGGCGTGGTGGATGTGCTGGCAGAAGATGGACAAGGGGAATATGCGCTCAATAACTGGATTAAAAAGCATCATCGTTCGCTTAATTCTTTCCAGGCGATTAACCGTGCAAAACAGCGTGTGAATCCGCTCACCATTGAAGAGCTTTACGATATTACCGAGATTTGGGTAGATGCGGCGCTTCGGCTGGATGAACGTAACCTGAAAGTGATGGAGCGTTTGGTACGTGCACAGAACTCGAAAGTCGGCACAGACGTTACGCATATCGGCGAGAAACAATCTGCCTAAACTTTAAGCTCTTTGGCCGATACCATCGTTGGTTTTGGACTTTCCTGTGCGGGACGCCGGAGATAATCCTCTACCGCAAGGGTGAGTTTAGAAAAGTCGCTATTCAAATTATCAAGCATTTCTAATGCTTGTTTCGAAGATATTGATGCATTCAGCCTGCCAATCATTTCGGTGGTTGTCGCAAGCTGGGTAGCGCCCACACTCAGGCTGTTTCCTTTTAAGGCGTGGCAGTAATCGTGCAGTTCGCCGAAGTGTTTCTGTTTGGCAGCGGCTTCGATCTTATAGATCAGCTTCAGGGAATCAGCCAGGAAATTTCTCAGCAAGCGGTGCATGAACAATTCATCGCCAGCGCCGATTTTCTCAAGTTCTTTCAGGGTGTGCAGATCTAATTCCGTATTGTCTGCCTCAAGATCGGACTCTATGTTGACCGGGTTATTCAGCGCATTGTTCATCCACTGCGCGGCAGTGTTCGGAGCAAGGTTGAGGATGCGCTCGATCGTATTGAACAATGTTGCGGCATCGATAGGTTTGGTCAGGAAAGCATCAAAGCCGGCATCGCTGGCCGCTTCTCTGGCTGTTAATGTAGCGTCTGCGGTAAATAAAATAAAGCGCGTGGCTTTGTCGTCCGGCTGGGTAAATCTGTAGATTTTCAGGGCATCTGTACCACTCATTCCCGCCATATTGAGGTCGGTAATGACAAGATCGAATTTTCGCTGCTCAAGCGCATTTAGCATTTCATCGCCATTGTTAACAATCTCGACGTGATGACCAGGCAGCGAGAGCAGGCGGGTAATGATTTTCTGGTTGGTGCTTTCATCTTCACATACCAATATATCCAGCGCTTTGGTATTTTTGCCGGCTTTAGAGATGGGCGCTATTACAGCAATGGCGGGCGTTTCTATTGCAGGTTCAACAGAGCTGACTTCTTCGGCAATGACTTTTTCCAAGCTCAGGTCGAACCAGAAGCGGCTTCCTACACCCTCGGTACTTTGAAAGTTAAGCGCTCCACCCATTTCTTCTACCATGTGCTTGGCAATTGTGAGTCCTAAACCGCTGCCGCCAAATTTTCGAGTGGTTGATGAATCGGCCTGGGTAAAGCTTTCAAAAACCTTATGCTGCTTGTCAGCAGGGATGCCGATGCCGGTATCCGCCACTTCAAAACGTACGCTTGATTTCTCTGCATCTTCCTGTAGTACGGTGGCCGATATTGTGACGCTGCCTTCCTGGGTAAACTTGATGGCATTACCCAGCAAATTGGCCAACACTTGGCGCAATACGAAAGCATCGCCTTTCAGGGTGCCCAGTGCATTTGAAACGCTGGCACCCAACTGAATGCCTTTGCTATTGGCTTGGGAACGGAAAATTTCCAACGAATCATGTACGGCTTCTTCAGGTGAGAAAGGGACATTCTCAACAGTGAATTTACGCTCTTCGATCTTGGTAAAATCCAGCACGTTGTTGAGCAATGAAAGCAGTAGTTTGGATGAACTCTCCAGGGATTTAAGCAGATCCTTCTGGTCTGCATTGAGCGGTGTGGTTTTAAATAAAGTGCTGATGCCGATAATGCCATTGAGCGGGGTGCGGATTTCGTGGCTCATATTGGCAACGAATTGTGTTTTGGCCAGGCTGGCTTCCGCAGCTTTTTGGCGCTCTATTTCAGCCTTATGTGTGGCTTCATGCATTCTTTCAATCAGCTTGGCCACATAAAGCGGTAAAGCAATCAGGATAATCAAAAAACCGTAAACGATAGACTTGTGGTCCATCCAAAATGGGTTAACCTGGGTGGCAACTAGAAAGCCTAGAATACTGATAATTTGCGAATGGTATAGATACTTTTTGCCGAAACGAAAGCCATTGCCAAAAGTGACCCACAAATAGACGCCAATCAATACAACACCGACGTCACCAGCCAGAGATAAAAATGTCGAGGTGCCGATAACGTCAAGCCAGTTGCCTAGCAGCCGTCTAATCGGCGATTTTTGTTTGGCCATGCTTACTGCAGTCAGCAGCATGATCGTAAAAACATCAAAAACCATAAGGCAATAGAAACCGATCATCTCTCCATGAGGAATGACTTTGTCGGTAGCAAAATTGCTGAGCAAATATAAAGTAAATATCGTGCCGATCACCAGCCTGGTCGTCGCTTGCTCAAGTTCCAGCGGATCGCAGTGACTGGCTGCATCTTGGTACCATTTTTTAAATAAGTTCAACATATGTTTCGCCTAATTAATGAGCCCTAAGCCGTAGTACTTTTTGCTTTGTTCCAGCAGGGTTTTAGCAATTTTTGCTAGTTCCTGTGTTTGTACAGGCTTGGTCAGGCAGGCCGAGGCGCCTGCAGAAATCAGCTCTTGGTGTGTGGCTTGGTCTTTTAACACAGTCACAACAACAATGGCATGGGTCTGTACATTGTCTGCATTTTTAAGCGACTGCACAAACTGCATGCCGTCCATGTGGTGCATGCGAAAATCCGTAATGATCAAATCCACCTGTTTGTTCTTTAGCCAGGCGAGCGCTTCAACCGGATCGGTCATGGTGACAATCTTAAGATCCATTTTGAGGGATTTTAAAATCGCCGTATGAATATCCAGCACGGTTGGCTGATCATCGATCAGTAAGACAGTTTGTCTAAACTTTGGTGCGCTACGTATGTTGCTAACTTTTCTCATGACGTTTGCTTGACCTAATGGATAGCCATTGCGTGTTCTCTGCAGATTTTGTCCAGCACATTCCGCAACGAAAGCATGGCCGTAACCAGCGCAGGGTCAAAATGCTTGCCACTCTCTTCGCTGATATATTCAAGCGCCTTATCGATGCTCCAGGCTGCTTTGTAGGGGCGGATGCTGGTAAGCGCATCAAATACATCTGCAATTGCCACAATGCGGGCAGAGAGCGGAATGTCATGGCCTTTAAGGGCATAAGGGTAGCCGCTTCCATCAAAGCGCTCATGATGGGCTAACGCGATTTCGCTGCCTTTCTGTAAATATTTTGACGGACTATCCTGCAAAATTTCATATCCTATGATTGGATGCCTGCGCATCTGTTTCTGTTCCTGGTCATTCAGTGCATCCTTTTTAAGCAAAACACTGTCTGGAATACCTATTTTGCCGATGTCGTGCAAGGGCGCTGCTAGTTCAATCACTTCGGCCTCTTCTTCACTTAAGCCAATGGCGTCAGCGATGGCTCGGCTGTACAGCGACATGCGCTGCAAATGCATGGCAGTGTCATAATCTTTGTACTCACCCGCGCGCGCCAGTCGCATCAGGGTCTCTTTTTCGCGGGCTCTAATCTCAGCCGTCGCCGATTTCACCATGCCCTCAAACACATTGCTTCTGTTTTGCAGGGCAATATGCTGCTGATGCATGGTCATTAAGTTTTTGCTGCGCGCCGTGCATTCATAGATATCGACAGGCTTGCTTAAAAAATCAGTGATGCCGGCGTCCAGCGCTGCATAACGGGTTTCTGCATCCTTTTTGATCGTAATCATAATGACGGGTACAGATTCATAATGCGGTAACGTTTTAAGCAAGCGCGCAAAATCGATACCATTCATTTCCGGCATTACATAATCTACAAACACTAAATTGGCCGTGTGTTCGGTTGCCCATTCCAATGCTTCTTCAGGGTTGGTTTTTTCAATCACCTTGATTTTAGCGTTGATACTTTTTACGACATGCGTAAGTATCGTCCGGCTGGTAGACTGGTCGTCTACAATCAGCACCGAGCAGTTGTCGAATAATTCAGCATCCGTCATGGGTGTTTTCCTCTGGTATAAGCTCATTTACGGCTTATTAGCACTATATAAAGCAATGTTTAAGCCAATTTCAAAAAAAATTGGTGAGATAAAAAATAAAGCACACAACGAATAAAATTATTTAATAAAATCAACTACTAAGCTGCCTTGTTAAATAATATGCTGTGTGACTTATTTTTTAGTTGAACGGTTTGTTGTTAAAGTTGAAATTTGATTGTTGCAAATTTTCGTCAACTAAGTGAATTATTTTGACACATTTATAGCGCGTTGTAAGGAAAAGTTTAGTAATTCGATCTGATAAAAATATCGCCATCCGGCTTCAGGTCGAATGCGATGCAAATGCGTATCTCATCGGAGCTGAATGGGATAGTGCGGTGAAACAGAGAGGACGGGAATAGTACAATATCTCCCACCTTAGGCGTTGCAATGCCTACCGGGAAATTGTCGTGTTTTTTCGGATAATTGTCTCCGTGCGTGCCATATTCAAAACACCCTTCGGTAGGGTCTTTTTTATCCGTGGGCAGTGCAAGGTAGACCGCCCCGCTGATCCAGCCGACTTCATGGATGTGTCTATCCACATAGCCGCCGCGCCGGATCCTGACATACCACGAGCTGGTGAATTCAAGCTCTTTAGGAAAGGATCTGATCAGCTCGCAATCTGCATCTGCGAAACGGTTTTTGTAATTCACAAATTCCTGCTTTACCAGTTCGCCCAGTCTGCGGAATGAGGGCTCTGGCCGTTTGAACAGATTGCCGGCAGATTGCTTGCCATTGTAAAGCATGCCTTGCACGCGCTCTGCGATGTCGGTGTGTTCAATATCATGCAGCAACTGCCTGAGTAGCGGGCTATTGGGTTCGGCCAGTTCCGGAATGCTGTTTTGGTAAACAAAATCAAAGCCGTTCTTGCAAAAATTGTATGGGTCTTCCACGCCAAAGTTAATGGCATAATGCGTGGCCAGCGTAGCCATAAACGGCGCGGTATGGCGCGTGGTGCGGACGATTTCATCAAGATTGGTTTTGAAGTCATCAAAGCGCTCGGCTTTATAAAGGCAATACATGCTGCGCGCCTGCCAGTCATCCAGTTGCGAGCGCTCAAAATAAGCCACCGCCTCATCAAAGCGCTGAGCGAGGTATAAGAATTCACCCATGTTGTAGTTGGCACCAGGGTGGTTGGGGTTGAGCGTTAAGGCAACCTGGTAGTTTCTGACGGCGTCATCCATATCGCCCCGGTCGCGCAGTGTTTCACCCAGGTTGTTGTAGGCATCGGTGTAATTGGGAAATAGCCGGATCGCCTGCTGGTAGCTGGCAACGGCGTCATCCAGCAAACCTTCATCCCGTAGCGCCGTGCCCAAATTAAAGTAGCCGCGCGCATCCTGCGGGTTGATTTTTAAACCATGCTGATAACAGGTGATGGCTTCACCCAGCTTGCCTTGCCGTTGCAGCACCGTGCCCAAATTGCCGTAAGCCTCAAAAAAGTTCGGGTTTAGCCGGATCGCCTGCCGATAGGCTGTTTCTGCTTCATCAAACCTGTTTAAATTGCTGAGGGCGATCCCTAAATTAAACAGCAGGTCGGGCGTATTAGGTTGCAACTTAAGCGCATTGCGATAGCTTGCAACTGCTTCGGCATATTTCTGCTGGCCATCCAATGCCAAGCTCAGCACATGGTGCAGAATAAAGGTGTCAGGATGCTTGCTGATCAGGCTTTTAGCCAGCTGTTCAGTTTGCGCAAGCTGGCCATTATTAAGCGCATTGATTAGGGTTTGTACCTCAGCCTGGCTGGGTTGGGATAACGGATTTGCCATATTAATTATTGCCCTTGAATTAATATTAACTGTAACTGTTTTGCAATCTGCTTGCCATATGTTTTAAAAGCCGCATTGCCACTTTAGGCTCATCGGCCAGCAGGGTATCGATATTCTCTGCATAAATCACGATGATGCGCGCTTCGTCCGAGGCCACCACAGCATCGGCAGTTGTCGGATTTTTAGTAAGGATGGCCATTTCGCCAAAGTAATCGTTGCTGTTTAATTCGCGGAGGATTTTATCACCACTGGTCAGGTGCACCATGCCATCTACCAGATAATACAGATTGCGCTCGGTATTGCCGCGTTCAAAAATATATTCGCCGCGCCGCAGCACAATTCCATAGCGGCTCATGAGCGCTTCGATATAGTTGGCTTTGTTGGGCGCGTCATCAAACAAGCCTTTAAGCAGAAGCACATCTTTTTTACGCAAGGTACTGATCAGTTCGGTGCCCAGCAAAAATACTGCAAAGTTGAGATACAACCAGGTAATCGAGACAAACATGGTTTTCATGCCGCCAAACATGGCGCCATAATTTGGATTGATCGATAAAAACAGGCCAAAGGCGGGTCGCATGATGAGCCACAGCAGGGCCGTCAGGAAAGCGCCCAGCAGCAAATGTACAAAGGCGATGCGCAACGGAAAAAAGACTTTGTAAAAAACAGCAATTAATAAGGTGGTCAGCAGCAGGGTACCAAGCGTGCCGATGAGGCTGAGTTGCGAAGCCGCTAAATGTGCAGCCAGAAAACGGATGCTGCTTTCAATCACAAAGCCGGCTGAAGTAAACAGGAAAAACAGGAGCAGAATGCCCAGCACTGAAATCACATCTTCGAGTTTGCGTTTGAAAAATGATGGCGCCTCTATTTTGGAGGCAATGGTATAAAAGGCCGAGCGCATGGCGCGTGCAAGCGGGGTGATTGTCCACAGCAATACAAGCAAGCCCAGCACGCCCCAGGCGGCTTTGGTTTGTGTAGCGCTGTAGACCTCTACCATTATCTTGCTGCTGAACTCGGGCACCAGGTTTCCCATGAGAATGGCCAGTTTGACGATAGTGTAATCAGACGAAAACACCAGGTGGCTCAATAGAAAGAAAATCAGTAGCACCAGAGGGATCAGCGCGAATAGCGCATAAAAAGATAAAGACGCGGAAATGCCGAATATATTGTGGCGCACGAAGGCAGCCAGCGTTTCGCGCAGCACAAACAAAGGTGTGGCGTACTCTTGTCTGGCATAGGCGTTCATGGGCTTATCAAGCGCGGGGTGACGTGCCAGATTTTTGATTTTTGCAAGCTTTTCAGGGTTGATTAATGCCACACGATTTCTCTGGTTAAATGTTCCTTATATATTCTTGACATATTATAGTGCTTTAAATTTTTCGGTGGCAGCAACCAGTGCGCGACTGATGCCCGATTCCGTAGCGGAATGTCCCGCATCCGCCACCATCGTAAATTCAGCATGCGGCATGGCGCGCTTCAGCTCCCACGCAGTTTGCGGCGGGCACACCATGTCGTAACGTCCCTGAATGATCGTGGTGGGAATATGTCCGAGCTTCTGATTTGCTTCTTTCATCAAGTCGCGGTGCCCCACAAAGCAGTGGTTCTGAATATAGTGTATCTGTACTCTGGCGCGCGCCAATTCAATTTCACCGTTGACTTGACTGTCATTACCTGGTTCCCGGGGGAGCAAACACATAATGCTGCTTTCAAACGTATTCCAGCGAATGGCAGCGGGAACGCTCAAGGCGGTGTCATCAGAAAATACCAGCGCTTCATAAGCATCAATGGGATTATGCCTTTTATCTGCTGGCAGAAACTCGCATAGCTTTTCCCATGGCTCCGGAAAAAACAATTGAACTTCACCTAAAAACCAGTGCAGCTCGGTGGGGCGGCTTAGAAAAATGCCCCGCAGTACCAGGCTTTTTACTGCTAAAGTAAATTGCAGCGCGTATGCCAATGCCAGCGTGCTGCCCCAGGATCCGCCAAATACGTGCCATTTGGCGATATTCAAATGCTCGCGCAAAGCATCGATGTCGCTTGCCAGGTCATCGATTGTGTTTTCGCGCACTTCGCCTAGCGGCGTGCTGCGCCCACAGCCGCGCTGATCCAGCAGGATAATCCGGTAATGATCCGGGTCGAAAAAGCGGCGCTGCGACGGGTTGCAACCGCTGCCTGGGCCGCCATGTAAAAAGATGACTGGCGCGCCTTCCGGGTTGCCGCATTCTTCAAAATAAATCTGATGCAAATCGCTTACCTTTAACCAGCTCCTGTTAAAGGGTTCGATTTCAGGATACAAATTGTAATTGGCTTGACTCATCGCTCTGCTAGCTCTTTCTATTTGATTTTATTGGATATTTTACACCGTAAAAAAAGCGTCATCAAATCACCAAATTTTTTTCTAATTATTTGTAAATAAATTGTAACCAAAGTGTTGCAATTAATATTCACTTGATTTATATTGCAGTTCGCACATAAAAATGTGACGAAAAGTACGCTTAAATTTGTCGCAATTGATTCAGTAAAAACTGTTTAATAAAAACTGTTTGAGTTGGGCACAGGATTCAAGTTTACTTTTAATTAACCCTTAGTAATATAACTTTGGAGATCAATATGCAAATTAACAAAATCAAGCTGGCTTTAGGTTTAGTTGCAGGTTTATCAGCGGCAATGCCAATGGTAGCATCAGCAGCTGCAGACCAAGAAGCAGCAATGGCAAATGCAAACAACTGGGCGCACCCACGTGGTCAGCACAATAACCAAGGCTACAGCACTTTAGCCCAAATCAACAAAGGTAACGTTAAAAACCTGAAAGCTGCCTGGACATTCGCAACCGGTGTAAACCGCGGTCACGAAGGTTCACCATTGGTTGTTGGTAACATGATGTATGTACATACAGCATTCCCAAACAACGTATACGCACTTGACTTAAACGACAATCAAAAAATCGTATGGTCATATTTCCCTAAACAAGACCCATCAGTACAAGCTGTATTGTGCTGCGACAACGTAAACCGTGGTCTTGGTTTCGGCGATGGCAAAATCTACCTGCAACAAAACGACGGTAACTTAGTTGCTTTGGACGCAAAAACCGGTGCTAAAGTATGGTCAGTGCAAAACACAGACCCAAAAGTCGGTGCTACTAACACTAACGCTCCACACGTCATCAAAGACAAAATCATCACCGGTTGTTCAGGTGCTGAGTTCGGCGTACGTTGCTTCTTGGCAGCTTACAACGCTAAAGACGGTTCATTGGCATGGAAAGCCTACTCAACAGGCCCAGATGCTGAAATGTTGATTGGCGATGGCTTCAATAAAGATACACCAGAGTACAGCGCTTTGTCAGTTTACAAAGACATCAACGGTGGTAACAAACAAGGCGGTTCTTTTGAAGCTTTAAAAGCCGGCGAAATCAAAATCGGTGAAAAAGAACTGGGTACACGTACATGGTTGAAACCACAAGCAGTTA
>OEOF01000011.1_pt1 | contig 31195 bp, 22 predicted proteins | sample 1539701 | NCBI WGS metagenome assembly OEOF01 (sample SAMEA3611561, study PRJEB23397) | activated sludge metagenome | biome: Urban; feature: Wastewater Treatment Plant; material: Activated Sludge | place: Slovenia | collected 2012-09-24 | reverse complement strand
ATGTCACCGGCAGCAAAGCGTTTGCGCGCATGATTATCAACGAACAGTATGAAGAAGCACTGAGCGTTGCGCGTCAACAAGTGGAGAATGGCGCACAAGTCATCGACATCAACATGGACGAAGGCATGCTGGATGCAGTGAAAGCGATGACTCACTTCTTGAATCTGATCGCATCCGAGCCTGACATCGCCCGCGTGCCGGTGATGATCGACTCCAGCAAATGGAGTGTGATTGAAGCTGGTTTGAAGTGCGTGCAGGGCAAATCTATCGTTAACTCCATATCCATGAAAGAAGGTGAAGCGGAATTTTTGCGCCAAGCCAAGCTGTGCCGTCGATATGGCGCCGCCGTCATCGTCATGGCGTTCGACGAAAAAGGTCAGGCGGACACCTTTGAACGCAAAACCGAGATCTGCAAACGCGCTTATGATCTGCTGGTAAACATCAGCTTCCCGCCGGAAGACATCATTTTTGACCCTAATATTTTCGCCATTGCCACAGGCATTGAAGAACATAACAACTACGCCGTAGACTTTATCGAAGCTACGCGCTGGATCAAGCAAAATCTGCCCTACGCGAAAATCTCCGGAGGCGTCTCCAATGTCAGCTTTAGCTTCCGTGGCAACGAGCCGGCACGCGAAGCTATTCATACTGTGTTCCTCTACCACGCCATCAAGGCCGGCATGACCATGGGTATCGTCAATGCAGGCATGATAGGCGTATATGATGACTTAGAACCAGAACTGAAAGAGCGTGTAGAAGATGTGGTGCTGAATCGCCGTCCAGACGCCACGGAGCGCATGATCGAATTTGCTGCTACGCTGGTCGCGGGCGGTAAGAAAGCCGATACCAGCCTTGCCTGGCGCGGCACACCAGAGAATCCGGTTTCTGTTAATAAACGCCTTGAACACGCGCTGGTGCATGGCATCACAGACTTCATCGTGGAAGATACTGAAGAAGCCCGTGCGGAAGCTATGAGCAAGGGCGGCAGGCCAATACACGTGATAGAAGGGCCGCTGATGGATGGCATGAACGTGGTTGGCGACCTATTCGGGCAAGGCAAGATGTTCCTGCCGCAAGTGGTGAAATCTGCTCGCGTCATGAAGTCTGCCGTCGCGCATCTCATCCCGTTTATCGAGCAGGAAAAGGCTGAGGAAGAAGCCAGAACCGGTCAAAAGACCAAGCCCAAAGGCAAGGTGGTGATTGCCACGGTGAAAGGCGACGTGCATGATATCGGCAAAAACATCGTCTCTGTGGTACTGCAGTGCAACAACTTCGAAGTCGTGAACATGGGCGTGATGGTGCCCGCTGCCGAGATTCTGGCGATGGCCAAAGCTGAGAATGCCGACATTATCGGCTTGAGCGGCTTGATTACGCCTTCGCTGGAAGAAATGGCATATGTGGCCAAGGAAATGCAGCGCGACCCGCATTTTAGCGGCCTGAAAACGCCCTTGCTGATTGGCGGCGCAACCACGTCTCGCGCGCACACTGCAGTCAAAATTGCCCCCAATTATGACGGTCCGGTGATTTACGTGCCAGATGCTTCGCGCTCGGTATCCGTGATGCAAAACCTGCTCACGCTAGAAACACGCGGCGCTTATTTGGCCGAGATTCAAGCAGATTATGAAAAAGCAAGAATACAACATGCCAACAAAAAAGGTGTGCCGCTGCTCACGCTAACCGAAGCGCGCGCTAATAAGATCAAACTGAATTTCCATGGCGAAAATGCCCCAGTAAAACCCAAATTCATCGGCCGCCGCGAATTCAAGAACATTGATTTGAACCTGATTGCACAATACATCGACTGGAGTCCGTTCTTCCAGACTTGGGATTTGGCGGGTAGCTACCCAGCGATTTTGCAAGATAAAGTGGTCGGAGAAGCCGCCACCAAAGTCTTTAACGAAGCACAAGCCATGCTCAAGAAAATCATCGACGGCCGCTGGTTGAGTGCGAGCGGCGTGATTGCGCTGATGCCCGCCAACACGGTGAATGACGACGATATAGAGATTTATACCGACGAAAACCGCAACCAAATCGCTTTTACTTGGCATGGCTTGCGGCAGCAGACGCAGAAACCTGTTGTCGATGGAGTGGCGCGGCCCAATCAATGCCTAGCAGATTTTATTGCGCCGAAAGGCACAGATGATTACATCGGTTTGTTTGCCGTCACCGCCGGCTTGGGCATGGAAAAACGCCTGCAGCAATTCGAAGAATCGCACGATGACTACAGCGCCATCATGTTCAAATCGCTGGCAGACCGACTTGCCGAAGCATTTGCCGAATACATGCATCAGCGTGTACGTACTGACTTGTGGGGCTATGCCGCCAATGAGACGCTGGATAACAATGCGCTTATTAAGGAACAATACCAAGGCATCCGCCCTGCGCCTGGCTACCCAGCCTGCCCGGACCATACGGTGAAACCTGACATGTTCAAACTGCTGAACGCAGAAGAAATTGGCATGACGCTCACCGAGAGTTTCGCCATGCAACCTGCGGCTGCGGTTTCAGGCTTCTACCTCGCGCACCCGGAAGCCAAATACTTCAGCGTGGATAAAATCGATAACGACCAACTGGAAGACATGGCAAAACGCCGAGGTCTCGACAAAGCTTACTTGGAACGCTGGTTAGCACCGAATCTAGGATAATGTCTTAATTCTGTTGGCTGTAATAAAAGCCGCTGTCTAAGCGGCTTTTTATTCATATTTCAAGAGAGCTAGTGCCAACCCCCACCAAGTGAACGGTATAAACTGACCATGGCGCTCATTTGTTTCTGCTTGGTTTCTATCAGTTCCATCTTGGCTTCCAAGCTTTCACGCTGTGTAAGCAAGACCTCCAGATAATCTGCGCGCGCATACTTGAACAGCTGGTTAGCGACGTCAATGGACTCATTCAACGCGTTGACCTGGCTATTTTTAAGCTGGTAGTTCTTGTCCAAATTATCCAAGCTGGCGATGTGGGTCGAGACTTCGTCATAGGCACGAATAATCGTTTGCTCATACTCATAAGCTGCCTGAATCTGTCCCGCACTAGCGTTTTTATATTCCGCAATGATCGCGTTCTTGTTGACGAGCGGTGCCATGATATCGCCCGCTAGTGAAATCGCCAGCGATTCAGGCGTACGCAACAAGTATTTAGGATTGAAGGCTTGGAAGCCAACCCCCGCCTTGATAGCAAATGAAGGATAGAAGTTAGCTTTGGCCACGTCGATGTTCAAATCAGCAGCCTGCAATTCCAACTCGGCTTTGCGAATATCAGGACGGTTCGTAAGCAGTTGCGATGGGATACCGGTCTGCAGCACCTTGGGCTGTATCGCCATAAACCCTTGTGCGTTGCGTGTAATCGGCTGTGGAGTGCGCCCTAGCAAGAAATTGATGCGATTCTCAATCTCGGTAACTTGTTGTTTCAACACATACCTCTGGCTTTGGTTTTTCTGCACTTCCGCCTCAAACCGCTTGACTGCAAGTGAGGTGGATTTGCCGAATTTTTGCAGCTCTTTGACCACTTCCAGTGCATTTTCCTGCGTCTTGATGTTCTGCTCCAGATTCATCATCTGGTTATCCAGTGCCATCAGTTCGTAGTAAGAATTAGCCACTTCTGCAACCAGATTGGTGACCAGAAAGTTTTTACCTTCCACCGAGGCCATATACTCCAACACCGCAACTTGCGTGGCATTGCGGAGCTTTTTCCACACATCCAATTCCCAAGAGGCGTTCACTCCGAACTGGTAATTACCCAGATATTCGGGATTGGATTTTTCTTCGACAATCTCGATATGCTCCTCCACAGCACCGTTGCGTGTGTATTTGGCGGCTTTTTCCACTTCCACCCCAGCACCAAACCGCACAAAGGGCTTGTATTCACCCTTGCGAGCAAGCACTTCGTTTTGTGCCATGCTGATACGCTGCATCAGGATTTTTATTTCCTTGTTATTTTCGATGGCGGTATCTATCAGTTGCGCCAGTTCTGGATCCTCAAAAAAAGCACGCCAATTCTGTTCGGCCACATTTTGCGACTCTTGTGTCTCGCGGTTTTGATAGCTAGCAGGCAAAGGTGCGTCCACCTTTTTTTTGATGATTGCCGGAATCGCGCAACCTTGCACCATACTCGCAATGCAAGCAATCACCACCCAATGTAACTTATTGTTCTTATTCATCTTTGTCTGCCCCCAAATTCAGGTTGAAGTGATAAAGCTCGGTGAGCGGTTCATGTGCTTCGTTTTTGATCAAATCTCTGCCTTCAGAGAGTTTGCCAAAGATGTAGTACAAACCGGGTATCAGCAACACGCCGAAAATCGTACCGAACAGCATGCCACCGAGTGAAGATGTGCCGATGGTGCGGTTGGCAATTGCGCCAGCTCCCGTGGCCTTTACCAGCGGTATCAGACCGGCGATAAATGCAAACGAAGTCATCAGAATCGGGCGGAAGCGTACTTTGGCACTTTCTATCGCAGCATCCTTGATGGACATGCCCATTTCGTGTTTCTGTACGGCATATTCCACAATCAATACCGCATTTTTGCCCAGCAGCCCCACCAACATGACCAGCCCGACTTGTGCATAAATGTCGTTAGCCAAACCCAAAGCCCGCAATAGGAAGAACGAACCAAATACCCCGGCAGGCAGGGATAGAATCACGGCAAGCGGGAGCAAAAAGCTCTCATATTGCACAGCCAGCACCATGTAAACGAACACCAGCACCACGAAGAAAATTACCACCGCTTCGTTACCTCGTCTCGCCTCGTCGTAAGACAAGCCTTCCCAGCCGATGTCGTAGCCTTTAGGCAGCGTTTCAGCGGCAACTTGTTTTACGACTTTAATCGCTTCGTCTGTGGTGTAGCCTTTTGCTGGCATTGCCCGGATTGCAGCAGAATTGTATAGGTTATAACGCGTGATTTCGTTTGGTCCCTGAATCTTCTTGAGTTTCATGAAGGAAGAATAAGGGACCATTTCGCCCTCTTCGTTCTTCACAAAATAGTTCAGAATATCGCTGGGGTAACGGCGAAATTCCGGTGCGGCCTGGGTATATACCTTGAAAAAGTTGTTAAAGCGAATAAACCCTTGTTCGTATGTGCTCCCAATCAGGATATTCAGGTTATCCATCGCCTTGCCAATCGAGACGCCTTTCTGCATGGCAAGCTGGTTATCTATCTCCAGTTGGTATTGCGGGTAATTGGCTGCATAGAATGTAAACAACCCGGTCAATTCCTTACGTTTACCCAAAGCCGCCATAAATTCCTGATTGATTTTGTCAAACTCGTGGTAATCGGTACCATTGGTTTTATCCAGCAAGCGCAAAGCCAAGCCAGAAGCTGCGCCATAACCTGGCACCGCAGGCGGTTCAAAGAACTCAACCACCGCACCAAAGTCCTTGGTGTGATGTTCCAGTTCTTCGATGATTTCCTGAATGGATTGTTTACGTTCTGACCAGTCCTTTAAGTTAATCAGGCAAGTACCGGCATTGGAACCACGCCCTTCAGTCAACACCTCATAACCTGCCAGCGAAGAAACCGACTGGATACCGTCAATCTTCTTCGCCACTGCTTGCAGCTGACGTGCCACATGGTTGGTAGCTTCCAGCGTAGTGCCGGGCGGAGTTTGGATAATGGCGTAAATCATGCCTTGGTCTTCACCCGGGATGAAGCCCGCAGGTAAGGTTTCATTAACTGCCACCGTACCAAAACAGAAGCCTGCCAATACGAGAAAAGTGAAGATGCGCCTCGCTACAATCAGGCTCAAGAATTTGACATACCCGCCGGTGAGTTTTTCAAACCAGCGGTTAAACACATTAATCAGCAACCCAACCGGGGTTTTGCGCTTGAGCTGACCATGGGTGTTTTTAAGCAACATGGCACATAGCACCGGTGTGAGTGACAAGGCTACAACGCCGGAAATAATGATGGAAGACGCCATGGTGATAGAGAACTGCCGATAGAAGATTCCCACCGGGCCAGTCATGAATGCAACCGGCACAAATACAGCTGTCATCACCAAAGTAATCGCCACAATTGCACCGCCAATTTCACCCAATACTTTTTGCGTGGCTTTGTAGGGCGTGATATTGGGTTCATGCTCCATCTTGGCGTGGACAGCTTCTACCACCACAATGGCGTTATCCACCACGATACCAATGGCCAGCACCAATGCGAACAATGTAATCAGATTGATGGTGATGCCAAACATCTGCATACAGAAGAACGAGCCAATCAACGATACGGGTACCGCGAGAATTGGGATGAGGGTAGAACGCCAATCTCCAAGAAAGATGAACACCACGAAAGCTACCAGCACAAAAGCCTCTATGAGTGTGTGAATCACTTTTTCGATGGAAGCATCCAGAAATTTGGACACATCGTAGTTGATTTCATACGCCATGCCGGTTGGAAATGATTTTTCCAGCGATTTCATCGTTTCTTTGACGTTGGCAATCACTTCGCTCGCATTACTGCCGTAATTCTGCTTGAGCACAATCGCCGACGAAGGATAGCCGTCCTTATTGGAGTAAATATCAAAGAACTCGCTGCCCAATTCAATCGTGGCAACGTCTTTCATGTGCAGGATCTTGCCATCCGAATCGGCACGGATGATGATGTCGGCATATTGTTCTGGCTTGTTGTAGCGATCCTGATACACCAACACATACTCTTTGGATTGCGCCTTGATTCCCGAGCTGATACCTAAACGCCCAGGACGTCCGATGATGCTTTGCTCGTCAATCGCTTTCATCACTTCTTCGACCGACACTTTGTAGGCACGCATGCGATCCGGGTTAAGCCAAATACGCATGGCGTACTGGCGGCTACCTAAAATTTTCGCACTGGCAATCCCGTTTACGCGCTGAATCTCGGGGATGACATTCACGTTGGCATAGTTGAACAGGAACTTCTCATCCGTGTTTTTATCTTTGCTGTAGAGGTTGATGTACATGAGCATACTGGGCTGCACACGCTCCACCACCACACCTTCCAACTGCACCAATTGCGGCAAACGGCTCATGACTTGATCCAGTCGAGTCTTCACGTTAATCATGGCCTGATTTGGGTCGACACCCAAATCAAAAATGACTTGAATCGTCGCCTCACCCGCACTGGTTGCATCCGACATGATGTACTTCATGCCCGGCACCCCATTGATGGCTCGTTCAATCGTAATCAGCGATGAATTTACCAATACACTGGCACTGGAGCCAGGGTAAGCCAAAGAAACAATCACCCGTGGGGGGGCAATATCAGGATATTGCGAAATGGGAAGTGTACGGATGGCCATCACCCCCATGAACACGGTCAGCAGCGACAAAATAATCGCCATGACAGGTCGTTTAATAAATATACTCAACATGTTAGATTACCTTTATGTGTTATCGATCAGCATTACTCAGCGTGGTAATCCATCTGGGAAAGAACCATTTCCGGTGATTTAAAATTGATCTCAATCTTTTGGCCAGCCTGCACCTTGCGCAAACCTTCAATCAGAATCTGGTCGGTGCTGTTCAGGCCATCTTTCACAATAAATACATGCGGCAATTCTGCAGCAATATTGATCAGTCGCTGTTCCAAGACGTGGTTTTTGTTCACGACATAAACATAGGTTTTGTCCAATATCTCGAAAGTGGCTTTTTGAGGAATGACCATGGCGTTCTTGAAAGGAATCTTCATCAAAATATTACCGGTCTCGCCATGTCGCAATAGTTTGTCTGGATTTGGAAAAGTGGCTCGAAACTCGATATTTCCGGTTTTGTTATCAAAGTCAGCTTCTATCGTCTCTACCTTGCCGATTTGGTTAAAGACCTCTCCATTAGCCATTTTCAGGCCAACTTCAATTGGCGTCTGGCTATCCTTATGGGTTTTGTAGTCGAGATACTCGGCCTCTGGCACATTGAAATACACCCATATCTTGCTAATGTCTGAAATTGTGGTGAGCAAATCGCCTTCCTCAACCAAACTACCATTACGGACTTCAAGATGATCCATGATGCCATTGAAAGGTGAGTTGACATCGGTAAAACCCAAATGGGTGGCTGCCAGTTTGACTTCTGCATTAGCTTTATCAAGTTTGGCCTTCAAAACAGATAACTCATTGGGAGAAATGATGTTTTTCTCAGTAAGCGCTTTAGTATTCTGATATTCGATTTGCACCGCAGTGGCTTCTGCCTTTGCCTTTTGCAGTTCCACTTCGTAAACATTGGGCATAATTTTGAACATACGTTGCCCTTGTGCCACGCTTTGTCCTTCATCCACATAAATGTTTTGGATATAACCACGCTCCATTGCACGCAGTTCTATTCGTTTATAGGCGTGGATCTGACTGACATATTCTTTGGTAATGGCAACATCTTTAAGCAAAGGATGCGTTACCTCCAACTTGGCGACTTTTTCTTCGCGAGGCTCTTCTTTATGACAACCACTTATAAAAGCAAGCAAGACGACCAATAAACTAAGATGTGATTTTTTAACCATACTGCTTCGACACTTTCCTAATCCGATGTAAGACACAAATAACCCGCAGTTCCATAGAAGGAATCGAGCATGGACAAAGCCAAGTCCGACCAAGGTCAAACAAGGCTATAGGTGCGAGAATCACCTACTGAAGGTTATCTCACTTGGAAAGATTTACAGCAATGGAGGAGCGCGAGCATGCAAACGGTAGGAAAGGCTGAAATCTGAACAGACAGCCTTCTTTACCGTCAGGTAGGTAGTTAATGATGAGATTAGAAGTTGGAATTTGCCAAAAGACAGCGTACTTATGGCAAATTCCGGCTCTGAGGACGAATCCGGATCATCAAAAGAATCCTGAATCTGGGCGACCCTAACCCTCTCATAATCATCAATGTAACTAGAAGTATCGCCATACGTTGAGACGACAACAAAGCTCAGTGCCGCCAGAAAACCTGCCAGCACTATCATCTTCACTACATAGGTGTAAGAGTTGAGTAATTGTCTCATCTATCGAATGACGAAAGGGAACGCCAATAGTTCAAGTATTTTTGAAAGCCGACATTATATCTATTTTTAGCCAGAATCAAATTCTGGCTAAAAATTCCTCATGTCATAAATCTGAGGCGACACTTGACATCGCCTTGTATGGGAATGTTACATAGGCCCCTTAACCAAATCATTCGACCAACTCATGGTCTCGAGCTGAATATTCAATAAATCATCTGAACTTATTCCTAACTTGATGATTTCCTGTTCCGCAATATCGAAATCACCAAGCTCGATGACTTTAGCCAAACTCAGCAATTCCCCAAAAGTGCCCTCGTGCGCCACGATCGCTTTTTGCAAATCGTCTGACAAACCTATTTCGACAAAAACTTCTTCCAATGGGCATTGCATTACCACATCAGCCAAGGAAAGCATCCCAACCATAAAGGCCTGATCACTGAAATTTAGCTGGTAAGTCTCGATTTTTTTCGCCAAAAGTTCTATTAGTCTTGCACGGCTAGCAACCTGCAGCAGCAGCGGGTTGTCTACCTGACCATCCGGTGTGGCATATAGCAGCAATTGTACCCAACGCAACAATTGTTTTTGCCCAAGCACTACCATCGCCTGACGGATGGATTCCACCTGCTGCCTTCCCCCGGCAACACCCACAGAATTAACCAGACGCAACAAGCCGATGGTCAAGCCGGGATTGTTTTTGAACAGAGGCTCCAGTTCCTGTAAATCAGCATCACCCAAAAGCATGCCCATGATGCGCATCAGACTCATCTGGTGCGGCTGAGGCTTTTTACCTTTCAGCACACTGGGCTTTGCAAAAAAGAAGCCTTGGAACGCATCACAGCCCCATTGTTTGCATTGCATGAACAAGTCTTCTTCTTCCACTTTCTCGGCAATGATCCTTGCCTTAGTGGTTTTGCGGATATATGCAATCAGTTGTGGTACTTTATCGATAGGTGTTACTGTCAAATCAATCTTGAAATAATCCACCAGCGGCAGGATTGGGTCATGCTCAGCATGATAATTAAATCCATCCAGCGCAAACCTGAACCCCTTTTCCTTCAGTTCCTCGCAGCGCCGCAAAATTTGTGCATTGATTGGCACATCTTCCAGAATCTCCAGCACAAAACGCTCTGGCGGCAGCAATTCCACAGTTTGAGACATCAAAAAACTGGCAGACACGTTGATAAAACCATCTTTTTTGCCAATCACACGTTCCAAGCCAAACTGGCTGACGGTATTGACGATTACAGTGGATGTGGCTGACAAGTCGTCCTCCACCTCGGCTTCCGAAGCATCGTCTCGTGAGCGGTATAACAACTCGTAGGCAATAGTTTGACGATTGGCATTCAGGATTGGCTGGCGACCAAGGAAGATTTCGGCAGCGTTTGGCACTATGGTAGGAATAACGGGTTGGTTCATAAAATTACCTGATTCTTTTCACTCGCAAAACTGATTTTTAAGCCCGCAAATGGCTTATCATTATATTTTTATACCTTCATAATGGCCATGAAACAGCCACAATGAGGTTAACGGTAAAGTCAGGGCAAACTTTAGTAGTTTTAAGCATTTTTTGCAGCGCTTGCGCCAGAAAAACCATCAAAAAATTAACCACTGAAATACACTCATGCACATACATATTTTAGGCATCTGCGGCACATTTATGGGCGGCATTGCAGTACTGGCCAAGCAAGCCGGGCATCGCGTCACTGGTTGCGATGCGAACGTCTACCCACCCATGAGCACACAACTGGAGGCACAGGGGATTGAACTCATTGAAGGCTTTTCTCCAGAACAAACCAAACTGGATCCGGACATCTACGTTATCGGCAATGTCGTGACGCGTGGCAATGCACTGATGGAAGAAATCCTGAATCAAGGCCTGCCCTATATTTCTGGCCCGCAATGGCTGGCAGAGAACGTGCTGCAAGGTAAATGGGTATTGGCCGTAGCCGGTACACATGGCAAAACGACGACCAGCTCCATGCTGGCCTGGGTGCTGGAATATGCAGGATTAGCACCAGGGTTCCTGATTGGCGGCGTACCTGAGAACTTTGGCGTTTCTGCGCGTTTGCCGCAAACACCGAAACAGGATACCAAATCCAGATCGCCTTTCTTCGTGATCGAAGCCGACGAATACGACACCGCCTTCTTCGATAAACGTTCCAAGTTCGTACACTACCGCCCACGCACGGCCATCCTGAACAACCTGGAATTCGATCATGCCGATATTTTCGAAGACTTGGCGGCTATCGAAAAACAGTTCCACCACTTGGTACGCACTGTGCCGCAGCAAGGTCTGGTGGTCACCAACCGACAGGAAAGCCTGCAGCGCGTGATTGCGAAAGGCTGCTGGTCACCTACGGAGTTTTTTGGAGATCATGCAGGCTGGCATGTGCAGGAGGTGGCGTCGAACGGCAGCTTTGAAGTATGGCTGAACAATGAATGCCAAGGCCGCGTCTCGTGGGATCTGCTCGGTGAACACAACCGCATGAATGCACTGGCGGTTATCGCTGCCGCACGCCATGTCGGCGTCGCGCCCTGCATCGCCATTGAGGCCTTAGGGGAGTTCAAGAACGTGAAACGCCGCATGGAAGTACGCGGAGAAGTAGATGGCATCACGGTGTATGACGACTTCGCGCATCACCCCACCGCGATTGAAACCACTATTGCGGGGTTGCGTCAAAAAGTGGGTAAAGCACGTATTTTGGCCGTGCTGGAACCACGTAGTAACACCATGAAACTGGGCGTGATGAAAGCCGCCTTGCCGAACAGCCTATGCGATGCGGATGCCGTGTTCTGCTACGCCAACAATCTGGGCTGGGACGCTGCCGAGGCACTGAAACCCTTGCAAAGCAAAGCACAGACGTTCGATGATCTGGAAAAAATGGTACAGGCCATTGCCAAAACGGCGAGAACGGGTGACCATATCCTAGTGATGAGTAATGGCGGTTTTGGTGGCGTGCATCAAAAGATTCTGGATAATCTAAAGAGATAAACATTTGGCAGCAGCAGGTACAAGTGTAAATTTCCCGTCTTTGCTGGCCGAGCCGCTAGCATGGCTGCAATCGCGCAGCATAATGGCGATTGCCATCTGGCTCTCCATTTTTATTCACGCAACAATTCTCAGTATCAAGTTCCAGCCCGAGATCAAAAAAGCTATCAACAAACTGCCCAGCCTGGATGTCGTGCTAGTGAATGCCAAGACAAAAGAAGCTCCCGACAAAGCGGATGTGTTAGCTCAGGCCAATCTGGATCGCGGCGGCAATACCGACAAGAACCGGCAGATGAAAACAGCACTGCCTGCCCCCAGACAAAAGAACACCGAGGTCAAGCTAAAACCAACAGCGCAAGCGGAAAGCGCCGCTAAAGCCGCCAAGCTGCAGGCGCAGGAAGCCCGCGAGCAGAAAAAACTGGAAGCACTGGAGAAACAGGCGCAGGAACTGATGACCCAGATCAAGGCGACCAAAACCGTGGAATCCAACCCGACGCAGGACGCAGCGGCGGCAGAGCCGGAAAAAGGCGACCAGAAAGCCGTAGTGAAATCGCTGAACCGCGCTGATCTGCTAGCCGCCAGCATCGAGATAGATCGGTTAGAAGCACAGATCGCCAAACAGCAAGAGGAATACCAGAAACGTCCCAAACGACGCTATTTAGGTGCACGCGCCAAAGAGGCTAGCGACGCGATGTATCTGGAAGCTTGGCGCCAGAAGGTGGAACGCATCGGCAACCTGAATTACCCGCAAGCCGCTCGCGCACAAAAGATCTACGGCTCATTGCGCATGACAGTGGAAATAAAATCGGATGGGTCGGTAGAAAACATCACAATCGACAAAAGTTCTGGCTCCAAGATATTAGATGAGGCTGCCAAGAACATCGTGCATCTGGCCGCGCCATTTTCACCGTTTTCGGACGAAATGCGTCAAAACACCGATATTCTCGGTATCACCCGTACTTGGACATTTACCCAGGAAGACTATCTTGCAACTGAAGGCAGCAGCCATTAAAGCATGGAAAATTATTATCAACATCACATATTTTTTTGCCTGAACCAGCGCGAGAATGGCGAAGATTGTTGTATGAAAAAAGGCGCAGAGGCTGCTTTTGATTATATGAAAGCCAAGGTGAAAAAATTAGGTTTGGCAGGCGCCGGAAAAGTACGCATCAACCGCGCCGGCTGCCTGGATAGATGCGGCGAAGGCCCGGTGATGGTAGTTTATCCGCAAGCTGTGTGGTACACATTCGTCGATAACGAAGATTTGGACGAGATTATCGAAAGCCATCTGCAAAACGGCAAAGTGGTGGAGCGGTTACTGGTTTAAGCCGCGCCCAGCGCACATTCTGCGTAAAGCTTGATCTTCCCTTTTAATTGCGCCAGCTCCGACTCGCCAAGCTGACGCGGCTCTCCCGCCCGCTCGACGGCACCCCAATGACTATTAGGGAAATGTTTGTCGCCCTCAAAACGCGGAATCACATGCCAGTGCAGGTGTGGTGTCTTATTGCCGAGGCTGGCCAGGTTGATCTTGTCAGGCTGTATCACCTCACGCATTGCGGTTTCCACCGCAAACACCACTTTCATCATACGTGCCCGCTCTGACGGCGCCAGATCGGTCATTTCTTTAACATGGGCAATCAGTTCGACGCGGCAGTAGGCGGGATAATCCACATCATTCAGCACCACCACGCGGCAGAGATCATCCTGCCACAGCACCTGATGCGAAGTTGGCTGACATAACGGACAGGATTTTTCGGTCAATTCAAGCCTCGCGCGCGTTCATTTCATAAAATAATGCCCTGGAAGGCGCATGGAATAAGGCGTTCAGAGCATCGTCGTGCATAATGAAAAAAGTTAAGATACGGACAGCATGCGGTCCAAACTGAGCTTGGCCAGCTCCGCCTCATGCTTAGGCACTTTGATCTGGTTGACCACATTGCCTTCGGCCAGATTCTCCAGACACCAGGCCAGATGCTGCGGATCAATGCGCGCCATGGTGGAGCACTCGCACACGATATGGCTCATGAACTGCACCAGCTTGCCTTGAGGCTTCATCTGCTCGGCCAGGCGCGTCACCAGATTCAACTCCGTGCCCACCAGCCACTTGGTGCCGGGGTCAGCCTCTGTCACGGTCTTGAGAATATATTCGGTGGAGCCGACATAATCGGAATTCACGCAAACCTCGTACGCACACTCGGGGTGACAGATCACTTTGCCATCGGGATGCTGTGTGCGGAAATCGGCGATATTCTGCGGGCGGAACATCTGATGCACCGAGCAATGCCCTTTCCATAGCAAGATCTTGGCATTTCTGATCACGTCCTCGGTCAAGCCGCCCAAGGGCTGGTCCGGATCCCACACTGGCATCTGTTCCAGCGGGATACCCATTTTGTGGCCGCTCCAGCGTCCTAGGTGCTGATCGGGGAAGAACAGCACTTTTTCGCGTTGTTTAAAGCCCCATTCCAGTATCTTGGGTGCGTTGGTGCTGGTGCATACGATACCGCCATGCTCGCCGCAAAAGGCTTTCAAATCGGCGGCTGAATTGATGTAAGTAATGGGTGTAATAGTCTCATCGAAGTTAAGCACCTTGTTCAGTTCACGATAACTACGCTCGACTTTGGCCAGATTCGCCATATCCGCCATGCTGCAGCCTGCTGCCAAATCTGGCAGTATCACGGTCTGATTTGGCCGGCTTAGAATATCCGCCACCTCGGCCATGAAATGCACACCCAGAAACACGATATATTCGGCCTCCAGGCTATCCCCATATTTGGAAAGTTTGAGCGAATCACCGGTGAAATCCGCATGGCGATACACACTCTCGTGCTGGTAATGATGGCCGAGAATCGCCAGACGCTTGCCCAACTTGTTACGTGCAGCAATGATGCGGCGCTGGCATTCGGCATCTTCCGCAGTTTGGAATTTTTCAAATTTGATGGGAGATACTTGCATGTTATTTATGATACGTGATGTGTCAAAAGGTTTATTTTACAACGTTAAGTGGTGTCGTTCACCAAGTCTTTTTAGCGCATCCACATTCGTCCAGCTAAACACGCGTTTGGCCGCCTCGCGCCAATCCACCCACGCGTAACGCACATGTTCATCTGGTGAGAGTTGAATCCGCGCACCACGCGGCACGCATAAACCAAAAAGATGCTCACGGTTCTCCGTCACACCTGGCGCATAGCGGTAGCGCCAATGCGAGTATATCTCATAGACATTACTGGCATGCCAGTCTTGAAAATCATATTGCAAAGCATCCAGCCCGGTTTCCTCCAACACCTCGCGTATCGCCGCCTCGCGCGGCGTCTCGTCACCCTCCAGGCTACCGGTGACGGATTGCCAAAACCCTGCCTTGTCTGCGCGCTCAAGCAAAAGGACTTGCAAGTCGGCAGTGTGTATCAGCACCAGGGCAGAAACGGGTGTTTTGAATGTCTTTTGCATGATGTGATATTAAGGGATGGCTTCTCATAATGGAATCTTGCCCTATAATCTTTTACATGTTGCAGTTTTTTTTAAATAAGTTAAAAATCCGTGAGAAGATTATTGGGCTTCTGGTGTTCTATTTCCTGGTTGCCTTGATTGCGATCGGTTCCACGCTGCTGGTGTCCTGGCGACTGGAGGGTGGTGCGGCGGCCATTAATGATGCGGGGCGTGAGCGTATGCGCTCCTACCGTATTGCTTTTTTGCTGGAACAGCATGCCCGTTTGCCAACTGCCACCTCAAGGCAAGACATTGAACATGAAATCCGCTTGTTCGAACAAACCCTGGTGGAGCTGGCACAAGGCAACCCGTCCCGCCCGTTGGCATTGCCAAAAGATGCTGAAATCAATACCAGCATGGCGCACATTCGGGATGGTTGGCAAAATCAAATCTATCCACATATCCTGTCCACCCTTAACGCGCCCGATTCCCAAACACAACAGCAACTGCTTTCGCAATATCGCCCTATGCTGGAAAAATTTGTCGCCAGCATCAACGAATTAGTGACTATGGTGGAACACAGTAACGCGCGCGCCACGATATTGTTGCGCACATTGCAAGTTACGCTGGTCAGCTTGGCGTTTATTGGCACGGTACTGCTGGTCAATCTGTTCTCGCACATGGTGGTACGCCCTGTCACCAAATTGAAAGAAGGTATCCAGCGTATGGCGGCGGCAGATTTTGACGTGCGCCTGCCAGTCACAAGCCAGGACGAGCTGGGCGAACTGGCGAGCGGCTTTAACCGCATGGCGGATGAACTACAGGATTTGTATTCCACACTGGAGCAACGCGTGGAAGAGAAAACACGCAGCATCGAGGCCAAAAACCGCGAACTGGCGGCACTAGACAAGGAAGTTGCCGTGTCGGAAGAGCGCAACCTGCTGGCACAAGAACTCCATGACAGCATCGCGCAATCGCTGGCTTTCCTCAATATTCAGGTACAACTGCTACAGGACGACCTGCAAAAACAACAGCTGTCCAACGCGCAAAAAACACTGGGGCAAATCCGTGAAGGCGTACAGGAAAGCTACGACGATGTGCGCGAATTGCTAGTGCATTTCCGCACCCGCATCGGCACCACGGATCTGGAAACCGCAATACGCAGTGCGCTGGAAAAGTTCGAAGGGCAGACCGGCATCAAAACCAAGTTCAAATCCAGCGGCACGCCCCCCGTGCTGGAGCCGGAACAAGTGTTGCAAGTGATGCATATCGTGCAGGAATCGCTCTCCAACGTGCGCAAACATGCCAAAGCCAGTCGTGTGGAAGTCAAGCTTGGCTGTGAAGGGCAATGCCGCATGGACATCAGCGACAACGGCATTGGTTTCGATGCCGGACGGGACGCGGGAGATAGCCATGTCGGCTTACGCATTATGCGCGAACGCGCGCACCGTATCGGCGCGAAACTGAGTTTTGACGCCAAACCAAATCAAGGCACGCATATATGCCTTATACTGCCGGAATAATCACCCGAAATTAGAACCGCATGAGCGCTATCCGCGTACTGATCATTGACGACCACACCCTGTTCCGTAGCGGCATCAATCTATTGCTGCAACGGCAAGAAGGTTTTGAGGTGGTTGGCGAAGCAGGCGACGGACTGGAAGGCGTCAAGCGCGCCAAGCAACTACAACCGGACGTAGTGCTACTGGATCTACACATGCCTGGCACCAGCGGGCTGGTGACAATTCCTCTGCTGCGCGAGGAAGCGCCACAAACGCAAATCATCATGCTAACAGTCTCCGAAGATGCCGAGGATTTGCTGGAAGCCTTGCGAGCCGGCGCACGCGGCTACCTGCTCAAGAACATCGAAACCGATTTTCTGGTAGATTCCATCCGGCGTGCCGCCAATGGCGAATCGGTCATGTCATCGCAAATGGCGGGAAAACTAGCCGATGCAATGCGTCTGGGACAAAAAGGCACCGGACAGTCAGAGGCTACCCCGGACAAACTTACACCGCGCGAACGCGAAATTATCGCCATGCTGGCCGGGGGTGCCAGCAACAAGGAAATCGCCCGCACATTAGATCTGGCCGAGTCTACCGTCAAAATTCACGTGCAAGGTATTTTGCGCAAACTCAACCTCGCCAGCCGAGTGCAAGCTGCGGTGTATGCCGTAGAGCATGGGCTGGCAACGGAAAAGCCGGCACCGTAAACAATCTATATATACTTACGCGCACATTCATTATCGAAACCGTGCCTCTGTAAGCCAGGCAGGGCACGCCCTCTGGCGATGCTTTCAGAAAAAACATTCCTTCCATCATCCAGACTACTACTAAAGAACTAGTCCTTTTGCTTCACTCCACCTAGCCATCAGGAGAATAGGCGCACCAGCGCCATCGGCATATCCTTCTACCGTGTCATTCGATGGGAGAAGCTAAATGGCAACACAACAATACAAGGCTTGGTCAGTCGTCATTGCCAGTACGCTGGCGTTCACCGTATGTTTCATGATCTGGATGATGTTTGCCGTGATCGGCATTCCCATCAAGGAAAGTTTGGGGCTTAACGAAACCGAGTTTGGTATTCTGGTGGCGACACCAGTGCTAACTGGCTCGCTGATTCGCTTGCCACTCGGCATGTGGACGGACAAGTTTGGTGGGCGTCTAGTGTTTTTTGTGTTGATGCTTTCCACCGTGATCCCCATTTACATGATCTCCCGCTGTACCGAATTCTGGCAGTTTCTGGTAACGGGTTTGTTTGTTGGCATTGCTGGCGGATCGTTTACAGTAGGTATTGCTTACTGTGCACGCTGGTTCCCAAAAAATCGCCAAGGTTTGGCAATGGGGATTTTTGGTGCGGGTAATACCGGGGCGGCAGTCACCAAACTTGTTGCGCCGCTGCTTGTAGTAGCCTATGGCTGGACAATGGTGCCGCAAGTGTATGCGGTATTGATGCTGGTCACAGCTATCTTGTTCTGGTTCTTTACCTTCAGCGATCCTGCTCATAAAGTGGGTAATGCCGTTAGTATGCGTGAGCAACTGACCGTACTGAAAGACCCGAGGGTATGGAAATACAGCCAGTACTACTCCATCGTGTTCGGCGGTTACGTGGCGCTAGCATTGTGGATGACCAAATATTATGTATCGGAATATGGTTTTGACCTGAAACTAGCCGCCCTGATGGCGGCAGCGTTCAGCATCCCTGGTGGGGTGTTGCGCGCAATTGGCGGTCATTTCTCCGACAAATACGGCGCACATACCGTGACTTGGTGGGTGCTATGGGTGTCATTGCTATGCCTGTTTTTCCTGTCTTATCCGCAAACCGAGATTGCTATCACCACAGTCAATGGCATCAAGAGCTTTCATCTGGGATTAAGCGCTACCACCTTTACCATCGTGATGTTCACCATGGGCATCGCCTTTGCAATCGGTAAGGCTTCAACTTTCAAATATATCTCGGATGAATATCCCGACAACATTGGCGTGATTTCTGGCGTGGTCGGGTTGGCCGGTGGTTTGGGTGGTTTTCTGCTGCCTATTATGTTTGGCGCACTATTGGATCTCACCGGCGTACGTACCTCATGCTTTATGTTGATGTTCGGCGTCGTCTGGGTATCGCTAATCTGGATGTACTGGACCGAAGTGCGCCCAGTCAAGGTAGGCCGCCACCTGGAGCGTCAGTCAGGCAAAGAAGTACTGGCTTATAAATAACGGATCAAGGGGAAAAGCATGTTATCCAATATCGAAAAATGGGATGTCGAAAACGAGCAGTTCTGGGAATCCACCGGCAAAAAAATCGCCTACCGGAATCTGTGGATTTCTGTGCCAGCATTGTTGTGCGGGTTCGCCGTGTGGCTGATGTGGGGCATCATCACCGTGCAAATGAGCAACCTGGGTTTTCCGTTTAGCAAAGATGAACTATTTACGCTGACCGCAATTTCCGGTCTTGCCGGGGCTACGATGCGTATTCCTTCGTCGTTTTTTATCCGTATTGCTGGTGGACGCAATACTATTTTCCTGACAACATTCATGCTGGTGACCCCAGCCATCGGTACGGGCATCGCACTGCAACATCCGGAATGGCCGCTGTGGGCATTCCAGTTGATGGCGCTGTGGTCTGGCGTGGGCGGTGGCAACTTCGCCAGTTCCATGAGTAATATCAGCACATTTTTCCCTAAACGCTTGCAAGGTACGGCGTTAGGATTGAATGCAGGCTTGGGAAACTTTGGTGTTACTACCATGCAGATTTTGATACCGCTCATCATGACCATGGGCGTGTTTGGCGCGTTAGGTGGTGAACCAACCACATTGGTCAAAGACAGTGGCTGGATTTTTGGCAAGATTGTTGCCGGTACGCCTACCTATATCCAGAACGCAGGTTTTGTCTGGATAGTCTTGTTATTGCCTTTGGCTGCGATCGCATGGTTCGGCATGAGTAATCTGCTGCCAATTTCTCCTGATGCCGGCAATGCGCTACTAGCTTTCATCAAGGTGACATGGTTATACACATTGGCATTTCTGCCGGCCATCATCGGTTTGTATCTATACCTGCCCGCACCTACCGGATTAGGCGTACTCAATATGTGGGTAGCCCTGCCGCTGATTATCATATCGACCCTGCTGGTGATGAAGCTGGCCGCCTTTGGCAGCATGAAAGAAAACATCGCCAAACAGTTTGCCATTTTCAAGAATAAGCATACTTGGTCCATGACCGCATTGTATGTGGTCACTTTCGGTTCATTCATTGGTTTTTCGATGGCTCTGCCGCTGTCTATCACTGTGATTTTTGGCGATCAGCACGTGTTTGATGTGGCAACACAGTCTTGGTCACACCTCAAAAATCCAGCAGCACCTTCTGCCCTCACTTATGCCTGGATCGGCCCGTTCGTAGGTGCTTTGATTCGTCCAGTCGGTGGCTGGATCTCCGACAAGGTAGGCGGATCAATCGTCACGCAGGTGATTTCTGCCGTAATGGTAGTAGCCTCGGCTTACGCGGGCTACATCATGATGCAGGCCTACCATTCTGCCACACCGGAAATCTATTTCACCCAGTTTCTAGTGGTGTTCGTCATCCTCTTCGCCGCAACAGGCATTGGTAATGGCTCCACATTCAGGACAGTCGGTGTAATTTTCGACCGGACACAAGCCGGGCCGGTGCTGGGCTGGACCTCAGCAGTTGCAGCGTATGGCTCTTTCATCGCGCCAGAGGTCATCAAACAACAAATCAAGGCAGGTACACCAGAAATGGCAATGTACGGATTTGCCGCATTTTATGCTTTATGCCTAATTCTTAATTGGTGGTTTTACTTGCGTGATGGCAGCGAAATCAAAAACCCATAAAAGACAACTCGCAAAGATTAAAAAGGAGTTTGTGTCATGAGTCACTTTCTGGATAGACTGAAATTCTTTGACAAGGTCAAGGAAACATTTTCCGACAATCACGGCATTGTCACCAACGAGGATCGCCAATGGGAAGATGCTTACCGTCACCGCTGGCAACATGACAAGGTAGTGCGTTCCACCCACGGTGTGAACTGCACAGGCGGATGTAGCTGGAAGATTTTCGTCAAGAACGGCTTGGTATCGTTCGAAATGCAGCAGACTGACTACCCGCGCACTCGAGATGACCTGCCTGACCACGAACCACGCGGCTGCCAACGCGGCGCTTCGTTCTCCTGGTATCTGTATAGCCCGCACCGCATCAAGCATCCGCTGATTCGCGGCCGATTGCTGGATTTATACCGTCTGGAACGAAAAACTGGCAAAGATCCCGTTGAAGCCTGGGAGGCTATTCAGGCTGACGAAAAAAAACGCAAAAGTTATACCGCTGTACGAGGCCTGGGCGGTTTCGTGCGCACCTCTTGGGAAGAGGTGAATGAGATCATCGCTGCCTCCAATGTCTACACCATTAAAAAATGGGGGCCTGACCGCATTTTCGGATTTTCCCCAATTCCGGCAATGTCCATGATCTCATACGCCGCAGGCTCCCGGTATCTCTCCCTTATCGGCGGCGCTTGTGGCTCTTTTTATGATTGGTACTGCGACCTGCCTGCCGCTAGTCCGCAGACCTGGGGCGAGCAAACCGATGTGCCGGAAGCGGCCGATTGGTACAACTCGACTTACATCATCATCACTGGCGCCAACCTGCCGATGACGCGCACCCCGGACGCACACTTTGCTTCTGAAGTACGCTACAAAGGCGCAAAAATCGTGGCCATGGCACCGGACTATGCCGAATTCGTCAAGTTCTCTGACCTGTGGATGCCCATCAAGCAAGGCACCGACTCAGCCGCTTTCATGGCTATGGGACATGTAGCGCTGAAGGAATTCTATATCCAGCAACAAGACCCTTACTTCCAGGAATATGCCCGTAAATATACGGACATGCCGATGCAAGTCATGCTACGCAAACATGGTGCAGGATATGTAACGGATCGCTTCCTTCGCGCCTCTGATTTCGATAAAGCATTAGGAGAAAGCAACAACCCGGATTGGAAAACCATTGTTTTCGACGAAAAATCACAATCGTTCGTCGCACCAAATGGCTCCATCGGTTTCCGCTGGGGTGAGGATGGTAAATGGAATCTGCTGGAACAAGCGGGCAGCAAACAACAAGAAATCACCGCGCAGCTGACGTGTATTGATAATCCAGATGATGTGGCTTCTGTTGGATTCCCGCATTTTAATCATGACGAGCCCAACCTGCTCTATCGCAGCGTACCTGTCCGCAGAGTCAAGCTAGGTAATGGTGAGAAAGTTCTGGTCGCTACGGTATTTGATTTGCAGGTTGCACAATATGGCATCGACCGTGGTTTGGGTGGGTCGAATGTCGCTAGAGATTATTCGGATGCCAATGTAGCCTATACCCCGGCGTGGGCTGAGAAAGTCACCGGTGTGAAAGCAGCGGATATTGAACGCACAGGTCGAGAATTCGCGTACAACGCCTCAAAAACCAAGGGTAAATCCATGGTGATCATGGGTGCCGCAATTAACCACTGGTATCACAACGATTTGTCTTACCGTTCCATCATGAACCTGCTGCATATGTGCGGCTGCGTTGGCCAGACAGGCGGCGGCTGGGCACATTACGTGGGGCAGGAAAAACTGCGTCCGCAGGCTGGTTGGGCGCCCATCGCGTTCGGACTGGATTGGAACCGCCCGCCACGCCACACCAATTCGACTTCTTACTGGTATTTCCATACCGACCAATGGCGTTATGAAACCTTGAATGCGGATACTTTGTTAAGCCCCGCAGGCAAAGGTAAAAACAAGGGCAACTCACTGGCTGATTACAATGTAAAAGCCACACGCATGGGCTGGCTGCCTTCTATGCCCAACTTTAACCGCAACTCGATTGAACTGGCAGAAGAAGCACTTGCCAATGGCGCAATAGATGAGGCCGGAGTTGCCAAATACGTAGCAGCGCAATTAAAAACAGGTGAGCTGGATGTGGCTTATGCCGATCCGGATAACCCGGTGAACTGGCCGCGTAACCTGTTTGTCTGGCGCGCCAACCTTATCGGCACTTCCGCCAAGGGGCACGAATACTTCCTGAAACATCTGCTCGGTGCGCAAAATGGCGTGTTACAGGAGTCCGGTGCGGGCCGAAATAACAAGGAAGTGAAATGGCATGAGAATGCACCGATTGGTAAGCTGGATTTGATGGTAGACATCAACTTCCGCCTGAATTCTACAGGAACTTATTCTGACATCATTTTGCCAACCGCGACCTGGTACGAGAAAAACGACCTCAACACCACGGACATGCACCCGTTTATTCACCCCTTATCCGAAGCGGTGAATCCGGGCTGGGAATCAAAATCCGACTGGCAGATTTTCAAAACTATCGCCAAAACCTTTGCACCACTAGCCGAGAAACACCTGGGTGTGAAAAAAGAAGTTGTGGCATTACCGATGCAGCATGATTCCGCTGCTGAATTGGCACAACCATTTGGCGAGGTTAAGAACTGGAAAGACGGTGATTGTGACCCGATCCCCGGCAAAACCATGGCGATTATCAAGCTAGTGGAACGTAATTACGGCGACACCTACCGCAAATTCATCGCATTAGGACCATTGATGACCAAGTTGGGTAATAACATCAAAGGTATAGACTGGAATACCGATCAGGAATATGAAGAGCTGAAACGGCATAACGGCACGGTGCGTGAGTCCGGTGTTTCGTTTGGTATGCCGTCGCTGGAAGAGGATATCTCGGTGTGTGATGCCGTGATGCGCATGGCACCGGAAACCAATGGCGAGGTAGCACATAAATCATGGCACGCGCTTTCCAAAAAAACCGGGATTGACCATCACCATCTCTATGCCGGTCGCCATGAAGACAAGTTCACCTTCAAGGATATTCAAGCGCAACCACGCAAAATTATTACCGCGCCGACTTGGTCGGGAATTGAGTCCGAAAAAGTCTCCTACACCGCAGGTTACACCAACGTCCATGAGCATATCCCGTTCCGCACGCTGACTGGTCGGGCGCATTTTTACCAAGACCATGAATGGATGCTGGATTTCGGCGAGGGATTCTGTACTTATAAGCCAATGGTGGATTTAGGCGAACTAAACGCCTTGCCTGCAGCGGTAAAGAGCAAACCGCACTTGGAGCTAAACTGGATCACGCCCCACTCCAAATGGGGCATCCACTCAAGCTATCAGGACAACCTGCGCATGCTGACACTGTTCCGCGGCGGGCCTTATGTATGGGTTTCCGAAGATGATGCCAAAACTGTGGGTATCGAGGACAACGACTGGGTCGAAGCCGTGAACCATAACGGTGCGACGGTTGCGCGGGCAGTTGTTTCGCAACGTATTCCACGCGGTATGGCCATGATGTACCACGCACAGGAGAAAAACGTGAATGTGCCCGGTTCGCCTTCCACAGGCAAGCGCGGTGGCATTTTGAACGCAGTGACGCGCGTCATCATCAAGCCCACCAATATGATTGGCGGTTATGCGCAGTTGGCTTACGGCTTCAATTACTACGGTACTGTGGGTTGCCAGCGCGACACCATGGTGGCCTTGCACAAGATCGCGGATAAGGATGTGGATTGGCTGGAACGCCCACTCACGCCTGAACGCGAGGCGCAGTTAAATCCGGTCGGCATCGGTGCAAAATAAGGGAGAACAGACATGAAAGTACGCGCACAATTCGCCTTTGTTTTTAATCTGGATAAATGTATTGGCTGCCATACGTGTTCGGTCACTTGCAAGAATGTGTGGACCAACCGTAAAGGCGTGGAATATGCCTGGTTCAACAACGTGGAATCCAAGCCTGGTGTTGGCTATCCCAAGCAATGGGAGAACCAGGAGGTATGGAAGGGTGGCTGGGAGCTGAGAAATGGCAAGCTGGAATTAAAGTCTGGCAGTCGCATCAATAAATTGCTCAATATCTTTGCCAATCCGGATTTACCCGAGATAGATGATTATTACGAGCCTTTCACCTACAACTATGCGCATCTGCAAAATGCCCCCCTGTCAGAAGCTACTCCTACGGCGCGTCCCATGTCGCAAGTGACTGGCGAAACCATGGAAAAAATCACTTGGGGACCGAACTGGGAGGATGATCTGGCCGGTGAGTTCCACAAACGCGCCAAAGATAAAAACATGGACAAGATACAGAAGGAAATTTACTCGCAGTTCGAGCACACCTTCCATATGTATTTGCCGCGCATTTGTAACCATTGCCTGAATGCTTCCTGTATCGCAGCTTGTCCCTCTGGCTCCATCTACAAGCGCGAGGAAGATGGCATCGTGCTAGTAGATCAGGATAAGTGTCGCGGCTGGCGTATGTGCATCAGTTCCTGTCCGTATAAAAAGGTCTTTTACAACTGGGAATCCGGCAAAGCGGAAAAATGTATCGGCTGTTACCCGCGTGTGGAGTCTGGCATGCCAACGGTTTGCTCCGAATCTTGTGTTGGCCGTATCCGCTACAACGGCATCATGCTCTATGATGCAGATCGCATCGAAGAACTCGCCAGCGTCCAGAATGAACAGGATTTGTACGAAGCGCAATGCCGTATATTTCTCGACCCGAATAATCCGGCTGTGATTGCTGCTGCACGTGCTGAAGGCATCAACGATGATTGGATTGAAGCGGCACGCAAATCGCCCATCTGGAAGATGGCAATGGACTGGAAGATTGCATTCCCGATGCATCCTGAGTTCCGTACATTGCCGATGGTGTGGTATGTGCCACCACTATCTCCGGTGCAATCGCAAATAGACCAAGGCAATTTGCCCGTCGGGCCTGATGGCGCAATTCCCATTGCAGGCACTATGCGTTTGCCAGTGCAATATCTGGCCAATTTACTGACTGCCGGTAAAACCGCACCGATTGAAAGTGCCTTGAATCGCTTAATCGCAATGCGCAGCTATCAACGCTCGGTGCATGTGGAAGGCCAAGCGGATACTCGTGCGCTGGATGCAGTCGGGATGTCAGAGGCGCAAGCGAAAGAGATGTATCGCTATCTGGCGATTGCCAATTATGAAGACCGCTTCGTGATCCCCACTGGGCATACCGAAGAAACATTGAACGATGCGTATGGATTCCAAGGGCAAAACGGATTCACGTTCGGCAATGATACTTCGGCAGGGGTGAGCAAAATCACCTTGTTCCCACGTCGCCGCAAAGAGACGGTAGAACCCAAAGACCTTGCACCTAATGGTGAGAGAGGATAGGAGAAACAATATGCAAGTTTACAAATTATTGTCTGCACTGCTGGAGTATCCAGATCAGGAATTGATGCAGCATTTGCCTGAACTGCAAACATTCGTGGACGGCAATTCTGACATAGACAAAGCAGAACGTGACGCTTTGCTGAAGTTTATGCAGCATTTGCAAAGCCAGCCTTTGACAGAACTACAAGCCGATTATGTGAAAACCTTTGATATGACGGCAGAGCATAGTCTGCACTTGACGCATCATTTATTCGGTGATGACAAGAACCGAGGACCGGCCTTGATTGATTTAGGCGAACTCTACAAGGATTATGGCGTAGAGGTAGTTACCAACGAATTGCCGGATTATCTGCCGCTGGTACTGGAGTTCACAGCGTATCTGGACGACGCTGAAGCTACGGTGTTTTTATCGGATGCCAAAAAAGTTTTCAGCATTCTGGCTGAGAATCTCAGCAAGGCGGGTAGTCCGTATGCAGCCTTACTTTCTATTATTGACGGGCGTGCAACGCTCACCAAACTGGCGGCTTGAAGGAGATCATCATGTCATTACATAACTTTCTCTATGGCGTTTACCCCTACATTGCACTCAGCGTGTTTTTGCTGGGAAGTTGGTTGCGCTTCGACCGTGAGCAATACACGTGGAAAAGCGATTCCAGCCAGTTGCTTTCCAAAACCAACCTGCGCTTGGGTAGCAATCTGTTTCACATCGGCATCATCGCCATTTTCTGCGGACACTTTGTCGGCCTGCTTACACCGCATAGCTGGTTCAAAGCAATGGGGGTTTCCGATATGGCGCACCAAATGATTGCCATATGGGCAGGCTCCATTTTTGGCATCATGTGTCTAATAGGCGGGGCTATTTTATGGCTTCGTCGCATGTTCAATGAGCGGGTTTCGGCAACAAGCCGCAGATCGGATAAGTTTGTGCTGACCTGGTTACTTATTACCTTGCTGCTTGGACTTTCCACGATTCCTGTGTCAATTGGTCATGCCAACCATGACAATCCCGGAGTGATGATTGCGTTAGCGGAATGGGTACAAAGCATTGTTTACCTGCGTCCAAACCCTGCGCTGCTGGAAAATGTGGATACCGTTTTCAAAGTACATCTGTTTTTTGGTATGACGGTGTTTTTGGTGTTTCCGTTTACCCGTTTAGTGCATATCTGGAGCGCACCGTTTGGCTATCTTGGACGGCCTTACCAGATTGTGCGTAGTAAACGCTTTCATTAGCTTAGTTAGTGTAGTGACATGCGTGACGTTTCGAAATTCCTGTCAGGATTTAAGCGTTTCCAACATAACTACCTTGGCGCAAGACGCTCGTATTTCGATCGTCTGGTCAAAGAGGGCCAACGCCCACGAGCACTGGTATTGGCATGCTGTGACTCGCGATGCGACCCTGCACTGCTGATGGATTGCGACCCGGGTGACATGTTTGTGGTACGCAACGTAGCTAATTTGGTGCCGCCCCATACGCACGCAGCCTCATTTGCCGGCACCACTTCGGCAATCGCATTTGCTGTGCGCAATCTGGAAGTGGAGCACATCATCGTCATGGGGCATGCCCAATGCGGGGGCATACGCGCACTGATGGTACATAACGCGCCATCCTGTAATGAAGATGAGCTCATTGGCAAGTGGTTGAGCATTGCGGAAGACGCACGTCATCATGTGCTACAGAAGCTCCCTGGAGAACCGATTGAAATTCAGGCAAACGCCTGCGAACAAGCCTCCATCCTGGTTTCGCTGGGCAATCTAATGACTTACCCATGGATTAGTAGCCGCGTCTCTTCCGGAAAATTGATGCTATCAGGATGGTATTTCGACATGCTCAAAGGCGAGCTTCTGCAATACGACCCAGAATCCGGGCAATTCCAGCCGCTTGTCGCCGGGCAAGACATTGGCAAAAGCACAGCGCACTTGTGGTGGAGGGCGCCAGGATGATGATAACGAATTGAATACAAAAACTTTTAAAGGGAATTTTATGCAAACCTCAATAAAATCAACCATGCTTGCAGCACTTTTTGCCTTATATTCAGGTAATACTCTTGCTGCTGATGCCGTACCGGTAGCGCCATCCACATTGTTGGAAGCTATTCAGCAAGGCAAACCGATGACCAATTTTCGGCTACGCTATGAAAATGTGGATCAAGATGGCTATCAAGGAACTGCTACGACAGCGAAAAAACTCGACACGGCACATGCGTTCACGCTGCGTAGCTTGGTAGGCTGGCAAACCGCACCTTTCAAGAACTTTAGCTTTGGTGTACAAATTACCGATGTACACGAATTCAATGACAATTTTAACGACAGGCGCGATAACCAGCCGGAACACAACAACGGTACCGGTAGCGCCAGCCTGGACAAACGCCAGTACCCCAACATTGTGGATGCCGGTTATACCGACATCAACCAGTTGTACATGGATTGGACAGGTCTCAGTGATACACGACTGAGGTTGGGACGTCAGATCGTCAATCTTGACAACGTACGTTTCGTTGGTGACATTGCCTTCCGTCAGAACACGCAAGTGTTTGATGGCATTTCCATCCTCAACAAAAGCATCCCTAATACCGAAATATTCTTGGCCCACTTTGGCAAAGTACGCCAAATCACTACCAAGCTGCGCGATGGCAATATCGACATCATCAATGCCAAATATAAAATTTCCCCAACTGAGTCGTTGATTGGCTATGGCTATTTCATTGATGTTGAGAACCTGGGACAAAACGGCGGCAATCCGGCTGCTGCGAGTGCCATAGCTCAAGGCGGCAATGGCCTGGGGGGCAGTAGTGATACACCAGCTTCTGCCACCAATATCAATCCATCACAGACGGATGCTAGCAGTAAGACATTCGGGTTACGATTGGATGGCGCACATAAAATCAACGACAACTGGAAAGCACTTTACACTGCAGAATACGCCAAGCAGGATGATTATCGCGGTGGAAATTCACTGATTGACGCGCACTACTACAAACTGGGCGGTGGTGCCGGCTTTGGTAACTGGTCTTTACGCATTGATCATGAAAAACTCTCCAGCAATAACGGCAAGTATGCTTTCCAGACGCCCATGGGAACCAATCACCTATTCCAGGGTTGGTCGGATCACTTCTTGACCACACCCCGCCAAGGCATAGAAGATACGTTTATTACGCTATCCGGTAGTATTCAAAAATTCAAGATCTATGCGGAATATCATGTATTGAAATCCGACAAAGATTTCCAGTCTTTAGGAGGGAAGCTTGGTGATAAATACGGGACAGAATTTGATGCCAGCGTGGCATACCCGTTTAGCGATAGAATCAGCGGAAAAGTAGAATATGCCAATTTCAGGGAAAGCGATGTGTACGGCTCTGGCGCTACAGCACTACAAAATGCTGCTAGGAAAGGCGATAAAGAAATCGTTTGGGTAACGGGGATGTATACGTTCTAAGTATCCAACCCCATGAATTTTGCCGCCCCGCATGCGGAAGCCTGTACCGCCTGTTGATAAGTAGCATCGGCAGGCAAGTGATCAGCAATCCGATGCAATGAAATATATCCCGGATCTAAGCGGTGATCCAGTTCGCGGTAAATGCTATGCTCGCGTGCATAGCTTTCCGCAAAAATTCGCAGCAAGTCTGCCAGCGGTTTGCCGGGATGACTGGGGATAAAATCCTGGATCAACCACAGATGCACGACTTCGTCTTGGTTGATGCCAGTTTTCGGGTCTGCCAGCATCATGGCGTGGTCAATTCTGGCCTGGTTTCCAACATCTTTGGGGTCGCCGTATGCAACCTCATAGTATTTGATTTTCGCGCTCAACAATGAAGTAGGCCCGTCAATCGGTACCTGCCCGACCGCATAATAACCAGCAACCGCGCGATCGCTATTGAGATGATGCTCTTTTGCTACAAAATCAATGATTTCACCCCGTAGTTGCCATGCGCGGACACCCGCCATCATGTCCTTGGTGGCAGCGTAAATCAAAGCCATATAATGCGATGACGATTTGCTGGCCACGCTGTAATTGATGATAGCTGTACCGTTCGAATAAAGTTCCAGCGCGCTCAAGCCTTCCAGCTTGCCATGCGGATTAAGTACAAGGGACGCTGCCATTTTGGTACCGTTCTCATTACCCCCATGCAAGGCTTTCATCCAGTTCTCGCTGCGCTCGGCCGGCCATTCAGGGTACTGCTCCCGCGCCAGCGCAAAAATCATCGGCAATAGCTTTTCCTGTTCAGACGCTTGCAAGTCTTGCAGGCGGACAATTGAATAACCGGGGGAGAGCTTGAAACGATCCATTGTACGTTTAATGTGTTGGGGTGGTGCCGGAGAAGGGAATCGAACCCCCGACCTTTTCATTACGAATGAATTGCTCTACCAACTGAGCTACACCGGCACAATGGGCGCTAGGCTGATACCTTGCCAGGCGCTTGCGTCAAATTCTTGGGCAACTGAAATACTACACTTTCTACCACGCCTTGCAATTCCTGCACGTCTCCTGCACCCATTTGTTGCAATGCAGCAATCACCTCTTTTACCAGCACTTCCGGCGCCGATGCGCCTGCCGAAACGCCTATTCTTTGTTTGCCTTGCAGCCATTCCGGCTTTAAGTGGCTGGCATTATCGACCATATAAGCTTCCACGCCTTGATTCTGCGCAACCTCTCTCAGCCGATTAGAATTGGAGCTATTAGGCGACCCGACAACGATGACCAGATCGCAATTTTTCGCCATGATCTTAACCGCATCCTGACGATTCTGTGTTGCATAGCAAATGTCATCGCTCTTGGGTGCATGAATATTGGGAAAGCGCGCTTTCAGCGCATTCATCACCATCGCCGCGTCATCCATTGAAAGCGTGGTTTGTGTCACATAAGCTAGCTTTTCCGGATCACGTACCTCCAACTGCTGCACATCATCTGGTGTTTCCACTAGATACATGCCACCCTCCGACTGACCCATCGTGCCTTCTACTTCCGGGTGACCTTTGTGACCAATCATGATGATTTCCAATCCTGCCTTGCGCATTTTGGCCACTTCCATATGCACCTTGGTCACCAAGGGGCAAGTCGCATCATAGGCGGTCAGCCCACGTGCTTCCGCCTCCTCACGCACGGCCTTGGAAACCCCATGCGCACTGAATATCACAGTGCTGCCCGGCGGGATTTTA
>OEOF01000009.1_pt1 | contig 32155 bp, 28 predicted proteins | sample 1539701 | NCBI WGS metagenome assembly OEOF01 (sample SAMEA3611561, study PRJEB23397) | activated sludge metagenome | biome: Urban; feature: Wastewater Treatment Plant; material: Activated Sludge | place: Slovenia | collected 2012-09-24 | reverse complement strand
TTAGTGTGACTGTTGACATGGTTTGTTCCGCTTATTTTCTATCTATCAGCATGGCATCACCATAACTGAAAAAGCGGTATTGCTGCTGAATGGCATGCTGGTAAGCATGCCGGATATTTTCCATACCCGCAAAAGCGGATACTAGCATCAGTAATGTACTCTTAGGCAGATGGAAATTGGTGATGAGCTTGTCTATCACTCGGAATTGGTAGCCCGGCGTAATAAATATGTCCGTTTCGCCGCTAGTCGCCGCGAGTGGCCCGTTGCGTGCGGCGCTTTCCAGCGCACGTAGTGAGGTAGTTCCTACTGCAATGACCGATTTGCCTGTCTGTTTGGCTTGTGTGATGCAGTCCACCGTGGCTTGCGGCACAGTGAACCATTCGCTATGCATCTTGTGTTCAGCGATGTTTTCCACACGCACCGGCTGGAACGTGCCAGCACCCACATGCAAGGTGACGAACGCGATGTTTACGCCCATGGCTTGCAGGGCGGTTAGCATCTGCTTGTCAAAATGCAGTCCCGCGGTTGGCGCGGCTACTGCACCGGCGTGTTTGGCATACACGGTCTGGTAGCGCGTTTCATCTTGAGCATCGGCATTGTGGGTGATGTATGGAGGCAAGGGCAAATGGCCAATCTTTTCCAGTATTTCGAAGACATTTTGCTTATTCAAGAACCGCAAATGGAACAGATCATCATCGCGCCCCAATACTTCCGCTTTAAAAGATATGTCTCGGGAGCCAAGCTGGATGAGGCTTCCAGGGGTGGGTGCGCGGGATGCTTTGATATGCGCCCAAATCTCTTGTGACGTGGTGATGCGCTCCACCAGCATCTCGATAGCGCCGCCAGTGGCTTTGTGACCGAACATTCGCGCCTTGATGACACGCGTGTCATTGAATATCAGGCAATCTCCGGGGTGCAGCAACTGAGGCAGATCGGTGAATTGCTTGTCTGCCAATTCGCCACTCTTCCCACTCAATTCCAGCAGCCGACTGGCAGTTCTGTTCGGGGTTGGATGCTGCGCAATCAGCGTTTGGGGAAGATAAAAATCGAAATCTTGGGTTCGCATAATCGAAATAACTTGTTATAATACTAGCTTCAATTCGCATTATACCTCAGCCGGGGTGGCGGAATTGGTAGACGCACTGGACTCAAAATCCAGCGCTGGCGACAGCGTGCCGGTTCGATTCCGGCTCCCGGCACCACACCTTCCCGATAGTTTTCAACGTTGCTTTGAACGGCTTTTCCCAATGGGTTTTCTATTCCGTTTTTTTAGGGCGGTTTGGTTTTTGTTGGCCTATTTCAGTTGTTTCAAAAATGTAACATTTCACTTGAGCAAGTTTTTCTTTTATGTTAATTTCTTGACCTAAGTCAAAACGGCTCAAAAAGAGACGTGGGTGATTGCGCGGTTTAAGGAGTGTTTGAGTGGCGTTGTTGGTGACAGATTACAAGATCATCGCGCAGCCTAATAACTCGCTTTCGCCGCGGGATGTAGTCAAGCTGATGGCTGTTCTGGCGGCAATTAACTTATTGGTTGGTCTTGGATTTACGCTAGCTGGAGCTTGGCTAGTCATGCCTTTTGCCGGGTTGGAGTTGTTGGCATTCGGGTATGCTTTTTATTATGTGTATTCGCATGCATCCGATTTTGATAGCATCGAGATCCTTGAGGACGCGGTTGTAATAGAAAGCAAAAGCTCTCAAGGTTCCACGCGGCAGGAGTTCCAGCGGTATTGGATACGTGTGATATTGCGTGAGGTTACAAAGGGTAGAACCGGCATATTTATCGGCTCGCACGGTAAAGAGTTGGAGTTTGGACGCAGGTTTTTGGATGAAGAGCAGCGTATCTTTTTAGTGCGCGCGCTTAAAGAGAAGTTAAAAAATTAATTAGATAACTACTACTTTAAAATTGGGAGTGAGTTTTATGCGTTTTATGAAAAAAGTCGGAATAAGTTTGGCGGCATTGCTAGCTTCGCTCAGCGCCTACGCTGACTATACATTTAATTTTCCTGAGCCAGTAACTCCCATGGCATTGGATACTTTGCATGTGCACAATAAATTCATGCTGATCAGTATGGCGATCTTCTTCATTGTGCTGGCTATCATGATTTACTCTATCTTTGCACACCGCAAAAGCAAAGGTTTTAAGGCGGTAGCTGACAAAGCACCATCTACAGCAGTTGAAGTATTTTGGGTGCTGGTTCCTTTCGCGATTCTTTTGCTGATCGATTTCGTAATCATGGGTATTCCTGCATACCACAGCGTGGTGATGATGGAAGATACGCGTGACCAGTCAACGATGGTAGTTAAAGTCACCGGCTCCCAATGGAAGTGGCAATATGAATACATGGATGGAGATGCACAAGGGATTAAATTCACCAGTGTGCTAACAACGACTGAGGATCAAAAGTTTGACCGTGCCGAGAAAGGTGAGAATTATCTGCTGGAAGTGGATAACCCGCTGGTGTTGCCAGTAGGTCAGAAAGTGCGCATCCTGATGACGGCGGACGACGTGTTGCACAACTGGTGGGTGCCGCAGTTCGGTTCTTCACGCTTGGCAGTGCCTGGTTTTATTCGTGAGACATGGGTGCAGGTGGATAAGGCTGGGACCTATCGCGGTCAATGTAAAGAGTTGTGCGGTAAAGGCCATGGTTATATGCCTGTCGTGGTGAACGCCGTTTCGGCTGAAGAGTACAAAACTTGGGTGGCTGCGAAAAAAGAAGAGCTGAAAAAGGCCAGCGAAGTCAAGGAAATGTCTAAAGAAGACTTGATGGCACAAGGTAAGACCTGTCTCTTATACACATCTTTAGTGTGACTGTTGACATGGTTTGTTCCGCTTATTTTCTATCTATCAGCATGGCATCACCATAACTGAAAAAGCGGTATTGCTGCTGAATGGCATGCTGGTAAGCATGCCGGATATTTTCCATACCCGCAAAAGCGGATACTAGCATCAGTAATGTACTCTTAGGCAGATGGAAATTGGTGATGAGCTTGTCTATCACTCGGAATTGGTAGCCCGGCGTAATAAATATGTCCGTTTCGCCGCTAGTCGCCGCGAGTGGCCCGTTGCGTGCGGCGCTTTCCAGCGCACGTAGTGAGGTAGTTCCTACTGCAATGACCGATTTGCCTGTCTGTTTGGCTTGTGTGATGCAGTCCACCGTGGCTTGCGGCACAGTGAACCATTCGCTATGCATCTTGTGTTCAGCGATGTTTTCCACACGCACCGGCTGGAACGTGCCAGCACCCACATGCAAGGTGACGAACGCGATGTTTACGCCCATGGCTTGCAGGGCGGTTAGCATCTGCTTGTCAAAATGCAGTCCCGCGGTTGGCGCGGCTACTGCACCGGCGTGTTTGGCATACACGGTCTGGTAGCGCGTTTCATCTTGAGCATCGGCATTGTGGGTGATGTATGGAGGCAAGGGCAAATGGCCAATCTTTTCCAGTATTTCGAAGACATTTTGCTTATTCAAGAACCGCAAATGGAACAGATCATCATCGCGCCCCAATACTTCCGCTTTAAAAGATATGTCTCGGGAGCCAAGCTGGATGAGGCTTCCAGGGGTGGGTGCGCGGGATGCTTTGATATGCGCCCAAATCTCTTGTGACGTGGTGATGCGCTCCACCAGCATCTCGATAGCGCCGCCAGTGGCTTTGTGACCGAACATTCGCGCCTTGATGACACGCGTGTCATTGAATATCAGGCAATCTCCGGGGTGCAGCAACTGAGGCAGATCGGTGAATTGCTTGTCTGCCAATTCGCCACTCTTCCCACTCAATTCCAGCAGCCGACTGGCAGTTCTGTTCGGGGTTGGATGCTGCGCAATCAGCGTTTGGGGAAGATAAAAATCGAAATCTTGGGTTCGCATAATCGAAATAACTTGTTATAATACTAGCTTCAATTCGCATTATACCTCAGCCGGGGTGGCGGAATTGGTAGACGCACTGGACTCAAAATCCAGCGCTGGCGACAGCGTGCCGGTTCGATTCCGGCTCCCGGCACCACACCTTCCCGATAGTTTTCAACGTTGCTTTGAACGGCTTTTCCCAATGGGTTTTCTATTCCGTTTTTTTAGGGCGGTTTGGTTTTTGTTGGCCTATTTCAGTTGTTTCAAAAATGTAACATTTCACTTGAGCAAGTTTTTCTTTTATGTTAATTTCTTGACCTAAGTCAAAACGGCTCAAAAAGAGACGTGGGTGATTGCGCGGTTTAAGGAGTGTTTGAGTGGCGTTGTTGGTGACAGATTACAAGATCATCGCGCAGCCTAATAACTCGCTTTCGCCGCGGGATGTAGTCAAGCTGATGGCTGTTCTGGCGGCAATTAACTTATTGGTTGGTCTTGGATTTACGCTAGCTGGAGCTTGGCTAGTCATGCCTTTTGCCGGGTTGGAGTTGTTGGCATTCGGGTATGCTTTTTATTATGTGTATTCGCATGCATCCGATTTTGATAGCATCGAGATCCTTGAGGACGCGGTTGTAATAGAAAGCAAAAGCTCTCAAGGTTCCACGCGGCAGGAGTTCCAGCGGTATTGGATACGTGTGATATTGCGTGAGGTTACAAAGGGTAGAACCGGCATATTTATCGGCTCGCACGGTAAAGAGTTGGAGTTTGGACGCAGGTTTTTGGATGAAGAGCAGCGTATCTTTTTAGTGCGCGCGCTTAAAGAGAAGTTAAAAAATTAATTAGATAACTACTACTTTAAAATTGGGAGTGAGTTTTATGCGTTTTATGAAAAAAGTCGGAATAAGTTTGGCGGCATTGCTAGCTTCGCTCAGCGCCTACGCTGACTATACATTTAATTTTCCTGAGCCAGTAACTCCCATGGCATTGGATACTTTGCATGTGCACAATAAATTCATGCTGATCAGTATGGCGATCTTCTTCATTGTGCTGGCTATCATGATTTACTCTATCTTTGCACACCGCAAAAGCAAAGGTTTTAAGGCGGTAGCTGACAAAGCACCATCTACAGCAGTTGAAGTATTTTGGGTGCTGGTTCCTTTCGCGATTCTTTTGCTGATCGATTTCGTAATCATGGGTATTCCTGCATACCACAGCGTGGTGATGATGGAAGATACGCGTGACCAGTCAACGATGGTAGTTAAAGTCACCGGCTCCCAATGGAAGTGGCAATATGAATACATGGATGGAGATGCACAAGGGATTAAATTCACCAGTGTGCTAACAACGACTGAGGATCAAAAGTTTGACCGTGCCGAGAAAGGTGAGAATTATCTGCTGGAAGTGGATAACCCGCTGGTGTTGCCAGTAGGTCAGAAAGTGCGCATCCTGATGACGGCGGACGACGTGTTGCACAACTGGTGGGTGCCGCAGTTCGGTTCTTCACGCTTGGCAGTGCCTGGTTTTATTCGTGAGACATGGGTGCAGGTGGATAAGGCTGGGACCTATCGCGGTCAATGTAAAGAGTTGTGCGGTAAAGGCCATGGTTATATGCCTGTCGTGGTGAACGCCGTTTCGGCTGAAGAGTACAAAACTTGGGTGGCTGCGAAAAAAGAAGAGCTGAAAAAGGCCAGCGAAGTCAAGGAAATGTCTAAAGAAGACTTGATGGCACAAGGTAAGACAGTGTATGAGAAAAACTGTGCAGTGTGTCACCAGGCGAGTGGTGCAGGTTTGCCACCAGCATTCCCTGCTTTGACCGGTAGCAAGATTGCAACCAGCCCGATTTTCGGTGCCGATGGCAAATACTTGCCTGATAGCCATCTGGATCGTGTGTTGAACGGTAAAAACGTGATGCCGCCATGGAAAGCAACATTGAATGACACTGAGATTGCTGCCGTGGTTACTTATGAGCGTAATGCGCTGGGCAATAATGTGGGTGATGTTGTGCAGCCAACACAAGTGCAAGCAGCGCGCCAATAATTTTAGAAGTAAAGCTTGATTGGAAATTAGGAGAAGACGATGAGTACTACAACAGTAGCGCATCACGATGATCATCATGATCATCACCCAACGGGCCTGATGCGTTGGCTCACCACAACGAACCACAAGGACATCGGTACGATGTACCTGACATTTGCGCTGATCATGTTCTTTATTGGCGGCGGGATGATTCTGGGTATTCGTGCAGAGCTGTTCAAGCCAGGCCTGCAATTGATGAATCCTGACTTTTTTAACCAGTTGATTGGCGTGCATGCGCTCATCATGATTTTTGCGGTACTGATGCCAGCCGCTACCGGTTTTGCCAACTGGATGATCCCGCTACAAATCGGTGCGCCTGATATGGCCTTGCCGCGTTTGAATAACTGGGGTTTCTGGTTGTTGCCACCAGCCGCTATCTTGTTGACTTTGCCCTTTACCTTGGCTTTGTTCGGTATCGGCGATGGTGCGTTGGCGACTGGCTGGACATTCTATCCACCATTGTCTGTGCAAGGTGGTATCGGTGTGGACTTCGCTATTTTTGCGGTACACATCCTCGGTATCTCCTCCATTATGGGTTCCATCAACATTATTGTGACATTGTTTAACATGCGCGCGCCTGGCATGACGTTGATGAAAATGCCGATGTTTGCATGGGGTTGGCTGATCACTGCTTTCCTGCTGGTTGCGACGATTCCGGTACTGGCTGGTGCGGTGACCATGCTGTTGACAGATCGCCATTTCGGCACACACTTCTTTGACGCCGCAGGTGGTGGTGACCCGATCTTGTTCCAGCACTTGTTCTGGTTCTTTGGTCATCCTGAAGTTTATATTTTGCTGTTGCCTGTATGGGGCTTTATCCCACAAATCTTGCAAACATTTGCACGTAAACCTATGTATGGCTACAAAGCGCAAGTGTATGCATTCTGGGGTATCGGTGCCTTGTCCGTGGTAGTTTGGGCGCACCACTTCTTTACAGCTGGTATGCCAGTACCTGCGTTGCTTTACTTTATGTATAGCACGATGGCGATTTCCTTGCCGTTAGCGGTATTGTTCTACTGCTGGATTCGCACTATGTGGAAAGGCTCCATGAGCTTTGAAACACCAATGCTGTTTACCGTAGGTTGGATCATTCTGTTCGGTGTCGGTGGTTTGACAGGTTTGGTGTTGGCTGACGTGGCTGCAGACGCGCAATATCACAATAGCTATTTCGTTGTAGCGCACTTCCACTACACCCTGTTCGCAGGCGGTATTATGGGTATTATGGCTGGCGTGTATTACTGGCTGCCAAAAATGACAGGCCATATGTACAACGAGAAATTGGGTAAATTGCATTTCTGGTTGACCGCAATTTCGTTCAATCTGACATTTATCCCGCAGTTCTTTGTTGGTCTGGCGGGTATGCCGCGCCGTATCCCAGACTATGCATTGCAGTTCGCAGAGTTCAATATGATCTCTACGGTTGGTGCATTTATTTTGGGGCTGTCACAATTGTTGTTGGTGTACAACATCCTAAGCTGTATCAAGGGTGGTGAAAAAGCTACTGACAAAGTGTGGGAAGGTGCACAAGGTCTGGAGTGGACATTGTCGTCCCCGCCACCATATCACAGCTTTACTGAGCAACCAGTCGTGAAGTAATTCGGAATCCCGGCCATCTTGGATATTGAGTCTGTGATGGCCGGCTACGAAAGTTGATATGGAAGAAAAAAATAAAAGAAGCGCTAGAAATAATAAGATGGCATTTGTATTAGGGGTATTGGCAGTGTTGTGTTACATCGTCTCTTTTTATGTGCTAACAGCGCATAAATAGGGTAGTGAAGTGAGTGTTGATGGAGCAAGGTGACATACAGTCACAGCGTGCGCAGGCAAATAAAAAACTTGCGTATAAGATGTTGTGGATAGTTGCTGGTTCTTTGCTGTTTGCGTTTGCGTTGGTGCCCTTGTATAACGTGTTGTGTAGCCTGACCGGCTTAAATGGAAAAACGCAAGATACAGCGATAGACTTGACGTTGGCCAAGGTGGATAAGACAAGGCTGGTGAAGGTGCAGTTTGTTGCGGCAGTAATGCCTGGGCTGGGATGGAATTTTTATCCTAAGACACCAAGTGTTACATTGCATCCCGGGCAGATTGAATCGGTGGTGTTTATTGCGAAGAACACGACTAGCCAGACTGTTGCAGGGCAAGCAATACCAAGTGTAACGCCGGGTAAAGCTTCGGCGCACTTAAAGAAGATTGAATGTTTTTGCTTTGTCAGACAAGAATTGAAAGCTGGGGAAGCAAAGGAAATGCCTCTGCGATTTTTTGTAAGTCCGGAGTTGCCAAAAGACGTAAATGAAATGACGCTTTCATATTCATTTTTTAGTGTAGTAAAAAATTGATTGTAATTAAAACTAGAAATACTTTGTTTTGAACTTAAAAACTGGGAGTTAAAACCATGGCAACACATTCTGATAATCACTATTTTGTGCCTGAAGGGGTAAGTTATCCAGCTATCTTGTCCGCTGGCTTATTGTCCCTGGCTGCTGGCTTTGTGTTCTCTGTTGCCACAGATACAAATAAAGAATTAGGGTATCTTGCAGCGCCTGGTAAGTGGATGATGTATTTTGGTCTCGCTGTAATTCTGTTTATGACGTTCAAGTGGATGGGTAGTGTCATAAGAGAAAGCGTGACCGGCAAATACAAAAAATGGGAAGATCGGTCTTTCCGTTGGGGCATGATTGTATTTATCGCTTCGGAAGTGGCATTCTTTGCAGCTTTCTTTGGCGCATTGTTCTATATGCGTATGTTGTCTGTTCCAGAACTGGCAAGCTTTGACCCGAACTTTACGCCTTACAAAGATTTTACTGGCATTTGGCCGTCAGCGGGTCCTGGCGGTGTTGTCCTTGGTAAGGAGTACACTCCCGGCCCTCTGAACCCGATGGGCGCTTGGGGCTTGCCAGCCATCAACACTTTGTTGCTGCTGACTTCTGGTGCGACTATCACATGGGCACACTGGGGTTTGATCAAGAACAGCCGTAAGCAATTGACGCTAGGTCTCTTCCTAACAATTGCCTTGGGCATTGCGTTCCTGATTTGTCAGGCATACGAGTATCACCACGCATACACGGAAATGGGCTTGACCCTGAAATCCGGTGCATATGGCGCGACATTTTTCATGTTGACGGGTTTCCACGGTTTCCATGTGACCTTGGGTACAATCATGCTGATTGTGATTTGGTTGCGTTGCCTGAAAGGTCACTTTACTCCACAGAATCATTTTGGCTTTGAAGGTGTTGCCTGGTATTGGCACTTTGTTGACGTGGTCTGGTTAGGCCTGTTTATCCTTGTGTATTGGCTTGTATAAGCGGTAGCTCACAAAAAAGGCGATGCATGCGCATCGCCTTTTTTATTCGGTCATCAATATAATTTAATTGCCAATATAGCCTAAGCGGTATGCAATCAGAAGCATGATGAATAGCGCGATAGACAAACTGATTCGGACTGTAAGCGCCTTGACTGTGCGGTCACCTGTACCTTTGTCTTTCGATAAGAAAAAGAGTGCAGAAAACAGGCTGGCTACGATAATGAAAAGTACGACGACGATTGCAACTTTAATCCACATGATTCTGTTCGCTTTGGTTAAAGTGCGATTATCTATCCCGCGATATAAAAATGCAATTTAAGTTTCTAAACCTCGAATTCAGACCAAGCTGGTTGGGCACGTTGCTTGTCTTAATCTGTATTCCTTTGTTTATCAAGTTGGGGTTCTGGCAATATCACAAAGCTGTTTTGAAACAAGAGATTCAGGCAAAATCCACACAGCAAAGTGCGCAGATCCCTGATTTGGCAGACTATCTAAGCGATCCTTTGCAGCTGAAATACCATAAGGTTGTGGTGCATGGTACATTCGAGACGCAGTATCAGATGTTGCTGGATAATCAGGTGGAGAATGGTCGGGCAGGTTTTCATGTGGTGACCCCTTTTAAAATTGCAGGTACTGAAACATATGTGCTGGTAAACCGTGGGTGGATTGCCGGGTTTGCGGAGCATCGCAAGCTGCCAGAATTTGAGACGCCAGGCCAGCAACTGGAAATCGTTGGTATCGTATGGCAGCCGAGCGACAAGATTTTTACGTTAGAACGCGTGCCTGTAACCTCAGCAAAGGAAAACTGGTCGCTAGTATGGCAGCATCTGGATATGAAAAAATTCCAGGCTGAATCGGCTCTACCTGTACTGTCGGCTATTGTCAAAATGGATCCAGCAAGTCCGCAGGGTGGTTTCATACGTAACTGGCAAGTGCCTGCCGAGCGCATCATGACGCATCTGGGATATGCTTACCAATGGTTTGGTTTTGCGCTGGCAGCATTACTTATTTACTTGTATTTAAGCTTTAAAAAATTGGAACAATAGAATGGAAATGCAGGAGAATGTGGATAGAGAGCAGCAGCGTCGGGGACGCTTGATGCTGCTCGCTTTGGCAATCTTTTTTACAGTGCCTATTTTGGTTGTGGTGCTGATGTTGCACTTTAACTGGAGGCCAACTGGACAAAGCTATGGGGAACTTATTGCGCCGCCTCGAATGATTGTTGGAAACGATAGGCTGGTGGACAGCAGTGGCAAGCCAGTCGGCACTTTTTGGCTGGACAAGTGGAGCATGGTGTATGTAACGGATAATTGTCAGGACAGTTGCTTGAGCAGACTGCATGATATGCGCCAGTTACAGGTCTCGCTATACAAAGATATGCCACGCGTCCAGCGCGTGCTGATTACTACGATGCCGGATATTGCATCGATCAAGAACGCTTATCCTGATATGCGAGTGGTTAATCAACCAGTGGACGTTGTCAGTAGCATGGCTGTGCAGTTTAACATCGGTCAACAAGACGCTATGCAGGCCGGGCGTTTGTATCTGATTGACCCTTTGGGTTACATCATGATGAGTTACCCTGCATCCACTAAAGCAGCAGATATCCGCAAGGATTTGGTGCGTTTGCTGAAATCTTCATGGGCGGGTTAGCGCGATGCTGTGGTTTAAACGTTTATCATTGATTGCGGCAATCACAGCATTTGGTGTGGTGGTGTTGGGCGCTTATGTTCGACTGTCCGATGCTGGGCTGGGCTGCCCGGATTGGCCTGGCTGCTATGGCACGCTAACTGTGCCGGAAAGTGAATCGGCAATCGCACAAGCACAGGCAGTATATCCGGACAAGCCAATAGATGCTGGTAAGGCATGGAAAGAAATGATTCATCGCTATCTGGCTGGCACATTGGGGTTTATGGTGCTTTCTCTGGCAGTGCTGGGCTGGAAACATCGTGCCAGCATCAATATTTCGCCTTGGCTCACCTCATGTCTTTTGGTGCTTATCATATTTCAGGCTGCTTTGGGCATGTGGACGGTTACGATGCTGCTCAAACCGGTGATTGTCAGCGCCCATTTGCTTGGGGGTATGACGACTCTGGCCATCCTCACCTGGATTGCACATCGTCATTGGGGCGGTAATAGCGCCCAGGCAATCTCTTCAGATAAAAAGCTATGGTATCGGCTAGGGTTATTGGTACTATTTGGTCAAATATTTCTGGGAGGATGGACCAGTACCAACTATGCAGCATTGGCATGCACGGATTTTCCTACCTGTCATGATTCATGGCTACCCGACATGGATTTCAGGGATGCGTTCCATATGGTGCGCGAATTGGGTCAAAGCGCAAGTGGAGGTAGCCTGACCTTAGCGTCACTCACGGCTATTCAGTGGACACATCGTGTTGGTGCGCTCATCACCCTGATTTTTTTGGGTTTTTTAGGGGTAGTTGGGTTAAAATATGATGCAATTAAAGCATGGTGTGGTGTGCTGCTGGCCTTGCTTCTGGCACAAATCAGCTTAGGTGTGGCGAATCTGGTTCTGCATTTGCCGACCGTACTTGCAGTTGCACACAACGCCGGCGCCGCATTACTGATGACAACATTGGTGACTATCAATTCAAAAATAACAACGCGGCGCGCATAAATTGAAGAGGGTGAGCTTGAGATGGAAAAGGTTTCTTTGGGGAATGGCGCATTGACGATGCAAGTGTCAAATTTTGGTTCCAGTATTAAAAACTTCTACGCGTTATGCAAGCCGCGCGTGACTGCGCTGATTGTATTTACGGCCATTATCGGTATGTTCATGGCTACGCCGGGCATGGTACCTTGGTCCTTGCTAATGGCCACTACCATTGGTGTTGCATTTTCCTCAGGCGCGGCCGCTGCGTTTAATTGTCTCATCGAGCACAAAATTGACGCAGTCATGGCACGTACGCGGGGCCGCCCGTTGCCTACCGGTCAGGTTTCCCATGTAGAAACTACCGTGTTCGCGACGATTCTGGGTAGCATTGGTTTGGCGATACTGTATTTTTATGTAAACTCGTTGACGATGTGGCTGACCTTTGGCACATTTGTGGGCTATGCAGTGATTTATACGGTATTTCTCAAGCCAGCTACCCCGATGAACATCGTTATAGGCGGCGCATCTGGTGCTATGCCACCGATACTGGGCTGGGCGGCGGTCAACAACAACATCGCCCCCGAGTCTTTAATCATGTTTTTGATCATATTCGCTTGGACCCCTCCCCATTTCTGGGCGTTAGCTTTATATCGTCGCGAGGAGTATGCCAAGGTTGGTATGCCGATGCTACCAGTGACGCATGGTGAAGCATTTACCTTGCTGCATATGCTGCTGTATACCATTATTCTGGTGGCGGTTGCTTTTATGCCATATGGCCTTGGGATGAGCGGCCTGATTTACCTCATATCGGCAATCATATTAAATGGCATTTTCCTGAAATATGTTGTGAGTCTTTACAGGAAATATTCAGACGATTTGGCCAAGCGTACCTTTAAGTTCTCTATTATTTACCTCAGCCTGATATTTGCTGCGTTATTGGTAGATCACTACTGGAAGTTTTAACCATATTTGGCGCGCCCGGCGGGAGTCGAACCCACGACCTTTGGCTTCGGAAACCAACACTCTATCCAACTGAGCTACGGGCGCCTGACGGGTATTATAACAAATTGGGGGGTTAAGCCTTTTAAACTTTTAACGGTATCTTTAACCCGGTATAATTAAAAAATACGTCAATTTAAATTTTAAGGGATTGTGAATGAGCGATAAAAAAGAGGGCAATTCAGGTTCCAGCATGGGGCAACTGCTGGTGGCTATTTTGGGCACTATTCTTGGGTTTACATTACTGCTCGCATTACTGGCAAACTTTTTTAACGATACGCCAATACCGGAAGATACAGTAGCCATTAAAAAAGCGGATGCGAACATCCAGCCTGTGGCAACGGTAGAAGTGGCCGCAGCTTCTGCTGAGCATGTGGAAAAATCCGGCGAGGAGGTAGTAAAAGCGGTGTGTGCCATGTGTCACGAGGCTGGTTTGATGAATGCGCCAAAAATCGGTGATGCCGGTCAATGGGGCCCGCGTAATGCGCAGGGGTATGATGCATTGGTCAAGAATGCGATCAATGGCATTCGCGGTATGCCTGCACGTGGTGGTAATGCGGATTTGACAGATGCTGAGGTTGCCAAGGCCGTGGCCTTTATGGCCAATAAAGGCGGGGCGAATTTCGACCCGGCCAGTTTGGCAAAGAAGTAACGCTTCAGGATAAGTAAAAAGCCGCTTAATTCAAGCGGCTTTTTTATTAAAATAACGTTATGGCGACATATGCGATAGGCGATATTCAAGGCTGTTATTATGCCTTCCAGGACTTGCTGGAGAAAATATCTTTCAACCCGGTCACAGATAAACTCTGGCTGGTAGGGGATATGGTCAACCGCGGTAGCGGATCGCTGGAAGTGCTGCGCTGGTGCTATCAGCATCAGGAGAACATTCGCGTAGTACTAGGCAATCATGACTTGCATGCTCTGGTGGTGGCGCACGGCATGAAATCGCCGCACAGGAGCGATACGCTGCAAGCCTTGCTGAATGCGCCAGACAGCCTGATGCTGCTGGACTGGCTACGGCATCAACATTTGATATGGGTTGAGGACGATTACGCCATGGTGCATGCAGGGTTACTGCCGCAATGGACAATCCGGCAAGCGCAAATGCTGGCACGAGAGGTTGAGGCTGCGTTGCAAGACCCAGAGTATCCGGTTTTTCTCAGGCATATGTATGGCAACGAGCCTGCAGTCTGGAATGATGCGCTGGAAGGATACGACCGTTTACGCATTATCACAAATACGTTTACCCGGCTGCGTGTCTGCTCCGCAACTGGTGAAATGGAGTTTAGCTTCAAAGGCGAAGTGCAGAATGTTCCGGAACGCTACATGCCTTGGTTCGATGTGCCGGGCAGGCGTTCTGCCGACACCGTCATCATTTGCGGGCACTGGTCTGCGCTGGGGTTGCATATACAAGATAATCTATGCGCGCTGGATACTGGCTGTCTTTGGGGCGGTGCGCTGACAGCGATGCGCCTGGATGATCGGGCCGTTTTCCAGGTGCTACACGACTCAAGGGACAAAAATCCTTAATCTAACTCCAATTTCCGGCCGATAGCTTGTCTGGCCAGCTTGTTGATTTCCTGGCGGTTTTGGCCAACAGCTGCGATGGGTTCCAGAAAATGGAGTTCCACAATCGGGTTGGATATGCCAAGGATATTGCGGATAGATTCTAGCAGTGTTGTGTCGCCTGCATAGGCCATGCGGGTATCTGGCTGACGGTCAGTCAAGGGATAGCGAATTGCGACGGGGATGACCTCAGTTTGCGCACTCAGCGCGGCCTGCAGGATACTACCCTTGAACGGCAAAATGTGTGTGCCATCAGTGGTGGTGCCTTCTGGAAAATAACAGGCATTCATACCTTCTCCCAAATGTGCTTTAAGAGCTTCAATGATGTGTATCGCGCCTTTACGGTCATTACGGTCTATAAACAAAGTACCTGCCCTGGCAGCCAGAAAGCCGAATATCGGCCATTTTCTGATTTCCGACTTTGCTACAAAATGCAAAGGCGATACGCTGTTTAATGCGTGGATGTCTACCCAGGAGATGTGGTTCGCGACAAAGAGTTTGCCGGCCGGGTGGCTATGAGGCAATTGTCCACTGGTGATGACGTGGATGTTCAAGCGTTTCAATACTCCGGCGCACCACCACCTTGTCAGGCGGTGTCTGACCTGAGGTTTTAGCGCTGGAACGATGGTGAGTGAAAGCAAAAGCCCAACCAGTGTATGTAACATGACTCGTGTGCCACGGCAGGTTCGAACAATCGGGTGGGTGGTGTTATGGTTGGCGTCGTTAAACAATGTTATTTCAGAAAATGTGTCGCATATCTCGGGTTAATTCGATTTAGGGGTAACATTACCAGCATATCGGCCGTATTGAAATAGGGATCCCATGCTGGTGCGCCGCAAATATAGGCGCCAAGTCTTAAATAGCCTTTTAGTAGTGGTGGACAGGCGACCTGCAGATTGCGGTTAAGCAAGGACACGGGTAACGGATTGTGCGGGAAAACACGATAATCTGCCGGTGCCATGTATTCGTCCATTAATTTGTAATACAAACTAGTGGCTATATGCCCGCCGTCGTGCATGGGTACGCTGGCACAACCTATCATGTATTCGAGTCGATGTATCTGCATATATCTAGCCAAGCCGGCCCATAACAGGGTAATTGTGCCGCCAGTGCGGTAGTCTCTGTGGACACATGCACGGCCAACTTCCACAGTTCTGTCGAACAGGTGCTCGATGCGACCCAAATCGAATTCCCCGGCAGAGTAATAACCACCGGCTTCGTTAGCTTTTTGCGGATTAAGCATCCGATAAGTGCCAACCACCTGATTACTATGGCTATCGCGTACAAGTAAATGGTCACAGAATGCGTCAAATCCATCCTCATCCAGCACGCCGGTGCCCGGGAGATGTGCTCCCATTTCCTCGGCAAAAACTTTGTAGCGTAAACGTTGCGCTTCTGCTGTCTCTGTTTGGGTTCTAGCCAATGACAGGTATAGGCGGCTTTTGAGAGGGGCTTTTTCTTGAATATTCTGTTGTTTGAGCATCACATTTCTCCTTGTCAACCGCGGGCATATTAAGCCCGAAACGTGACGGTCATGTGACGTTACAATGAAGATTGTGTGACACTCAGCTAAAAACGGGCCGGTTGGCCCGTTTTTTTAGAGTCTGTTTAGGATATTAATGTGTGACGCGGGATGTTTCGCCGTTTTCCACGATGCGCACTTTATCGCCGGCTTTAAACTCCTCGTCAGCTTCCTGAACGATGGCAATCAATCCGCCACCATCCAGTTTGACGGTGATTTCCAAGCCATCTTTACGCGTGGCAACCTCTTCGATTGCGGAGCCTGCAATTCCACCAGCAACAGCCCCGATGACGGCAGCTACTGCACTCCCACGCCCATGACCAACAGAACTCCCGGCGATGCCACCGACGGCACCTCCGGCTACTGTTCCTACCGGGGATTTAGTACCTTCCAGTTGTACCTGACGTACGCTCTCTACGATGCCCGTTTTGACGGTTTGCACTTTGCGTGCATCTTCACGTTTGTAAACACTGCCCGAGTTGGAGCTAGCACAAGCGCTCAGAATCAAAACCAATAGGGCTAGAGGGATTATTTTCGCCAATTTCATTTTTTCTCCTGACGGTTAGATATCAATGCACCTGTTCACCAGATATGGTTTGTTTGACCAGCGCTTGTGCATAAACGTTCTCAATCTCTTCGCGAGTTGGCTTGTGGTTTTGCCCGCCGCGGCTGGCAATCTTGATGGCGCCCATTGTCGACGCGAGTCGACCACATGTAGGCCAATCCCAGCCTCTGGCGATTCCATATAGCAACCCTGCCCGATAGGCGTCGCCACAACCTGTTGGATCAACTATCCTATCTGCTTCAACGCATGGGATTTCGAAACGTTGACCATCGGCATAGATGTGGGAGCCATTACCACCCAAGGTTACGATCAACGCTTTTACTTTTGCGGCCAGTTGCTCCAACGATAAGCCAGTTTTGTCCTGAATAATTTGCGACTCATAGTCATTCACAGCCAGATAATCGGCCATTTCGATGAAGTGCAGTAATTCTTCTCCGTTGAACATTGGCAAGCCTTGTCCTGGGTCGAACATGAAAGGGATGCCTGTTTCATAACACTCACGCGCATGCTGGAACATGCCATCTCGCCCATCCGGCGCAATAATCGCCAGCTTGACGTTTTGCGTGTCTTTGACGGAATTTTTATGGGATTCCACCATCGCGCCGGGGTGAAATGCTGTAATTTGGTTGTCGTCCCTATCTGTAGTAATGAAAGCTTGTGCCGTGTAACTGCTGGGGATGGTTCTGATGTGGGAATCTATCAGATCGTTCTGTTTCATCCATGCGGAATAGGGCGCGAAATCTTCACCGACAGTCGCCATGATGAGTGGATTACCATCCAGTAGTTGAAGGTTGTAAGCAATATTACCCGCAGTACCGCCAAATTCCCGGCGCATTTCCGGCACATAAAACGCGACGCTCAGTGCATGGATCTTGTCGGGAAGTATGTGATTTTTGAAATGATCTTGAAACACCATGATAGTGTCATAGGCAAGTGAACCGCAGATAAGTATGGACATATGTGAGCTAAAGAAAATTAAAAGGGTTTAACAACAACTAGCACAACAATGGCAAATAGCACCAATACCGGTATTTCATTAAACCAGCGATACCAGATATGACTCCGTTGGTTTTTGCCTGACTTGAAGTCATGTAGTAGCCTGCCGCAATACCAGTGATATAGCATCAACAATACTACCAGTGCCAGCTTAGCGTGCATCCATCCGCCGTTGAAGCCGTAGCCGAGCCAGAGCCAGATGCCGAGTCCTAGTGCAAGCGCAGCCAATGGTGTCATGAAGCGATAGAGCTTTTGTTCCATCATACTCAAGCGCTCCTGAGTGGCCGGGTCACTCACCATCGCATGGTTGACGAACAGGCGTGGCAGGTAAAACAGACCAGCAAACCAACTGGTGACAAAAATAATGTGTAGCGCCTTGATCCACAACATTTTTTAGCCTAGTTCTTCGTCCAACATGGCGCGCAACTGATTAAAATCCAGTTTGCCTATCGTGCGCTGCACCCTTTTGCCTTCTTTGTCGAATATAAAGGCAGTTGGAGTCAGATTTACACCACCAAACTGGTTCGTAATTTCTCCGTAACCGTCATGCATGACAGGAAAAGGCAGCGCTTTCTCCTTCTGGTAATTTACTACTTGTGCAGGCGGGTCGTAAGGCATTGCCACGGCAATGACCTCAAAGCCTTTTTGCTTGTAAACATTATAGGTTTTTACCAAATCGGGCATTTCCTGAATACATCCGGGACAATCGGTTGCCCAGAAGTTTACTAGCACGACCTTGCCTTTCAGGTCCGCCATGCGAATTTTCGTACCTTCCAATGTGATAAATGTAACATCAGGCGCAATGGCTCTGTTCGATAAGCTAAATATCAGCAAACCAACCAAAGTGAGTGCTGCTAAAGGGAGCAAATATTTTTTTATATTTTTCATAGTCTGGATTTTAACGTTTTTGATGTGGAAAGGTTGAAATACCCATAAAAATCTTGTCATTATTTATGTCAAAGTCGCATGATATAATCCGCTTTTGTTTGTCTTTCGTTATCAATGAACGCACCTATACCCGCAGAATCCTTGCAAGCACAAACCTCGCCGGCTGCCCGCTTGCGCGAAATCCCATACAACTATACTTCGTTTTCAGACCGTGAAATCGTTATCCGGTTTCTGGGGGAAGAAATTTGGCATGTGTTAAACGAATTGCGTGCCGAGCGCAAGACTGGCCGCAGTGCGCGTATGTTGTTCGAAGTGCTGGGGGATTTATGGGTTGTTAGCCGTAACCCTTATCTGCAGGACGACTTGCTGGATAACCCCAAGCGTCGCCAGGCTTTGATAGATGCGCTGTATCACCGCATTCATGCGATTGATGAGCGCAGCAACAGTAATGTAAAAGTACAAAAGCTGGTGACGGCCGCCAAGCAAGCGGTAGAGCGCTTTGCAGAGGATTTCAGGCAAACCTACGACTTGCGCAAGAAAGCGCTATCCAAGTTTGGCAAAATCACGCGCAAGGATAATATCCAGTTCGATGGGCTAGCGCGCGTTTCCCATGTGACAGACGCGACCGACTGGCGCGTCGAATATCCGTTCGTGGTGCTGAATCCGGATGAAGAGTATGAAATCGCCCATCTGGTCAAAGCATGTATCGAGCTTGGCCTGACCGTGATTCCGCGCGGAGGCGGTACTGGCTATACCGGTGGCGCAGTGCCATTGACACCGTTGTCGGCTGTTATCAACACCGAAAAACTGGATAGGCATTCCGGCGTCAAGATGCGCTCCTTGCCTGGCGTGGCGCGGCAAGTGCCGGTAATCGAGTGTGGTGCCGGTGTCGTGACCCGTCGCGCCATGGAAGCAGCCTCCGATGCGGGGCTGGAATTCGCTTGCGACCCGACTTCGGCCGACGCCTGCTGTATCGGCGGCAATGTAGCCATGAACGCTGGCGGCAAAAAGGCCGTGCTGTGGGGCACGGCACTGGATAACCTCACTAGCTGGCGCATGGTGACGCCGGATGCCAAATGGCTGGAAGTCGAACGTTTGGATCATAATCTGGGCAAAATTCACGACATTGAAATGGCGCGCTTCAAGCTGACGCGCTATGACGTGGATATGAAAACCCAGTTGGGGGAATCCGAAATCATCGAGATCCCAGGGCCAAGTTTCAGGAAAGTTGGCTTGGGCAAGGATGTGACCGACAAGTTTCTCTCGGGACTCCCTGGAGTACAGAAAGAAGGTTGTGATGGGCTGATTACTAGCGCGACATTCATTTTGCACCGTATGCCCAAACATGTGCGCACAATTGCGCTGGAATTCTTTGGCAATGTTTCCAATGCCGTTCCGGCTATCGTAGAGATCAAGGATTACCTGGATGGCACTGCCAAGCAAGACTCGTCGGTGATTCTTGCCGGGCTGGAGCATCTGGACGAGCGCTATATCAAGGCGGTGGGCTATGCAACTAAAGCCGCGAGGCAACAACGGCCTAAGATGGTGCTATTGTGCGACATCGCCAGCGATGATGAAGATGCGGTGGGGCAAGCGGCTTCGCATGTGGTGCGCCTGTGTAATGCAAGGAATGGTGAGGGTTTTATCGCCGTGTCCGCCGAGGCGCGCAAGAAGTTTTGGCTGGATCGCGCACGTACGGCAGCGATTGCCAAACACACCAATGCCTTCAAGATTAACGAGGATGTGGTGATTCCGTTGCCTCGGCTGGGTGATTATTCCGATGGTATCGAGCGTATCAATATTGAACTTTCCATCAACAACAAGCTGAAGCTGCTGGATGCGCTGGAAACGTTTTTGATGGGCGAGTTGCCGTTGCAGGCCGATGACGAAGGGCATGTCGACCCGCAGATGATGCAATCCAAGCAGCAGTTGGGTCTACAGTTGGTGCACGAGTTACGTACCAAATGGCGTTTGATATTGCACACGCTGGATGAGCCGGTTTCCATGCTAGGCGAGCTTGGCAAGGCGTACGGCAAGCACGAGAGTGTGTTCCGCGCAGTGCAATCCTACGATTTGCGTATTTCCTGGAAACGAGAACTGAAGCGGCCTCTGGAGGAGATGTTTAGCGGCCGCGAGTTTCAGAAAGTGTTGAACCGTCTGGACGAGATTCACAAGACCGTGCTGAAAAGCCGCGTCTTTATTGCCTTGCATATGCATGCCGGTGATGGCAACGTGCATACCAATATTCCGGTCAACTCCGACGATTACGAGATGATGCAGGATGCTCATGCTGCTGTGGCGCGCGTGATGGCGCTGGCGCGCAACCTGGATGGCGTGATTTCCGGCGAGCATGGCATCGGCATCACCAAGATGGAGTTCCTGGATCAGTCTACGATAGACAAGTTTGCGGCTTACAAAGCCAAAATAGACCCCAACGGCCATTTCAACAAAGGCAAGCTGCTGATGGGGTCTGGCTTGGAGAATGCCTATACCCCAAGCTTTGGCTTGCTGGAACAGGAATCCATCATCATGGAGCAATCGGCTATCGGCGAGATTGCGGATGATATTTCCGATTGTTTACGCTGCGGCAAGTGCAAGCCGGTATGCAGCACGCATGTGCCGCGCGCCAATTTGCTGTATAGCCCACGCAACAAGATTCTGGGTACATCATTGTTGATTGAGGCGTTCTTGTACGAGGAACAAACCCGTCGCGGGGTTTCACTCAAGCATTTTGATGAGTTCAATGATGTAGCAGATCACTGTACGGTATGCCATCGTTGCGAAAAGCCCTGCCCGGTGGATATCGACTTTGGTGACGTTTCAATCAAAATGCGCAATTTCCTGCGTGAAGAAGATAAGAAAAAATTTAGCCCGGGCACCGCATTGGGCATGGCTTTTCTGAACGCTAAAGACCCCGCAACGATTAAGCTATTGCGCGGCACGATGATTGGTATGGGCTACAAGGCCATCAACGTTGCCAATGGACTGGCCAAACGCTTCGGTTTGCTGAAAGATAAAAAATCGCCGCCCGCAACGGTTGGTAGGACAGAAATCAAGGCGCAGGTGATTCATTTCATCAATAGGCCAATGCCGAAGAAAATGCCTGCCAAAACATCCCGTGCGATGCTGGGGATTGAAGACGACACCATGATCCCGGTGATTCGTAATCCACAAAAGGTCAACGATGATTCGGAAGCCGTGTTCTATTTCCCGGGTTGCGGGTCGGAACGCCTGTTCTCGACAGTAGGTTTGGCGACACAGGCCATGTTATATGAGGTTGGCGCGATCACCGTATTGCCGCCGGGCTATTTGTGCTGTGGCTATCCTCAAACTTCTGCGGGCAATCATGACAAGGGCCAGGAGATTGCGACCGAGAATCGCGTACTGTTCCACCGCGTAGCGAACACCCTCAATTACCTCGACATCAAGACGGTAATCGTTTCCTGCGGCACCTGTATGGATCAGTTACAGAAATACGAGTTCGAGAAGATATTCCCGGGTTGCCGCTTGCTGGATATCCACGAATATCTGATGGAGAAAGGCATGAAGCTGGATGGTATGAGCGGCGTACGTTACATGTACCACGACCCATGTCATACACCGATGAAGACCTATGCGCCGCTTAAAGTCACGAATGCCTTGATGGGGCAGGATGTTGCCCTGAATGACCGCTGCTGCGGCGAATCCGGCACATTTGCTGCTTCACGTCCGGACATCGCAACACAGGTGAAATTCCGCAAGCAGGAAGAACTGGAAAAAGGCATGGATAAACTGGGGCTGACCATAGGCGAACCAGAACAGGAAGTCAAAATTCTGACTTCTTGCCCAAGCTGCCTGCAAGGCTTATCTCGCTATACGGATGATACTGGCATCCAGGCGGACTATATTGTGGTGGAAATGGCTAAGCACCTGTTAGGTGAGAACTGGCAGCAGGATTATATTCAAAGCGCCAATAACGGCGGCATCGAGAAAGTCTTGCTCTAGGTCAACAGGAATGTGGCTGACAGCAACACTTTATTAAACGGGAGTGTTCGGGACTATGCCTACGAACGTAACACATGCAATTCCTGCGATCGCAATTGGACTTGGTTTAAGCCGGTACTATATCGGTGGCAAGGCAATCGTGATCGGCGCGGTAATCGCCAGCCTTCCGGATTTGGATATGTTGGGAACCCGTTTTTTTGGCATACCTTGGGATTCAATTTACGGGCATAGAGGTTATACACATTCCATCACATTTGCTGTTTTGGTCGCATTGACAGTAGCTTTTCTGCTTTACAGATATGATTTCAAAAAGTACTTCCTGTTCTTTTTGGTATGTACCGTTTCACACCCTTTGCTGGACTCCCTGAATAACGGCGGGTTGGGAGTGGCCTTCTTCTGGCCGCTTTCTGATGCCAGATACCATGCTTTTGTACAGCCTGTTATGAATGTGAACGTATCGTTCAGAGGGCTTTACCTCACCATGAAAGGATTGCCGGTGTTCCTTTCTGAATTTATTTGGGTATGGCTGCCTTTTTTCTGCATCTACCTGTTTCTAAGGTTCAACGGGCTCGAGTTGATTAGAAATAAATTCCAGCGTTTTTAGGAGCTTACGCATGGTGCTGCTGGAGTTGAGTCAGGGCTGCAAATTAGGAATGCCAAGACCGATAACGATGGATTGGGTCGATTTGGCATACTTTTCTGTCGCGATATTTGTCAGTTTCCTTGCAGCTTATAAAAGTGAACCTAAGAGCAAACGCCATTGGTGGATAGTAGGTACGGTTTTAATGCTTTTCGCATTAAACAAATTCCTTTTTTTCGATAACTGTATCAAGAATGCATTATCTGGGTTTGCCGCGGAGAATGGTTTTTATGTATCACGGCGAGGAGTGCAGTTATTGTTTATACTGCTATTGCTTGCTCTGCAGCTTGCTTTAATCTATTTATGCAGGCAAAGAGTCAACAAATTGGATGGCTGCTTGAGAAGGGCATATTGGGGTTTGTTAATCCTGCTTGTATTGGTCATGCTGAGGATTATCTCGTTGCACCAGATTGATGGAATGCTTTATCTGGATAAGTTGGGATTAGGAATAGGATTAAACTGGATTGTGGAAATTTTTGGTAGCTTATTCATCATAATAAATGCAGCTATCTATATAAGGAAACAAGGGTCATCAAGCTAAGGATTTGCAATGGTTGGTCATGATGTCTTTAAGGTGGGAGACCCAACACCTATAGGTTGGTTTATCGCATTCGTTTATTTGATAGCTGCATTTTGTGCGATGCAGCAATACCGCGCACATCGAAAGCTGGAGCTGGATGCAAGGTTCTGGATGGTTCTGGTTTGGCTGCTTGTGATATTGGGCATTAACAAACAACTGGATATCCAAGGCTGGTTTATTGACGCTATGAAGCAGGATGCAATCAGAGATGGCTGGTATCAATATCGTACACATTTTCAAGTGGTGTTTGTTATTGCGATGGGACTGGGTCTGGTCGCTTTATTGTTGGCGCTTCGGCTGAACCTGATCAATAGCTGGCAACGCTATAAAATAACCTGGATTGGGTTAGTTCTGCTGTTTTGTTTTATTGTCATCAGGGGAGCATCGTTCAGCCATGTCGACATTCTGATTGATCGGCGTGTCATGGGGATAGAATTGAATGTGGTACTCGAACTGTTTGCGCTATTGCTAGTGATAGCGGGTACATTTTTTCACAAGAAACTAGTGCCTCCCATCATTGCTAATACGCTGAATGTGCGCAATTATGTTGAAATTGCCAATGAAGGTGATCCAGTGAAATGTCCGAATTGTGGAACGCCGCCTCTATCCAAGGCGATCGATGGCCGACAGTTCAAATGCAGGAAATGCAGTCACCATTACCATGTCAGGAAAGTCTAGTAAAAAGAACTCATGGCTATTTATTCATTACTCAAACCTTTATTGTTCCGTTTTGATGCCGAATCCACACATGATTTGACCCTCAAGTCTCTACGGTTTGCCGAGAAGACCGGTTTGCTTGCCTGTTATCCCTCGCCGCCTGCCACGCATGCGAGGCAGGTGATGGGATTATCTTTTCCAAGTCCGGTAGGATTGGCCGCAGGGCTGGATAAGAACGGTGCCGTGATAGACGGCATGGCTAAAATGGGGTTTGGTTTCATTGAGGTTGGCACGGTGACACCCCGTCCGCAACCTGGAAACCCAAAGCCCAGGTTGTTCCGGGTGCCAGAGGTGCAAGGCGTTATTAATCGCTTTGGCTTCAATAATCTAGGCGTAGATAACTTGATTTCCAATGTGAAAGCATCACGCTATCAAGGCATTTTGGGCATTAATATTGGCAAGAATTTTGATACACCGCTGGAACGTGCCGTGGAGGACTATCTTATTTGCATGCAAAAAGTGTATGCCTATGCCAGCTATATCACGGTAAACATTTCCTCGCCCAATACCAAAAACTTGCGTGATTTGCAGTCGGCGGATGCGCTTTCCAGCCTATTAAGCAGCTTGAAGGCTGAGCAAAGCAAGCTCGCGCAACAACATGGAAAATATGTGCCACTAGCACTCAAGATTGCGCCAGACCTGACTGTAGAGCAGGTGCATGAGATTGCCGGTTTGTTGATGCAACATCACATTGATGCTGTCATTGCAACCAATACCACTTTGTCACGAGAGGCTGTAAAAGGATTACCGCATGCCGAGGAAGCGGGCGGTTTGTCCGGTGCCCCGGTGAGAGATGTATCCACATTCGTGATTCGTCAATTATCGGAAGTGCTGCAAGGAAAGGTTCCGATCATTGGTGTGGGTGGTATTTTAAGCGGGCCGGATGCTGCAGAGAAAATCGCTGCTGGAGCTAGTTTGGTACAATTGTATAGCGGTCTTATCTATCGCGGACCTAAGCTGGTGCATGAAGTTTGTCGTGCAATCGGCTAATTAAAAAGCCCGCACAATTGCGGGCTTCTTGAAGGGGGCTGTCCGCAGCTAATCGATAGCTGCTGCCTGAGTTTTTTGTGTGGGGTGGTGGTTTTCGTTAAAAACCAGTTTCACCTGATCTTTTTCGTCTAAATCCACATGCACCGTCCCGCCGCTTGCCAAACGGCCAAATAACAGTTCATCAGCCAAAGCTTTGCGTATGGTGTCTTGTATCAGCCTGGACATTGGCCGTGCGCCCATCAGCGGGTCAAAGCCTTTTTTGGCCAAATGCGTTTTCAATTCGTCGCTGAAAGTGATGTCCACTTTTTTCTCATGTAGCTGATCTTCCAGTTGCATGAGGAATTTATCCACTACGCGCAGAATAATCTCTGGCGTCAGCGCACTGAACGACACGATAGCATCCAGCCGGTTGCGGAATTCCGGGCTGAACAGGCGTTTGATATCAGCCTGTTCATCCCCCGTCTGCTTGCTGGAAGTAAAGCCCATGCTGGTTTTGCTCAAGGCCTCTGCACCGGCATTAGTGGTCATGATGATGGTCACATTGCGGAAATCTGCCTTACGGCCATTGTTGTCAGTCAGTGTGCCGTGATCCATGACTTGTAGCAGGATATTGAAAATATCTGGATGTGCTTTTTCAATCTCGTCCAGCAACAGTACACAATAGGGCTGCTTGGTAACAGCCTCAGTCAACAATCCGCCCTGTTCAAAGCCTACATAGCCTGGAGGCGCGCCGATCAGACGGCTCACCGCGTGGCGCTCCATGTATTCGCTCATGTCAAAACGAATCAGCTCGATGCCCAGGATATATGCCAGTTGTTTGGCAACTTCGGTCTTGCCGACACCAGTCGGGCCGCTGAACAGGAAACTGCCAATCGGTTTGTTGGTTTGCCCCAGCCCGCTACGTGCCATTTTGACCGCAGAGGCTAGTGCATCAATCGCTTTGTCCTGACCAAATACCACAGACTTGAGATTGCGCTCTAGCGTTTTGAGTGTGCTGCGATCGTCGCTGCTGATGTTTTTGGGCGGAATACGCGCGATTTTGGCGATAATTTCCTCAATCTCTTTGTTGCCAATCACTTTTTTCTGTCTGGATTTAGGCAATATGCGCTGTGCCGCACCTGCTTCGTCAATCACGTCAATGGCTTTGTCAGGCAAATGTCGGTCATTGATATATTTGGCCGAAAGCTCGGCAGCTGTACTCAACGCACTCGTGGTATATTTGACCCCGTGGTGAGATTCAAAGCGTGATTTCAGCCCCTTCAGAATCTCGATCGTTTCCGGGATGCTGGGTTCGTTCACATCAATTTTCTGGAAACGGCGGGACAGTGCATGATCTTTTTCGAAGATGCCGCGGTACTCCTGGTAGGTGGTTGCGCCGATACATTTGAGCGAGCCGCCGGAAAGCGCAGGTTTTAGCAGATTGCTGGCATCCAAAGTTCCGCCACTGGCGGCCCCTGCACCAATCAGGGTATGGATTTCATCGATAAACAGCACAGCATCCGGTTTCTCACTTAGTTGCTTGATGACTGCTTTCAGGCGCTGTTCGAAGTCTCCGCGGTATTTGGTTCCGGCAAGCAGTGCTCCCATGTCTAACGAATAGATAGTAGCGTTTGCCAGTACGTCCGGAATGTCTTTTTCTACAATCCTGCGCGCTAAGCCTTCGGCGATAGCCGTTTTACCTACACCCGCTTCACCTACCAGCAAAGGGTTGTTCTTGCGACGACGACACAATGTCTGGATAACGCGCTCCAGTTCCGGGCCGCGTCCAATAAGGGGGTCAATTTTACCGGTCGCGATTTGCGCATTCAAATTGAGCGTAAAGCTTTCCAGTGCACCGCCTGTTGCGGTTTCCATTTCTGTTTCTGCTTCTGGGCTCTCGTTCTTGCTACTGCTACCGGGGACTTTTGCTACGCCATGCGAAATATAATTCACCACATCCAGACGGGTAATCCCCTGCTGATGTAGGAAAAACACAGCATGTGAATCTTTTTCGCCGTAAATAGCCACCAGCACATTGGCACCGGTTACTTCTTTTTTGCCAGAGGACTGCACGTGCAACATGGCACGTTGGATGACACGCTGGAAGCCGAGTGTAGGCTGCGTATCGACTTCTTCTTCACCGCTTACCACGGGCGTATGTTCGTCTATATATTGACTAAGCTCGGTGCGCAAATCTTCGAATTTTGCGCCGCAGGCGCGCAGTACTTCTGCTGCGGTCGGGTTATCAAGCATGGCCAGAAGCAAGTGCTCCACCGTAATTAGCTCATGACGTTTCTGGCGGGCATCCATAAATGCCATATGCAGACTTACTTCCAGTTCTTGAGCAATCATTCTTTACCTAGCTTTCTTGTATTTCAGGCGGGTTCAACCATGCATTGCAAAGGATGCTGGGATTCCCTGGCATGATTAAGCACCTGATTCATTTTTGTTTCTGCGATATCTTGAGGGTAAATCCCGCAGACGCCCATACCCTCAGTATGTACTTTGAGCATAATCTGTGTCGCTTGTTCACGACTCTTGTTAAAAAAACGTTGTATCGTTTCCACTACAAATTCCATAGGGGTGTAATCGTCATTTATCAGTAAAACTTTATACATTGAAGGTAATTTTGGTTTCACCTCGCTAGGTTTAATAGCGGTATTACCGTTAGGTTGTATATTCGCCATGCATCGCGCCTTTGTATCTTACTTGCTATTTTGAGCTTAAAGAAAAAAAATTCAAGCTCAAATTTAATGGGTAAAACGGAGGGATATTAAAATTACGGAAAGATGCGGACGCTTTTCACAACCCTGTCCTGTGTTTGTAGGATTTCCAGCGTATGTTCGCCGATGCGGAATCCCGTGCCGGGTTCGGGGATGTCTTCGAAGTGTTCTAGGACAAGGCCATTCAAGGTGCGCGGGCCATCCAGTGGAAAGCCAAGCCGCAGTTTTTTGTTGAGGTCGCGCAAATTGCTACTGCCATCCACAATCCAGCTGCCGTCATCTTCCTGCCGATAGCTGCTGACACGGCTGGGCGATTGGGTGGTGAAATCGCCAATCACCTCTTCCAGGATGTCTTCGAGTGTCAGCAGGCCGCGGAACTCGCCATATTCGTCTACTACTAATGCCACACGTTCCTGGTTTTCCTGGAACTGCTGGATTTGGGTATATAACGGGGTGCCGGAAGGAATGAAGTAAGGATCGGACAAGATTTCTTTTATGTCTTCCTTATTGATTTCATTATTCATATTCAGGCGCAAGTAGTTGAGTATCTTGCGCACGTGCAAAATGCCGATAATTTCTTCATGATCCCCCTGACGCACTGGCAACCGCGTGTGGTGGCTATTGGAAATGCGCATCAGGATTTCATCCAGTTCGGCATCAAAATCGATCGCCTCCACTTGGGTGTGTGCAGTCATCACGTCATCCACAGTGATTTTTTCCAGCTCAAACAGATTGAGCAGGATAGCCTTGTGTTTCTTGGGCAGAAAATGGCCTGCGTCCGTTACGATACTGCGTAATTCATCCATCGTCAGGCTCTGTGCGCTTTCACTGAAGTTGACTTTGACGCGTAGTAATTTGAGCAGTCCTTCCACAAACAGGTTGATGAACCACACCACGGGATAAAGCAATTTGAGCAAAGGATAAAGCACATAGCTGCAGGCAATGCCCAGTTTTTCTGGGTAAGCGGCAGCAATCACCTTGGGGGAAATCTCGCTGAACACCAGAATGGCGAAAGTGACGGCCAGGGTGCCAAACATCAACACCCATTCGCCTTCGCCAAATAGTTCGACGATAATTACGGTAACCAATGTGGCGGAAGCTGCATTGCCAAAGTTATTACAGAGCAGGATAACACCAAGCAGTTTGTCCGTCTGCGAAAGCAGCACGCTGGCGAGTTTGGCACCGCGATGACCTTCTTTGACCAAGTGACGCAACCGGTAGCGGTTGAGCGACATTAGGCTAGTTTCTGCGATGGAGAAAAAACCGGAAACCAGCAACAACACGCCCAGAGCGGCAAGTTGCAATGAGATAGGGACGCCGTCCAAAAATATAAATTATCGAATGAAGATAGTGCGAGTGTATGCTGAATATGACGCTAACTCAAGCATGTTGGTCTCGCTAGGGTTTTGTTTAAGGGGTTGCTTCTGCGCTCTCGGCTTCTTTCTTGGGGATATCGCCAAGAAGGTTTGCGCGGTTTACGCCGAGCCACATAGCAACCGGGCAGGCGACCAGTACGGATGAATAGATCCCGAATAGGATGCCGATAGTGAGCGCCAGTGCAAAGTTGTGCAGCACCTCACCGCCAAACAGTAGCATGGAACCTACCATGGTTTGTGTCATAGCGTGAGTGATGATGGTACGCGACATGGTGCGGGTAATGGCGTTGTCGATCACTTGCACCACAGAAGCCTTGCGCATTTTGCGGAAGTTTTCGCGCACCCGGTCAAATACCACAACGGATTCATTAACGGAATAACCCAGCACAGCTAATACAGCAGCCAATACCGTTAGGTTGAATTCCCACTGGAAGAAGGCAAAGAAGCCTAGAATGATAACCACGTCGTGCATGTTGGCGATGATGGCGGCAACGGCGAAACGCCATTCAAAGCGGATGGCCAAATACGCCATAATGCCGGCGCATACCAGCAGCAGCGCCAATGCACCGTTTTCGTACAGTTCCTCACCCACTTGCGAGCCTACGCTTTCCACGCGCTGTACCGTGGCTTGCGGGTCGGCAGTTGTGAGTGCGGCACTCACTTTTTCCGAGAGTTGCGCAATCGACATATCCTTGCGGATCGGCAGGCGTATCAAGACGTCACGGCTGGTGCCGAAATTCTGTACAGTCGCATCTTTCAGGCCAATGCCGTCCATCGCCTGACGAATCTTGCCAATGTCAGCCGTTTGCGGATAATTGACCTCCATCACGGTACCGCCGGTAAAGTCTACGCCGTAATTTAGTCCTTTTGACCATAAAAAGAACACAGCCAGAATGAAGGTGAGCAGCGAAATGGCCGTGGTGATGCGGCCATAGCTCATGAAGGGAATATCTTTTTTGATTCTAAACAGTTCCATTTACAGGCTCTTCTTTAAAGGCGTATCAATCAATTGGCTTTATAAATCTGGCCGATGGATATTTTATCCAGCTTGCGGCGATAACCATAAATTATGTTCACAATTGCACGGGAAACTAGGACGGCGCTGAACATGGAGGTCAAAATACCCAATACGTGCACGACCGCAAAGCCTTTGATTGGCCCGGTACCGAACATGAATAGTGCCAGACCGGCAATCAGCGTGGTGACGTTGGAGTCCAGAATCGTGTCAAAGGCACGGTCATAACCCGCATGGATGCTGGCTTGGGGCGTGTTGCCGTTGCGCAGTTCTTCACGCACGCGTTCATTGATCAGTACGTTAGCGTCAATCGCCATCCCCAGCGCCAGTGCAATCGCTGCCAAGCCTGGCAATGTCAGCGTGGCTTGCAGCATAGAGAGGATTGCCACCAGCAGCAGCAGGTTCACGCCCAGCGCCAGCACGGAAACGCCACCAAACACCATGTAATACACAATCATCATCGCCGCAATTGCGGCAAAGCCCCACAGGGTGGAATGCACGCCACGGTTGATGTTTTCCTGACCCATGCTGGGGCCAACGGTACGCTCTTCGATGATTTCCATCGGAGCAGCCAGCGCGCCAGCACGCAACAGCAGGGAAATGTCCGTGGCTTCCTGCGGGTTGTCCATGCCGCTGATCTGCACGCGGCCACCGCCGATTTCTTCGTTGATGGTAGGCGCGGTAATCACCTCGGTGCTGCCTTTTTCAATCAGCAGAATCGCCATGCGCTTGCCTACATTGTCACGGGTCACGTTCTTGAAGATGCCTGCCCCACGCGCGTCCAGCGTTACGTTCACCACAGAGCGGCCAGTGCGGTTGTCCACGCCGGGGCCGGCATCGGTGATGCGGTCGCCGGTCAGTACCACGCTTTTCTTCACCAGAATGCCACCACCTTCACGGTCTTTGTAATACTCGTCACCAAAAGGCACTTTGCCTGCCGCTGCTGCTTCCAGCGTGGCGAAATCGGTCTTATCCTCATCCACCATGCGAATTTCCAGCGTGGCCGTGCGGCCCAGAATTTCCTTGGCTTTGGCTGTGTCCTGCACGCCGGGCAACTGTACCACGATACGGTCTAGCCCTTGCTGCTGGACGATAGGTTCGGCTACGCCCAGTTCGTTGATACGGTTATGCAGCGTCTGCAGGTTCTGTTTTAGCGCGAATTCCTGGATACGTTTTTGCGAAACCGGGCCGATACTTGAAGTCAGCGTCAGCTCCTTGCCGCTGCCACCGGTGGTAAAGTTCAAGTCTGGATAGTCGCGGCTCAGCACGGTGCGTGCTTTGGTACGCTCTTCCTCGCTTTCAAAGTTAACGACGACCTTCTGCCCCTCGCGGGAGATGCCGAAATAATTGATCTTCTCGCGACGCAGCGCGCTGCGGAAATCCCCCACATTGCTTTCGGCTGCCTTATCGATAGCCGCTTTCATATCCACCTGCAGCAAAAAGTGCACACCGCCTTGCAGGTCCAAACCCTTGTTCATGGGCTTGGCGCCAATGCCCAGCAACCAGTTCGGGGTCTTGGTCAGCAAGTTCAATGCGACCGTGTAATCCTTACCCAGGCTGTTGACCAGGCTATCTTTGGCTTTCAGCTGGTCATCCTGATTTTCGAACCGCACCTTGACGCCGGTCGGCTCCAGAAAGATGCCGTTGAACGGAACATTCGCCAGCTTCAGCGCAGCTTCTACTTTGCCCAGTAGTGCGGTATCTGCTTTCAGTGTCGCTTTGGCCGGGCTCACCTGCACCGCGGGCGATTCGCCAAAAAAGTTGGGAATGGTATACAGC
>OEOF01000008.1_pt1 | contig 32990 bp, 31 predicted proteins | sample 1539701 | NCBI WGS metagenome assembly OEOF01 (sample SAMEA3611561, study PRJEB23397) | activated sludge metagenome | biome: Urban; feature: Wastewater Treatment Plant; material: Activated Sludge | place: Slovenia | collected 2012-09-24 | reverse complement strand
TAACTGCTTGTGGTTTCAACCATGTACGTGTACCCAGTTCTTTTTCACCGATTTTTAATTTGTCAGCAGGCAACGCTTTAAATGAACCGCCTTGCTTGTTGCCGCCATTGACATCTTCATACACTGAGAGTGCGCTATATGATGGGTTATCTTTATTAAAATCAGCACCAATCAATACTTCAGCATCTGGGCCTGTTGAGTAGGCTTTCCATGCCAATGAGCCGTCTTTGATATTGTAAGCAGCTAAGAAGCAACGTACGCCGAACTCAGCACCTGAGCAACCGGTTAGTACCTTATCTTTAATGACGTGGGCTGCATTGGTGTTGGTTGCGCCAACTTTTGGATCTGTATTTTGGATAGACCAAACTTTAGCACCTGTTTTTGCATCTAAAGCAACCAAATTACCGTCGTTTTGTTGTAAGAAAATCTTACCATCACCATAGCCCAAACCGCGGTTTACGTTATCGCAGCACAATACCGCTTGTACTGATGGGTCTTGTTTAGGGAAATAGGACCAAACGATTTTTTGATTGTCGTTCAAGTCAAGTGCGTATACGTTGTTTGGGAATGCAGTGTGAACATACATCATGTTACCCACCACCACTGGCGAACCTTCGTGACCGCGGTTTACACCGGTTGCGAATGTCCATGCTGCTTTAAGGTTTTTTACATTACCTTTGTTGATTTGCGCTAAGGTACTGTAGCCTTGGTTGTTATGCTGACCACGTGGGTGAACCCAGTTGTTCGCATTTTTCATCGCCTCTTCTTGGTCTGCAGCTGCTGATGCTACCATTGGCATTGCCAATGCTGCGCCTGCAACTAAGCCTAAAGCTAGCTTAATTTTGTTAATTTGCATATTGATCTCCAAAGTTATATTACTAAGGGTTAATTAAAAGTAAGCTTATGTTTGCTTTAGCCGGTACAACTTAACATCTTGTTAACCATTGCAAGTTTCAAAGCATACATTTCGTCACATTTGCATGTGCCAACAGCAATATAAGTCCTAGCAACTTATTGCGTAAGAGTGGAATTCCCGAATTGATATAGGATAAACTCCCGATATGACTATGAATGTGTCAATTTAATAAATTAACTGCACAAACCAAGCTGTTTCCGAGTCAAATCAAGGCAAATCCGCGCTCCCCATAGATTTTGGATAGGTTACGATACCCCAGGGCATTTCGTTGTCAGGAATGCGCTTTGTAACCACTAGCGTGTTAGCATCAATCACCAACACTTCATTTGATTTACCACATGCCAATAGTATTTGCTGGTTATCCGGCGTAAAGCTAAAGTGCCAGCAGCGCTCACCAGTCGGGATATCTTTAATCTTCGCAAAGGTCTTGGCATCGAATACCTGCAACGCTTTTTCTTTGTTAGCCGCCACAAAAACACGCTTCCCTTCACTATCGAAAGAAACCCCATACGGCGTCTTGCCTGTAGCAACCACTTTGATTACCTTAAATTTTTCATTCAGCACCAGCATTTTGTCCGATAGCTCCAATGTAACAAGGTAGGTTTTGCCATCCGGAGAAACCTTGATACCACGCGGCCGGTCACCGTATTTTCCAACAGAAACACTTTTTAAAAGTCTGCCGGATTTAATATCGTGTATCGTGATAGAGTTATCGGACTCATTAGTCACAATGAGTTTTTTACCATTTTTTGAGAATTCAAGCCCTTCGGTTTCTGGCTTACCTACAATATCTTTAACCACTTCGCCTTGCACAAGATCGATAATCGCAATATGTCCTGGGATTTTTTCCTCATCATCGTCATCATCTTTTTCCGCATCTACAGTTTTTTGCATTGGCGGCCCACCTTTCGAGCTGGGCTCATATGTCACATAAGCCCTGTCACCCAAAATGCGTACGAACTCTGGGTTCTTGCCAATGTTGATTAACTTCGGCTCTCTTGCCCCCGTGGTATCAACAACGGAAATGTTACTGTCATCTTTGTTTGCCGTAACAAGCCATTTGCCGTCTGCAGTAATGCCGATTCCGCGTGGCCCCTTCGCACCTACATTAAGCTCAGTTTTGGGCTCCATGCCTTCTAAATCTAGCACCAATACTTTTCCATTTTGGTTTGAAACATACGCCACCCCCTTACCAGCCGCCATGGCGTAAGGCGCTAACAATAGCCCTGTAACAAAAACTAATATTGAAAATACATAACGCTTATTGCATGGTTGCTTCATATTGGGAGTCTCCAGAAAATTCCGCTCGGACGAATTGCCCTTAGAGATACACCATAATATTTGGCAACCTATATGGATATATCAAAAATCCGTAATTACCCCTAGGAATAGTTCCCAACAATACATACCCCCAGTAGCTGCCTATGTCCTTCTTCGCCACTAAGTAGTCGCTCTCAACACTAATCTTGTATATGGCGGAGGAACCCTCCCCGATAATACAACTTGATTGCACTTTGAAACTGAGGTCTTCGAGACAATCCGATCTATGAGACCCTTTAAACGACCCTTTATTGATTCATTACTAGAAAAATTTTGCACCGCGCCCCGCACTGCCCCGTGCAATCTATTTATCCTAAGTTAAATAATTAAATAGGATTGTTTATTTATATATTAACTTTAGAAGCCATACGGGGCAGTGCGGGGCAAACCTGATTAAAATGTATCTAATTGCTGTTTTATTAACTCTCTAGGGTCTCGACCTTGGGGTATATCTTGGCGTGCGTAAACAATCACCCCTGTATTTAAACCTGGTACATGCCACCTGCCCTCACGTGAATTAGGGTTGCCATACCTAACATAACCTGCAGCCAATGCTGCATGTTTGATTTTCCCCTGAAATTGGCTATTCCTTGTCATGTCAACTTCACCATTCCGTTCGGCAAGCGCTTTAATAATCGGCACACTAATAAATTCTGGCGACATTAATTCATTAACAATATCAAAAAGCCATCCATATTGTTCCAACTCTGCCATAACTATCAATTGATGAGCCTTTGTTTTCCGCTGACCATTCGACGCAGAGAATTGACTTATGTCCTTTTCGCGTAAATACGCAGCAACATGAGACGCGCCATTTTCTTTAATGAACCACGACCACAGTTTATCGAAATACCGTCTTCTGTCTTCAGCATTTAAAAGCCCCATTTCCTCAACAGTTGCCGTTTCAATCACATCATATCTCCGATCATCTTGTGGAATATGTAAGCCACTCAGTAAATGGTTAGTCGTAATAATCACTCCGCAAAACAATTTGACTGAATACTTTAGTCCGTACTTAGGGTTTATCGGACAAATATCTGGCAATCCAGCAATTAATACCTTTGTTTTTTCGTTAAACGCCCATCTAGACATTTCATGAAGGTTTGCTGCTTCGTTAATTCTAACTAACGTGCTAGCGGCATGCTCATTAAATGCACTTTCTAAGTGGCTAGGCTCAATATTTGCCACATTCCACGCACCTATTGCTGGGATACACATTTCAACCGCTGTGTCTTTTCCCACGCCCTGCCCGCCACCAATTAATAACGCAAAACGCGGCTTTTCCCATGGGGTTTGCACTCTATGTGCCATATAGTTTAAAAACTGCTCGGCGTCCCCCTCTTTATTGAATAGTCTATGCACATGGTCAATAAATAGTTTAGTTTGGTTTGGATCACCAGAAGGTATCGTGGGATGTCTATAAGAGTTAAACAAAGCTGCACCTTCAGATTCAATAATCTCTCCAAACCTTGAATCCAACCCTTTGATGTAGTCTTCCTTGTAATAGGGATCACAAATCATCGACGTTACAAGTCGATTCCTTTTTAGCCATTCCGTTGCAGTGATGATTTTTCCTTCAAAGTTAATCGGTGAAACTGCCGCATTTACTGCCGGTTCAATCCAATGTGAACGATTAACTTTGTAAATATAGTTATTTGCTGGGCCATAATAAACAAAATTGTCGATAGGCACTTCTCCCCGCGTTGGTGCCCAGCCATTTTCTGTGGCCAACTTAACGATTGTGCCTATTGATAGCTCTTTCTCCGTTTGTTCCTGGCTAAGCGCGTAAAATGCTTCATGCATGATTTCGTCATGATTGCGACCTTTCTTGCCTCCGGTTTTGTCAGCCCATTCAACGTACAAACTCCAAGCGTCATCTGACCTGTCGAATACCCTGCCTAATATGATGCCAATGGCTCTCCATAAGTCTCGATCATCTGCTGGAATGACATCCAGCATTGAAGCTACTTGCGTAATGCTATATTTATTAGTGCGTGAATCGTCCCGTTTGGGTCTGCCTCTCGTTTCTTTGCGTCTGGATAGGTGCGCTGGCAGAGTTGCTAATTCGTCTCCCCAATTGAGCCACTTGTAAACGCCACCAGAACGATGGCGACTTGGTGCTGCAACGATATAGCCACCATCATTGCGACAATCCACTCCCTTGCCTAAGGTGTTACTGGAAGTCTTCAAGGCGCTGTTATATTTGAACAGGGCGTGCATGCCACCTGACCCTGTCTCGGCCGTTAAGGTCTGCGGCTCACCATGCTCCCTGATGAGCTCTGCCCAAGTTTCTGCACCGAATTTACCTTCTCCGATGTCGATGTCAATGACTGTGATTCCTGAGATCTCGCCAGTGACCACACCGATGTTGGCTGGTGGCGCGTCTTCACCGAACCACGCTTCAATTTTCGCTAGGTCTCGGCTGGCTTCCTTAAGCCCTCTTGCAACTCTCGGGTGCTTACCAGCGTCCGAACAAGTTGGATTGCCGCACGTGCACTTTAGGTTGTCGTCAACAGAATGTACCGGGAACACATGCCAACCTAAAGATGCATATTCTCTAGCACGTTCTAGAACTTCATATTGAAAGGATTTTTGAGAAGAATTTTTCATTTCTCTTCCCCTCTTTTGATTGTTTGATTAATAATCAAACGAGGTGGACGCCCTCTGCGTCTAATCTTTGATTCAGGATTGTTTCGTCTATGGACCATCGCAGCTATTGAGTCTTCAACCTCTTCCAGCAACCACCTAGATGCGCCGCCCACTTTTATTGGTGCAGGTAGAACACCGTCCGATACCATTCGATAGATGGCTGTTTTCTTAACTCCCAGCATTTCCATCACTTTTTCAATTTTGATTAACATAATTCTCTCCATTTATTGCCCAATAAGTTGGGGAACGGAGAAAGTCTAGATATAAGTTCAGTGTACGTCAGCGCTATTTTTATATTAAAATTTCGCGCTGAATTGAATTTAAAAGTATGTTAGAGCGAGGAAGTTCGTCTATCAATAAAGGGTCTTAAAAAGGGTCTTATTAAAACAAAAAACCCGCTAATCAAGTAGATAAACGGGCTTCGAGATGATGTGTGGCGGAAGAGGTGAGATTCGAACTCACGGTGGGCGTGAACCCACGACAGTTTTCAAGACTGTAGCATTAAACCGCTCTGCCACTCTTCCATATATTTATTTGTTTATACATTTCAACTGTAACGATTTTAATCATCACAGTCTTGCAAGACTGCAGCATGCCATTTTTTCAAACGCCCTGCCACTCTTGCTTGCGAAGGCAGCATTATAGCAAACAATTAGTCGTCTTGAATATCCTGACCAGGAAAAAGTACATCAGTATAGCCAAACTGACTTAGATCAGTAATGCGCATCGGGTACAAAATACCATTTAAGTGATCACATTCATGCTGCACCACTCTAGCGTGGAAGCCGCTTACCAGCCTGTCGATGGCATTGCCGTATTGATCGAAACCCTTATAGTGTAAACGCGTATATCGTGGCACTAAGCCACGCAGCCCAGGCACAGACAGGCATCCTTCCCAATCTTCTTCGATTTCGTCGCCCACGGCGGCTAATGTAGGATTAATCAGCACGGTGAAAGGCACTTGTACAGCATCTGGATAACGCGGATTCTTATCAACGCCAAATATCACCACCTGCAAGCTCACGCCAATTTGCGGCGCGGCAATACCGGCGCCGTCCATCGCGCGCATGGTGTTCTGCATATCTTCAATGAGTGCATGCAGCTCGGGCGTATCGAAAGCAGCCACAGGCAGCGCTTTCTTTAACAAAAGCGGCTCGCCCATGCGTAATACGGTTTTAACTGCCACCTTGATTTTCCTAACGTTAAATTGCCTAAAAGTTTGGCTGTCTAAAATTTGGTTGCTTGATAAACGCGTGCGATTTCTTCAATCAATACTCGCACTTTTTGCATAGTCAGCTCAAGCTTGGTAATCAACTCTTCATACTGAATGCCATGATTGCTTGTGCCGCGCCCTGCTGCGTGATTCGCAACTGGGCATAGCGCCGCATAGTGCACACCCAGTTCGCGCGCCAGTGCAGCTTCCGGCATGCCGGTCATGCCCACCAGTGTTGCGCCGTCGCGCTCCAGACGGTTGATCTCCGCTGCCGTTTCCAGTCTCGGGCCCTGCACGCAGGCATACACACCACCATCATGCAGGCTCTGCTGTATATTACTGGCGGCCTGTTTGCATATTTGACGCAAACTGTTGGAATATGGTTCGGTAAAGTCGATATGTTTTACGGGCAGCTCAATGCCATCGTGATAGGTGTTTTTACGGCCATGGGTGTAATCGATGATCTGATGCGGCAGCACGATGTCCCCCGGATTTATATCACTTGCAATACCGCCGGTGGTTGCAATAGCCAACAGATTCTTCACGCCAACCGATTGCAATGCCCAAATATTGGCGCGATAGTTCACCGCATGCGGCGGAATGGTATGGCCGCCGCCATGCCGCGCCAAAAATACCACTTCCAGCCCAGCCAAGTCGCCAAATACCAGCGGCTGCGATGCCTCGCCATACGGCGTGCGCGCGATTTGCCGTCTGGTAATTTTCAGGTTTTCAAGTTGCGCTAACCCAGTACCGCCAATAATGCCTAACATATGTATTCCTGAAAATATTTTATGCTTATTGTAGCGCATGGCAGTTCCTGGTGCTGTAGGCTTTGCATATTTTGTGGCATACTTCAGCTATGGCAACCGATTCAGACATTTTTGACGTAACCAAAGAAGATACCGAAGCTAGAGACAGCTTGCGGGATAGCCTCGCTTTATCGCAACAGCATTACGAAAACTTTCCGGTCGCTTCTATTGTAATTCCCAAGCATTTGCGTGATCCAATCGCCTTAATCTACACTTTTGCACGTCAAGCGGATGATTTTGCGGACGAAGGTTATCACAAACCAGCCTGGCGGCTGGCCAAGCTGCAAGGCTTTAAGAACGAATTGGATCTCATCGGCAGCAACGGCCGGACCAAATCGCCTTTTTTTACCGAGCTTGGCAATATGGTCCGCGAGCACAATTTGCCACTCGCTCCATTCTATGATTTGCTGGATGCGTTCAGCCAGGATGTTACCAAAACCCGTTATGCCAATTTCTTTGAGTTGCTGGACTATTGCCGCCGCTCGGCCAATCCGATAGGCGCTCTGCTCCTGCATCTATTCGGCAGAGCCTCACCCGAGAATATCATTTATTCCAACAAAATCTGCACGGCGCTGCAACTCATCAATTTTTATCAGGATGTGGCCATCGACTTTGAAAATGAGTTCCATAAAAGCCGCATCTATTTATGCCAGGATGAAATGCAGCAATTTGGTGTGACCGAGGCACAGATCGCCAGTCAGTATGTGAACCGGCATTGGGAAGAATTTATGATGTTTAATATCGAGCGCGCTGAAAAAATGCTCAAGGAAGGCAAGCCGCTCGAGCATATCCTGCCTGGCCGCATCGGCCTTGAGATGCGCATGATCATCGGTGGTGGCGAGCGCGTGATATACAAACTGAAAAACGTGCGCGGCGATGTGTTCAAACATCGACCCACGTTGGTGGTGTGGGATTGGCCGGTGATTTTACTGAATGCTTTATTAAGATGACCGCTTCGCAGCCTGCTTTATAAATAATGACACCCCAGCAATACTGCAAACAAAAAGCCGCGCAAAGTGGCTCCAGCTTTACTGTCAGTTTTCTATTTCTACCAAAAAACCAGCGCGAAGCCATGACCGCGCTTTATGCGTTCTGCCGCGAGGTGGATGACGTAGTAGATGAATGCACCGATTTTAATGTCGCACAAACCAAACTCAACTGGTGGAAAAGCGAAGTTGCCAACCTGTATGCTGGCATACCGCAACACCCTGTCACTAAAGCACTGCAGCCTGTTATTGCGCAATTCCATCTCGCGCAGGAACATTTCCTAGAGATTATCGACGGTATGGAAATGGATTTGAAATTCAACCGCTACGAAGATTTTAAGCAGCTGCAGCTGTATTGCTATCGTGTTGCCAGCGTGGTTGGCTTGCTTTCGGCGCAGATTTTCGGGTTTAAAAACCGGAAGACACTTAAGTATGCCCATGATCTGGGTATGGCATTTCAGCTCACCAATATCATTCGCGACGTGGGCGAAGATGCCCGTAGAGGCCGTATTTACTTGCCGCTGGACGAGTTAAGAAAAGCGAAAGTGTCAGAAGAGGATATCCTGCAAAGCCGCGAATCCGCCTCAGTCAAAGCGCTCATGGAGTATCAGATTGAGCGCGCAGAAACCTATTACGACAAAGCCTTGCGCGAATTGCCTACGGAAGATTCCAAACAGCAGCGTGCCGGTTTGATGATGGCGGCGATTTATCGCACCCTGCTGCGTGAAATTAAAGCCGACAGTGCGGAAAAAGTGCTTAGCAGCAAAACTTCGCTACCGCCTTTCAGAAAATTCATGCTCGCCATGCAAACCTATTTCAAATATGCCTAAGCATGCGGTGGTGATTGGCGGCGGCATCGCCGGCCTGGCAGCCGCGGCCACGCTGGCAGATCAAAATATTCAGGTCACGCTGCTGGACGCAGGCTCGCAATTTGGCGGACGCACGCGCAGTGTAGCAATTGAGGCGAATAGCCGGGTACATCAGCTTGATAATGGCCAGCACATTTTGTTAGGCGCTTATCGCGAGACGCTAAACCTGCTGACCAAGGTTGGCGTGCAGGAGCAGGACGTGCTGATGCGGGTTCCGCTGGCGCTGGATGTGCGTACTGAAAACAAACCTGCCTTTAAACTTACCACCCCGGGCTATCTGCCCGCACCGCTCAATCAGCTTGTCGGCTTTCTGTTCTGCTCCGGCCTGCAATGGCGCGAACGCATGTCTGTCATTAAACTGGTAACCCGACTTAAAAAATCCAACTATCAGCTCGCTAAAGATGAACCATTGGCTGATTTCTTGCAGAAAAACCAACAATCCGGAAAAACCATCTCGCTGCTGTGGGAGCCGTTATGCCTGGCTGCGCTGAATACGCCAATCAATATGGCCAGCAGCAGAATATTTCTGAATGTGCTGCGAGATACGTTTCGACATAAAAATAGCTCAGATTTCTTATTACCTAGGCAGGATCTGTCGCGGCTATTTTCGCAACCCATAACCCGCTACCTGAAGGCGCATCAAGTCCGGGTGCTGCATAATAAGCGCGTCAAAAGCATTACCGTCAGCCAAAATGGTTACGCTGTTTCTACCAAAGAAGAGTTTTTTGAAGCAAGCCACGTGATTGTGGCGACATCGCCGGTGAGATTGCGCAACGTGATTGCCGATTTACCCAAGCTGAATTTTGTAGCGGAGCAAACCGAAAGCTATTCTTATCAGCCCATCTATACCATTTATCTGCAATATCCCGGCAACACAACGCTTTCTGCCCCGATGCTGGGCTTGACGGGAGGCCTTTCGCAATGGGTGTTCGATAGAGGCATTTTATGCAAGCAGCATGGCTTAATGGCGGTGGTTATCAGCGCGGAAGGCAAACACCAAAACCTTACACAGGAGAAGCTAGCTCTAACCGTTGCAAAAGAACTGCAAGCGGCGTTTCCGCAACTTGCCAAGCCGCTTTGGCATAAAGTGATTGCTGAAAAACGCGCCACATTTTCGTGCAGCGTAGATCTGCCGAGGCCTGCCAACGTCACGCCTTATCCTGGCTTATATTTGGCGGGCGATTACACTTTTGCCGACTACCCCGCTACGATTGAAGGCGCGGTCAGAAGCGGTGTTGCGTGTGCGGATTTGGTGAGTAATTCATGAGTTTTCTAAAACAATATCCATAAACCCCAAAAAAGATGTCCTGCGGGCCGCATGGATATTGCCTTCCAGAGCATCAGCAGCTGTAGGCGCTAACCATTTCTAAGCTGGTACAACGCCTGCTCCAAGCGTTCTACCGCAATCACTTCCAGCCCTGCAATCTTGGCTTTTGGCGCATTCGCTTTGGGTACAATCGCTCTGGTAAAGCCTAGTTTCGCAGCTTCTTTTAAGCGTATTTGGCCGCCTTGCACGGGACGCACTTCACCCGCCAATCCAACCTCACCAAACACTATAAGATTAGGCTCTAATGGTTTGTTTTTTAAAGAAGAAACGATTGATAATAACACCGCCAAATCGACTGCCGGCTCGCTGATTTTTACGCCACCGACGGCATTGATAAACACGTCCTGGTCAAAGCATGGGATACCTGCATGGCGATGTAACACTGCAAGCAGCATGGCCAAACGGTTTTGCTCCAGGCCTACACACAGTCTTTTTGGGTTTGGTGCATGGCTTTCATCCACCAAAGCCTGAATTTCAATTAAGAGGGGTCTAGTCCCTTCCATCGTCACAGTAATGCAGCTGCCCGCTACTTGGTTTTCGTGGTGCGATAAAAACAAGGCGGACGGATTGGAAACCTCGCGCAGACCTTTCTCGGTCATGGCAAATACACCTAGTTCATTTACTGCGCCAAATCTGTTTTTGAACGCGCGAATCAGGCGGAAACTGGAGTTCTGGTCACCTTCAAAATACAGCACCGTATCTACAATATGTTCTAAGACGCGCGGCCCAGCCAGCGAGCCTTCTTTGGTGACGTGCCCGACCAGAATCACGGTGATGCCGAGTTGTTTGGCTAAACGCGTGAGCTGCGCCGAGCATTCGCGCACCTGCGCCACCGAGCCCGGCGCAGATTGCAGCGCCTCGGAATACACAGTCTGAATGGAATCGATAACCGCGATATTTGGTCTATGCGTTTGCAGCGTAGCCAGAATTTTCTCAAGGTTAATTTCCGCCAGCAGCTCAACCTCGCTGGCATCCAGCCCCAAACGCCTGGCGCGCATGGCGATTTGTTGCGGCGATTCCTCACCACTTACATAAATAGCTTGTGCAGACTTACCTAAATGACACAGCACTTGCAGCAATAAAGTCGATTTACCAATGCCGGGGTCGCCGCCAATCAAGACCACGCCACCCTCCACCAAACCGCCGCCCAGCACGCGATCGAACTCGCTGATGCCTGTGGGTTGGCGTGCGATATCTGCGGCTTTTATTGTACTGAGTTTTTGCAATTGGCCTGTAGCGGCCAAACTCTGAAACTTATTAGCGTAGCGGTTGGTTGTGGCGGCTTCTTCGATGCTTTCCACCAGCGTATTCCATGCCATGCAGCTTGGGCATTGGCCTTGCCATTTGGGCTCGCTGGCGCCGCATTCGGTGCAGGTATAAACGGTTTTGGCTTTTGCCATGCAGATCAGCTCAGGTGTTAGTAATTATCAGGCATGTAACCCGCATTGGCAAAGTTCTCAAAGCGCGTATTTTCACCAATAAAGGTGAGGCGAACACGGCCAATCGGGCCGTTACGCTGCTTGCCGATAATGATTTCAGCGGTACCTTTATCGGCGCTATCGGGGTTATACACTTCGTCGCGGTAAATAAATAGAATCAGGTCGGCATCTTGCTCAATCGCGCCGGATTCACGCAAATCACTCATCACAGGGCGTTTATCGGGGCGCTGTTCTACGCTGCGGTTAAGCTGCGAAAGCGCCACTACTGGCACATCCAGCTCTTTGGCAAGCGCTTTGAGCGAGCGCGAAATCTCAGAGATTTCGGTCGCACGATTTTCGCCCTGCTTGCCTGCAGGTGCTGCCATCAACTGCAAATAATCCACAACAATTAAGCCAAGCTTACCGGTTTGGCGATGCAACCTACGTGCTCTGGCTCTCACATCAAAGCTGCTTAAGCCCGCGCCTTCGTCAATAAAAATAGGCGCTTCGTTAAGCCTGCCCAGCGCGGTCGTGAGTTTTTCCCAATCCTCATCCTCTAATCGGCCAGTACGCATGCGATGCTGATCCAGTCTACCAACAGAGCCTATCATCCGCATGGCCAACTGGGTCGAAGCCATTTCCATCGAGAATACGGCGACCGGCAAACCGGTATCCAGCGCGACATTCTCGGCAATATTAAGCGAGAATGCGGTTTTACCCATCGATGGACGCCCCGCTACGATGATTAAATCACCGCCCTGAAATCCGGAAGTCATTGAATCCAAATCAGAAAATCCGGTTGGAATGCCCGTGACATCGCTCTGGTTGTCGCGCGAAAACAGCATGTCAATGCGCTCCGCCACTTGTGGTAATAATTCTTTAATGTCCTGAAAACCCTGGCTGCTGCGCTGGCCGCCCTCGGCAATCTGGAATATTTTCGCTTCTGCTTCATCCAGCAGCTGCTGCGCGTCACGTCCGTTGGGGTTGTAGGCGCTATCGGCAATATCAGAGCCCACTACCACCAGTTTACGCATCACAGCACGCTCGCGCACAATCTCGGCATAACGGCGAATATTGGCCGCGGTTGGCGTGTTTTGCGCCAAAGCGCCTAAATATGCAATACCGCCAACGCTGGAAAGCTCGGCGTTACTTTCCAGCGATTCTGCCACCGTAACAATATCGGCTGGGCGATTATGCTCAATGAGCTTACTGATATGCTGAAAAATGGTTTTATGGTCATGCTGATAAAAATCTTGCGCGCTTAAAATATCGGCAATTTTGTCTAATGCCTCGTTCTCAAGCAGCAAGCCGCCAATCACCGACTGCTCGGCCTCAATAGAATGCGGGGGAAGTTTGAGAGAATCTAGTTGTTCGTCAGCCATGGCGAGATTATACCCAATAAAAAAGGCTACCGAAGTAGCCTTTTTTATTTATTTCTAAAGCGAAAAACTAAGCAGTTTCACCAACCACTGTCACGGTGATATCCACCACAACATCGTGATGCAGTGCAACGCTGACCGGGAAATCACCAATCGTTTTTAATGGGCCAGCTGGCAGGCGCACTTCTGATTTAGCTACCTCAAAACCTGCAGCTGTTAAGCCTTCAGCAATGTCGATATTGGTGACAGAGCCGAATAAACGGCCATCAACACCGGCTTTTTGTGTCACTGTTAATACATAACCAGCCAGTTTTTCACCGCGTGCTTTTGCAACGGTTAAAATATCAGCCTGTTGTTTTTCAAGTTCAGCACGGCGAGCTGCAAATTCGGCTTTGTTCGCCTCGGTTGCGCGTTTTGCCTTGCCTTGCGGAATCAGAAAATTGCGGCCAAAACCGTCTTTTACTTTAACGATATCGCCCAACACACCTAGGTTTGCGACTTTTTCTAATAAAATTACTTGCATATTATTCTCCTTAGCCCTAAAAATTAACCAGGGTGCTTATCTGTGTATGGTAACAATGCCAAAAAGCGCGCGCGTTTTACTGCTGTTGTCAGTTGGCGCTGATATCTGGCTTTGGTGCCAGTCATACGGGCTGGGATGATTTTTGCGTTTTCTGAAATGAAATCTTTCAGTAAATCCACATCTTTGTAATCTACTTCTTTAATGCCTTCTGCTGAAAAACGGCAGTAACGGCGGCGTTTGTACATTTCTCTTGCCATGATAAAACTCCTAAATATTCTGTATTTCTAACTTTTCAATATGTAACTGTTCAATATGAAACACCAGTTGTGTACTTTTTGCGCTACGTTTGGCTAAAAAACCTTTGGCTTTAATATTTGAACCTGGTTGAATGTTTTGTTTTGCAACTTCGCCAATCGCGACCGCATTTACTTCACATTCCACTTTTCTTTTTAGGCCCGCCTCTGTTTGCTCAGAAGCATGCTGCAACACAAAACTTAACAACGGGATGCCTGCCGGTGTGTAGCGTATTGGCTCTAAGCTAATCACCACGCCACTTAGCAGCAGACTGTTCAATGATTATGCTGCCGCAGCCTCAGCTGCAGCCGCCGCTGGCGCTTCTTCTTTGCTCAATACTGATTTGGATTTTTCTTCCTTCATCATTGGGCTAGGCGCAGTCACAGCGGTTTTGGTGCTCATGGTTAAGTGACGCAAAACGGCATCATTAAACTTAAAGCCGTGCTCAAGCTCAGCCAGTGCTTCCAGGCTGCATTCAATGTTCATTAACACGTAATGGGCTTTGTGGATTTTTTGAATCGGGTAAGCCAGTTGACGACGGCCCCAGTCTTCTAAACGGTGCATTGTACCGCCGCTGGCTGTGATCAGCGTACGGTAACGCTCAATCATCGCAGGCACTTGCTCGCTCTGGTCCGGATGGACGATAAAAACTACTTCGTAATGTCGCATGAAATCTCCTTGTGGTTAAAGCCACCCGTTATGCTGACGGTGTGGCAAGGTTTGAAAGGACGCGATTATAGTCAAAAAGTGTTGATTAATCAAACGCTTTTCAATTTTTTAGTTAAATAAATGCTTTTTATTAAAACTTATTAAACCCATTAAAAACATATGCCCTGAGAACCAATATCCATGCGGATTCCAGAGCATTTATTTCAACTAAGATTTGTTGTTACTCTGCAATTCAAATGTGTGTTTTGAAAGGTGAATCTCACGCAAAAAGCATCCTAAGCCGATGATCAGGCTTAGCATTGTCGCAATAAACAGCGGCGCAACCAGCCACGACGAGTGCCAGCGTATGGCTGAGCCCAGGAATAAAACGCCAATCACAATGGCCACCAATAACAACGATAACGTACACAACGTAATCGCCCAATGCACCCACTTTGCGCGGCACGACAGAATGTGCAGCTCTTGGCTGTAATTGGCGCAGCTTGGGTTTTCGACTTGCGCTTGCGGCGATTCGCACTTTTCATTTAATGCTCGAAAACGATCCACCAGGCGCCCCAAACGGCCGGTCAGCACACCTAACAGCGTACTAACACCCATCAGCAAAAATACTGGGGCGATGGCGAGCTGTATCACTTCCGATGCGGTAGTAACGCTATGAATGACATTTTGCATATGCTATTCCTTTTTGTTCAAAAATTACCTGCTCTGCAGGGCAATATACATGCGCTTTGCAGGGCATCTATTAATACTAACTAAGCTATTAAATCCGGCATTTCTGCACCGTAAAACTTAACCCTTAAATTTTTAAGCTGGTCTCTAAACTCCGCGGCCTTTTCAAATTCCAGGTTTTTAGCAGCCTCGTGCATGGCTTTTTCCAGGCGTTTCATTTCTTTCACAATTTGTTTTTCGCTCAAACTCTCATAATTGGCCTGATCTTGCGCGGCCTTGCGCTCACGCTTGCCCTCTTCCACATCATAAACGCCGTCAATCATGTCTTTTACTCGCTTGATAATGCCTTTTGGCGTAATACCGTGCGCCTCGTTAAACGCCATTTGCACACCACGGCGACGATTGGTTTCATCGATCGCCAGTTTCATGCTGCGCGTAATGCTGTTGCCGTAAAAAATCACCTTGCCATTCAAGTTACGCGCCGCACGGCCTGCGGTTTGAATCAAACTGCGTTCCGAGCGCAAAAATCCCTCTTTGTCAGCATCCAGCACCGCGACCAGTGAAACCTCTGGGATATCCAGACCCTCGCGTAGCAAGTTGATGCCGACCAGCACATCAAACTCGCCCAGCCTTAAGTCACGGATAATCTCGACCCGCTCTACGGTGTCAATATCGCTATGCAAATACCGCACCTTCACGCCATGCTCAGCCAGATAATCGGTCAAATCCTCCGCCATACGCTTGGTGAGCGTAGTCGCCAGCACACGCTCGCCCACAGCCACGCGCTGCTTAATCTCACCCAGCAAATCATCCACTTGCGTATCCGCCGGTTTAACTACAATTTCAGGATCTACCAGGCCAGTTGGGCGTGCAATCATCTCCACCACTTGCTGCTGATGGTTTTTTTCATATTCCGCAGGCGTCGCCGAGATAAACACACATTGGCGCATGATGCGCTCGAACTCTTCAAACTTAAGCGGCCGGTTATCCAGCGCCGATGGCAGCCGCCATCCATAATCCACCAGATTGGTCTTGCGCGACCAGTCGCCTTTGTACATGCTGCCAATTTGCGGCACGGTGACGTGGCTTTCGTCAATGATCATCAGCGCGTTATCGGGCAAATAATCGATCAGCGTGGGTGGCGGATCGCCAGCATTACGGCCGGATAAATGCCTTGAGTAGTTCTCGATGCCTTTGCAAAAACCGATTTCGTTGAGCATCTCCAGATCAAATCGTGTGCGCTGCTCGATGCGCTGTGCTTCCACCAGCTTGTTTTCTTTGATGTACCAGGCTACGCGGTCGCGCAACTCGGCTTTAATCTTTTCTATTGCCTTGATCGTGGTTTCGCGAGATGTTACGTAATGACTTGAAGGATATATTGTAAACCGTTGTATTTTATTAAATATTTGTCCAGTCAAAGGATCGAATAAAGTGATAGAGTCGACCTCATCATCGAACAAACTGAGCCGCACCGCAGTTTCATTATTTTCAGCCGGGAAAATATCAATCACATCACCACGAACGCGAAAGCAACCGCGACTAAAATCAAAATCATTGCGGTCGTATTGCATGCCCACCAGGCGCTGTATGGCATCCTCCCGGCTGAGTTTATCGCCCTGCTTCAGATGCAACACCATGCTGTGATAATCCGTCGGGTCGCCGATACCGTAAATCGCCGATACGCTGGCGACGATAATGCTGTCCTCGCGCTCCAACAACGCTTTGGTGGCCGAAAGCCGCATCTGCTCGATATGCTCATTGATGCTGGAATCTTTTTCGATAAACAGGTCGCGCGAGGGCACGTAGGCCTCGGGCTGATAATAATCGTAATAACTGACGAAATATTCCACTGAATTATTGGGAAAAAACTCGCGGAACTCGCTATACAACTGGGCTGCCAGCGTTTTGTTGGGCGCCATCACGATGGCAGGGCGACCAAGCCGCGCGATGACATTGGCCATGGTGAACGTTTTACCTGAACCGGTCACGCCGAGCAACGTCTGAAACTTCATGCCCTGCTCAATGCCCTGCGTCAACTTTTCTATGGCCGCAGGCTGGTCACCGGCGGGCGGAAACGGCTGGTACAACTGATATTTACTATTGGGGAAAGTGACAAACACGTTTTAATTTCGATGCGAATTTAGCAAAATATGATTTTAACAGGGTTTGCAAATTACTTTGCGCGAACTTTGTAGCCAAGCGCGAGTCTTTCAATGAAATCATAAACACAACTCTGCCGGGGATCATCATGCGTGCCATAGGTGTAATCATCGCTTTACTATCTGCAATACAACCCGTTTTTGCAATGGACAAAGAAAAGTTATTTAATGCCTATTTTAGTGTGGTGCTCATACGCGGTTACAACACCGCAGGCGGCCTGGCATATGGCTCTGGCGTGGTGGTAGGCAAGAATAAAGTCCTTACCAACTGCCACGTATTTCGCACCACTAAAGAGCCATGGATCTCGCGTGGCGAAGATATTTATTCCATCAATTCCGTGAAAGCCGATGCCTGGCATGATTTATGTTTGGTTACCACCAGCCCGCTACCGTTTAAACCTGTTCAGCTTGGCAAAAGCACGGACTTAAAACGCGGCCAGGAGGTTGTCGCATTTGGGCATTCCAACGGTGTGCCTGCTCCGCTTACCTCCAGCGGCAGTGTTAAGGCTCTGCATGATGATGTCACAGGCAAAGTGATTCGCAGCACTGCCAAATTCAGCATGGGCGCCAGCGGCAGCGGCCTGTTTGATATGGAAGGCAAACTGGTTGGCATCAATACCTTTAAAACCGCTGGGCGCGCCGGCAGCATTCACTTTGCCCTGCCAATTGAATGGTTAGACAGGCTAGACAAACAAACTGAAATTTCCACCTTCCCTATTTCCGGCAAAGCGCTGTGGGAAGAAGACGAAGACAAAAAACCGTTCTACATGCAGGCTGCTGTGCCTGAATCGCGTCAAGACTGGCCAAAACTGGCACTGGTGGCAGAAAAATGGACCGAGGCAGAGCCAAAAAATACCGAGGCTTGGTATGCATTGGGCCTGGCACTGGAAAATATGGGCAATATAGAGCTTGCTGAAAAATCTTATAAACAGTCTGTAACGCTCGATACGGGAAATTTTGATACGCTCATCCGGCTGGGCGCACTGGCCAAAGCGCGTGGCGACGCTGCAGAGATGCACCGCATACAAATCGCACTGGCTGGTATCGATAAAGATGTAGCCTCGGAATACAGCCAGATGATGGGTTGTAATGCGGAGTGCTAAACCGAGCGCGTTACTTTTAGTTTCCGAAATTCAGGTTTTTTGCGTAAAATAATGTTTTAAATACAAAAAACCCAGTTTCAAGACTAGATCCAAGGACGTTATTTTGAGCAACCCCGCATCAGGCGTGCTATCGCACCGTGTTTTATCGATTAAAGAATCCCCGACCCTTGCCATTACTGCAAAAGCGGCTAAATATAAGGCAGAAGGCCGCCCTATCATAGGCTTGGCTGCGGGCGAACCCGACTTTGACACACCACAGCACATTAAAGATGCGGCAAAAGCGGCAATTGACGCAGGCTTTACCAAGTACACGCCTGTCAGCGGCATCCCCAGCCTTAAAAAAGCTATCGTTAACAAATTTAAAAACGAAAACGGCTTTGACTACACCATCAATGAAGTGATAGTTGGCGTGGGCGGCAAGCAGACCATATTTAACCTGTGCCTGGCGGTGCTCAACGCGGGCGATGAAGTGATTATCCCTGCGCCTTACTGGGTATCATATGCTGATATCGCTATGGTGGCTGAAGCGGTGCCAGTGATTATCGAATGTGGTATCGAGCAAGGCTTTAAGCTGCTGCCCGCGCAACTGGAAGCGGCGATCACGCCCAAAACCAAACTGGTGATGTTCAACTCCCCTTCCAACCCTACCGGCGCGGTATACAGCCTGGATGAGCTCAAAGCCTTGGGTGAAGTGCTGCTAAAACATCCGCATGTGCTGATTGCGACTGATGACATGTACGAACACGTGAATTTAACGGGCGATAAGTTCTACAACATACTCAACGCCGTACCGGCGCTAAAAAGCCGCTGTATCGTGCTTAACGGCGTTTCCAAGGCATACTCCATGACGGGGTGGCGCATCGGTTACGCGGCAGGCCCTGCTTACATTATCAAAGCCATGGAGATCCTGCAAAGCCAATCCACCAGCAATGCGACTTCCATCTCGCAATATGCGGCTGAAGCAGCGCTCAGCGGCTCGCAAGAGTGCATTAAACCCATGGTAGCGGCATTTAGAGAGCGTCATAAATACGTGGTAGACCGCTTTAACGCCATGCCTGGTTTAAGCTGCCTGATGGCGGGCGGTGCGTTTTACGCCTTCCCTGATGCACGCATAGCCATTGCCAACTTGCACAAAGCAGGCAAAATCAGTGCGGCAACTGATATGGCGCTGGCTGAATATCTGCTTGAAAAATTCGATGTCGCGGTAGTGCCGGGCTCTGCATTTGGTGCAGAAGGCTATTTCCGTATTTCGTTCGCTACCTCGATGGACAATTTACGCATTGCGCTAGACAGGATTGCCATGGCGCTCGAATAAATCAGCGCACTGGTTTAATAAATATCTATTCGTGGTGAGCCAGTCGAACCACGGCCACCATTCGACAAACTCACAGCCTGAAGTAGACAGGCTACCTATTTTTCATCACCAAACAAACCCTTAAGCTTATCCAGCGCACCCCCCGCCTTTACACCAAGGCCAGTCCCTACGCCGGGACCCAACACTGCCGTACCGGCAACCGCACCTGCCAATGCTGCCTTTGATGGCAATACCACTGGATTACTGACCGTGCCGGAAACTTCCAAAGGGATTGCGGCTAAGCTCACGCTACGCTTAACCTCCACCTCCACAGTTCCGTTTAATTCCTTTTTGGAACTTATTTTAATTTGCCCATTCGCAGCCAATAAGCCAGAGCTGATTTTAAGCTCGCGCAAATGATATTGCTTGCCGGAAACATTCAATAACCCAGAAAATTCTTCAAATTCTGTTTCCCCACCGCGCTGTCCTTGTTTTAACAATAAGCTTGCTGCCTTAACTAAATCCACGCCATGCAGCACGCCTTTTTTTACATTAAATCGAAAATCTACGCGCAAGCGATCCATCAACTGACCCGCTTCTTTTGCACTGGCCGAGAAATTACCGTTGCCGAATAAATGCCCGCTCAAATAGGTTGATTTGCTGACCATGCTGGTTGGCTCTTTCACAGACAGACTTTCTACTTTTAATTTCCCGTTCGCGCGCCAACTCTTTTCCCATGAAAGCGCCGCATTGCCCGTTAATTTTCCTTGGTAAAGTGCGACATCGATATTAGGCATTTCCAGCCTGCTGCCTTTAAGATGCATCTCGACCTTGGCCTTATCAATCAACAAAGGCAGGCCTGCTGGCAACGTCCATTTGTCGGCACTCGCTACTATCAAATGCCCATCACCTTCCGGCGTAACATCCGCCTTAAGTTTGCCATCGATGGTTTCTATTAATGCGGATTGCAATTTATTGGCGTCAGTTAGCATTACCTCGACATTGGTAACAGGAAATTTCACATCGGGCCAAACCAGCTGCAGCTCATCGACTTCGATATGTCGGATGTTGACTGCGGCAGCCTCGCCGCTCTCCGTATTTTTGGCAGTTAAAGCAGAAACTATCTCCAAAGCCGCTTTGTTAACAACGGGCTTGCTGATAGTTAAGTCAATTATTTTGGTAGCAGAAAGCAAAGAGCCAATGGTTGGAATAATTACCAGACTCTCAACCTTAAGCTCATGATGTTCACCCACTGCAATGCCGCTGGCAACCACGCGCGGGCTAGGCAAAAAGTACAAATGTGCCGAATCAATTGTGACAGGCGCGCCAAGTTTCTGACTTGCAATCTTTTCAGCCTCATGCAAATAAGCCTGCATGGGGATTAAAAATGGCAAAACAAACAGCAAGCCAATAACAACGGCCATACCAATTAAAATTTTTTTATATTTTTTTATCATTTAAGTGCTAAATTATACCGCTTAACGATTGACCAAAAAGCGCTTAGCCAGTATTATCACGCCTTCATTAGTTTAACCGATTCCTCGATAGCTCAGTCGGTAGAGCAACGGACTGTTAATCCGTGTGTCCCTGGTTCGAGCCCAGGTCGAGGAGCCAAATACTAAGCCACTGACAGAGATGTTAGTGGCTTTTCAGTTTCTGGAACGTGACAGAAACGTGACAAAGGTATCACGTTATTGCCCTCTCGACTGAGTTCTATCCTAGAAGCAGCAAACGCCAGATTCTCAGTTGCAAATTTTGCATAGCGATCTACCATCGATCTAGTTTTCCAGCCGCCCAAGTCCTTAAGTTCATCGCAGCTTGTACCTGCCTGACGATGCCAGGAAGCCCAAGTGTGTCTTAAGTCATGGAAGCGAAAGTCCTCAAGCCCTGCCTCATCTAGCGCCTTATACCATGCAGTATTGCAATTACTTCGACGTATAGGCTGATCTAGATAAGTAAAGCAAGCTGTTGGATGCTTTCCGATCTGTTCTTCTAGCACCATGATCGCATCATTATTCAGCGGTACGCCTCTCGGCGTTCCATTCTTAGTTTGGTTTAACCAGGCGGTACGACGTGACAAATCCACCCTATTCCATTCCAAGTTAGTAATCTCACTTGCCCGACAGCCTGTAGCTAACGCAAATCTAACCAAAGCCGCCAAATGTGGTGGGCAAACCGAAATTAATCGATCAGCTTCTTCCTTTGTCAGCCAGCGATCACGCTCTACTTCGCCAGGTAATAATCGGATTTTAGGAATACTATCTAGCCATTGCCACTCATCCCTAGCTGTTTTAAGCAAATTGCGAATAAGCGCTAAATAACGATTTACAGTTGCAGGTTTATTGCCTTTCTTAATCAAGCCCTGGGCGATACTCCAAACTACATCCCCGTTAATTTGGTTCAGTGTGAGCTTTCCCAAGAATGGATCAAGCTTTATACAAATACGCCTAACATCGGTAAAACTCTTCAATCCCGATTTAATTGTGAGATACCTTACAACAGCTTCTTGCCAAGTGCGCTGGGGCTTAATACCGAAATGGACTTCTCTGTATGCCTCTAGCTTGATTTTAGCTAAGTAGGCTTCAGCTTCTTCTCGGTTTTCAGTCCCAGAACTTTCTCGTACTCTCTTGCCGTTCGGGAGTGTTGCATTAATCCACCAGCACCCAGAGTCAGGTCGGCGGTATACTCCGGTTTCACGAGCCATAAATTTTCCTTTCCGGCTCGCCCTCGCTGCTTATATTCCTCTAACCAAAGATCCAAGTCAACTTTGTCATAAACCAGACGGCGACCAAACTTCACCGCTGGAATATCAAGCTCACTCAATAGCGTCACTCCTATCCCTAGATAAGATGCAGCAGCCTCCCTAGAAAGACAACGGATATGCGGCAAGGGCAAGTCATTATCTTCCATGTTTATTCACCGTCAGAGGCTTTTCTGTAAGCAGCAACTTCTTCATTCACATAGTCGTCGTAGATATCCATATTCACGTCGATCGTGTTAAACATGCGTGCTTTGATAGAGACTTTTTCTTTAACGAAGTCATCATAGGGAAGTCCAGCAAGCTCAGCTTGATGTTTAATATAGAAATACAAATCATCATTGAATGAATCAATAGCTAAATTGAATTCAGATTGACCCTCAATAGCCATCCATGTCGTAAGACCGCTAAATACACGATGCATAGCAGCACTTTTATTGGGTACTCGAGCATTAGAGAAGCGGGATTGCAGCTCACCGCCTGAAGTTTCCCAATCCACAGAAGATAGAACTTGCCACATACGATGGATAGGCCAGCGTGAACGTGTCGCATCGTCAGGGTTAGGTTCTGTAAGCTTTAACCATTCAGTGGTTGCGTATGACCAGAGGCCGTTTAAATTGGCTAGCACTTCATTTAAAGTGATTAAACCTTTCTGTGATAAAAAGTCTCGCTTGAATTCAAACTCTAAACGCCATACAGGTTCGCCTTCTAGTCGCCCGCCTAATTCCCACAGCGGAATGAGATAGCCTTTATGACTTTTACAGAGTTCAAAGATCTTGTCGTATAACCTAGCGGCAATCACACCACCCATGCCGATTGCCCAACCTGTAAAACGGTTATCTATGGCATAAGCGTTGACAGAGGAAGCTCTAGTCACCCAAGCCTCACGAGTCCAAGCTTCCATATTCTGAAATGACACAAAGTCCACAAACAGATCAATACGACTCACATGCGCACTGGATTGAACTGCACCTAATTGGCTCAGTATTTGATAGAGATGTTTTTCTGCATCGGCTGGCAGTTTATGTGTAAGGTATTCACTGGATATTTTGACATAAGCCATTGGCACTGATTTATTCGGACGTGATAATTGAATACGGAAAGCGTTATCTTCCAGTACATAGCTAAACATCGAAGTGCCTTTATCCTTCACCTCAAATAAATGATCCCTGATTTTAAGTTGTGCTTTGGCTTGTTGTTCTTGTCGATCTGATTGAGCTATTTTTTTAAGCTTAGATAGCTTTTGATCAATATGAGGGAGAAGATCCCCTTGATAGGAGAGATAGAGGCTATCCACCCCAAAACGTAAAAACTTAACCCCTAAAGACTCATTATTGCTGTTATTAGTAGCTCTGTTAGTAGGCACCGCTACCGCTTCGCGGTCTCCGTCCACCTGCTGCGCAGTGCGGGCGGATTCCCGCTTAGCGGTTAAAGTTGTATTGCTTGATTGCTTTTTGTTGCACATAAAGGTTACTCCGTCTAATTGAGCAGATATGCCGATATGGCTTTTCTGCGACGGTTCTTACTTTATGCATCAGAAAGACTGATTGCGATGCACTCAAATTTAATTTCAGTGCATTGACAGGCCACCTGTCTTTTGATATCTGCGGTATTCAGCTAGTCTTTTAGTAAGATAACCAACATCTTCAATTCTATTTTGATATCGGTCTAAACCAGCCCTATCACAGATATCTAGTATCTCTTTATGCTTTAAACCATCTAGCCAGCCAATAGATTCCAACATAGCAAAAACTATATATAAGCCAGGGTAAGAGATTTTGCCAATTAAGCCAGGCGTAGTTTGTGGACGTGCTAGATTTTCTAAAAATTTACGCTCACCATTTGTCTGAGCCCTTTGAAAGCGATCAATAAAATATGGATGAGAAGTTATAAGGTTTCGGTCAATTTTTACAGCCTTACATAGTGCTTCATCATCTCCTTGAATAGCTTTAGGAACTAAAGAAGTTAAAGCTTCACCACAAACCATGATGGAGAAATAATTATGAATGCTTGAGAAAACAAACTGATATAAAAACTGAGCTTGCTCTATGGCTTTAGCCTTTTCTGTTTCTGATAGTGTTTGAAACAAAGCTCTATTTGCCTCTTCTTGCTCTTTCGTAGGGTTTAAATCTGGTAAAGATTTATCAAACTCTGACATATCCATTTCAATGAGGCCTTGAGTGAGATCAATCACATATTGTTCACTTTCTTCAGGAGTAAGTTTTTTGAGCCTCTCATTCTCTTTAAGAAAATCTTCTTTTCCAATTAATGCAAGATAAAGACTTTGATCAATTCGCTTTTTGTCTTCATAAAGCGTGACGTAATTATCAACTTTAAGGTTTTTCTTAATCTCGAGGAGCTTATCTGGCCATTTTAACCAGCCTCCGTTCGAGGTTTGAAACTCCCGAAAGACCTCGAGCATTTGTGGTGCTTGCTCTGAGACAATTTGCGTTGCCTGAGATTTTGTTGGACGTAACATAGTAAATTTAAATAAATCATAAAGAAGAATTAGGTGCTAATTATCAGGCAATTAGAATTATCGTTGTAAAAATAACTTTACCAGCCTATATTATTGACTAGAAAAACTAGAGGTACTAAATTGAAGAACGAAAACATTATAAGTAGTGAACAGCATGCTTTAGAGGCAATATGTGGACATCTATCAGAAAGAACTGCTGTTTTATTCTTAGGAGCTGGAATTAATGCAACGACAAAGGCAAAAGATGGAAGTACATTTCCGCTGGGAACACATTTAAGCAATTTAATTACTACAAAGCTTCTTGAAGACAACGAGTCTAAAATTGACTTGATAGATGCAGCAGATATGGGTAGACGTAAATTTGGAGACGAACAATTTAATAAGTTTATTTATGACGAATTTAACAAATTTCCACCAAGCACTGCCCACTTCACAATAGCTCAGCTACCATGGAACTCAATATATACAACTAATTATGATCTTTTAATAGAGAATGCCTTTGCAAATAGTAAAACTGTACCCGCTGGAAAAATTAGAGCGATATTTTCCGAAAGTACAGATTTATCAACATTAAACTCAGATGATATTCCTTACTACAAAATTCATGGTTCAATCGATTTTGCAAATACCGCTGAAGGCCGTCTAATCTTAACAAGAGATGACTATCGTAAATACCAAGAAAATAGAATGAGTCTATTTCGTAGATTACATAATGATTTGTTATCTAAAACATTTGTTTTTATAGGATATGGATTAGGTGATGAAAACTTCAGAACAATTTTAGATGAAGTTAGAGAGGCATTAGGTACGCAAGGATTGCCTCCCAGTTTTGCAATAAAACAATCTTTTTCCAAATCCGAAGCTGACTACTGGAAAGATAAATATAACGTACAGCTCATAAAGGCAGATGGATCCTTATTTCTTGTGGCGCTTAGAGATTATTGGCATAGTAAAACTGTAGAGGACTTTCATGAACAGTGGTCTAGCCCTATTGCAAAGCTTTCAGAAAGTGGACAGTACAAATTCCCGCAGATAGGCGTGTCTTTTTACAGACTTATTCCTGAAGCATGCGTTGGATCATCACACCCCGACTTATTCTATAAAGGTGGTTCATATTCATGGACTGATGCAAGAGACAAAGTTGCCCCAAACAGAGATCAATATTGGACGTTAATGGAGGCATTATATCCTGACTTAATCGAGCCTACGTTAATAGCCTCAAACTATTTAGTAACTGGTCATGCAGGCACTGGAAAAACCACATTATGTAGATCCATAGCATTCGACCTAGCTAACGATTTAAATGTTACTGTGCTACTGCATATACCTGGCACTCCTTTAGATGCTGGCTCTCTAGGTGTTTTAGTGAACAAAGATGATCCTAAACGTATTGTTGTAATGGTGCGTGATGGAGCGACGTATATAGATGATCTGAGTAACTTCCTCGCTGATTTAAAAAGACTGAAACTACCTGTTAGTGTAATTATCGAAGAAAGAAAAAACGAATGGTTATATGCAGGCTCAAAATCTATAAGGAAAATTCTTCCTTTAGAAATTGAATTAGGAATGACATCTGATGAAGAGATAGAGCGCATCTTAGATAACTTGGAAAAATTTAATTGTTTAGGCAAGTTAAAAGGCATTCCAAGAGAGCATCAAAGATCACATTTTTCAGCTCTAGCGCAAAAAGAACTCTTAGTTGCATTAAGAGAATTAACTCTTGACTCCAAGTTTGATGAAATTATTACCGATGAATATAACTCAATACCGTCAAATATAGCAAAAAAAGCATACTTATTTGTGGCAGCTGTTGGCCAAGCAAACGTTTCCCTAAGGTACGAACATCTAATTAAATTAACTGGTGTCAACTATACTCAATTGGGAACGGAAATTTTAAGTCCAACCGACAAAATATTAATAGATGGTGAGGTAGTTGGTAATTCTAGACACTACAATGGATATACCTTAAGAACTAGGCATCCAATAATTGCAAGTGTGATTTTTTCTATTGGAGCACCTAAAGATGAAGATAAATATCAAATTCTAAGTGATATTATAACTTTGTTAGATCAGGGGTTTATAGAAGATAAACGCTTGTTAGAGGAACTAGTTCGCCAAGAGTCTATATTAAATACGCTAGCAGACCCAGAAAGAAAAAGGGCTATCTTTGACTTGCTAGCGAGAAAACTACCCGACAATCCCTATGTATACCAACATCGTTCAATGCTTGAAAGAAACCTAAGCAACCCTGAAGGAGCTTTAAAATATGCTCGTCAGGCATTAGATATACAGCCGTTTAATATAGCCTTTAAGAACACATATGGGTTTTCACTTATGATGATGGCTAAAAATACTTCAGACAATATGAAAAAACAAACCTTGTTAAACCAGGCAGAAAAACTATTTGACGAAGCTATGCTTAAAGACCCAACTAACCCCTATAGTTATTTAGGAATGGCAAACATACTTCGAATTAGGGCAGAAGAGCTACCACAAGAAGAAAAGGCCGTTATCTTGGCTTCAATTTTAACACTATTAGAAGATGCGTACGAAATTACAAATAAGTCAGAAATTATAGCCAATCTACTCGCTGAAGAACAAAAGCATTTAGGAGAAATTAGTGAAGCATTACAAATTGTTAAACAAGCATTAAATACCAAACCAAATGACACAAAACTGCGTATATTAGAAGCAAGATTAGAACAAATTTCTGGAAATGTAAAAGGTGCTTTAAATGCGGTCTTTATAGGACTTAAGAATGATCCAAACTCATGGAAATTGAACCATCAAGCTGCAAGACTGTTAAGAGAAACAAACGGTGAAGACTCAGCAATAAGAGGTTACTATGAGGCTGCAAGACGTCACCAAAAAGGAAATCTAGGCCTTACAATTGAATATGCGGCTTTTCTGTTTTCCAGAAAACTGTTTCCTCGTGCTGCAGCAGTATTTAATGAAGCTCAAAATCTAATGCATTCAACAACAGATAAACGAAATATCAAAGAATGGTGGAAAGAATCGGAAAACAGCAAGAAAAATAAAATTTTCAAAGGAGTGATTAAATCAATAAAAAGTGGAAGTGGTACTGTTATTGCAATCCCAGAAAACTTTGAAGCATCGTTTTGGCAAACTAAAGTTGGTACAGAACAATACAAAATCAACGATTCAGTGTCTTTTATGGTAGGTTTTAATTCATTCGGTGCACAAGCACGTATTATTTAAATCAAAAACGACTTAATTTGCAAAAATTATAATACGTGACAAACTTGACGAGTGTCAGCGGGCGCTAGCGATAGAGGGCGAGCATATATCATTAAAAATCAATAGGTTATATCAACTGTTAATAATTTTTTAGTATAATAAAATCAATTGTTTACGCCACGAACGTGACAATAACTGTTTACGACCCAAAGCAGAAGTTCATTAAACAAGAACGGGCAACAGAAAAATCCCCGAAGAAGACATTCGCTAATCCACCCTTTCAGCTAGCCAACCATTTTGCAAATATTTTTCCTGCAATTGGATATGCAATCAATTGAGTCACTGGAACGATAACAATCACCTCTACTAATGTAGCTAATGGCATCGATAAATGGTGTGTTATTCCACCCAATAATAATAGTATAACTAGTAGGGTTGGATATAAAGCAATCCAACCCACAACCAGTCGCTTCATGAGATGTTTTTTAGAAATACTCATCCTATATATTTAAACAATAAATTGTGCAACACCATCACGAAATGACCAGTCGATGTCGTGGTTTTCAGTGATAGTAATTAACACATTGGCAGCAGGAATGCCGGGGTTTTCTGCCAAACTTTCAGTTACCTTCTTGTAGAAAGCTTGTTTAGACTTGTTTGAGCGACCAGCTCTCATGACCAAATGCATCATTACACGATCTCCATCATGCATCTGCAACTGCAGGCACTCTGGATCAAGCTGATGGATAACCTGATAGCGGTCATCGTCAGGAAATCCCATTGTATCAATCACTGCTGCGTTGATTCCATCTGCAACTGCTTTAATGTATTCGGGCGACTTACCCTTCAGTATCGAAATATTCACGAACGGCATGATTTCTTCTCCTATTAGTTTACGTTCCAAATATGTGCGCGAGCTAACCAATTGCCATCCGAACTTTGCTCAAGTATGCTTGTAGTGATGCCACCAAATGATGGGGTTTCACCGTTGGTTTCTGCACCTTGAGCACTCCATCTGGCAACCTGATAAATCATTTTATCGGAACCGCCCACTTCGATAATCTCTAACGTGTGATTATGGACTCCACCATCAACAAAGCCTTTAAATAGATTTTCGATTTCAGCACGACCTACTAGAGTCTTTCCATTTCCTGGAGAGAGGATGGCATTTTCTGTATAAAGCGCAGCTAAGCCTTTAACGTTACCGCTATTGAGTGCTTTGTTCCATTCAGTATTGGCTGCTTCAATGATTGATCTGTTATTCATTTGTATCTCCAAAAGGGTTGAAAATTTTAAATAATACCGTTCAATTTCTAATTAATTAGCCACCTAACTATATGGCCAAAAAAAAGTCAATCAAATACTTTGGTTTGCTCTTTCAAGAGTATTAGTTGCTTTAGCAAATTTTCTCTCTGTAGCTCTGGAATAGCGTTCATCATCTTATTGACTCGATGATAATAATCAGGCATTACTTTATCCAGTTTGTCTTGCCCTGCAGCAGTAAGCCGGATTGAGTAGCTTCTGCGGTCTTTGTTATCGTCCTCACGAGCAACCAAGCCATCTCGCAACAAGCCGTTAATTAGTCCACTCATCGTGGCTCTACTTACTCCAGCCTTCTCAGCAAGCTCAGATGGAGTGGAAGTTAGATCATCTTCACGCATTAGCAAAATAAGCACCCACCATCTGCCCTGAAGCAATCCATGCGTTGCAAGAAAACGATCTAAAGATTCAGCAAGTTCAGTACCAATACGAAGAATGTTTAAAAAGTGGGTCACTGAGCGTGAATCCAGATCTTCATATCTTTCGGCGAATTTTCTAAGGACTTTTTCGTCTGGAAGGTCTTTTAATTGAAGCATAAAATCATTATAGTTAGCTAGCTAACTATTGTCAATGGCTATTTAGATACTTTCTGCTCGGGGTCGGTAGTGCTAGTTAAATCACTATATTCTATGACTGCTTTGTCCCGCATAATTGCAGCTCACTGTTGATTGATTAACTTCTGCATTTGGCCGTTTTTTTGCCATGCAAAAAAATAAAACGTGACAATTCTGACGAGTGTCTACGAGCGCTAGCGATTGAGGGCGAGCATATATCATTAAAATTCAATAAGTTATATCAACTGTTAATCCGTGTGTCCCTGGTTCGAGCCCAGGTCGAGGAGCCAGATTCTAAAAGCCTTGCAGCGATGCGAGGCTTTTTCATTTTATTACCAAACAGTGATTGTTTGCTATTCAGTCATAATCATCTGAATCGTGCGATACCTTTTCTACAGAGGATTCTATTGCGTCATACCCGGCACGCTCTAGCTTCACCCTATACTCGCACGATGGAAGATGGCCTTCCAGCCGGCCATTGATAATCGTAGTCTCCACCTTGCAATAAACACAGCGATACTTATGCATATGCCCTTCGAAAGGCTCCTGAGGGTAATCAATGTAATAAGGTTTTTTCATTACTTTATCCTCCAATATAATTAAAATCCCGTTAATTACTTTACTACTTTTATTGTTATATTATGCGCTAATGACCAATTTCGCATGCAATATCTATTTATGTCTATCGCCTTGCATGGATGGCACGCGATATAAACACACGGCTGCTATGACTGACTAACCGTAAATGGTACTTACTCTAAAAACCCTGCTGTCGCTTGCTGTGTTATGGCATATCTTCGCGTTTGCCGCTGGCGGCGTTTATGTATTTCACGCCTATCGTGTTTTATTTTGGGGTGGCTACAATCCCTCTGGCGTAAAAGTGATTCGTTCAGCAGATTGGCAGTTGTGGCTTTCCGGCTTTATGATTATTGGTCTTGGGATTGCACTCTATGGGTTTGACCGGTATATGGAAAATCCGAAACTTTGGGCGAAAATGATAGTGATTACCATTTGGCTAATCTCAACACAAACGATACGCCTATATGCTGTCGCACAGATGCGCACAGGCTATCGGACACCTATGCTCCTGGCATCCGCAGTCAACATAGCGTGCTGGATATATGGTGCATTTCTCGGTGTGGCAAAGCCTTTAGGGTTTGGCGTCGTTTCGTTCACCATGCTGATGGCTGGATTTGATATAACGATAGCGCTTTGCCTCATCGTGACAATCATGCTTGAAAACCGTCGACTACGCCTGGCAGCCGCGCCTAACATGCCAGACCACGACAACAAATAAGCCGCAGGATATGGCCCGCAGGGCGCGGCATTTGAATAAAAAAATGGCCCTTTGCGGGCCATTTTTAAGAATCCTGTATTTCAGAATCCGTTAGTTTGAATGCAGATTTTTCATCTGCACAGCTATTACGCTTTTTGAATGTTAGAAGCTTGTTTGCCTTTTGGGCCTTCTGTCACGTCAAAACTAACGCGATCATTTTCTTTCAAACTTTTGTAACCGCTATCAACGATAGCTGAGAAATGTGCGAATAAATCGTCACCGCCTGCATCTGGGGTAATGAAACCGAAACCTTTAGAATCATTGAACCACTTTACAATACCTGTTGCCATAATATTACTTTCTTACTTTAAAAAGGGAGGCACCCAAAAAAGTTTGTACTTCCAAAAAAAATGAGCCGTGAGGACTCAATAAATTAAAAATCTAAACGCCTAAGCGCCTTTGTACGGATAATCTACCCGCATGTCAAGCAATATTAGTAATTAATTTTCATAATTCAGCTATTGATTGCTTATTTTCGCCTGCAAGACTATACTGCGCCTGCGTTTAGTAGTGTCTATGCGCCATGTTGTTTTTTATTCCTTACACTATTCCCCATTGCTCAGCTCACGCTCCATTCGGGTCTCAATTGAAGATTGGAGCAATATTATGGCAAAAGAAGAACTCATTGAAATGAACGGCGTGGTGGATGAAATTCTGCCCGATTCGCGTTATCGCGTCACATTAGAAAACGGTCACAAGCTGGTGGCCTACACCGGCGGCAAGATGAAGAAAAATCATATTCGCATTCTCGCTGGGGATAAAGTGTCACTTGAGCTGTCGCCTTATGACATCAACAACGGCCGCATAACCTTCAGGCATATTGAATCAAAAACCGCTTACAGTCCGCCCAAAAGGCGCACGTATTAATGCTTCCGCAAACAATTCACATTGTTTCTAAAACTTTAGCCTGATTTACCGGTCAACCATGGCATCGGTGTAGCCGTTAATCGGCCAATGCTTATGACCGTCATTTATTAAAGGAAAAAATCATGCATAAAAATATCCATATCAACATTTTGGCAGCATCCGTGTTAGTAGCTTTCACATTAGGCGGCTGCGCCAACATGACAGAAACTCAAAAAGACACCGCTAAAGGCGCTGGTATCGGCGCAGCTGGTGGCGCAGTCGTTGGCGCAGTGGCCGGAGGCAAAAAGGGCGCCGTGATTGGTGCTGCCGTTGGTGGCGTGGCGGGCGGGGTTGTCGGCAATGTCTGGTCTAAACGCATGCAAGAGCAGAAAAAACAGATGGAAGAAGCGACCGCAGGAACTGGGGTGGCAGTAACGCAAACGCCTGATAACCGGTTGAAACTGGATATTCCCAGTGATATCTCTTTTGATGTTAACCGTGCGGATATCAAACCAAACTTCAGAAAAGTGCTGGATACTTTTGCTGATGGCTTGAATAAGAACCCGGCTGCGAATATCACCATTATTGGCCATACTGACAGTTCCGGCAGTGATGCCATCAATAATCCGTTATCGATGAATCGCGCTGCAGCTGCGCGTGATTATCTTACGACAAGAGGCGTAGCTGCCAGCCGCTTTACCATTGATGGCCGCGGATCGCGTGAGCCTTTGGTGGAAAATGACACGCCCGCCAATAAGGCCAAGAATCGACGCGTAGAAATATTTGTTGCCGAACCCGCTCCTGCCCAGCAGCAGCCTGCGTCCTAAAAATCAAGCGCTGATGCGCTACGTTTAAAAAGCCAGCTTTATGCTGGCTTTTTTGTTAACTGCTACATGGTAATG